>Ga0335077_10001670_pt1 | contig 26397 bp, 25 predicted proteins | sample Lox_Sample_31_FD_207151 | JGI IMG/M metagenome (GOLD analysis project Ga0335077, IMG submission 207151) | Soil microbial communities from Loxahatchee National Wildlife Refuge, Florida, United States - Lox_Sample_3.1 | ecosystem: Environmental > Terrestrial > Soil > Wetlands | place: USA... | reverse complement strand
GCAGCCTTGGGCGCAAGCGGTCGCGCTCTTCGCGCAGGTGCAAGCCTGGGAGACCGCGCGCGGATACAGTCGCTACTTCGAGGAGCACAAGGCAACCCTGGGCGAGATTCGCACCCGCCTCGAGTCGTTGCGAGAGGTGCTGCAACCGCTGGCGCTCGCCGAGCTCGATCGCAGCCACGACTCGGCACTCCTGTCGCGCATGCGCAAACGGATCGCGAGCGAGGTCACCGACCTGCGTCGCGATCTCTGCGACTATGTGAGCGGCGGCGTGCTGAGCGAAGGCCGCAATCACTCGCAGCGCCTCGCCGCACTCACGCAGCTGGGTTTCTCGGGACTGCCGGCGACACGCAATCCGCTCAGCGCGAACGACATCGTCCTGGTGATGGGCCTGGTCTTCCTGGCGATGCTGTTCATCCCGCTCATGACGCGCCGGTTCTTCGACCCGACGCCGCTCAGCAACCCGGTGCGGCTGATGATTCTCGTTCCGCTCATCTACGCGATTGCGGTGGTCGCGGCGATCTATCCGAAGTCGGCCTGGCCGTTCGCGCGCCGCAATGCGGGCGACGGGCGTCCGGTCGCCGGTTATGCCGCCTCGGCAGCCTTGGCGGCCGTCGCCGCATTTCTGGTTGCGCTGCTGCTCCGCTTCGCTTTCGATGCGCAAGGCAACGTGTTCCAGGCGCTTGCGACACCCGGTGCGTTTCGCGCGGCGTGGCTGGTCTCCTTGGACCGCTGGCCGTGGCAATTCATGACGTTCTTCGTCACGGTTGCGATCGCCTGGATGGCCGACGACTACGCCGATCGCAACGCGGAGCCTGGTTGGCTGCGCTGGGCCGAAGCAGTCGCTCTTTGCGCGATCTTCGTCATCCTCCAGTGGGTGGTCGCGCAACTGTTCGCAGCCGCAGAACCCAGGATGGCCGAGCTCCTTCGAAAGCAGATACCGCTCCTGCTGACGACCGCCGGCGCGACCGGTGCCGGGATCGGGTGGTTGGTTCCGCACGCCTATCGCAGGCGCGGCCGGCGACAGCCGGTCGTTGCAATCGGCAACGCGGCCCCGGCCTGACGATCCGTGGCGACGGGGCCGTAAGCCGGGGTTGGCGTGCCGTGGAAACCCGTTGCCGCCGCGGCTCCTCGCTACGCCATGCCCTGCATGTGCCGCCACCAGCGCATGCGCTTCAACACTTCGAACCATGAGAGGCAGACGAACCCGGCAAACAGGCTCAGGGCGATGTCGTCGGCATGCACCGGGTCGAACGAAAACAGGGCTCGCACGGGGGCGAGCAGCAGCACCGCGGCGAGCACCGCGCTGCCGCCGGCAACCACCCACCAGAGCGCCGGATTGCGCGCCGAGAGCATCGCGAGCGTCGAGCGGGTCCAGGAGCGGTTGGTCAGGATGAGCGCGAGCAGGGACACGACCAGCGCGCTGAACGTCAGCGCCCGCGCCGCGTCGGGTCCGTGTTCGCCGCGGCTGAGCGTGAAGATCGCCAGGCAGACCGCAAGCACGGTCAGCCCCTGCAACAGCGCGACGACGACGATCGAGCGCGAGAAGAGCCGGTCCGCGGAGCGCCGGGGCGGACGCTGCATCACGTTCGCCTCCGCGCCTTCGGCCTCGAACACCAGCGAGCACGCCGGGTCGATGATCAGTTCGAGGAACACGATGTGGACCGGCAGCAGGAGCAGCGGCCACGATGGCAGGAACACCGGGATCATCGACAGGCCCGCAATCGGCACGTGCACGGCGAGCGTGAACGCGACCGCTTTCCTGATGTTGTCGTAGATGCGCCGCCCGAGGCGGATCGCGGCGACGATCGAAGCGAAGGCGTCGTCGAGCAGCACCAGCGAGGCGGACTCGCGCGCGACGTCGCTGCCTCGACCTCCCATCGCGATGCCGATGTGCGCAGCCTTGAGCGCCGGCGCGTCGTTCACGCCGTCGCCCGTCATCGCGACGATCTCGCCGCCCGCCTTGAGTGCCGCCACGATGCGCAATTTCTGCGCCGGGACGACGCGCGCGTAGACGTTGACGTCGCGAACGCGCAGCTCGAGTTCGCGATCGCTCATCGCGCCCAGCTCGGAACCGGTGAGCACGGCTGCGGGATTCTCGAGCCCGGCCCGTCGCGCGATGTCCTGCGCCGTGGCGGGGTAGTCCCCCGTGATCATCACGACGCGCACGCCGGCCCGATGGCACTCCTTCACCGCCGCGGGTACGTCGGCGCGCAACGGATCGGCGAGGCCGATCAAGCCGACGAATTGCAGGTTCAAATCCTTCTGATGTTGTGGGAGCGAGCCGAAGGGAAGCGTGCAGGAAGCGACGCCGAGCACGCGCAAGCCCTCGGACGCAAGCGCCGCTACGCGACGCGCGAGTTCGTGCTCAGCAGCCGGCGCCATCCGGCACAGCCTCGTGATCGCTTCCGGGGCGCCTTTCGCGGCGACCAGCATCTCCCCGCTCTCCTGGCGCGCCCAGACGTGCGTCACCGCGAGCAGTTCGGGGGAAAGCGGATACTCGCGCACCAGTCGGCCGGCCGGCTGCCGCGCCGACGGGCCGAGACGCTCGAGCGCCGCGTGCAGCGCGCGTTCCATCGGGTCGAAAGGCTCGGGCCGGCTCGCGAGCGCGGCGATGCGCAGCAGCGTGCGACAGGGCGGCGCCAACGCTTGCGCGGCTGCTGCGAGATCAACGGTCCGGCCCTCGGCCACGAGCCGGGCGACGCTCATCTGGTTCAGCGTCAAGGTCCCGGTCTTGTCGACGCACAGGACCGTGGCCGCACCCAATGCCTCGATCGCAGGCATGCGTCGTGTGAGGACCTGGTTGCGCGCTATGCGCCACGCTCCGAGCGCGAGGAACACCGCCAGGATCACCGGAAACTCTTCCGGCAGGATGGCCATCGCCAGCGCGATTCCGGCCAGCGCGCCCTCCTTCCAAGCCTGCAGCATGCCGCCTCGCGTGAGCGCATACGCGACGACGACGACCAGGCAGGCGCCGAGGCCGACCGCCGCGAGCGACCGCACGATGCGTCCGGTTTCAGCCTGCAGCGGCGTCGGCGCCTGCTCGACCTCTTTCAGGGCCCGGCCGATCCTGCCGAGCTCCGTGCGTGGACCGGTGCGCACGACTTCGCAGGCGCCCTGCCCGGCCGTCACCAGGGTTCCCGAGAACAGGGACGGAAGATCCTCGCCGCCTGGCGCGTCCAGCGTGCGGACCTCCGGAGCCGCCCGCTTGCGCACGGGCACCGATTCGCCGGTCAGCAGCGATTCGTCGACCGTGAGGTGTGCGGAGCGCCGCAGGATTGCATCGGCCGGGACACGATCGCCTTCCCCCAGGATCACGATGTCGCCGACGACGACCTCGCGGCCGGCGATGCGTCGCTGTACGCCGTCGCGCACGACGAGCGCGCGCGGACTGGACATGTCGCGCAACGCGTCGAGGGCGCGCTCGGTGCGGCGCTCCTGGACGATCGTGATCGCCATCACGACGAAGACGAAACCAAGCAGCAGCAGCGCATCGCTGAGCTTGCCCATCACGAGATAGAGCGCTCCCGCCGCCACCAGCATCAGGAACATCGGCTCACGCACGACTTCGGCCGCGATGGCCAGCAGCGCACGTTGTCCCTGCGCCGGGAGTTCGTTGCCGCCGTCGCGCGCGAGGCGTGCCGCGGCCTCGATCTCGCTCAGGCCCGGCGCTTCCGCGAGGTTGAATCCAGGCCCGAGGGAGCGATCGATGAACGGTGCTCGGGGTTGCGTCGATGTTCCTGCGCTGGTCATGCCTGGAGAGCCGTATCGACCCGGAGCACGGGGTCAGCTCTTCTTGTCATCGTAGGTTGCCCGGCCCGCTCCGGCCGTGACCCAGGTCAAGGCCGCAGGTCGCGACCATTCCGGATGTACGCGGACGACCTCGACCCGCCGATCCCACGGGCGGGCGTGCCCGTCGGCGACGCATGCGCGACGCCGGCCCTCGAGGAACCAGGCGACCAATCCGCCCGGTTGCCGGTGCGTTGTAAGAAGGCATCACAAACATCGCGGCCAGTGGCTAATCTTTGCCTGCAAAGGATCGCGGGCCGCTTGAAGACACGGGCGACCCGATGGATGCGATGGCACCCCGCACTATCGCGCTGGATTCGAAGGGACTCGATGCCGCGATCGACGCGCTTTCGGGTGCCGTCGACACCTTCAGGTTGACGCGCTTCGAGCGACGGTCGTTTCGGGCGCTCGTCGCAAGCGTCGATCTCGCCGTGGTGAGCCTGTTCTGCATGATCGTACAGTTCGAGGTAGCGGCTGTCGTCTTCGCCTTGTCCCTGCTCGTCGGTGCCGTCTCGCTCGCGCTCAACTTCCCTCTTTTTCTCAGGCTCGCCCGGGAAAACGCCAAACTCAAGGAACTCGGTCTGAGCGATCTGTCCCGGTCCTTGTGGGAAGAAAGCCGCAAGCGCCGCTGGATCAGCCTGGCCCGCGGCGTGTTGCTTGCCCTCCTGGGCGCTTCGGCACTGGTGATCGCCATCCTCGGCCTTCTCGTCAGCGAGCGCCAGCAGGCGGATGTGATCTACATCGTCTTCTTCGCGCTCGTCTCCGGGCTGCTTTTCGCGACCCGGTACCTGCGGAACCAGCGCGAGCGCATGGATATCGTTGCGGACGCCGAAGGGTTGCGCAAGGCTCTGAGCGATCTGCGCCAACGAGCGGGCAGCGCCGGGTCAGTGCCGGTCCCGTCGCAGCTCCTCGAGCGCGCGGCGACGATCGAGTCCGTGCAAATCGCCAAGGAGCGACGCGACGCACTGCTGCAGAGCGCGGGGGACCGGCCCGCGGGTTATGCGGTGACGTTCGAGAGCGACGCGGCGGCGCAGAGGAGCGCGCTCGATGTCCGCGAGCGGACGGATCTCGAAGACCTCGTGGCCAGACTGAGCACCGGTCAAGGACTCGCACCGGGGGCAGGACCCGCCGGCTCCGGCGCCTCGACGCCGGGACGCGCCGAGGAGGGTCGGGTCGAAGTAGAGTTCACGGTGGATCCCGCGGCCCGAAGCATCCGCGTCGACCAGGTGCGCGCCCGCGTCGAAGACGCCGCGCGAATACAGGCCGGAGCCCGCCATGCCTGAAGCGGCGGCAGCTGCTGAACCCTACGCGATCCAGTACTCGGAGAGCGGACGCGCCAGCCGGAGGGAGTTGCCGCCCGAAACGATGGCCGCGCTGTTCGAGGTGCTGGACGCGCTGGCGGCGGATCCTGACGCCTTCCCCGGACGCACGCGCCCGATCAGCCGCGACGGCAGCGTCCGCCTCTACTCGCACCCGGCTCCATCGCTGCAGATCACGTACGAGGTCGACACGTCACGCAGGGTCCTTTACCTGCTGCACTTCGTCGCGCCCAAGGTGCAGGTCACGAAGCCCGTGTTCATCAGTTACAGCCACAAGGACGCGAAGTGGCTGGAGAAACTGAAGCAGTTCCTGCGACCGCTCGAAGACAAGGAGCTGATCCGGGTCTGGGACGACACCGAGATACGACCGGGCTCCAATTGGCTCGCCGAGATACGCAAGGCACTCGAGTCGGCGCGGGTCGCGGTGTTCCTGGTCACGCAGGACTTTCTCGACTCCCCGTTCATCCGGGAGAAGGAATTGCCGGCGCTACTGGAGGCAGCGCGTAGCAGGGGCTGCCTGATCTTCTGGATTGCCGTCAGCTCGACGACGTTCGACGATTCCCCGCTCGCAAAGATCCAGGGCGCCAATGCGCCGAACGCGCCGCTCGATCTCCTGTCCGAACCCGAGCAGGCGAAGGTCCTGACCGACATCTACTGGAAGATGAAGGCCGCGGTCACTGCCGAGTGACGCCCGCCCGCCGGGCGCGCGTGCTTCGAACCGGCACGAAGGCGGTGCCCCGGGCCGTGAGCCTGACAGGTCGCGCGGGATTTCGGCAGAGGAGGTTCGGGAAAAGCCCGTTTTTTCGGCCTAGTATCGGCCGCTCATGCGCTACGTTGCTCGACTGGAACCTCGGGTGACGCCGGGCGCCACGCGCGCACGCGCCCCGAGGACGAAAGGTGGACGAGGGTCGCATGAATCATCGCAATCGACCGGGCAGGATCACGCGAGCGCTTCTCGCTGTCGCTGGCGCGTTGCTCGCCTGCAGCGCGACGGCGGAGCCGATCACGCTGCGGATCCACCACTTCCTGCCGCCGGGCTCGACGGCGCAGCAGAAGTTCATCAAGCCCTGGTGCGACCGCATCGAACACGATTCGCACGACAAGCTGCGTTGCCTGATCTATCCGTCGATGCAATTGGGCGGCAAGCCGCCCGAGCTGATCGAGCAGGTGCGCACCGGAGCCGTCGATATCGTCTGGACGCTGCCCGGGTATACGCCCGGACGTTTTCCGATCATGGAGGTCTTCGAGCTGCCCTTCATGTCGAAAAGCGCGGAAGCCACGTCGCGCGCGGCCTGGGACTACTACCTGAAGTTCGCGACCGACGAGTTCAAGGACTACAAGCCGCTCGCCTTCCACGTGCACGACGACGGCTTCATCCACACGCGCGCGAAGATGGTGCGCACGCTGGATGACCTGCGCGGTCTCAAGATCCGGGCCGGAACGCGGCTGACCGCACGCATGGTCGAGCTCCTGGGCGGGACCCCCGTGCCGATGCCGGTGACGGCCATCACCGACGCATTGAGCAAGGGCGTGATCGACGGCGCCACGGTGCCCTGGGAGGTGGTGCCCGCGATCAAGCTGCAGGAGTACGCGCACTTCCACACCGAGACCGATCCGCTGGTGCCGGCGCTGTACACGTCCATGTTCGTGTTCGCGATGAACAAGGCGAAGTACGAGAGCCTGCCCCCCGACTTGAAAGCGGTGATCGACCAGAACTCCGGACGCGAGCTGTCGACGCAGGTCGGGCGTGCGTTCGACGAGGCATCGGCACCGGCGCGCAAGGTCGCCCTGGGCCAGCCCGGCAGCGAGGTCTACACGGTGCCCTACGACGAAATGGTGCTGTGGGAGCGCGCTTCGATGCGACTGTACGGCGAATGGGTGCAGGACATGATCAAGCGCGGCCAGCCGGGCCAGGACATGGTGCTCGACGCGCGCGCCCTGGTCGAGTTGTATTCCTCGCCCCTGTTCGGCGGCCACGGCTCGTCACGCAAGTTCTGACCGGAACACGGCTTCGACGCCGTCGCATCGGTCCGCACGGACCGTGCGCAAGAATGCGGCGGACAATGCGCGCGCGAAGTCAGCGCGCAGGTCCGCCGCGAAAATGAAGTCCTCTCTCGCCCATCCGGCCGTCCTTTCCGCCCTTGGCGCAGCACTGCTGTTCGGGGCGAGCACGCCGCTGGCGAAGCAGCTCACGGGTGACCTGCCTCCCCTGCTCCTTGCAGGCCTGCTCTACCTTGGCAGCGGGGCCGGCCTGACCGCGGTTCGACTCGCACGCGATCGCGCCTGGACGTCGCCGCATTTGCGCGCGCGCGACGGGCCCTGGCTGTGCGGCGCGATCCTGGCCGGCGGCCTGTTCGGGCCGGTCCTGCTGATGCTCGGCCTTGCACGGACGGCCGCATCGACGGCATCGCTCCTGCTCAATCTCGAGGGCGTGCTGACGGCGCTGCTGGCGTGGATCGTCTTTCGCGAGAACGCGGATCGGCGGATCGTGCTCGGCATGCTGCTCATCGTCGGCGGCGGCATCGTCCTGTCGTGGTCCGCGGGCGCCGCCGACTGGCGCGGTGCGCTCGGGCCGCTGGCGATCGCGGCGGCGTGCCTGTGCTGGGCGATCGACAACAACCTCACGCGCAAGGTCGCCGCCGCCGATCCCGTGTTCGTCGGAGCGTCGAAGGGCCTCGCGGCCGGGGCGGTAAACACCCTCTTGTACATCCTGTTCACACCCGGCAGCGTCGCGTGGCACGCGGTACCTGCCGCGCTGCTGACGGGCTTCCTGGGTTACGGTGTCAGCTTTGTGCTGTTCGTATTTGCGCTGCGCGGTCTCGGCGCCGCCCGTACCGGCGCCTACTTTTCGACCGCGCCGTTCATCGGCGCAGCGATCGCGATGGTTCTTTTCGCCGAACCCGCGACGCCGGAGTTCTGGCTCGCGGCCGGGTCGATGGCCGCCGGCGTGTGGCTGCACCTGACGGAGCGGCACGAGCACCCGCACACACACGTCCCGCTCGAACACACGCACTCACACGTGCACGACGACCATCACGGTCACGAGCACGCCTTCCCCTGGGACGGCAGGGAGCCGCACGCGCATCCGCACGCACACGAGCCGCTGACCCACCGCCATCCCCACTTCCCGGACGTCCATCACGAACATCGTCACTGAGGCATCGGGCGCCATTGCGCACGGGCGATCAGACGCCGGCGCGCATCACCAGAAGACCGCCCACACCAGGCCGGCGATCAGGAGCCACTTGCCGGCGTAGTAGACGGTGCGGTGCCGTGCCTTGAGCGCCTTCGCCTTCAGGCGCACACGGTAGATGTATTCGAAGGCGCGGTTGAGGCCGCCCACGTCTTCGCCCGCCGTGTTCTGCGTCGCGGCCGAAGCCATCACGTTGCGCGCGAACAGGCGGTTGAACCAGCGCATCGGCGCGCCGTAGAGCGGCCGCTCGATGTCGCAAAACAGGATCACGCGCTCGTGCCCCGTCGCGTTCTCGGCATGGTGGATGAACGTCTCGTCGAACATCACCGCTTCGCCGTCGCGCCAGCTATAGCGCTCGCCGTCGACGACGATGTAGCAGCCCGGATCGTTCGGCGTGAGCAGCCCGAGGTGGTAGCGCAACGATCCGGCATAAGGATCGCGGTGTCGCACGAGCCGCGCCCCCGGAGGCAGCGACGCGAACATCGCGGCCTTCACTGAAGGGATGGCGCGGATGAGTGCGAGCGTTTGCGGACAAAGCTCGCGCGCCGACTGCGGTTCGCGCCCGTACCACGTGAGATAGAAGCGTGTCCAGCCGCTGCGGAACATCGAGTTGAAGCCGATGTCGTTATAGCTGGTGGCCTTGCGGATGGCGCCCGCATCCTTGAGTCGCATCGCTTCGTGGCGAATGGTGCGCCAGTTGTCCTGCAAGGGACGCAGTTCGGGAAAACGGGCCGGATCGATGTAGGCGCGCCGCGGCACGCGCGAGAAGATGAGCAGCAGCGCGTTGATCGGTGCCAGCAGCACGGTGAAGTCGAGTGCGCGCTTGAACTCGAACCGGTCGCGCCCGCGATAGTGGATGAAGATCGCAGACGCAACGACCGCGAGCAGCAGCCAGTGGCGCAAAGGAAGGTGGGGCCAGGCGATTTCCATTGGAACTACGACAAGCAACTTGCATTCCCGTTGCGCGACACTCCCCGCGGTGACGCAATGACGTGACGGCAGCGCGCCGCAAACATGGCGGGCGCCCGGGTCACGGCGCGTCCCGATCCGCGCGAGGTCTCACCTCTTTCGCGCCTCGGCACCGAACTCCGGCCCCGCGAGCTGCCGGACTTCGCACTCGACGTTCCACTCAGTTCCGTGGATCCTGAGGAAGCGGCGGGTCAACTCGATGGCCTCGTTCATCGAGGATGCCTCGAGGATTGCAAAGCCGCCGACCACCTCCTTGGTTTCGGTGAACGGGCCGTCGACCTGGGACAGCTTGCCGGCGCGCAGGCGTACCCGCACCCCTTCGGCGGTCGGGCGCAGTCCGGCCGTGCTGACCAGCGTGCCCGCGCGGGTCATCTCCTCGATCAGCTTGCCCATGTCGTGCATGAGTTGCTCGCTGGGCATCTGTCCGGTGCTCTCGTCGATGCGGATCATCGATAGAAATCGCATGGTTCCATCTCCTCGATTGTCGTCGGGCGACGCGGGGCGGTCGCTACCTGAACGTCGAACGAGGGGCCGGCGGATCGACATCGGCGCCCCAGGATGCCCGCCAATGCCCCTGCCATGGACGTGGCCGGGTCGGGCAGTGCATCGCCGCACCAGGGTCCGCGCCGGCCTCGCGGCGCGCATTCTCACGCAACTCGGATCGCGCAACGCGCGACCTGCGAAGCAGCATGTCAGCCGAACGCCACGCATTATCCCGCTCCACGCGGCGGACCGCAGCGCGTTGAGGGCGCGGACTCCAGCCGGGTCGCTTCAGACACGCCGGCAGCCCAGTTTTGAACACCTACGCAGCGCTCATGACAAGCACTTCGACTCCCGCCCCGCAAGTCCCTGTTGGCGCTCCAATTGCCGCGCGCGATTTTCTCTACGGCGGCGCCACGGCTTCGTACCAGATCGAAGGCGCAACGAACGAGGACAGCCGACTGCCCCGCATCTGGGACACGTTTTCGGCAACCCCTGGCAAAGTCGCGAACGGTGAGACCGGGGCGGTCTCATGCGATCACTACCACCGGTAGGAGACCGACGTCGACCTGATCCCCGGGGCTCGGCGTCTCGAGACGCTGCGCGGGAGCTTGCAGTTGATGCGGTCGCGGCTGTTGCAGTGCGACCGCCCGGGCGCGGCGGCCGCGGCGCTACTGCATGAACCAGCCGTGGCTCACGACGATCGACTGCCCGGTCAGCGCGTTGTCCCGGAACGCGGCGAGAAACAGCGCCACCCGCGCGACGTCGTCGACCGTGGTGAACTCGCCGTCGACGGTGTCCTTGAGCATCACGTCCCGCACGACCTGCTGCTCGGTGAGCCCGAGCGCTTTCGCCTGTTGCGGAATCTGCTTCTCGACGAGCGGCGTGCGCACGAACCCGGGGCAGATGAGATTGGCGCGCACGCCGTGCGGCGCACCCTCCTTGGCAATCACCTTCGTCAGGCCGGCGAGCCCATGCTTTGCGGTCACGTAGGCCGACTTCAGGACCGACGCCTCCTTCGAATGAACCGAGCCCATGAAGAGCATCGTGCCGCCGCCCCTGGCGGCGATCATCCGCCGCATCGCCGCGCGCGCGGTGAGAAAGGCCCCGTCCAGATGCACCGCGAGCAGCTTCTTCCAGTCGGCGAATGCGAATTCCTGCAGCGGCGCCACGATCTGGATCCCCGCGTTGCTCACCAGGATGTCGAGGCCGCCGAACTCGCGCGCCGCGCGCGCCACTGCCGCGTCGACCGCCGCCTCGTCGGTCACGTCGACCGCCGCGGCAATCGCGTACGTGCCGCGGCCGCGCAGCTCGATCGCCATCGCTTCGGCCGCCCGCTGGTCGAGATCGGCGATCGCCACAGACGCGCCCGCCTCCGCAAACACCTCGGCGATACGTTTCCCGATACCGCTTGCGGCACCGGTGATGAAGGCGCTCTTGCCCTCGAGTTTCATTCGTTGCCTCCTGCGCAAGTGAGGCAATCGATTGTTTGCGTCCGAACACGGACCGCCTAGAGCCGAGGGTCACGCGGGGGTCATGCGACGTCCGTGACGTTCGTCACGGCTTTGCCACTTGGGGGACTCGTTACAGGACTGCGGACCAGATCAGAACGATCATCGAACACATGAAGGCTGCCAACAGCGGCAAAGCCAGAGGCAGCCACCGTCGCAGCCTGGGGTCCACGCTCTCGGATGCTTGCGGGTCCGGCGCCGCGGTGGTCATCTCGGCGACTGCCCGGGTGCGGCCAGGCAGAGCAACGACGCGGGGTGGCGCTGCGTGGATGGTCGCCTGCGTGCCGCGTCTGCGGGCCGGCTTCGGTTCACCGGAGAGGTGGGCTGCGTGAGCGGTTCGCTTCATCGCGATCGATGCCTCGAAGCGGATGCGGCCGAGTCTGCCCGGACGTCGCAGGCGCGCACAGTGCGGGCCGTCACTTTCCGCCGATACCCCTGCAGCGACGCCGCGACCGGGAACTAGACTCCGTCAACGAGAAGACGCGCGTCGACACCTTGCATCGCCGAGCCTCGGCGACCTCGCGTCCCAGGAGGGGGAAATGACCAGCGGCGGGACGCACCCGAAGAGCAACGACATCCAGGCTGCGGGCTCCGGAGTCCTGCACTGGCAGTGCGACCAGATTCAAAAGTCCCTGGATGACCAGCTCACGTACGTCGAAAGCGAAGCGCTCAACGCGATCGCCTGGTACTGGGACAAGAAGAAGTGGAAGGCACGTCTCTCGCGCTGGATCCGCCTGTGGGCGCTCATCCTGACCGCATGCGCCGGGCTCCTGCCGATCGTCTCCTACATCGCTCGCGATGCGAACTGGGTGACCGCAAGTGCCGCGACGGCCTCCGGGTTGTGGGCCTCGGCTTTGGTGGGCGTCGCGGCCGCGCTGATCGGGATCGACCGTGCGTTCGGCTTTTCGACCGGCTGGGCGCGCTACGTCCTGGCCGCGTCGGAGATCCGCAAACGTCTCGAGGAGTTCCGCATGGACTGGATCGCGCTCACGGCGGTCTCCGGCTCGACCCCGGCGCGGACCAGGTCGGCGCGATGGTCCAGAAGGCAAAGGACTTTCGCGTCGCCGTCGAGAGCATCGTGGCGCAGGAAACCAAGGACTGGGTGAGCGAGTTCCAGAGCAACCTCGCCCAGCTCGAGAAGGACGTGAAGTCGCAGCTCGATGCGCTCAAGGCGCAGGTCGACAGGAGCCAGGAGACGCAGCAGGCGGCCAGCCAGCCGGGCTCGATCGAGGCGACGATCGAAAACGCCGAACGGGCCGGGAACTTCACGTGCAACGTCACCTTGGAGGACGCGCCGGGCGAGATCGTCGAGGACGCGGCCATCCGAGGGAGCACGACCTGGGCGCGCGTGAACCTGAGGCCGGGTCAATGCCGGCTCGTCGTGACCGCCACGGGCGCCGACGACAAGCCGGTCTCGGCGTCGACGGTCGTCCTCGTCAAGCCATCGGAAGTCGCGCGGGCAGCGGTCAGGCTGCCGCTCTCGCAGTGACTGTCGACCTCAAAGAGGAAGCAAGGCATGCGTCCTTCTGGCCGCTGAGCAACACGCTCCCCGCGTGCGAGGAAGGGACTTCGCGCTGTCCGCTGTCGGCCCTGCTATGGGAAGCGATAGAAGCGATCGTTCAGGTACTTGATCAGGTTCTGCTTGTCGGCACTCGAGAACTCTTTCGTTCCCATGTGCATGCAACCGTCCAGCTGGTCCTTCAGCGCATCGAGAGAACGAACGGCGTGGTCCTTGCGCGTGTAGACGCTCGCATCGTGGCAGCCCGTGCAGTTCGCATCATGTAGCCGCTTGCCTGCGGCCGCATCGCCCGCCAGCGCGGCCGCTGCACTCTGCACCAGCGCGATCATCAGCGATGCGCAAAAACCCCGTTTCACGGCCCAGCCTCCCGGCACTCGGCGCTTCGCCACAACGCGGCGTCGCGCGAGATAGCGAGGGTACGCCAGGGCTGCGCCGCATTTCCGGGCCCCGCCCGCGCTCGTTGAGGATGATCAACGGAAGAGCCAGTCGCTCGCCGCGACCATGCGGGTCCCGGTCGGTGCGGCGAAACCTGATGAGGTAGGCCCTTCGAAGCGAGCCGCTGCCACTCGTCCAGCTTGCGGAGCGGGCAATAGGCGATGCCTTCGAGGCCGCTTCGCCGCTCTCATCGTCACGAATCATGAAGGAATCGCAAAAGGATTCGCCCGGGTCGCCCGGTCAGAGTCGGCTGAAGTTGGTGCAGGAATTTTCCAACCCGACGCGCCCGTCTGCACGGCCTCTGGACCGATCCGTCCAAAACCGATCCTCTCGCACGAACCGGAGCGCGTGACCGGCTCGATACCCGTCGCGCGCCGGGCTCTCCGTCCATGGGAACCCTGGTGACGGGGATCAGGTACAACCGGCGGGCGCCTACCCCTAGCCAGGCATGTTCCTTCGCACCTAAAATGTACGCATCAGTACAAAACTCGGTGATCGCAATGAAACCTCGGTCCGAAAAGGGGGCGCAGACCCGGCTGAACATCATCCGGGCCGCGAGCGACCTGTTCCATGCCCGGGGCGTCGCCGCAACCAGCCCCGACCAGGTGATCGAAGCGTCGGGCACCGGCAAGGGGCAGTTCTATTACTACTTCGCCAGCAAGGAAGGGCTGGTGCACGCGGTGCTCGAGAACTACCTCGAGGAGATCCGCGCCGGGCGCAATCCGGTTTGCGCGGAGATCGCGACCTGGGAGGATCTGGAACGCTGGTTCCGGGTCCATCTCGAGTCGCACAAGCACTTCGGCATGACGCGCGGCTGTCCGTTCGGGACCATCGGCAGTGGCGTGACCGAGAAGGACGAACTCGTGCGCCAGGACCTGAACCTGATCTTCGAAGTCATGCGCAGCAACCTCGCGGCGTTCTTCATCCGAGAGCGCGCGGCGGGCGGGACTTCCACGCAAGCGAGGCCGGAAGAAATAGCGGACTTCTGCATCGCCGTCGTCCAGGGGGCGATGCTGATGGGCAAGATCAAGCGGGACCCGCGCACGGTCGAAGCGATCATCCGGACCACGCTGGCGCACATCAGGCCCGGATCCGCGCCGACGGCACACGAGACGGGCGACTTCGAGCCAGAGCAGGTCGCACCCATGTCCGAAGATGAAGGCGCCCTGCTCCGCCGCGAGGTCCGGGAACTGCGACATGAACTCGAACTCATCCGCGCCGATTCGGAACGGGTGAGCGCATCGCTGCACGCATCACTGGTCGGGGAGAGCGATCGTCAGGCCGCGCAGGCGGGGCGGAACGAAAAGGAGATCGACGACAAGAGGCCGCTCCGGCACTCGGAGCAAAGGTGAAGCAACTGCCTGGTCGGGTCGAGGTTCAGCGCTCCACCGGCAATCCTGCGTAGCGCCACTCCGGCAATCCATCCTTCAGGCGACGCGCCTTCAGGCCCTTCTTGCGCAGCAGGTGCACCGCTTCGTACGACATCAGGCAATACGGCCCGCGGCAGTACGCGACGATTTCCTTGCGCTTGGGGAGTTCGCCCAGGCGTCTCTCGAGTTCGTGCACCGGAATGTTCACGGCGCCGGGCACATGGCCGGCGGCAAACTCCTCGGGTGGCCTGACATCGAGCACCGTGACGAGACCCTTGCGCGCGCGGTCGAGCAGTTCCTTCGCCGGGACCGGCTCCATGTCGTCCTTCGCGGCAAGATAGAGCCGCACGATGCGGTCGACTTCGGCGAGGTGCGTTTCGCCGACCCGGCCCAGCGCCTGCATCAGCCCGACCACGGTGTCGCCGGCGAGTCCATAGAAGACGAATTGCCCCTCCTTGCGGCCGATCACCAGCCCCGCCTGGCGCAGCTTCTGCAGGTGCTGCGAGGTGTTGGCCACGCTGACGCCGGTGCGGGTGGCGAGCTGGTCGACGCTGCGCTCGCCCTGCGCGAGCAGCTCGAGAAACTCGAGCCGCGTGCCGCTCGACAGCGCCATGCCGACGCGTGCCAGCTGCTGGAACAGCTCCCGCTTGAGATTGGTCGTCGACATCGATCCTCGCTCGAGCGTCGCGCCGAAGCCGCCGCTTCTACGCGAAGCGTGCGCCCAAGCCGCCATCGACGCGCCAATTCGCGCCGGTCACGAAAGACGCCTCCGCGGAGAGGAGGAACGCGACGCAGTTGGCGATCTCCATCGGCGCCGCCATGCGACCCAGCGGATGCACGGCCAGGACCTCGTCGCGCTTCTGCGGTGGTTGCGTGCCGAACCACTCCTTCACGAGCGCGGTCTCGGTGTAGCCCGGGCTCAAGGCATTGACCCGGATGAGATGGCGCCCGACCTCGAGCGCCAGGCTGCGCGTCAGGCCGACCAAGCCCGATTTCGCGGCCGCGTACGGAAACATGCCCGGATACGTCAGGTCGGCATGCAGCGAGGCGATGTTGACGATGCTGCCGCGCCGCGCGGCGATCATGTGTGGCAGCACGACGCGGCTGCACAGCCATGCCGACTTCAGATCGATCGCGAAGACGTCGTCCCACTGTGCCTCGGTCATCGCGACCGGATCTGCGTACGCGTTGCGGCCCGCGTTGTTCACGAGCCCGGTGACAGGGCCGAGCCTGGCGACGGCCGCGGCGTGGACGCGCTCGACGTCGGACAGGCTGCGCACGTCGCCGCTGCCGAAACTGATCCTGCCGGCGAACGCCGCGAGTGCCTTCAGCTGCGCGGCACCTGCATCGGCGTCGATGTCGATGAACGAGACACGCGCGTCTTCATGCAGGCACTTCGCGACGATCGCCGCGCCGATGCCCCTGGCACCGCCGGTGACGAAGACGTGCTCGCCGTCGAGCCGCCCTGCCATGCCTAGAACCCGGCCATGGACTGGCGGCGCACGCGGCGGTCGATGATGGTCTGCACGACCACCGACACCACGATGACGAGGCCGAAGGCGAGCTGGGTATAGAACGCATTGATGCCCGCCGAAACGATGCCGGCGTTGATCGCGCCGATGATGTAGGAGGCGACCAGCGAACCGACGATGCTGCCGGTACCGCCGAAGACCGAGGTGCCGCCGAGGAAAACGGAAGCGATCGTATTGAGCAGAAAGCCGTCGCCCGTGGTTGGCCAGAAGTAGTAACCGACGAACGAGGTCATCAGCCCGGCGAACACCGCCACCATGCCGACCAGCATGAAGGCGCGCGTCTTGACGCTCGCGACGTCCACGCCGGTCAACCGAGCGCTGGTGGCGTTGTCGCCGGCCAGGAACACATGGGCGCCGAAACGCGTGCGATTGAGCAGCACCCACAGCACCGCGGCCAGCAGCACCGTCCAGAGCGACTGGATCGGCACGCCCGAGATGCTGGAGTTGAACAGCAGGTGCATCGTCGGATAGTTCTCCTGAGTCAGAGGAACGCCGGTGCCGTTCATCAGTACCAGTTCGAGCCCGCGGTACAGGAACGATGTGCCGATGGTGATGACCAGCGACGGGATGTTCAGTCGTGCCACCAGGGCGCCATTGATCCACCCGCACAACGCGCCGGTGGCGAAGCCCGCGATCAGTCCGACCCATTGCGGCATCCCGGCGCGCACGATGAGGCAGAACGCCGCCGTGCCGAGCGCCATGATGGAAGGGAAGGAGAGATCGATCTCGCCCGTGATGACCACGAACGTGAGCGCAAGCGCGATGACGGCAAACAGCGGCGTGGTCTGCCCGAACGCCTTGTAGATATCCGGGTCGAGGAACACGCTCGGGGCCGCGATGATGAAGGCGACCCACATCGCCAGGCCAACGCCGAGGATTCCGATCTGCGAGCCGTAGCGGCGCAACAACGAAGGCGGCGCGGCGCGATTGGTCTTGACGCCGGGTGCGCTTTCGACGGTCGTCGTCATCGCCGCGTCAGTGGATCGACCCGGAACGAGCGACCCGATGCATGCGTTCGATCAGGTCGTCGATCGTGATCTCGCTCTTGCTGAAGGTTCCGGCCACCCGTCCGCGGTCGAGGATGTACAGGCGATCGACCACCGGATAGACGTGAAAGATGTTGTGATCGATGAAGATCGCCGACTTGCCTGCATGCTTGATGCCCTGCACGAAATCGAGCGTTTTCTTGGTCTCCGTGAGCGAAAGCCCCATGGTCGGCTCGTCCAGCACCACCAGCTGGGCATCGAAATAAAGCGCCCGCGTGATCGCGACGCCCTGCTTTTCGCCGCCCGACATGGTGGAGACGACGTTGTCCGGATGAACCGCCGCCGAGGTGAACCCCATGTGTTCGCTCATCAGGCGCGCGGCTTCGTTGCGCATCTTCCGGACGTCGAGCAATCCCCAGCGGGTGCGGGGCTCGCGCCCCATGAACATGTTGCGCCAGATCGGCTGTTTTTCGGCCAGCGCACGCTCCTGGTACACGGTCTCGATGCCGAGGTCGCGCGCGCGCGCGACCGACCAGTCTTCGATCGGCTGGCCCTTGAAGCGAATTTCTCCACCCGGATCGGGCCGGTGGTACCCGGTGATGGTCTTGACCAGCGTCGACTTGCCGGCACCGTTGTCGCCGAGCAAGCCGACGATTTCACCCGGGTAGACGACGAAGTCCACCTGCGACAGCGAGCGGACTTCGCCGAAAGTCTTCGAGACCTTGATCAACTCGATGACCGGGACGCGCGCTTCGGCAGACGCCATGGCAACTCCTACCGTGCCTGCCGACCGCGCGACCCTCCGGAGCCGACTGGTCCGCGCCGGCTGTCGCGTGCCTAGCGGATCTCCTTGGCGGCGAGCGGCGCAACCGCGTCGACGTTGGTCTTGTCGACGAACGCGCCGGCGGTGTTCACGTCGAGGCCGGAGAAGCCGTACTTCTTGGTGAGGCAGATGTTGAGGATCGGCAGATAGCCCTGCAGGAACGGCTGCTGGTCGATAACCAGGTTCTGATAACCCTCCTTGACCGCCTTGGCCGTGTTCGGCGACATGTCGAAGCCGGCGAAAAGCACCTTGCCGGGCTCGAGCGACGCGGCCTTGGCGTACACGCCGACGTTGGACGTGAGACCGCCATGGTCGGTGACCACGATTTTCACTTCCGGGTTTTTCTTCATCACACCGACGAATGTCGCGGTGCCGGCGTTCGGCTCGGCGTTCGTCGCGGAGTCGATCTCCTGATAGATCACGGTGGCGCCGGCCTTTTCGAACGCGTCGATCACGCCGACCGTTCGCTGCCCGCGATCACCGCCCTGCCCCTTGAGGCCCCAGACAAAGACCTTGTCGCCCTTCTTGAGGTTCGCGCGCTTGGTGGCTTCCGCGGCCAGCGCGAACCCGGCCGAATAGTTGGGCGCCCCGACGTAGCCGAGGCCGCGCGCCGCGAACTTCGGCTGTGCCTTGGGCAGCGACGTATTCAGCGTGGTGAAGATGGTCCCCTGCGCGTATGCCTGCTCCACCAGCGGATCCGTGGCGTCGTCGCCACCGAACCCATACGTGGCAATGCCGTCCACCTTGGTGGCGATGGCCTGCTTGATCTGCGTGAGCATCTTGTTCGGATCCCAGTCGGAGAAGTAGTACGTCACGGTGGGACCGAGATCGAGTTCCGCCTGCTTGAACCCGTTGTAGACGTTGTTGGCGAACACGCCGCCTTGCGGCCCGCCGGGGAAAGCGGCGATCTTCACGCCCGCGCACCACTTGGCCACCGGGTCGGTGGCGCAGGCGGGCGCGCATCCGAGGGCTGTCAGCGCCAGCGTGGTCGCCGCCACAAGAGCTTTTTGCCGCGTCATCGTCGTCATGGCCTTGTCTCCGGTTCGACGGGGCGTTCGCGCGCGACCATCGCGCATCGGCGCCCCGTTCTCTCTGGTGTGATTTATTCTGCCGTAAAATACTGCATCGATCAACGTTCGGAGGCGAGGTTGCCGGAACTGGCGCGCGCGCGCACGCGAGCCAAGCGGCCCGTAGCGGGCGCAGCGCGGCGCGCCGAGCGCTCGCTGGGCGAACACATGGCGGCGACGCTGGCCACGCGCATCCTGGCGGGCGAGTACCGGCCCGGAACCCTGCTGCCCTCCGAAGAGACCCTGCGCAAGCAGTTCAATGCCAGCCGCACCGCGCTGCGCGAATCGATGCGCGTGTTGACGGCCAAACGCCTGATCGAGCCGCGGCAGCGCGTCGGCACATTGGTGCGTGCCGAAGAGGAATGGAACCGCCTCGATCCTGACATCCTCGCGTGGATGCGCGAGATCGAGCCCGACCTGGCGTTCATCCGCGGGCTGATCGAGGTGCGCGCGGTGATCGAGCCGGCCGCGGCCGAATTCGCCGCGCTGCGGGCGACCGGGCGCGATCTGTCGAGCATCGAATCCGCCTACGAGCGCATGTGCAAGAGCCATCCGCACGACCTGGAAGCGTGCACCGGCGCCGACCTCGATTTCCATCTCGCCATCCTGGTCGCGACCAAGAACCCGGTATTCGCGCAGCTCGGCAGCGTCATTGCGGCCGCGTTGTCGAATTCCTTCCGGCTGACGACGTCGCTGACCCGATCCTACGCGCGCACGCTCGCCGCGCACGGCGATGTGCTGGAGGCGATCCGCCTGCGCAAGCCGAAGGCTGCCCGCGCGGCGATGCTCGGGCTGATCGAGGTCGCCACCCATGACCTCGCCGGGATCGGCCACAACGGCGTCGGCACGCCCGCCGGCCGGCGACGTCGAGCGGCGTGAGGCGCAAACTCGAAGGGTGCTGCTGCACGCTTGTATGATTTTATTCGCCGCGCCCATGGCATGAAGATCACCGCCGTCAGGACCACGATCGTCAACGCGGAGATGCGCAACTGGATCTTCGTCAAGGTCGAGACGGATCACGACGGCCTCTACGGCTGGGGCGAAGCGACGCTGGAGTGGAAGACACGCGCCGTGGCGGGCGCGGTCGAGGATCTTGCTCCGCTCCTGCTCGGGCGTGATCCGCGCGACATCGAACAGGCCGTGCGCGTGATGCACAAGCACGGCTTCTGGCGCATGGGTGTCATCGGCGCCAGCGCGATCTCGGGCATCGAGGTCGCGCTGTGGGACATTCTCGGCAAGGACCTGGGCGTGCCGGTGTGGCGCCTGCTGGGCGGCAAGACGCGCGAACGCGTGCCGGTCTACACGCACCTGGGACTGGGCGACATGCGCGCCGTATACGAGACCATGCAGCCCGATGCCCTGGTCGAGCAGGCGCTGCGCGTCATCGAGAAGGGCTACCGCGCGCTCAAGGTGGTGTTCATCCCTTACACGCATTACACGGCATCCCTGCCTGCCATCGATCACGTCGGCAAGCTGATGACCGCGCTGCGCGCGGCCGCCGGTCCGAACATCGACATCATGGTCGACTTCCACGGCAGGCCGGCTTCCTCGGCGGCGGCGCTCGACTACATCCGTGCGCTCGAAGGCGGCCGGCCGCTGTTCGTCGAGGAACCCGTGCCGCCGGGCGACCCGCAGGCGATGAAAGAGGTCGCCGCGAAGTCGTCGGTTGCCATCGCCGCGGGCGAACGGCTGATCGGCCGCGCCGAGTTCGACCCGCTGTTCCGCTTGCGCGCCATCCACATCGCTCAACCGGATATCGCCCATACCGGCGGGATCGCCGAGGCGCGCAAGATCGCCGCGGCGGCGGAGGTAGCCGGCATCGGCATCGCTCCGCACAACCCGCTCGGTCCGATCGCAGGGGCGGCCGCCCTGCACTTCGACATCGCGACGCCGAACTTCGTGATCCAGGAGGAGATGTCCGGTGCCGTCCCCTGGTATGGCGAGGTGGCCTCGACTCCGATCAGGATGGTCGATGGGGCGTGGCAGATCCCCGAAGCCCCGGGGCTTGGCGTCGAGGTCGACGAAAAGGCCTGCGCAAAGCATCCCTTCGCGCCAGAGACGCTGGCGACGCGTCACGCCGTGATGCCCGACGGAACGGTCGTGGACTGGTAGGCGCGAGAAGATCCCCGCCCCCGCGAAGCGGCGGAGGGAGCGATGAGCCTCTTCGGCAGTCCCTACGGCCGCCGACCGCGGGAGCGCGTTCACTGGCGGGCAGAATCGCAGCTCGCAGCGAATCGCAGTCCGCTTCGACAGCGCGCATGCAGCACTCCGTTCCACTCGTCACGACTCTCGCGGCGGGTTTCGCCCTCGCGTTGATCCTCGGAGCCAGCTCGCCGAGATTGGCGTGATGCTGCTGGTGTTCGGCCTCGGGCTGCATCTTTCACTCGACGAACTGCTCTCCGTGCGCAAGATCGCGCTGCCCGGCGCGGTCGTGCAGATGCTCGCGGCGACCGCGCTCGGCGCGGGCGTAGCTCGCGACACGTGAACGATTCCGGCATGCTCGCGTCATGGCGCGCCGCGACCGTCACCATGTCTACGTGGTCGAGCTTTCGAAGGACGTTCTGTACGAGGGACGTTTCAAGAAGGCCAATCCCGGCTACATCGCGGGCAAACCGTGCTTCTACGTCGGCATGACGGGACTGGATCCCGACCTGCGCTTCGACAAGCACAAGGCCGGCATCCAGGCCAACCGATTCGTGCAGCAGTTCGGTTTGTGGCTGCGGCCGGACCTGTACGAGATCTACAACCCCCTGCCCTACGACGGCGCGCGCGCGCTCGAGGTCGAGCTGGCGATCGACCTGCGCGAGTCGGGCTGCGGGGTCTGGCAGGCCTGAGCTTGGACGGGCCGCTCAGTGCGTCGCGTCAAGCCAGCGCCGGTGGCCTGCGTCGGGCGGCGACGGCTCGAGTTTGTTCAGCCCCTTCGACCCGAGGACGTCGCGGAAAAAATGCGCGTCGGGCTCGGGTGGGAAACCGAGCACCGATCCGTCTTCGCGAATCAATTCGGGTGTGCCACGCACGTGCACCCCGATGCTGGACAACACGGTCGAGAAATTGCGCGCGGTCCTGAAGACGGCGACCTCGTCCAGTGCGCATCCCGTGCGTTCGGTCACCTGGTGCGTCGCCCAATAGTGCCGCCACGCTGTCGCTCCGTCCGGGGCACACCAGAGGTTCACGGCCTTGCGCCACGACGCCCGTCCGTCGTCGGTGGTGATCGACCGCGAAAGCGACATCGGCAGGACGTAGAACGTCGTGTCGATCGATCCGGCATGTCGCGCGAGGCTGTCTTCCATCCTGGCGCAGAACGGGCAGTTGACCGCCGAAAGCAGGACGATGCGGCGCCCGCCGCCGTCGCCGTACGCGACCTTGACCAGCTTTTGCCACTGGATGCTGTCGATCACCTCGGCGCGCAGCCGGGCCGCTTCCTGCGCTGACAGCGGACGCGGTTCCTGCGCGGTAATCCACCGCCATCCGGTGCTGTCGCCGAGGATGTCACCGCTTTCGGTGATCAGCCCGACAAGTTCGCCGCTCGACCTGTCTTCGAGGCGATACAGGCCGTCGACCAGCGTCCGCTCGTCGGCGGTCGAGGACGCTTCAAGCTTGGTGTCGTAGCCGAGCCGCCTGAGGTTCGCGAAGAAGTTCGCCGCAGCCGACGCACCGTTGGCCAATGCGCCTTGGCCGGGCAGGATGCTCGCCAGCACCAGCAGAGCGACGCAACGGGTCAGCGTGCCGATCCCGTTGCGGGGAAAGCGCCTCAATCCAGCCGCTCCGACCATGAGGCAGGCTCCAGCGTGAGCCCGGATTCAGTACCCGTAACGCTGCGGACATAGGCTCGCGCGACGACGGCGGCGGGCAGCCCCTGCGACGGGTCCATCTTGAGCGCACGCAGCGTCTCGGTCACCCACGGCGGGCTGACGACGTTCACCCGGATGCGGCGCGGCGCCTCGAGGGCCGCGGCGCGCACGAACCCTTCGAGACCCGCATTCACGAGGCTGATCGCCCCGCTGCCAGGCATGGGCGAACGAGCGAGGATTCCGGAGGTGACCGTGAAGGAACCGCCGTCAGAGACATGCTCGAGGCCGAAGCGCACCACGTTCACCTGCCCCATCAGCTTGTTGTCGAGGCAGAAGCGGAAATCCGCGTCGCTCAGCTGGCCGAGCGGGGAGAATTTCGCCGAGCCCGCCGCACACACGACCGCATCGAGCTTGCCGACACGACCGTACATTGCCTTGACGCTGGCCGGGTCGGAGATGTCGACCGAGACGCCCGCGCTCTTGCGGCTGACGCCGATGATCTCGCTGCCGGCCGCCAGGGCCGACGCCACGGCGCGGCCGATCGTGCCGGTTGCACCGACGATGAGAATACGCATTGACCGGTCTCCTTTGCATGTTCGGGGGGACGGGCTCGCATATTAATGAAGCGCTCGCGAGCGTTTCTGGGCGGCGCGGTCCGAACGAACCGAATCCGGGCCCCGGACCTCGCGCGGCGCAGGACTTTTCCCGGCCAGCGCCAGAAATCCTTACGGAGAAATTACACATCTCGTCCTAGGATCGGCGCCGAACACCGATGAATGGACGCCGCCATGCGTTTGCTCGTACGAAAGGGCCCACCTGCGTGTCAGCAATTGTCGGGCGATGGAATCGACGTGAAGATGCTGGCCGCGCACCTGTTGCCGCAGGACATCCGACTCGGTCTTGATGTTCTGGATTGCGAACAACTGTTCTCGTCGATCGGGCGGCACATGCTCGTCCATCATGGTCTGGACGAATCCCTGGTGGCGCACTGCCTCTCGCGCCGCGAACAGGCCGGATCGACCGCGTTGGGTTGCGGCGTCGCGATCCCGCACGCGCGTATCGACGGACTCGAGCAAATACGCGTGTTCTACGGGCGCCTGCGGTCGCCAATTCACTTCGCCGCTCCCGACAACCTGCCGGTGTCCCACGTGCTTGCGTTGCTGGTCCCGCACCCTGCAGCCGACGCACACTTGAAGCTTCTGGCCGATGCGTCGAATATCCTCTCGGAACAACGCTTCCGCGAACGGCTGAGCGCAGCCGTCGCCGTTCGCGATGTGTTCAGGCTCTTCGCGGATTGATCCGCTGGAAGCGCAGTCGGGCGCCGCGCGCGCTGCGTGCAATTCGGCCGGGGGCAGCCATGAATGCGGAGGTCCGGCTTTGACAGCTCGAAGCCGCTGCGGATGACCCGGCCGAACTTTCCGATCCCCGGGTCGCGGTCCTCGGGATCTGCGGACGACCCCCCGAACGAGGCGCCGCCCACATACCAAGCGCGCAAATGAGTGCCATCGCGCCGCAACTCAGAGCGATCGAAGCGCCGCGAACCTTCGGCTGGGTCGATGTCGTCGTGATGGTTGCCGTGTTCGGCATCCTGTGGAGCGCATTGCACTTTGGCAAGGGCATGCTGGTCCATTTCGATCCGTTGGCGGTCCAGCCGATCGACGCGTCGTTGAGGCTGATTCCCTACTATGCCGGCCGAACGCTGCTGCGGATGTGGATCGCCTTTGCGTTTTCGCTCTCGTTCGCGATCACGGTCGGCTACATCGCCGCGAGGAGTCGCCGTGCGCGCGCGTTCATCCTGCCGGCCCTCGACGTGCTGCAATCGGTGCCCGTACTGGGCTTCCTCTCGGCGACCGTCGCCGCGTTCATGGCGCTCTTTCCTGGAAGCCTGCTCGGCGTCGAATGCGCCGCCATCTTCGCGATCTTCACAGGCCAGGTGTGGAACATGGCCTTCGGCTTCTACCATTCGATGGTCACCATCCCCACCGACATGCAGGAGGCCGCTTCGTCTTGCGGCCTGACCCGCTGGCAGCGCTTCAGGACCGTGGACCTGCCGGCCTCCATGCACAGCCTGATCTGGAACTCGATGTTGTCGTTCGGAGGAGGCTGGTTCTTCGTCGCGCAAAGCGAAGCGATAAGCGTGATGAACAAGGACATCAAGCTGCCAGGGCTCGGGTCCTACATGGCGCAGGCCATCGAGCATGGCGACGATATCGCCGCGGCCGGGGCGATCGTTGCGATGCTGGCGGTGATCCTCGTGAGCGACCAACTGGTCTGGCGGCCGCTGCTCGCATGGGCGGACCGGTTCAAGATCGAACTGACGGAGTCGGCGACGCCGCCCACGTCGTGGGCCTACAACCTGCTGCGGAATGCCTACGTCTTCACGTGGGCGAACGCGCGACTCTGGTCACCCCTCGCGGACGCGATACGCCGGGTTGCCGCAAGAACCGAGCCTGCAGCATATCGGATGAGCGAGTGGCAATGGAGCGCGCTTCGGCGCGCGGTCGTCTGGCTCGTCGTTGCGTGCATCGGCCTCGAGGCGCTCCGAGGCGTGCTTGCCGCCGCCGAGGCCGTTCTGGTCGCGGTCACGTGGGCAGTCCTCGGAAAGATCGTCGGCCTCGGGTTTCTGACGGCCCTGCGCGTCGCGGCCATGACGGTGCTGGCGACTGTCGTCTGGACGCCGGTTGGCGTGTGGATCGGCCTGCATCCGACCATTGCCCGGTTTGCGCAGCCCGTAGCTCAAGTCGGTGCTTCGTTCCCCGTCAACATGACGTTCCCCATCGTGGTCGGTTTCTTCGTTGCAAACCACGTTTCGCTCAACTGGGGAAGCATCCTGCTCATCGCGATGGGGACGCAGTGGTACATCTTGTTCAACGTCATCGCAGGGGCGATGGCGATTCCGAACGACCTGGCGGAGGCCGCCCGCGTCTATCGCTTGCGCAATTGGAACCTCTGGCGAACCTTGATCCTGCCCGCGATCTTTCCGTTCTGGGTCACGGGAGCCTGCACCGCGGCGGGTGGCGCGTGGAACGCGAGCATCGTCGCGGAATTCGCCGCCTGGGGAGACACGACGCTCGAGGCGGACGGACTGGGCGCCTACATCGCCGCGGTGACGAAGTCCGGCGATACGCCGCTGATCATTACCAGCATCGCCGTGATGTCGCTCTTCGTGATCGCGATGAACAAGCTCATCTGGCGGCGCCTGTATGCCTTCGCCGAAAGGCGCTTCAAGCTGGATTGACCGTGACCGCAACCACGCCGCCGGCTCGTCAGGCCCCGCAGCCAGTCGCGCAGCTCGTGGCCGTGTGCAAGTCCTACTCGATCGCCAGCGGGCATGAGCTGAAGGTCCTCGACAACATCGACCTTGCGGTAAACCGCGGCGAATTCCTCGCCCTGCTGGGACAGTCGGGCTCGGGCAAGTCGACGATTCTCCGTTGCCTGACCGGGCTCATAGCGCCGACGTCCGGACGTGTTCTTTCCGACGGCCGGCCGCTCAGCGGCCTCAATCGCGATGCCTCGATCGTCTTCCAGACCTTCGCCTTGTATCCGTGGCTCACGGTCGAGCAGAACGTCGCGGTGGGTCTGATGTCGCGCCGCATCGAACGTGCCGAACGCGACG
>Ga0335077_10001669_pt1 | contig 26400 bp, 23 predicted proteins | sample Lox_Sample_31_FD_207151 | JGI IMG/M metagenome (GOLD analysis project Ga0335077, IMG submission 207151) | Soil microbial communities from Loxahatchee National Wildlife Refuge, Florida, United States - Lox_Sample_3.1 | ecosystem: Environmental > Terrestrial > Soil > Wetlands | place: USA... | reverse complement strand
CACCAGCTCTCCGTACAACTTCGCGCTTCAGTCGGGATCCCCGGCCATCGGCGCGGCAACCGGCCTTTCTCAGGTGCTGGACGATATCATGGGCACGACGCGGCCGTCGTCGGGCGACGCCATCGGCGCGTATCAGGGGTCGGGCGGAAGCTCGGGTTCGAGCGGCCCAACGGGGTCGAGCGGCTCGGGCGGCTCGCCAACTCCGCCACCGGTCGTGTCCGCTCCGACGATCAGTGGGGTGTCTGTATCCTCGATTACGTCGACCAGCGCGGTGGTGAACTGGACCACCTCGGACGCGGCCAGCTCGACGGTCTATTACGGGACCACAAGCTACAACCTGCTTGCTAACGGGCCAAGCCTGGTGACGACGCACTCGGTGACGCTCACCGGGCTGTCGCCCTCGAGTTCGTACGGATTCCAGGTTATGTCGCAGGACAGCAATGGGCAAACGATGACGGCTTCGTCGAGCTTCACTACGCTCGCGACGCCGACCACCTTCTCGCTTTCGGGAGGTTCGGTTTCGATCAAACAAGGCCAGTCGGCGAGCGTCACCCTCACGGCGACGCTGCTGACGGGCGCTTCGGCGGTGGTTTCGTTCAGCGCAGGACAGGTGGCCGGCCTCACGGCCACCTTCGCCGCGCCGAGCTGCGCAATCACCTGCACAGACACACTCACAGTCGCCGCGGCGTCGACCCTCGCGGCGGGAACTTATAACCTGGTCGTCACGGGAAGCGGAGCAGGAGGCTCCGCTTCCGCCACCATTCCGGTGACGGTGAGTTCGACGATGACGAATGCGCCGACTTCGGGCAATGCAACCGCGGGCCTGGTGGCGCACTGGCTGCTCAATGAATCGAGCGGAACGGTCGCGCACGACTCTTCCGGGTACGGGAATAACGGAGCCGTATACAACGGCTATTGGTGGACCAGCGTGCACGGACCGACCCTGTACTTCTCCGGCCCGGGAAGCTATGTCGACGTGCCCGAAAGCCCCAGCCTGGAGATGACCAGGGCGCTGACGGTAGCGTTCTGGCTGGATCCCAACCCCAACACCGTGACGGATCCCCGGGTGATCGCGAAGGTGTTCGATTGGGACGTGAAGCTCAATGGCGCGAACCGGAATCCGCAGTTCGACGGCCCCAACGGGCAATACGCCATGACGAACTTCTCGCCTCCGTTCTACGCCTGGCATCATATTGCGTTCACCTACGCCGCCGGGACCGTGAAGGCCTATGTGGATGGCGTGGCTGTGCCACTCGTGCAAAACACGTTTACAGGTAGAGGCATACTCACGTCGAACCAAAATGGGCTGTATATCGGCCTCGATTCGGACCTGGCATCTCCGTTCGTCGGAAATCTACAGGACGTTCGGATTTACAACCGCGCATTGAGTCCCGCCGACATCCTGGCGGTCTATCAGTCCACTTACTGACCCGCGCCGACAGGGTCGTGGACGCCGGAGTAGCCTCCGGCGTCCATTTTTTTTTGCGAAAAACAATCAACCCGTTTTCGCGGATGGTTTCATCTCAGATGACTGTTGGGCGAGCTTGCGATAGAAACGCGAATTTCGAAAGGAGGATTGCCGCTTATAACGAAATCCCCGGATTTCCTGCTGGCACCAGCGGGGGAGACTATCGAGAACCCGGCGCAAACCAGTCCTGGTTGCGCCGTTTTTGCCGTTCCAGGCGACGACGTAGTCACTCTGCTGGGGAGCGCTTTGAAACGGCACCACATGCCGTTTTTTCTTTGCGTCCACCATGATCATCACTGGTTTCGTGTTCTGCAGACAGACTCGCTCGCCCGCCTCGGCCGGATCGATCACGCGGTAAGCTCCTCGCATCGGCCGGAGTTCCACGGCCGGGTACACGCCCTCCAGCAGCACGACCCGCGGCGGCTCAAATCCATTTTCCTCGCTGAAGATCCGATACATCAGCTCCGGGCTGAACTGGTAGAATCCGTGCCCGCAGAGGTTGTTGGCAACCGTGGTCGCGAATACCATACCCCCGACTTTCGTCATGAGCATCAGGTTCCGTATGGCGGTTGGAAAATTGAAGATGTGCTCCAGCGATCCCGCATCGATCACGGCGTCAAACTGCTGGTGAAACTGCTCCGGCACCGGCTGGTTCATGTCGTGAACCAGGGTTGCGCCTTCGTAGTCGGAGTAGTCCATGGTGGTGACATGCCGGGCGCCGAGAAACTCCGTCCAGAAATCGTCTGAATACTGGCCGAATTCGTAGCTGCGCAGCGGAGTTGCCGCGGTTTGGGTGAATGCCTGATAACGGGACCGCAGCGCTCTCAGTTCGTGGCTGTGGAGAAAAAGCTTGAGCCGGCCTAAGGTCAGAGTGTTCTCGAAAGAGGCTCCGGCGCATCGAGCTTCAAACAATCTGCTCGCGTCGTGATATGTAAGTCCCATTACTGACCTCGTATCCGCGAAAGTGAGTCGCCCCTGGAATTTCCGATCGCGCCGGTCTCGGCGGGCCGCGACGCGGCGCTGCGGCGAACATACGCATGCGCTACCAGGACCCCGAACAGAAACCAGGTGGGTTTACGATACTCCCAGGTCAGGGCGCTGACTCCGATCGCCCAGGTCGCCAGAAGGATCGCCCAGAAACAGCGGTTCAGATAATCGAAGCGCCAGGCGGCATAGCACAGCGAGCCGAGCAGCGCCAGAAACAGCAGGAAGCCGGGAATCCCGGTTTCGACCAGCACCGAGATGAAAGTATTGTGCGCGACCAAAGCGCGCCCGGTCTCTTTGTAAGTGGCGGTCGCATAAGCCCCCGCGCCCACGCCCCCCCAGGGATGGCTCCGCAGCACGTCGAAGCCGGCGTCCCACAGCACCGTGCGATGGGTGAGCGTGCCTTGCGAAATTTCCTTGCCGGTGTTGAGCAGGCGATTCCAGTCATCGGCGGGGATAAAATGGATGCCCACAGCGACGCCGGTCACGCACACCAGCAGGAAGCCGACCCGCTGGATTTTTCCCATGCGGAACATGAGCAGCGGGAAAAGAAGCAGGGCCACGCCGGCGGCGATCAAGCCTCCCCGCGACCCCACCAGAAACAGCGCGGCGAGACTCACGCCCATATGAATCCAACAGAACAGCTTGAGCCACGGGCTGCGCGCGCGCGCCATCAGGAAGATGGCGATGGGCAGACTCAGCGCCACCATCAGCGCCAGGTCGTTCGCGTTGATGCCGTACATGGTATAGCGCTCGTCGTGATACTGCACGATGCCCTGCTCCGCGCTTAGGTCCGCGGCCTGGATTCCCTGCGAATAGTTGATCAGCGTGTCGATGGCGAGGACCGCCGCGCCGAACAGATACGCCTCGAGCATTGAGATGACGCGGGTTTCCGTGGTCGCCAGCTCCCACATGATCCACGCCGCGAGCAGCAATTGCGCGTAGGTGCCCACGCGCGTTTCCGTCATGGTCCCATCGATGGTCCAAAACAGCGTGATCGCGGACCAGGCAACCAGCGCCAGCATCAGCAGGTGAATCGCGCTGGGCCGGCGCAATTGCCGCGTCGCCAGCACGCTCAGCACGAGTAGGAACGAGGCAGCCATCGCCACCCATCGGCTGATCACGAATCCGCCCAGCAGCGGCACCGATTCTTCCCATGGCACTACAAACACGAAAATCCATAGCGCGCCGAAGGCGAGCTTTCCGAGCGCGGTGTCGCCGGCCGCGAGCGCACGTGGCGCGGGAAGCGTGGCATACTCGGGCGCGGGAACCGCGTAGGGTCGTGATGGAGACAGAGCTACCGCCATCTCACGTGCGGAAACGTTGCGTTTCCGCCCTCGTAATCAAGAAAAACTGCACGGGGCGTTCCGTTCGCAACTCCAGGGAATTGTTGAAGCGCGCCGCGGGCGGGAGTATCGCGCGACCTTCGGAGAGGAAGGCCGATTCCATCGGTGGAGGGGAAATCCGTGCGATGAACCGAAAGATCCATCCCCGGCAACGAACGCGCGGCATGAATGCCGCGCCTCAAATATGTTGACCGATGGACGCAGAACAGCGGTCGCGTTGGGCCGCGGGTCTTCGGCACATCGGTTTCGGCGTATATACTATCGATGATGGTCAGAAGTCTATTTCCGCTAATGCTGGCAGCGGTCGTCGCCGCGCTGCCGGGGCGCGCACAGAACCCGGTGGATGCCGGGCGCGAATTGTATCGAGCCAACTGTTACGTGTGTCACGGCCAGGACGGCGACCAGGTGCCGGGCGTCAATTTCCGCGCGGGAATTCGCCGCGCCTCCACCGATGAAGAAATTTCGAAAATTATCGCCGGCGGAATTCCGGGGACGGGCATGCCGCCGACCAATCTGGCGGAGCCGCAGCGCCGCGAGTTGGTCGCCTATCTTCGCTCCATGCACGCGGGCTCTGGCGCTTCGAAAGCGCCGGGCGACGCAGCGCGCGGGATGGCGATCTTCGACGGCAAGGGCGGATGCACGTCGTGCCATCGCGCGGGCGGGAAAGGCTCGCGCTTCGGTCCCGATCTGAGCGCGATCGGCGCGACCAAGCAGGCCGCGTATCTGGAGGACGAAATCCTGGAAGCGAATCACGCCATCGCGCCGCAGAACCGCATGGCGATCGTGGTGATGAACGACGGGACGGCGGTCACCGGACGACGCCTGAACGAGGACACCGAGAGCATCCAGTTGATCGACAAGAATGAGCGGCTGATTTCGATTTCCAAGTCCGACGTGGAACGCTACACGCTGCTCCAGACCACGCCGATGCCGTCGTACAAAGACAAGCTGAGCTCGCAGGATGTCGCCGACGTGGTCAGCTATCTTCTTTCGTTGAGAGGCCAGTGATGAAAACATTTCTCTTGCTTGTGATTCCTCTGATTGCGCGCGCGCAGGCGCCGGTTTCCCAGGCTCCTGTATCCGATGACCGCCTGCTCCATCCCGAGCGCGAACCGCAGAACTGGCTGCACTATTCCGGCGATTATACGGGCGAGCGCTACAGCCTGCTCGACAAGATCGACACGTCGAACGTGAAGAATCTGGAACTGAAGTGGGTGTTTCAGGCGCGGTCGCTTGAAAAATTCGAAGCCACGCCGCTGGTGGTGGACGGGGTGATGTATTTCACCGAAGCGCCCAATCACGTGTATGCGGTGGACGCAAAAACCGGGCGCGAATTCTGGGATTACGAATATCGGCCCTCGCGCGACGCGCGGGTGTGCTGCGGATCGGTGAATCGCGGCGTGGCGATTCTGGGCGACACGCTGTATATGGGCACCATCGACGGGCGTCTGATCGCGATCGATTCCAAAAGCGGGCGTCCCAACTGGAATATCGCTGTGGGAGATCCGAAGCTGGGTTACGCGATCACGCACGCGCCGCTGATTGTGAAGGATAAAGTCATCGTCGGAGTGGCGGGCGGCGAATACGGCATTCGCGGATTCATCGCGGCCTACGATGCGCACACGGGCAAAGAGGTCTGGAAATTTTATACCGTCGCGGGGCCGGAAGATCCGCAGGCGATGAAGACTTGGGCAGGCGATTCGTGGCAGCACGGCGGCGCACCGGCGTGGGTCACCGGATCGTACGATCCGTCGCTCAATCTGGTGTATTGGGGCACGGGAAATCCGGGCCCGGACTGGAACGGCGACAGCCGCGGCGGCGATAACCTGTACAGCGACTCCGCGGTCGCGCTCGATGCCGATACCGGCAAATTGAAATGGCATTTCCAGTTCACGCCGCACGATGAATACGATTACGACGCGGTGCAGATTCCGGTATTGGTCGATGCGAACTGGAACGGGCAGCCGAGAAAGCTGCTGATGTGGGCCAATCGCAACGGATATTTTTATGTCCTGGACCGGAGCACGGGGAAATTTCTGTCGGGTACGGCGTTCACGAAAGTGAATTGGTCGACGGGTCTTGATGAAGCTGGCCGGCCCATGCGCGCGCCGGACATGAGTCCCACGCCCGAGGGCAAACTGATTTATCCCAATCTTTTCGGCGGAACGAACTGGTATTCGCCGTCGTATAGTCCGCGCACGCACCTGTTTTATATTCCGAGCTGGCAGGATTCGAACATGAATATGGCGAAAATGGGTGCGGAATTCGAGCCGGGCCAGCGCTACACGGGAGGCGTGCCGCGCGCGACCAACCTGCGCCGCGGATCGCGCAACACGCCGGACGAAAATTCAGCCTACGGCGCGGTGCTGGCGATCGATCCGCAGACCGGGAAGACGAAATTCGAATTCAAGATGAGCGACGTGATGGACGGCGGAATTCTGACCACGGCTTCCGATCTTCTGTTCACCGGCGGGCGCGAAGGATATTTTTACGCGCTCGACGCGCGCAGCGGCAAAGAACTGTGGCACGCGAGCCTGGGCGGGAGCCTGGAAGCCGCGCCGATCACCTTCAGCGTGGACGGAAAACAGTACGTCGCGGTCGCGGCGGGGCACGCGCTGTTCACCTTCGCGCTGCGAGAATAATTTTAGCCGCGAATGGGCGCGAATGAACGTGAAACAAAATGAAGATTCGCGTTTATTCGCGGCCATTCGCGGCTAATTTATTTCCCGGCCGATCCGCGGCAAGGATCATATACGTGACCAGCGCGGCGCCGACTTCGCGGCCGTGATCGTTGGTCAGATGCACGGAGCCGACGCAGATGGTCCCTCCGACGCGCACCAGCTTCGCCCGCGCGAACACGCGGCCTTCGGTCACCGGGCGGAAATAATTGATCTTCATCTCCACCGTGGTGATGGGGCGCGTTCCGCCGAAGTGACGCTGCAGGGAGATGCCGACGGCGGCATCGGCCAGGGTCGCGAACACGCCGCCGTGCATGTTGCCGACGGCGTTGCACAGATCCGGGCGCATGGCGCAGGCCACCGTGACGCCGTCCTTGTGCACGCGCATCACGCGCATCCCCACCAGCCGGTTGAACCACAAGCGCGTTTCGAGAAATTTATTGAGCTGGCGCTGGGTCAGTTTTGGGTGGCTCATGCGAGCCACGAGTATAGCATTGGGAAACGTTTTTCGCGGGCGGCGCGCCCTTGGCATCGGACTGCTTGGGCGCCGGTCCGAACGTCAGGCTCTCCACCTGCGCGGTCGAATACGCGGCGGGACCGACCAGTCCTCCCGGCGTGTCGGCCTGGAACCAGATCTGGTCCTTGGTCGCGCCCAGAAATTCGCCGGTCAGCATGCGCCCGTCGCGCAGTCTCAGGATATCGGCCTTCGCCGACGCGATCATCAGCAGCCCAACCATCACCAGCAGGATGGACTTCATACAGCAACACTCCTATGGAATCTCGATGCGCTGCGCGCGGATTGTGCCCGTAGCGCCGAAGCACAGCGGCGTCCACCAGCTGTGGGGTCCGGGTTTCGCCGAAGCAGATCGCGCACGCCAGCAGAGCCAGGGACAGCTTTCGCATCTGGACTCACTTTCGCAACTGCGGTCAAGGGCAGCAATCGCGGGGCCAGCGCTTTCGAGATCCGATTGGCTCGCGGCGCGCGGATTTTCCGGTAAGTTTTTCGGCGCGAAGCTGCGTTCCCGGAAAAATGCTCCCGTGAAATCTCCGATTCTCTAAGCGATTTTCCTGTTGCACGCGCCGGATTTACGGCGTCTAATTTAAGTGCCGCCGCCCGTGGCGAGCAACGTTTCGATCTTATGGATGAGTCCCGCGAGTTCCACCGGCTTCGGCTCGTACTCATCGCAGCCCGCGGCGAGCGCGCGGGCGCGGTCGGAGGGCAGCGTGTGGGCGGTCAGCGCGATCACCGGAATGCGTGCGGTATCGCGCCTTCTGCGCAGTTCGCGCGTGGCGTCCCAGCCGTCGATGCCGGGCAGCGTCATGTCCATCAGGATCACGTCGGGGTGTTCGCGCGCGGCCATGGAGATGGCCTGATTGCCATCCGCGGCCATGACGATGTCGTATCCGATCTTGCGCAGGCGCCGCGACAAAAGGTCGCGGCTGATCTCGTTATCTTCCACCAACAGGATTTTCGTCATCGCCAAACGGGTTCACGTTTCTTTCCCAGCAACCATGAGGCCGTGTTATGAGCCACGCTTCCGTCGTTAAACCAGGTGTTAAACCACGGGTTAAACCACATGTTAAATCACACCTGCCGAAAACCATCGGCAAGACCGAGATTCGCAAGCCGGCGGAGAAATCGCGCGCGACATTGGGATCTTTGCGGCACCAGCTTTTGACGCCGCTCAATCACATTGTCGGATATGCGGAGATGCTGCTCGAGGAGGCGCCGGAATCGGGCTACAGCAGCGCGGGCCAGCAGCTTCGGCGCATTCGCGAGACCGCGCGCGAGCTGGTGAGGTTCATCGACGCGCACGTGGTTCCGCGGCACGGCAAGGCGCCTGAAAAAATTCTGGCCGGCCTGCGCCACGATCTCACCGCTCCGCTGCACACCGTTATGCAAGCGGTCGGCGCGATCACCAGCGATCCGCTGGCGCCGGAGGGCGACGACGTGATGAAGATCGGCCGCGCCGCCGCGGAGCTGTTCGCGATGGTGCACCAGCCGTCCACGAACCTCGCACGCATCGTGCCCACGCATGGCAAGCTGGTGGTGCGCCGGCGCGGCGAACTCGCGCGGGAAATTGAGCCCGGGCGCATTCTCATTGTGGATGACAACTCGGGCAATCGCGAGCTGCTGGCGCGCCGGCTCAAGCGCCAGGGCCATCGCGTGACCGAGGCCGCCAGCGGCGCCGAAGCGCTCGAGCGTCTGGTCGCGACGCCGCAGGACGTGGTGGTGCTCGATCTGTTGATGCCCAAGCTTGACGGCTTTCAGGTACTTGAAAAGATCAAGGCGGATCCCGCGCTCACCGGGATTCCGGTGATCGTGGTTTCCGCGCTCGACGAGCTGCCCGGCGTGGTGCGGTCGCTTGAAAGCGGCGCCGAGGATTACCTGTTCAAGCCCATCGATCCGGTGCTGCTGGGGGCGCGGATCGCGTCGTCGCTTGAAAAGAAGCGGCTGCGCGATCTCGAAAAGCGCCGCTGCGGTGAACTCCAGCAGGCTCGCGAACAGGTCCGGATGGGCGAACAACGTCTGCGTCTGGCGCTCAACGCCGCGCATGCGCGCGCCTGGGAGTGGGATCTCGCCTCGGACCGTGTGCGGACTTCGGTGGATCGCACGCTTGAAGAAGCTCTCGCGCAGATCCATGCCGACGATCGGGAAAGGGTCCGCGAGCGGCTGTTCCAGGCGGTCGAAGATGGCTCGGAACTTCACGAGCGGATGCGCGTCGCCCGGCGCGACGGGTCGATTGCGTGGGTGGAATCGTTCGGGACGCTGCGCTTCGACGGGCAGGGCAGGCCGGAGTGCATGATCGGCCTCACGCGCGATATCACGCGCCAGAAGCAGATGGACGAGGATCTGCGCCGCGCCGGCCGCTTCCAACAGTTCGCCCTGGCCGCTTCGCGCGACCTTCAGGAGCCGCTGCGCGCAGTCTCTCGAAACCTGGCGCCGCTCGCCTCGCGCCTCAAAGGCGAGGACGCGCGCACGCTGGCCGCGGCGGTCGATTCGCTGGCACGGATGTCCAAACTCGTCGCGGACGTGCTCCGCTATTCGCAGGCGAGTCCGGCACCGGGGCGCAAACGGGCCGTAATTCGTGGTTCGTAGGTTGTGGTTCGTCGCCGGGCGTGCCGAGGCGCGTCCTTTCAGGCGCGCGTGGTGCGGGGATTCACCCCGTTTCAGCGACGGAGAGATTCGGAACGCGCGGCATGAATGCCGCGCCTCAATCTGACCGAGGCGCGATCGTCAGAGTTGCATCCGACGCTCAAGCGGAACCTGAGCCCCGCCAGTCAGAGTCCGTGTGAAACGCCGACGAGCCGCAGCCGTGACGGCTGACTGACGCTCCTCTCAAATTTAACGTGTTGCCGGCCGACTCGCGTCAGCGAGCGGCTTCGCGCCGATGGGAAGCTGCAAGAAAGGGGGACGGCCGACGCCATCCCCAGTTCATCACTCGCGATCGCAACCCTATTTTTTTGCAACCGTGATATCGTCTTTGACGTTGGCGTCGCCCGCGATCTGTTTGGCGTGCGAGACCGCGGCGTCTTTTTCGGCTTCGGACTGTACCTTGCCCTTCAGCGTCACCATCCCGTTCTTGGAGCTGACGTGAATGTCATGGGCGACGGATTGAGTCTGGGTATCGTTCATGATGGCCTGGCGAATCTGCGTGGACATCTGCGAATCGGACATGCTGCCGCGCGTAGTCGCCTGCCCCGTCTGGGCGGGCGTGGATCTCGATGTGGTTGCTTGCGCGAAGGCCATCAGCCCCGCCGCTCCTACCAGCAGCCCCTCTATGATCAACTTTTTCATTCCTTACCTCCCTCTCGTTAAAACATCTAAACTCTTCTGGTCAGACCTGCGATCAGCGAGACGACGAAAAGAATGAGGAACAGGAAAAACAGAATCTTCGCCACGCCGGCCGCTGCAACGGCGATTCCCCCGAACCCGAACACCGCGGCGATGATGGCAATGATGAAAAAAATCAGAGCCCAATTCAACATATTGGATCTCCCTTTCCGGCCGCGTTCAAACCATGTGGCCGCGGCCTGCCGAACTCGAATGCAAATGCCTCTCCACCGCGCCAGAAGCTTTCCAAACCCGCGCGCCCACGAGGGCACGGGCTTTTCGGGACAGAAAAAAATACGGGGGCTTGCCAAGTTCTTCACGGCGATCTCTAGCGAAGAACGAATTGTGACGTTAATGTTAGGGAGAGATGCAGCGCGACAGATGGTCATCAGCCCATGAACCCGCGAATCGACTTGCTGACGGCGATGCGCCCGCGGCCGAAAGTTTCTGAAACGTTGTCGCGCAGCTCGCAGCTTTGCTCGGCCAGGAAGCGCCGCCCCTGCTTGGATTTCGCGGCGACCTTCGCGCGTGTGCGCCAGCCCGCCTGGGGAGCGTAGAGCAGTCCCGCGACGGCGCCCGCCGCGATACCCAGCAGAAAAAACGTTGCCCGATTCATCAAAATTGCCTCCTCGCGAGACTGCAGCAATCGCGCATCCAATGCGCGTCCCATGCACGTCCGGAGAACGGAACGCGGACTGCTTAAGAATTCGGACAACTGATCATGCCCGCAAGAATTCTGATCATCGACGATGACGACCAACAACGCGCCAGCGTCGCGGAGATGGTCTTGTCCATGGGGTATATTGCTGACACGGCGTCAGACGGAGAGGAAGGACTCGAAAAAATCGGGATCGCCGAGCCGGACGCGGTCGTCACCGATTTGCTGATGCCGCGCATGGATGGCTTCCAGCTCCTGCGCACGCTGCTCGAGCGCGGCGACCTCACTCCAGCGATCGTCCTGACCGGTTTCGGGAGCATGGAGCAGGCAATTTCGGTAGTCCACGGCCTGGACGCTTTCTGGTTCCTGGAAAAGCCGGTGCAGCGCGGCATGCTGGCGACGCTGCTGGAGCGCGCCGTGCGCCAGAAGCACCTGCTGCGCGAGACCGAGCGCCTGCACCGCCAGTTGAGCGATCAGGGGCACTTGATGGACCTGGTCGGATCGTCACCACCTATGCGCCAAGTGTATTCCTTCATCCAGCAAGTGGCGACCAGCTCTGCGTCCGTTCTGATCTCGGGAGAAAGCGGAACGGGAAAGGAGCTGGTGGCTTCCGCGATTCACCGCTTGAGCCCGCGCGCCGATCACGCCTTCGTCGCCATCAACTGCGCCGCGCTGCCCGAAACGCTGATCGAAAGCGAGCTGTTCGGTCACGAAAAAGGCTCCTTCACCGATGCGCTGGAGCGCCGCGTGGGCTGTTTCGAGCAGGCCCACCAGGGCACGCTTCTGCTGGATGAGATCGGCGAGATGCCGCTCGCCACGCAGGCGAAGCTCCTGCGCATTCTCGAGGAAGGGCGCGTGCGGCGCGTGGGAGGCGCCGCGGAAATCCCGGTGGACGTGCGCGTCATCGCCTCCACCAACCGCAATCTGGAGGCCCTGGTCCGCGAAAACCGTTTTCGCGAGGACCTGTTTTATCGCCTGAACGTTTTTCACATCCCGCTTCCTCCGCTGCGCCATCGCAAGGAGGATATTCCGGCGATCGTGGAGGTGCTGATTCGCGATCTCAACCGCAAGCACGACTGCCGCGTCGCCGACGTCGCTCCCTCCGCGCTTTCCGAGCTGATGGAATACCACTGGCCAGGGAACATCCGCGAACTGCGCAATATCGTGGAGCGCGCGGTGATCGTCGCGCACGAAGGGACCCTCAACCCGGCTCATCTGCCGCGCGGATTTCCGGGACCGGAGCCGCATTCTTCCCAGCCCGCTCCGAAAACCGAGCTGTCGTTGCGCCTGGAGCCCGGCGGTCCACTGCGCGATATCGAAAACGCCTACATCCAGCTCACGCTCAAACTCACGCGCAACAACAAGCGCCGCGCGGCGGAGATCCTGGGCATCAGCGTGCGGACGCTCCACAACCGGCTGGCGCAACTGATCCCGGCGGGTGAAGGCGAGACCGAACCGGAACACGCCGGGGCGGGGGCCGTCAGGGAGTGAACCCGCCGTAACCGGTTCCGCTCGCTGACGCGCGCGGCTCGGCTCGCACCAGCCGGGCCAAGCGCGTGAGCAAGTGGTGAAGTTTGACCTTACTCGCCGGTCCGCGGCGCGCGCCCGGCGGAATTGAGGACGTCGTAGAGCGCTGTCGCCGAGGTCGGCGCAGGAACGTCGCCGTGCAGGATTTGCGACGTGGTCACATCGCGCCCGTACAGGGCGTGATCCTCGCTGTGATCCGGCGTCATGGTCGCGCCATTCAGCGCCACACCGGCGAACACTCCCCGGGAGCGCGAATATCCCAGGATCTCGGCATGCATCTGCGCGTCGGTTTCGGCCTGCGCCGAGCGGCCGAGCGGACCCGCCATCACTCCAGCGTCTGCGCCGAACGTGAATTTGTCCTGCATGAGCTTGCTCTCGCCGTCGCGATTCATGACCACGAACACCACATCGGTTTCGCCCGCGCCGATCTGGAGCCCGAAGCTTCCGCCGGTGGTCTTGACGACCGCGGGAGGGCTCCACTGGCCCGCGTTGGCGCCGTTATCGGTACGGCACACCAGCACGCCTTTACCGTACTCGCCGCCCACGATGAATCCGGCCTTCTTCAATGCCGGAATCACGCCCACACATTGCGCCTTGGCGATGATATCGCCGGGGATCGACTGGTCCCCCGCATTCATCGCTGCGCGCACGACTTTGGCTGATTCATCGATCAGCTTGTTTTCACTGGACTGCGCCGCCAGGGGAAGGACCAGCGCAACCGCCAGCAGAGTAAATCTCATAGCGTCGTCACCTCCGCTAACTTGACGCTTACCGCGCGGGATGCATTACCCATTTTGGGGGAACGTCGAGATACAGCAAAAGAACTCCGCCATGACCGGCGGGCCTGTCGCGCACCGGTCAGGGCCGGGTTCGATTTTCATCCGAAGCAGTCGCGGTTCACGCGGCGGATTTAGTCACCGGTCTTGGTCGCGACGGGCTTGTGGGCGTAACGTTCGAGCTCGCGGTACAGTCTTTCCGCGGCTGCCGGACGCGGCACCTTGCCCCTGAGGAGCTCCATGTGCGTCACATCGGGACCGTACAGCGCCACGTCATCGTCGTGATCGGTATGCAGCGTCGCGCCTTTCAGATCGACACCCGCGAAAACGCCGCGGGCTCGCGACCAGGACAGCATTTCGGCCCGCATCAACACATCGGTATTGGCCTGAACATTGCGTCCCACCGGGCCCGCCATTCCGGCGACATCCACGCCGAGCTGAACCTTATCCTTCAGGAGCTTGCGCACACCGCTCTCATTCATCACCGTGAAAACCACGTCGGTTTCGCCGGCCCCGATCTGCAACCCGAAGCTGCCGCCTTGCACCTGAATGAACGCCGGAGCGCTCCACCGGTTGGTATCGTGAATGCGGCAGGTGATGATGCCCTTTCCGTAGTCCACTCCCACGATGAAGCCGGCGCGCTTGGCGCCCGGTATGATCCCGACGCACTCCGCCTTCTGCATCAAAGTTTCGGGGATGCCGCCGTCCTTGGCGTGCATGATCTCGATCAGGTCCGTGGTGGCGGCGTCGATTCGTTTGATGTCGTCAGCTTTCCGGTCGGCCGCGAGTAAAGGCAGCACCGCTGCCAGACACACTAATCCGCGCTTCATGTCAACGTCTCCTTTTGCGAGGCAGCCTTCTTAAAACGACCGTCCTCGGTCGGCCTTACGCGGCGTCGCGCTTGGCCTCGAGGGGCTTGCAGGTCTGGACAGGTTTACGCTCCGCCCGCGACCGGGCAGCGCGGCGGGCACGCAACAGGCGAATGCGGATCGCCGTCTCCGTGACCCCCTGCTTCCGCGCAATCTCCTCTGCGGTGTCTCCTTGCATCTGTAGCTCCAAGAGAGCGCGGTCGCGCGGAGCGCAGAATTTCAGGATACGATTCAGGTCGATCGCGGCCAGGTTGACCTCGCCACCGGTATAAACTTCCGGCAAGGATTGATACGTCTTCTCGGTTCTCAACACACTGCGGTGCACGTTCATGGCAATCGCGTTCACCCAGGTGGTCACCATGCTCTCATTGCGAAGCTGGTTTAGCCGCTCCCACCCCTTCACCCATGCTGCTTGCGCAACGTCACGAGCGGTGTCGCGCGGCACTCCTCGTGAAATCAAAAAGCGGACAGTGAGATCGTATCCACGCTGATAAGCTTGTCCGTACCCTTCTTTGGTCATCTCGGCTGTTCGTTGCTCCTTTGCGGGCTTCGGAGTGCCAAGGACTGCACTTGGGGGGCCATGAATTCGAGTGCGAAGAAATTTTCTAAGCTATTGTAATGCAGTGGATTGCCAGGACACAACGGCGCGCGCGGTCGTGCAACTTCTGCAGCGGGTGCAAATCGTGTCAGTAAGAAGGAACGGGCGTGCCCACATCTGACACCTGCTGGGAGATTGGACGCTAAAAATGCCTAAAACCGTACTGCCCGGTCGGCCATTTCCCCAGGGTGCAACCTGGGATGGTACCGGGACCAACTTCGCGCTGTTTTCCGAGAACGCCGAGTCGGTCGAGCTGTGTCTGTTCGACGAGCCCTCCGGCTCCGAGACCGAGCGGATCAAAGTCACTGAAAAAACGGTACATGTGTGGCATTGCTTCCTGCGGGGAGTGCAGCCCGGCCAGATCTACGGCTACCGCGTCTACGGACCGTTCCAGCCCGAACGCGGTTTGCGCTTCAATCCCAATAAGTTGCTGATCGATCCCTACGCCAAAGCGCTGACCGGGAAGGTGAACTGGTCGGCGCCGATTTTTCCCTATCCGTTCGCCGAAGAAGACCCGGATCTCAAGATGGACGAAAGAGATAGCGCGCCGGGCATGCCCCGGTGCGTGGTGGTGAACCCGTATTTCGACTGGGACACGGACCGCCCGCCGCGCACTCCGCTGAGCGCATCGATCATCTATGAAGTTCACGTGAAAGGGTTCACCAGATCCCATCCCGGGGTTCCCGCGGAACTTCGCGGGACCTACGCCGGCCTCGCGTCGCGGCCGGCCATCGAATATCTGAAAAAACTGGGCGTCACCGCGGTCGAGCTGATGCCCGTGCACGACTTCCTGGATGATAAGCACCTGGTGGAGCGTGGCTTGACCAACTACTGGGGCTATAACACGACGAATTATTTTTCGCCCGAAGCGCGCTATTCGAGTTCGGGCGATCTGGGCGGACAGGTGGCCGAGTTCAAGGCGATGGTGAAGGTGCTGCATCGTGAGGGTATCGAGGTGATCATCGACGTGGTCTACAACCACACCTCCGAAGGCAATCATCTCGGCCCCATGCTGAGCTTCCGCGGCATCGATAATCCCACGTATTACCGCCTGGTCGCGGACAATCCGCGCTACTACATGGATTACACCGGAACCGGCAACAGTCTGAACGTGCGGCATCCGCAGGTGTTAAAGCTGATCATGGATAATCTGCGCTACTGGGTGCTGGAGATGCACGTCGACGGATTCCGCTTCGACCTGGCTGCGACCCTCGCGCGCGAGCTGCACGACGTCGATCAGCTCTCCGCGTTTTTCGACATCATCCACCAGGACCCCATCATTTCCCAGGTGAAGCTGATCGCCGAACCGTGGGACGTAGGCGAAGGCGGTTACCAGGTGGGCAAGTTTCCGGTGCTGTGGGCGGAATGGAACGGAAAATATCGCGACACGGTGCGCAGATATTGGAAAAGCGACGAGGGCCAGCTCTCCGATCTGGGCTACCGGCTCACTGGATCGAGCGATCTGTATCAGCACGACGGCCGGCGCCCGTCGGCGAGCATCAATTTCGTCACCGCGCACGACGGCTTCACGCTGCACGACCTGGTCAGCTACAACGAAAAGCACAACTGCGCCAATGGCGAGGATAATCGCGACGGAACCAACGAAAATTATTCCTGGAACCTGGGCGTGGAGGGACCCACCGACGATCCGGTGATCAACGAGCTGCGCGAGCGGCAGAAGCGCAATCTGCTCTCCACGCTGCTGCTGTCGCAGGGCGTGCCCATGATCTGCGGGGGCGACGAGATCGATCGCGATCAGCACGGCAACAACAACGCCTATTGCCAGGACAACGAGCTGAGCTGGTATGACTGGGACCTGACCGATCGCCGCAAGGCCCTGCTGCGCTTTACCACGAAGCTGATCGCGCTGCGCAAAAAGCATCCTAACCTGCGGCGTCGCAAGTTTTACCAGGATCGCGTGATCCGCGGATCGCTGTTGAAGGACATTTTGTGGCTGCGTCCCGACGGCGAGGAGATGACTGACGAGGAGTGGAACGCGGGCTGGGTGCGTTGCATCGGGATGATGCTGAACGGCCAGACCATCGGCGACGTGGACGAGCACGGGCATCCGGTGATCGACACCAGTTTCCTGATGCTGCTCAACTGCCACCTGGAGCACATCGACTTTCGCGTTCCCGCGCCTCCGGAAAACGGCAAATGGACCGTGATTATCGACACCAACGAACCCGATATCGAGCCCGGATCGGTGGTGGTCGCCGCCGGCGGAGTGATGCGCCTCGTAAAACAGTCGCTGGTGCTGCTGTCGGAAGCGGAGGCGCGATGAGCGCGGATTCTCTTCTTGCCGAAGCCTTGGCTCAAGCGCGCAAAAGCCTGAGCGAAGGAGGGATTCCCATCGGAGCCGTGCTGGTCCACGATGGGAAAATCATCGGGCGCGGCCACAATTGCCGTGTGCAGAGTGGCAGCGCGATCGATCACGGCGAAATGAACTGCCTGCGCAACGCCGGCCGGCTGCCTGCGAGCGTGTATCGCGAATGCACTCTATACACGACGCTTTCGCCCTGTCCCATGTGCAGCGGGGCCATCGTATTGTATAAAATCCCGCGTGTGATTATCGGAGAAAATTGGAATTTCTTGGGCGCGGAAGATTATCTGCGGAGCCAAAACGTCAAAATCGAGGTGATCCAGGACCCGGAGTGCATCGTCCTGATGAACGCGTTCATTACCGCGCATCCCGAACTGTGGCAGGAAGATATCGCTGTTTAACCGTTGCGGCGGCCAGCATATGATGTTAGTATTTTGACAATGCCAACAGAACATATCGTGTCACTTTTGATCGCGGAACGCGATCGGCTGAGCCGGGCGATCGAGGCTTTGCAGGGAGCGGGCGGGCGAGGACGGCCCGCAAAAGCGGCCGCGACGGCGAAGTCTTCCAAAGCGTCCGCGCCACGCAAGCGACGCGGGATGTCGGCAGCCGCGCGCAAAGCCCAGTCCGCACGTATGAAAGCCTTCTGGGAAGCGCGCCGCAAGCAAAAATCGAAGTAACTGGCTTAAAAGCACCAGCGCGGTGGATTTGAGCCACAATCGTTTCATTATTCCGCTCTGAAATCAAAGGCTTAGGAGTGGTGAAACGAATGCTTCACGAGGCTCGTCGTGAAGTTGTGAAGAGGGACATCATGAAGCCGCTTCGAACGCATTATTTCCTCGGCGCCGCGTTGGCAGTTGCGAGTCTCGGATTCGCGCAGCAGACGCCGACGGTTCCCGATCCATCTCCCGTTCCGCAAACTCAGAGCCAGGATCAGCCCGCGACCGCTCCGCAACAGGACGGTGGATGGCGCCGGATGGGCGGTCCAGGCGCGGCTCCGGCACCGGCGACGAACGCTGTTCCCGCGCAGGATCCGCAGCAAAGCGCGCCGCCGCCGTCGACGATTCCCGCTCAATTGACCATCAAGCCCGGGACTTATGTGACCGTGCGTATCAACCAGTTGCTGTCTTCCGATCACAGCCAGCCCGGCGACGCGTTTTCCGCCACGCTGGTGCGGCCGATCGTGGTCGACGGAGTGGTGGTGGCCGAGCGCGGGCAGACGCTCGGCGGAAAGGTGACTGAAGCGAAGAAGGCGGGCCGCGTATCCGGCACCTCGCGGCTGGGCATCCAGCTCACCGATATTCCAGTAGTCGACGGAAGCCAGGTTCCGGTGCAGACCTCGCTCATGAGCCGCAGCGGTCCGACTTCGGTGGGACGCGATGCGGCAGCGATCGCCGGGACTACGGCGGCAGGCGCGGTGATCGGAACGGCAGCGGACTGGGGGCGAGGCGCGGCGATCGGCGCGGGCGCGGGCGCGGCCGCGGGGATCATCGGAGTCCTGTTGACGCGCGGCCGGCCGACCATCATCACTCCCGAATCGGTGCTGACGTTCCGCGTGGAGCAGCCGGCGACGATCTCGACCGCGCATGCTCCGCAGTTGTTCCGCTACGTCGAGCCGGGCGATTACAGCGCGCCGCCTGCGCCGGCCATGCGTCCGCGACCGGGTCCTGGCTATCCAGGTTACCCCGGCTATTATGCGCCTGCGTATTACGGCTATCCATATCCGTACGGCTATCCTTACTGGGGCTGGGGTTATCCCGGATTCTGGGGGCCGGGATTCGGCATCGGATTCGGATTCCGCGGACGGCGCTGGTAACGGATTCAACGCATTTATAATTGGCCGTTAATGAACGTGAATCAACGTGAATGATATTCATGTTCATTCACGTTTATTCACGGCCAATTCCTGGTAACCGATTTGCAACATAAGCGGAGTGCTCGATTACATTCTCCGCTTCCTGGCCGGCGGGTGCATGGTCAGCCTGTTCTCGTTTATCGGCGAGATTGTCGAACCGAAAAGTTTCGCGGGATTGTTCGGCGCGGCTCCGTCGATTGCGCTGGCGAGCCTGGGTCTCACCATCGTAAGCCGTGGGGCAGCGAACGCCGCGATCGAATGCCGCAGCATGCTGATTGGCGCGGTCGCTTTCGGCTGTTATAGCGCGACCGTCACGCGGTTGCTCGCGCGCTGGCGCATGCCCGCGATGAGAGCGGCCATCGGCGCATTGGGCGTCTGGTTCGCGGTGGCTTACGGGCTGTGGTTCCTTGTGCTCGATTGAACCATGCTCGGGGCGATCCGGATCGATTTCACCAATCTCAAGCGGGCGCGACGGCAGGATTACGCAATCCGTTTTCTCTCCGGTGGCGTCATCACTATGAGCGCGGGGTTCATTGCCAAGCACGGTGGGTCGAGTCAGGGCGGCCTGTTTCTCGCATTCCCCGCGATCCTTCCGGCGGCGGCGACGCTGATCGCCAAGCACGAGTGCGAGGAGAAAACGCGCAAAGGGCTGCAGGGCGAAAAGCGCGGGCGCATCGCCGCGGCGCTCGATACGCGCGGGGCGGCGCTGGGGAGCGCAGCCATGCTGGCCTTCGCGGCGGTCGCATGGTGGTCGCTTCCACGCCTGTCGCCGGCCGCGGCTGTTCTGACCCCGACGGCGATCTGGGCGATGGTCGCGGTGGGGGCGTGGGTGCTCCGCAAGAAGCTCGGCTGCGGAGGGCGGAGGAGAATGTGAGCGTTAGGGGAGCGGCTCGAAGCGGGTTCTGAATCCGTCCGTTGCGTAGCGGTGGCCGGCGGTGTCGATGAGCAGCGCCTCGATTTTCGCGGCGCGCGCGAGTCTGAAACCTTGCTCCGGCCCCAGAATGAAAATGATCTTGTCGAACACCACGCCTTGCTCTGCCGTCGGCGCGATGACGGTCACCGCGCTCGCCGCTGTGGCGGGCCATCCCGTGCGCGCGTCGATGATGTGGTGATAACGGACGCCGTTGACGATGCGGAAGCGCTCGTAATCGCCGGAGCTCGCCACGGCGCAATCCGATGCGGGAACACGTCCGATCAGCTTTCCGCGTCCCGCGCGCGGGTCCTGCAGTCCGATCAGCCACGGCGCGCCGTTGCGCGTTCCCGATAATCGCAAGTCGCCTCCGCCGTCCACCAACGAATCGGTGAAGCCCTCGCGCGCAAGCAGCTCCGAGGCGCGATCGACCGCGTAGCCCTTGGCGATGCCGCCCAGGCCGATGCTCATGCCGGCGCGCGGCAGAAAGACGCGATTGCCTTCGATCTGGATCCCGCGAAAATTCACGTAGCGCCGCGCGGCGTCGACTTCGGCTTGCGAAGGAACTCGGAAGTTGTCGTCGAAGTGCCAGATGTTGGCCATGCCGTGCCAGGTGATGTCGAAAGCTCCGCCGCTGAGCTCGCTGTAGCGATTGCTGCGCTCGATGATGGCGCGCAGCTCCGCGGGGACTTCGACCGGATGTTTTCCCGCGGCAGCATTGATCGCCGAGAGCGGCGAGTCGGGGTTCCATTCGCTCATGAGCCGGTCGATGCGGGCGAGCTCGGCGTACGCGTCGTCAATGGCGCGACCGGCTGCGTCGGGGCGGCCATGGTCGGCGACTTCGATCGTCCAGGTAGTGCCCATCAGCGGCCGCTGAACGCGGATGACCGAGCCGGCGTGTTCCGAAATGGAAGCGGCGCGCAGAGCGAACAGGACGACCACGATCGCCGCGACAAAGAGAGTGTTCCTGAGCGTCGGCTTCACGCGTTATCTTCGGCACGCCGAGTGCCACGCTTCCGCGAGACGAAACCCGAGCAAGGTGACGCGCCTCGCGATCACGGTTTTGTCAGCCGCCTCGCGTCAGCGAGCGCCTCGTTTTGACCGTTCGACATCGAATGGCACCCCGGTTGCGAATGTGCAGGCTGCGTATGGCGACGGGCGTTCCAAGCACTGAGTTAGCGCCATTTGCGCTCGACGCGACGTTGCGGATTGCGGGTTTTGACGCATGCGGCTGGGTCTTTAAACGATGATTGAGTTCTTGATCGGCGGCGCATTGATGGGCGGAATCGGCGTTCTGCTGGCGATCGCGCTGGCGTATGCGGACCGGAAACTGTACGTATTCGAAGATCCGCGCGTGGATCAGGTAGACGCCATGCTGCCGCATGCCAACTGCGGCGCGTGCGGGTGCGTGGGCTGCCGGATGTTCGCGGAAAAACTGGTAGCCGGAGAAATCGCGCCGGGGAAATGCACGGTGAGCAGTCCGGCGGAGATCGCGGCGATCGCGGCGTTTCTGCATGTCGATGCGGGAACCGAAGAGAAACGCGTCGCGCGGCTGGCCTGCGCGGGCGGAGCGCACGTGGCGCGCAACCGCGCGCAATACTGGGGCGTCGAAACGTGCCGCGCGGCCGCTCTTGTGGCGGGCGGAGGAAAGGCCTGCGCGTGGGGCTGCCTGGGCCTGGGCGATTGCGAGCGCGCCTGCGATTTCGACGCGATCCATCTTGACGCGCAAGGCCTTCCCTGGGTTACCGAGGCGAAGTGCACGGCCTGCGGCGATTGCGTCGAGGCATGTCCGAAAAATCTGTTCTCGATTCATGCGGCGAGCCACCGGCTGTGGGTCGCGTGCAGCAATCGCGCGGCGGCGACGGAGGCTGAGGCATGCTGCGAAGTCGCCTGCACAGCGTGCGGACGGTGCGCGGCGGACGCTCCCACGCTGGTGCGGATCGAAAACAATCTCGCGGTGATCGATTATTCGAAAAACGAGCGCGCCACGCGCGCCGCGATCGAGCGCTGTCCCACGGGCGCGATCGTGTGGATGGATGAGCGCGGCCCGCGCAAGGGCCTGGAAGCCAAGAAAATTACGCGCAGGTCCGCGCTCCCGGTGGAGCAGGCGGATCTGGCGGTTTTAAGCGAGGAGCAAACGTGAATCACCCGACGTTCAAATATCCGGGAACGCGCGAAGCCATGGACGGCAACACCGCCGTGATCATGTGCGAGCGCGAATCGAGCGACGCCGCAGGCGCCTACCCCATCACGCCGTCAACGCAGATGGGCGAATACTGGGCCGAGGAATCGGCCAAGGGCCACGTGAATATTTCGGGCCGGCCGCTGATCTTCATCGAGCCGGAAGGCGAACACGCCGCGGCCGGCGTCACCGCCGGGCTTTCGATGACCGGATTGCGCGCGACCAATTTTTCCTCCGGCCAGGGCATCGCCTACATGCACGAATCGCTGTACGCGGCGGCGGGCAAACGGCTGACCTATGTGCTCAACATGGGCTGCCGCGCGATGACCAAATCGACGCTGAACGTCCACGCCGGCCACGACGACTATCACGCCATCGACGACACGGGATTTTTCCAGCTCTTCGGGAAAAACGTTCAGGAAGTCTGCGACCTGAACATCATCGCGCACCGCATCGCCGAGCTGGGGCTCACGCCGGGAATCTGCGCGCAGGACGGGTTCCTCACCACGCACCTGATCGAATCCCTGATGCTGCCCGAGCGCGAGCTGATCGCGGAATTTCTGGGCCGCCCCGACGACATCATCGAGACGCCCACGGCGGCGCAGCGCATTCTGTTCGGTCCGCGGCGCCGGCGCATTCCGGAATTGTGGACCGTCGACAATCCGGTGATGCTCGGGGTGGTGCAGAACCAGGACGCTTACATGCAAAGCGTTGCGGCGCAGCGGCCGTTCTTTTTCGCGCACATCGCGGGGATCGCGGACGCGGCCATGCAGGAATTTTTCCGGCTCACCGGGCGGCGTTACGCACGCGTTTCGACGTATCGCGCAGATGACGCCGATTACCTGATCCTCGGCCAGGGAAGCATGCTGGTGACGGCGGAAGTGGTTGCCGATTACCTGCGCGAGACGCGGCGCGTGAAGGTCGGCGTGGTGAACATGACCATGTTCCGACCGTTCCCCGGCGACCTGCTCGGCTCGATTCTCAAGGGCCGCAAAGGCGTCGCGGTGCTGGAGCGCACCGATCAGCCGCTTGCCGGCGATCTTCCGCTTATTCGCGAAGTGCGCTCGGCGATCGGAAAATGCGTCGAGAACGGGCGCTTCGCCAACGGCTCGGTTCCCTTCCCTGATTACGCGAGCTATGCGAAATCCGAGGATGTTCCGCCGCTGTATTCGGGATCGTACGGATTGGGCAGCCGCGACCTTCAGCCGGAGGGTTTGATCGGCGCCGTCGAAAACATGCTCCCGGACGGCGCGCGCAAGAAGTTTTTTTATCTTTCGATCGATTTCGTGCATGACACACCGTTCACGCCGAAACAGGAGCTGCACCAGATCCAGATCGCCGACGGCTATCCGGAAATTCGCGAGCTGGCGGTGCGCGGCAGCCAGAATCCCAACCTGATGCCCAAGGGCAGCATCACGGTGCGGTTTCATTCGGTGGGCGGATGGGGCGCGATCACCACCGGAAAAAATCTGGCGATGACGCTGTTCGATCTGCTGGGCTATCACATCAAGGCGAATCCGAAATACGGGTCAGAGAAAAAAGGCCAGCCGACCACCTACTATTTGTCGGCCGCGCCGGAGCCCATTCGCGTTAACTGCGATTACATTTACGTGGACGTGGTGCTGTCGCCCGATCCCAACGTTTTCGCGCATTCGAATCCCCTGGATGGTTTGAAAAAAGGCGGCGTCTTCATTCTGCAAAGCGCGCTCGAAACGCCGGAAGCCGTGTGGGCGAGCATTCCCGAAAAATTTCAGCGCATCATCGCCGACAACGGAATTCGCGTTTTTTATCTGGATGCATTCAAGATCGCGCGCGAGGAGGCCACGGATCCCGAGCTTCAGTTCCGCATGCAGGGCATCGCGTTCCAGGGTGCGTTTTTTGCGGCGTCGCCCGTCGCGCAGTTGACCGAGGCGCAGCTTTTTCAGGCGATCGAGGCGCAGCTCCAGCACAAGTTCGGGGCCAAGGGCGCGCGCGTGGTGGAGGACAATCTGCGCGTGGTGCGGCGCGGTTACGACCAGGTGAAGGAGATCGCCGACAAGCGCGTGGTCGCCGCGTCAGCAGCGCAGCTTCGCAAATCGCCGGAGCTGCCGGTGATGCTGAAAGGAACTCCCGCGAGCGCGGCTCCGCTCACCGACATTCAGCGCTTCTGGGAGCAGACCGGGAATTTCTACGCGACCGGCCGCGGCAACGACAATCTCGCCGATCCGTTCATCGGGCTGAGCTTCATTCCCGCATCCACGGGCGTGTTTCGCGACATGACGGGCGTACGCTTCGAGCATCCGCAATGGATCCCCGAAAATTGCACGGCGTGCGGGTCGTGCTACACGGTGTGTCCCGACAGCGCGATTGCAGGGCTGGTGCATTCGCCGCTCTCTATTCTTGAAACCACGTTGAAAAAGATCCCCCAGGATTTGAAATTCCTGCCGCGCGCGATCCGCACGGTGGAGCAGAAGCTGCGCGCGCATCTTGCGAGCGCGGGGAACAAGTCTGATATTGCAGCTTTGTTGAATGAGGCGATCTCCGAAACGATCGGCGGTTATCGCGACTCCGAACGCGGAGCGGTCGAACAGGAGTTCGACTGGCTGCGCGAGGCGCTCGGCGGATTCAAGCTCGCGGCGACGCAGCCCTACTGGTTCGCGCGCGAGCGCAAGCAGAAAAGCACTGGCGGGCTGCTTTCGATCACGGTGAATCCGTACGCGTGCAAGGGCTGCATGGAGTGCGTCAAAGTGTGCAACGACGACGCGCTGCGGCCCGTTCCACAAACGTCGGAAAGTGTCGCGCAACTGCGGCACAACTGGGATTTCTGGAACGCGCTGCCGACGACTTCGCCGGAATTCATCCGCATCGAAAATCTGGATGAAAAAATCGGCGCGCTCGAGACGCTGCTGCTCGACAAACGCAATTACCTGTCGATGTCGGGCGGCGATGGCGCGTGCCTGGGATGCGGCGAAAAAACGGTAGTTCACCTGTTCACCGCGACCGTGGAAGCCCTGATGCAGCCGCGCGTGAAGGCGCACGTCGCAAAGCTTGACGATCTCATTTCACGACTGGATCAGCATGTCCGGCTGAAGCTCGCCGGAACCATCGATCTGACCCGCGGGGATCGTATCGAGCACGCGCTCGACGAATTGAAGAACCAGGACGTCACGCTGGCGAGCTTTTCGGAAAAACTCGATGAGCGCCACTCCGGTCCGACGCTCGATGGTGAATGGCTGCGCTGGGTGGTGCAACTGCTCGAAAAGCTGAAGCACCTGCGCTGGCAGTACACGGAAGGAACCACGCGGCGCGGGCGCGCCAATATGGGCATTCTCAACTCGACCGGCTGCACCTCGGTGTGGGGATCGACGTATCCCTACAATCCGTACCCGTTCCCGTGGGCCAATCACCTGTTCCAGGATTCGCCTTCAGTGGCGATGGGAGTTTTCGAAGGCCACATGGCCAAGATGGCTGAGGGATTCAAAGCCGTCCGCATGGCCGAGATCGAGCTCGCGGGCGGGTTCAAGAAAGAAAAACACGCCGATTTCTTCACCTACTTCGACTGGAAAAAATTCAGCGATGAGGAGCTGCGGCTGTGCCCGCCGGTGGTGTCGATCGGCGGCGACGGCGCGATGTACGACATCGGGTTCCAGAACCTTTCGCGCATGATGATGTCGGGAAAACCGATCAAGGTGCTGGTGCTCGATACGCAGGTGTATTCAAACACCGGCGGGCAGGCCTGCACGTCGGGATTCACCGGCCAGGTTTCCGATATGGCGCAGTTCGGAAAAGCGATGCAGGGAAAAGAAGAGGTGCGCAAAGAGATCGCGCTGGTGGGCATGGCGCATCGCACCACTTACGTCCTGCAAGGCTCGATTTCGAATGCGACGCATCTCATTGAAGGGTTCATCGACGGGCTGAATTCGCGCCGCCCGGCGCTGTTCAACATCTACAGCGCGTGCATGCCGGAGCACGGCATTGGCGACGACCTGGCGGAGCATCAGAGCAAGCTGGCGGTGGAATCGCGCGCTTATCCGCTGCTGCGCTATAACCCGGATAAAGGCATTTTGCCCGAGGAATGTTTCGATCTCGAAGGCAATCCCGCGATCGACGGCGATTGGCCCAGCTACACCATCGAGTATGTGGACGAGCAAGGCAATGCACAAAAAATGGACGCGCCGCTGACGTTCGCCGATTTCGCGGTCACCGAAGCGCGCTTTCGCAAGCAGTTCCGCACGGCGCCACGCGACGCCTGGAACGAGAACATGATTCCGCTCGCGGAATTCTTAAATCTTTCCGCTGAAGAGCGCGACGGAAAATTTCCCTACATCTGGGCGGTGGACAAGAAGAACCGGCTGATTCGCGTGATTCCGGCTGAGCCCATTGTTCGCGCATCGGAAGACCGTCGCAATTTC
>Ga0335077_10001668_pt1 | contig 26401 bp, 18 predicted proteins | sample Lox_Sample_31_FD_207151 | JGI IMG/M metagenome (GOLD analysis project Ga0335077, IMG submission 207151) | Soil microbial communities from Loxahatchee National Wildlife Refuge, Florida, United States - Lox_Sample_3.1 | ecosystem: Environmental > Terrestrial > Soil > Wetlands | place: USA... | reverse complement strand
TACGGGATGCTCGATCAGATTGCCGCCCTCGAATGGGTGCATCGCAATATCGCGCGGTTCGGCGGCGATCCGCAGCGCGTGGCGATATTCGGACAATCCGCGGGCGCAACATCCGTGTGTGCACTGGTCGCGTCCCCGCGCGCGGCGGGGCTGTTCTCCGGCGCCATCATGATGAGCGGTTCGTGCGGGGCGCGCACGCTTGCCAGCAGCCAGGCACAGGGCGACGCGATCTTTGCCTACGCCGGCTGCTCGGAAGATGCGGATCCCGCCGCCTGCATGCGGGGTGTGAGCGCCGAGAGAGTCGTGCAGATTCCGCGCAGTCCGGATTTTGTTTCGCCGGTCTCGGGTTACTCGGCCAGCATCGACGGGTATGTGCTCACCGACACCCCCGAAAACCTCGTTGGCCGGGGAAGGCACAATCACCTGCCGGTGATGATCGGGAACACTTCGAACGAGGAGGGCAATTCCGCGACCGGGATCGCCAGCGAGTTCGAGTACCGGCAGGCAATCCGGGCGCTGGTGCCCTATACCGGCGCCGATACGCTGATCATGAACCAGTATCCCGTCAGCGAGTACTCGTCTTATCGGGACGCGTATGTAGCGCTCCTGAGCGACTTCAGCTACGTGTGGCCGGCGCGCCGCGCGGCACGGGCCTTCCTGGCAGGGCAGACGGAGCCGGTGTGGCGGTACGTATTCAGCCATATTCCGGACAACGCGGCGCCGGAGGTGCGGGCTCAAGGCGCCGTCCATGGAGCCGATACGCCGTACGTTTTCGATACGCTGGATCGCGCCAATTACACTTCGAGCGAAGGCGAGCTCGAGCTGATTGACCTAATCCAGCGATTCTGGTCGCGAATGGCGGAGGCCGGCACACCGGGAGGCGACGACCTTCCTTTCTGGCCCCGGTATAACGGCTTGGATCCGTACCTCCGGCTGGAGACGCCGCTGAGTCTCGAGAGCGGATTCCGGGCGCGGCAATGCGATTTCTGGGACTACATGCTATCGATAAAGCCCTGAGGGCAGGCGGCGGACGGCGCGTTTTCAGGGAACCGTTTCACTGGTCTGACGTCTAAGGGTAGGCCGGCATTGGAAACCGGTGGCCGGCTGAAAGAGAGGGGGCTCTTGTGAAGCAGGCCAGACTCGTTCTCAGTTTCCTCGCAACCCTTCTGTCTGCTTTCTTGCTCCACTCCCAGGCCGACGACCCCAACGCCAGGCCCGCCGTCACCCAGGCCGACATCGAGATTGTCAGGCGCGCCGCCCAGATCCTCAATTCGCCGCAGAAATGGAATCGCGCGGACAATCGCGTGTGTCCACGGGACGCCAAGACGTTCAGCCTGTATTGCGCCCTGGAAAGAGCGACCGAAGAAGTCGGCCGGAAATTCGAACATCGCGGCGCAGCGATGCAGGAAGCCCGCTTCGTCATCGAAGAGATCGCCCCCAACACGAATCGTTACAACCACCGCCTGATGGACTACAACAACGATCCACAGACGACTTTCGCTGACATCCAGGGAGTCTTCTGGCTGCTCGAGAAGCATATCGCCATGCGCCTGGCAAACCCCCAACCCGGTGCGGCGACTCCCGCCACCAAGGCCAGTGTCAGCAAAACGGACCTGCAGGTCGCCAAGCGGGTCCGCGAAATACTCGATTCGCCTGCGAAATGGAACCGCGCCGATGGCGAATGCCACGCCGACGCCAAGAGTTTTGCCCTTATTTGCGCTTTCGAAAAGGCTCAAAAGGAAGTCAGCGGCACTTCGGAAGACGGCGCCGCCATTCGCGAGGCGCGGGCTATGATCAGCGAACTCGATCCCAACCGCAGCAAATACAAGAACCGCCTGGTAGACTACAACGCGGATCCGGCGGTCACGTTTGCCGATCTCCAGAAATTCCTCCGCCAACTGGAAGACCGCCTCGCCGCCGGCGTGGTTGCCAAGTAGTCTTGCGTGCCGATGCTATTTGATCTCCACGTCGAATTCGTAGAAGCCCTCGTTGTTGTTGAACCCTCCGCCGGCGCGGCCGTTTACGGAAAACCAGGTACGTCCGTCGCGGGTCTCCGCCCCGATCGATTTGGGCGGGCAGGCGTCAATCGCAAGACCTTGCCGCCGGAAACCGCGGCGTCACCAACCAATCCGAGGCCTGGAAGAGAGCGAAAACTCTCGAAACGAATGGCAGCAGAAGCCGGAGCAAACGGCGTCGCGGCGCTCCCATGTGTATCACTAGTTTGTGGACCGGGCCGAGGTTGCAGAGAATAAACCGAGAATCGCCGGCAGGCTCAACGGCTCCGGCGCCGGGCGAGACAGGCGAGGCCGGCCGGTGTAAGCCTGACGAGGTTGCGGCCATCGACGTATTCGGCTGCGATCAAGCCGCGATCATTCGCGTCCTCCCAGATCGGAAGCCGGGGACACGAGGTGTGCCAGGGATCCGTAGCATGGGGCTACACTGATCGCATGATCCGTGCGGCCGGTTGGGTGCTGGGGCTGATAGCCATTGGGGCGGCCTTTGCAGGACCTCGCGAGGCGGGGCTCGATGGGCGGGCGCTGGAGGCTTGGCGACAAGCGCTGGCGGAACGATCGACGACGGGACTGGTGGTGATGCGGCGGGGCGCGATCGCATTCGAGTGGTACGCCGACGGCTGGAGCGCGGACCGGCCGCACGGGACCGCATCGCTGGCGAAGGCGCTGGTGGGAGGGACATCGCTATTGGTGGCGATGAGCGATGGGCTCATTTCGGCGGACGACCTGGCATCGAAGTACATTCCGGCATGGAGGAACGATCCGCGGAAGGCTAGGATCACGATCCGGCAACTGGCGACACACACGTCGGGGATCGAGGACGCGGAGGAGGACGGGATCGCGCACGAGCAATTGCCGGGATGGAAAGGCGCGTTCTGGAAGCGGGCGCCGGACCCGTTCTCGATCGCGTTGCAGGCGCCTGTGGTGTTCGAACCGGGGACGAGCAACGCGTATAGCAATCCCGGGATGGCGGCGCTGGCGTATGCGGTGACGGCGAGTTTGAAGGGCAGCGATATCCGCACACTGCTGGCGTCGCGGGTGTTCGGACCGCTCGGGATTCCGGAGAACGCATGGTCGATCGGGTACGGGCGCGCGTATGAAGTGGACGGGCTGAAGCTATGGGCGACGTGGGGCGGCGGAAACTTCACGGCGCGGGCGGCGGCGCGGATCGGGCAGTGGATGCTGTTGGGCGGGGCGTGGGAGGGCAAACAACTGGTGCGGAGGGACGCGGTGAAGCTGGCGACGGCGTACGCGGGAATGCCGAAGCCGGAGCGGGACAAGGACGCATTCGCGCCGGGATCGGGGCTGGCGTGGTACACGAACGCGGACGGCGTGTGGCCGGACGTGCCGCGAGACGCGATTGCCGGGGCCGGGGCGGGACACCAGGTGATGGTCGCGATTCCGTCGCTGGACCTGGTGGTGGTGCGGAATGGAGATGCGATCGGGGGACGCGAGGGTCCATTCTGGACACCGGTATACCGGGAGATTTTGAAACCGCTGATGGCGGCGGTGAGGGAGCGAGGGCCATACGGGCCGAGCCCGGTCATTCGCGAGGCCAGGTTCGGCGTGGAGGTACGGAGATCGGCGCCCGACAGCGACAACTGGCCGATCACGTGGGGAGACGACGACGCACAGTACACCTCATATGGTGACGGCTTCGGGTTCGAGCCGAAGGTGGAGCGGAAACTGGGGATGGGCTTCGCGCGGATCGTGGGCCCGGCGAACGATTTTCGCGGAGAGAATCTGCGCTCGGATGGCGAGCGGATCGGGAACGGCGCGCGAAGCGGGAAGGCCAGCGGGATCGTGATGGTGGGCGGGGTTCTGTACCTGTGGGTGCGGAATCTCGGGAATTCCGAGTTGTGGCGGTCGAACGACCGGGGCAAGACATGGGCGCAGGGATTCCGGATGGAGACGAGCTTCGGATCGCCGACGTTTTTGAATTTCGGAAGAGACTACCGGGGCGCACGGGACGAATATGTGTACGCATACACTCAGGATGGAGCGAGCGCGTACGAAAGCGACAACCAGCTCGTGCTGGCACGGGTTGCGAAGGATCGCGTGATGGAGCGGGCAGGCTGGGAGTTCCTGGAGCGGGTGGACGAGAGCGGGGGCGCGGTGTGGACACGGGATATCGGCCGGCGCGGTGCGGTGTTCACATATCCCGGGCACGTGCAGAGGTCGGAGGTCGTATATGACGCGGGGCTGCGGCGGTATCTTCTCGCGGTGGGGTACAACCATGCGGGGGATTGGGGGCTGTTCGACGCACCGGAGCCGTGGGGGCCGTGGACAGAAGTGGAAGGCGTCGAGCGCGGGTGGGGAATCGGCGGTACGCACGGCTACCGGATACCGGCGAAGTGGATGAGCACGGATGGGCTTTCGATGACGCTGGTTTTTTCGGGCACCGGGACGAATGACGCGTTCTGCACGCGGGAGATGCGGCTGGTGAAGCGGTAAGGTGGGAGAGTTCTAGCGAGGCGTCGGACAGAAGGGCAGCGCTTTGGGGACGGAGCCAGCCGCGCCGGAGGCCACGTAGGCGGTGCTGGCGATGGCGGCGTGGAGGCTGAGATCGCAGGCATCCTGGAAGCGGCGGTCCGCCATATCGTCGTTTCTGGTGCGGCGATAGATTTCGCCGGCGGCGAAACAGCTCGCGGCGACTCCGCCGCGGCATGCCTGCTCGAAGAACTGAGAGGCCTGGAGCGGATCGGCGGGGACGCCGCGGCCCGAGTTGTAGCACTCGCCAAGGCCGCCGCATCCGCGCGGCCATCCGTCGCCGCAGGATTTCCGGAAGAGGGATACGGCGCGGGCGTAGTCCCTGGGGACACCGCCCCCGGCGTGATAGAGCGAGGCCAGCACGAAGCAGCTTTCGCCGTCGCCGCGGTCGCATGACGGCTGGAAGACCTGCGGGCCTTCCCGCCGCACGAGCGCGACCAGCGTGGCACAGGAGCTGGGAATCGAGAGATCACAGGCGCGGGCGAAATCCTTGCCCGCTTCGGCGAGATCGCGCGGCGCGATCCTACCCTCGTCCCGCAGATTACCGAGGGTCAGGCAGGCCCGGCCAGAGCCGTGAGCGCATGAGATGCCGAGGGTGTGAACCCAGGTTTTGCAGGCGTTGCGGCGTCCTTCAGCGCAGGCCCTGTGCCAGAACTCGCTATCGCCGCCGGGATGGCGGCTGCCGACAAAGCCCGTGCCCGCCATGAGCAGAAACAGCGCGATCCACACGGACATGTGCGCGAAGTTCGCGCGCCGCGGACTCCACTGCGGCACGGCGAACTTATGAGCGCGGAACCACTCCATCACGGCGAGGCTGAAACGGTCCAACATGCGGACGGTCAGATTGAGCGGCGGCACGCAGAGGAGTTTGTCGTAAAACGTGGGAGCGCCGATCCAGGTGAGGACCGAGTAGAGCCCGAAGACGCACGCTCCGTAGAGGGCGCCGAAGACGATCTTGCCGGGGGCCTTGCGCGGCGAGGTGGCGGGGTCCGTTACCAGGAGGTGCAGCCCTAGAAACACGGCGGCGGGTATGTTCGTGTCGACGAAGTAGTAGACGCCGGTGAAGCGGGTGTAGGCAACGTTGAGCAGGTAGAGCACGGCCGCGGCCGAGAGGGTCACGAGTGTGACCGAGAACAGCGCCTGCACCACCAGGCCGAGCAGGAAGATCTCGATGTAAATATTGGGAGGCCGGTTGAGCGTTACGGCGACCTCCTCGGCCCAGGAGATATGGGTGCTGTGGGTGGCGATCAGAACGAACGAGAAGACAGCGAGCGCGATGGCGGAAGGATTGAAGATGTGCACGCGCCGCCCGTCGCGGTTCCAGGTGATGAATTCTTTGCACAGGACGCCCGTGGAGATCAGCAGGAACTGGAGAAGGAACCAGTCGTCCTTGAACCAGAGGAACAGGTTGGTGCTGAGAACGATGGGAAACGGCCCGAATCCCAGGATCCATTTGTCGCGCCGCGACCAGCAGACCAGCATGTCGAGCGCGTAGACATAGGCGATCTGGGCCACGATGAGGGGCGCGTAATGATAGACCTCGCGCCAGTACCAGCCCCAATAGATGTAGATGCTGGAGTGCATCGCCATCTGCACATAGTGAACGGGCCTGGGAAGCACTTCATAGGTCAGAACGCGGCCGCGCCGGGCCACGCCGCGCGCCAGCAGAAAGAAGAAGATCAGGAGGGCGGCGACCGCCGTCCAAATCGAACCGGAAAGGCGCGGGTTGGCGCGCACCCAAGGCAATGCGGAGAAGAGCGCGAGAGCCGCGATGGGGATCAGTGCCAGCCACGGCGGCCGAAGGAATTCGCGCTTTTCCAACACGTCAGAAGGTGAATCGGAGAGAGCCCTGCATGATGCGCGGAGCCCGCGTGGAACTGACCTGGCCGAACAGGGCATTGGTCTGCGCGCCGGTGGTCAGGTCGAAACGCGCGGAGGTGTTGATGCCCGAATACTGCGTGTGGTTGAACGCGTTGTATGCTTCCCAGCGGAGTTGGAAGTATCGCGTTTCCTTTTTCAGCGGGAACCGCTTGGAGAGCGAGAGGTCGGTATTGGCCACGCCCGGATTGCGCACGCTGTACTTGGCGGCGTTGCCGGGATCGCCCTTGCCGGGGACGGCAAATGCCGCTGGATTGAACCAGGCGTAGAACGTCGAACCGTTGGCGTTGGGATTGCCGACGATGTTGACGCGCTGGCCATCGCCGCCGCCGGTGAGATCGGTGCCCTGCACGGTGCTGAAGCTGATGGCAGCGGGAGTGCCGCTGACCCATTGGAGAATGCCGCTCGAGGTCCAGTCGTCGAACACCCACTTGACAACCTTGTTGCCGTTCACCAGGTGGCTGGGCTTGGGAAGTTCGTAGTTGAAGTTCAAGACCGCGTTGTTCGTCTGATCGGAACCATCGAAGCCATAGCTCCAGGTGCGCAGCGGGCGGTAGATGGGAATTCCGGTGTAATCCAGGAACTTCGAGAAGGTATAGCTGAATCCGAATTGCAGTCCATGGGAGAAGCGCCGGTTGATGCTGAGCAGCAGGGCGTGGTAGTTCGAGTTGTAGGCGTTGTCGGTCCACGCGATGTTGTTGTAGCCGGGATAGGGGCGGAAGAAGTTGTCGGTCACGCCTCCGGTGTACTGGGGCAGGAAGTGCGTGCCATACGGGACGGTGTTGATCTGCAAGGTCTGAGGAATGTGCTGCCCGAGCACCCCCGCGTAGGAAACATCCACCAGGATGGCATGGCCCATATCCTGCTGCACGCCGATGGTGATGTTGTAGTTGTCGGGCGTCTTGTTGTTGACGTTGAAGCCCTGGGTGTTGCTGGGCGAAAGCACGCCGCCGGTCTGGAGGAAGGTACGCATATCGCCGTAGTAAGTGATAGGCGTGAGGATGGCCGGCGGGTTATTCACCATGTTGCTCCACTTACTGAGACGCGGATTATAGAGGATGGCGGCACCGCCGCGCAGGGCGGTCTTGCCGTTGCCGAACACGTCGTACGCGAAGCCGAGGCGCGGCCCCCAGAGGACGCCAGGATTGTTGACGAAGCCGGTGGGCACGCTCGAGTCGCCGGACGTGACGCCGCCGGGGGCCGGATTGCCGACGCCCGGGACGAACAGTCCCACATAGGCGCCGGGCAGAAGGTCCCCCGTGAGAGGGTTCTGCGCGTACTTCACGCCGTTGACGGTTACCGGTGCGTAGAGCGGCGGCGAGGAACCCGCCACGTAGAGGTTGCGCATGAATACGGACTGCTCGCCCTTCTTGTGCGGATTCATCTCTCCGGCCCACGTCCAGCGAACGCCGTAGTCGAGGGTCAACCGGCGAGTGATCCTCCAACTGTCCTGAACGTACCATTCGACAAGGGTCTGCCGCATGTTGGCGCCATAGCGGATATTGGATTCCGTGTAGCTGTTGAATACGCCGAGAGCCGCATTCGAGAAGGCATAGTTGGAGTCCAGCGGGTTCAGGGTATTTTTGCCGAAATCGAAAGTGCCGGAGAAGATGCTCTGCTCGCCTTCGTACTCGCGGATGCGATAGATGTCGAAGCCCACCTTGATGTTGTGGGAGCCGCGGGTAATGGCGACGCTGTCGCTGAAGTTGAAAGTGAAGTCCGTGCCGCCGGTGAGGAGGCGGTTGTCGTAGCTGACGTTGGGCGCACTGGGAACGCCGCCGAAGGAGAATCGCGGAATGTACCCGGATACGTTGGCGCTCGGATACCACTGGCTGAGGTTGTAGCCAATCTTCGAACGCAGCACCTTGTCAATCTCGTTGTCGCCGTACGGGTACCAGGCTTCGCGATTGTGACGGATGCCAGTATCGATTTGCATCACGACGGTGGGGCTGAAGATGTGGGTGTCGCCAAGCGCCAAGCCTTCTTCGGTGAAGCAATAGCACTGTGCGAAAAAGCCTACGGGGCTGGCGCCTCCGGCCACGGCGTAACCTTCCTGCTGGGCGATCCAGGTCTTGCCGCGAATGAAAAAACGATCCTTTTCCGAGGGCACCCAATCGAGCCGCAAAAGCTGGCTGCGCTTGGGGTCCTTCTGCACTTCCTGAATCTGATAGTTGTAGTTCCCGCCGGTGATGGCGCGATTCAAAAAGTTGGGCTGCGGCAAAATATTCATGAGCGCCTGCCCGTTCGGGTTGAGGCGATTCTGCGGGATGACGTTGCCGGGGAAAGGAGCGCCGGTAAGGGTATCGGTAATGGGAATGAGCTTGCCGTTGAGGTCGAGCGTCTGGGAGAAATCGCCCTGGCGTTCGAGCGAGGTCGGCATGGTATAGGTATTCAGCGCGCCGGGCGTGGAGATCAGGGCCTGTTCGATGTTGTAAAAGGCGAACAGCTTGGTCCGGCTTTGATTCCAGTGCCCCGGGATATAGACCGGACCGCCGATGCTGCCACCGAAGGTGTTGTAGCGATAGCGAGGCCGGCGCACTCCGTTGCGATTGTTAAAGAAGTCGTTGGCGTTCATGGCGTCGTTGCGGATGTACTCGTAGGCGCTGCCATGAAACTCCCTGGTGCCGCCGCGCGTGACCACCTGCACGATGGGTCCGCCGTTGCCGGCGTATTCGGCCTGGTAGCTGTTCAACAGCACCTTGACTTCGCCGATGGCGTCGAGGGTGGTGACGCTGGAGAAGACATTCGGCGTTCCCTGGTCATTGCTGACCACGCCGTCGACGGCGAGGATGTTGGTGCCGGAGAACGAGCCGGCAATATTGGGCGTGGAGGTGCCGTAGCTCCCGCCTGTTGAATCCTGATCGGCCTGATACTGTACGCCGGGTATGGTGCGCAGCATGGATACCACTTCGCGCCCGCGAGCCGTGAGGTTGGTAACCTGACTGGTGGTGAGGGCCGCCGAATGTTCGGAACTATCGGTCTGCACCTGCGCGGCTTCGGCGGTGACGCTGACAGTCTCGGCGACATCGCCGACCTGCAAGACGACTTCTCCGAGGGCGACGTGTTCGTTGGCGCTGACCACCACTCCGCGCCTCTCGTATGCCTTGAAGCCGGGGTGCTCGACGCGCAGGTTGTACGTGCCGGGCTGGAGGGCGACAAGGTTGAACACGCCGATTTCGTTGGCGGTCGCGGAGCGCGGCTCCGACGTGGTGGTGCTCGTGGCCGTCACTTTGGCGCTGGGGATGACCTGGCCCGAAGGGTCGGACACGGTTCCCGTGATGATGCCGGTCACGGTCATCTGCGCGGAGAGCATGGCAGAGAACATGGCGCAGAGCAGCAAAGAGTGCCAAAAACGGCGCGTCGTCGTCTTCAACATGGAATCCCCCTCCAAAGCTCCGAGTTCAATGTATTGGGGATAGTTTATGCGCGAGGGGTTCCGATGTCAACGGGTTGATCGTTAACTTTAACGTTATTGTTCGTGGTGCTGAGCACCTTAGAGGCGGCCTTCCCGCCACGACTCTTTTTCTGATACCTTCAATGGCTGTCTGGGAAACGCTGTCTTATGAAACGCAAAATCTCCGTCACGATCAACGGAATACCGCACGCGGACGAGGTGGAGCCGCGCCTGCTCCTCATCCATTACCTGCGCGAGGTGGCCGGACTGACCGGACCGCACATCGGGTGTGAGACTTCCATCTGCGGCGCGTGCACGGTCATGCTCGACGGCAAGGCGGTCAAGAGCTGCACCATGTTCGCGGTGCAGGCGGATGGCCGGAGCCTGCTCACGATCGAAGGCCTCGCGCAAAACGGCGCCCTCGACCCGCTCCAGGAGGCCTTCTGGAACGAGCACGCGCTCCAGTGCGGCTACTGCACGCCGGGCATGATCATGACCGCGAAACAACTGCTGGCCGATAATCCCAACCCGACGGAGCAGGAAATTCGCCAGGGGCTGGAGGGCAACCTCTGCCGGTGCACCGGCTATCAGCACATCGTCAACGCGGTGAAATCCGCGGCTGCGAAGGCGGGAGCATAACATGGCCACCATCATCACCAGGCCCGAGACGAAGTTCGGCAAGCGGGTGCGCCGCCAGGAAGACCCGCGCCTCATCACCGGCACCGCCACATACGTCGACGATCTGAAGATGCCGGGGATGCACCATGCGTGCATCGTGCGCAGCCCGCACGGCGCGGCTAAGATCAGGAACATTTCTACGGCAACGGCGGCAGCGATTCCGGGGGTTGCGGCGATCTTCACGGGCGCCGACATCAAGAACCTCGGCGCGGTTCCCTGCGCCGCCTCGCTTCCCGGGCTCCGCGTGCCGCACCATCATCTGCTGGCGCAGGACCGCGTCTACTTCGTGGGACATCCGGTCGCGGTGGTGGTCGCCACCGATCGCTACCTAGCGCGCGACGCGGCGGAGGCGATCGAGGTGGACTACGAGCCGCTGCCGGCTGTCACCGATCCCGAGAAGGCGATCGCACCCGGCGCGCCCGCGGTCCATCCGGAATGGCCGGACAACGTGGCGTTCAATTTCCACCAGGAAGGCGGCGATATAGCCCAGGCGTTTCGCGACGCCGACGTGGTTATCAAGCAGCGCATCACCAGCCAGCGGCTCATTCCCACGGCGATGGAGGCGCGCGGCGTGGTCGCGGAGTGGCGCGCGGGCGAGAAGTCGCTCACGCTCTATTCCTCCACCCAGATTCCGCACCTGCTGCGTACGCTGGTCGCGGGAATCCTGGGGATGCCGGAAAATCTCCTGCGCGTGATCACGCCCGAGGTCGGGGGCGGCTTCGGCTCCAAGCTGAACGTGTACGCCGAAGAGGCACTGATGGCGTTCATCGCGCGGCAGATCAACCATCCGGTGAAGTGGGTCGAATCGCGCCGCGAGAACTTCGCGGCCACGACCCACGGCCGGGGCCACGTGGATTACTTCGAGCTGGCCGCCAAGCGAGACGGCACCATGCTCGGTCTCAAGCTCAAACTGATCCAGGACCTCGGCGCTTACCACCAACTTCTCACACCGGTGATCCCGACACTTTCGGTGCTCATGATGCCGGGGCTGTATCGCTTCAAGAATGTCTCCGCGGACATCGTCGGCGCATTCACGAACTGCGTACCCACCGACGCTTACCGCGGCGCGGGCCGGCCCGAGGCCACCCACGGCGTGGAGCGCATGGTCGATCGTCTTGCCGCGGAACTGAAGATGGACCCTGCCGAGCTGCGCCTGAAGAATTTTGTCCAATCCCACGAGTTCCCGTACAACACCGCCACCGGCCTCGCCTACGATTCCGGCGATTATGCCAAGCCCTTGCAGAAGGCCCTTGCGCAAGTGGAGTACACGAAGCTCCGCCAGGAACAGGAGGAGGCGCGCAAGACCGGCAAGCTAATGGGCATCGGCATCTCCACGTATGGCGAGATCTGCGCCTTTGGCCCATCGATCGCGCTGCCGGCGGGCGGCTGGGAGAGCGCCACGGTGAAGATCGAGCCCACGGGCAAAGTGACCGTGCTCACCGGCGCATCGCCGCACGGGCAGGGCGAGGAAACCACCTTCGCGCAGATTGTAGCCGACGAGCTTGGCGTGGAGATGAACGACGTGCTCGTGGTTCACGGCGACACAGCGGTGGTGCAGTACGGGATCGGCACTTTCGGCAGCCGCGGCACCGCGGTCGGCGGATCGGCGCTTTACTGCGCGCTCCAGTCGCTAAAGGAGAAGCTGAAGAAGTTCGGAGCGATGCTGCTGAAGTCCGACAACGTGACTCTCGTGGGAGGCCAGTGTATCGACGAGAAGACGGGCAAGAGCGTGGGCTTCGGCGAAATGGCGGTTGCTGCATACCACGCCAAGCAGCTTCCCCCCGATACCCAGCCTGGCCTGGTCGCGACGCACTTTTGGGAGCCGCCCAACTTTACATTCCCGTTCGGCGCGCACATCGTAGTGACGGACGTGGACCGGGACACCGGCGAGGTCGCCATTCGCCGCTACGTGTGCGTGGATGACATCGGGAAGATCATTAACCCGCTGATCGTCGATGGCCAGGTTCACGGCGGCGTCGCGCAGGGCATCGGCCAGGCGCTATACGAAGAGGCGGTCTACGACGACGCCGGGCAGCTTGTCACCGGCGAGCTCACGGACTACGCGCTACCCAAAGCGCACCACATGCCGTATATCGAGAGCAGCCACACGGAGACGCCGTCGCCGGTGAATCCGCTCGGCGTCAAGGGCGTGGGCGAAGCCGGCACCATCGGCTGCTCGCCGGCGGTGGTCAATTCGGTAGTGGATGCTCTAGCGCCTCTCGGGGTCAAGCACATCGACATGCCGCTCACACCCGAAAAAATCTGGAAGCTGATCCAGCAAGGAGCCCACGCATGATTCCCGCTCCGTTTGACTACAGCGCGCCCGCGACACTCGAGGAAGCGCTCAAGCTTGCCGGCGACGGCTCTTCGAAGATCCTGGCGGGAGGCATGAGCCTGATCCCGCTGATGAAGCTCCGTCTCGCCTCGCCAGAGAGTGTGATCGACCTGGGCCGCATTCCCGGCCTCAACCAGATTACCGAATCCGGCGGCGCGATCCGGATTGGCGCAATGGCGACGCATCACGCGGTGGAAGGGTCGCCGCTCATCCGCGGCAAGCTGCCGCTGCTGGCAGAGACGGCGGGCCAGATCGGCGATATCCAGGTTCGAAACATGGGGACGCTGGGGGGCAGCATCGCGCATGCCGATCCCGCCGCCGATTATCCCGCCGCGCTGGTGGCCCTGGAAGCGAGGATCCATCTCCGCTCCACAGGCGGCGAGCGGGCTGTGGAGGCCAGTGAGTTCTTCCTGGATGCATTCACCACCGCGATGGAGCCTGGCGAGATCGTCACCGGGGTCGAGATCGCGGCGGAGGCGCCCAGCGAAGGCTACAAATACGAGAAGGTTCCGCACCCCGCATCCGGGTTTCCGGTGGTCGGGGTGGCCGTGCGCCTCAGCAGGTCGGGGGGAAAGATCACTCTGGCGCGCGTAGGTGTGACCGGTATGTCGTCGCACGCCTTTCGCGCCCGCAATGCCGAACAGGTCCTGGTATCCGGAGGGAACATCGCGGCGGCAGCCGGCGTTGTCGGAGAAGGCATCGACGCCAACAGCGACCTCTACGCCTCGGCAGATTACCGCCTGCATCTCGCGCGGGTGCACGCCGCCCGGGCGCTCACGGCGGCGCTATCGAGGGCATCGTGAAGATTGCCGGCACGAACGTAGTCTTCGTTCCTCAAGAGCGAGCCTACGAAATGCTTCAGGACCCTGGAATCCTGGCCAGCTGCATGCCGGGCTGCGAGAGCCTGGAGAAGATCGCGGAAAACGAATACGCGATGAAGATGAAGATGGTGGTGGCGGCGGTTTCGGGCCAGTTCGCGGGAACGGTGAGGATTGCCGATCCCGAACCGCCGGGGAAGTTCCGCCTCATCGTGGAAGGCTCCGGAAAGATCGGTTTCGTCAAGGGCAGCGGCGTTCTCACGCTTACTCCCAACGAATCCGGCACCGAGGTTGCGTACGACGGCGAGGTAAACATCGGCGGAACCATCGCATCGGTGGGACAGCGCCTGATCGACACCACCGCCAGGATGCTGATCAAGCGGTTCTTCGCCAAGCTGAACGGCGAAACCGCGCGCGTGGCGGCGGACTGATCGTCACGTTTGGGCCATCCGAGAGTGATATCTTGAACGTGTTTGTCGCGCGCTTCGCGCAAGGAGACGTTCATGCTCGCGTATCTCGACACCCTGATCGGTTTCGCCGTGGTCATGCTCGGCGCCAGCCTGATAATCACGATCCTGACCCAGATGGTCTCCGCCCTACTCAGTCACCGGGGCGCAAATTTGAAATGGGGCATCGAAAACCTGTTCAAGCATCTTCCCAGTTGCCCTCTGCTGAACACGGCGGAGCACGCCGCGATGGTGGCGAAAGACGTTCTTACGCATCCCCTGATCTCCGACTCCATCTTTTCCATGAAACTCCCGATTCCGATTCCGGAGTGGTTCGCGGAGCGGTTCAAGCTGGCCACCGCGATCGACCCCGATGAGCTGGTTGCAATTCTCAAGGATCTCGCGACGAGACCGGCCTACCAGGCCATCGCCGGTCTCCCGGCCGAGCTCGATGCGCTCGTCTCCGCGCAGAATCCAGCGGTGGACCGGCGGCTGGCGCTGCTCACCACGGCGCCCGCCCTGGCCAATCTGCACCTGGACCAGGCGGTCCCGCTGCTTCACGAAACCGTGAGGGCGGTGCAAGACGAGGCCGGCAAGCTCGAGGCCTGGTTCAACGCCACGATGGACCGCGTCAGCCAGCGGTTCACCACGTATGTCCGCCTGTGGACCGTGGGATTCGGAGTCGCGCTGGCCATCATCACGGGGCTCAACACGGTCACGCTGCTCAACCGGATCTACACCAACGGCGATTTCCGCCAGCAACTGGTGGGAGCGGCGCCGGAGGTGAGGGACCTCACAAATAAGGTGCTGCCGGAAGGCTCGAAACCCGTGCTCACACAAATGTACACCGCGGCCCTAGCCAAAGCCCTAACGGACGCAAAGTCGAGTGTTACTCCGGCCACCGACATCGCGAGCGATTCCGCCGCGCGGGATTGGATCAAGGCGAACATCACCGATGCCGCGCAGCAGACCGCGGTCACTGCGGCGTACAACAAGGAGATCGAAGCGACTCTCAACCAGGGCGTCCAGAACGCCGCGGCGGTGCGCAATATCCTCACCAAGGCCTCTTTCGACATCTCGCAGTTCGGCTGGGACCCGAAGCAGCCCGTCCTACCGCAGATACCCGGCGTGCTTGCCACCGCCGCTCTGCTCAGCCTGGGCGCCCCGTTCTGGTTCAACATACTGAAGCAGGCCACCAATCTCCGCCCGGTACTTGCCAAGAAACAGGACACCGAATAACGGCCCATGATCGAACTCCCAAGAATTCTGGATTCGGGCGACGCCTCGCTGTTCGACGTTCGCTCCACGGCGGCCGGTCCGCGCGGCGCGCTGCCCGTCACTCCCGAGATGCTGCTGGAGCGCCCGTCGGGCGACCTCTTCGGCTGGACGCAGAACGCCGGCATGGGGTGGGATCCCGCGCGCCTGGGAGGTCCCGAGATCCTGATTCTCAGCACCCACGGCGGCATCCGCGCGGCCGATGGCACGCCGGTCGCGCTCGGCTATCACACCGGCCACTGGGAAGTCGGCCTGTTGATGGACGCCGCGGCGAAGGAGCTGAAGTCGCTGGGCGCGGTTCCCTTCGCCGGCTATTGCACCGATCCCTGCGACGGGCGCTCGCAAGGCACTTCGGCGATGTTCGATTCGCTGCCGTACCGCAACGACGCGGCCAGCGTTTTCGGACGGCTTATCCGGTCGCTGCCCACGCGGCGGGGCGTGATCGGCGTCGCCACGTGCGACAAGGGCCTGCCGGCGATGATGATGGCGCTGGCTGGGGCGCGCGGGCTTTCCACGATCCTCGTTCCCGGCGGTGTCACGCTGCTTGCCGAGGAGGGCGAAGATGCCGGGAAAGTGCAAAGCGCGGGGGCGCGTTTCGCGCATGGCCAGATTACGGTGGCCGAAGCCGCTGAAGTGATGTGCCGGGCCTGTGCCTCTCCGGGGGGCGGATGCCAGTTTCTGGGCACCGCGGCCACGGCGCAGGTGGTCGGGGAAGCGCTCGGCATGTCGCTGCCGCACTCGGCCCTGGCTCCCTCAGGCCATCCAATCTGGATCGACATGGCTCGCCGGTCGGCGAGGGCAGCGCTCGCCATGGCCACCCCGTTCCAGATCGCGGACGATTCGCTCCACAATGCGATGGTCACGCACGCGGCGTTCGGCGGCTCGACGAATCTCATCCTGCACCTTCCGGCGATCGCCTTCTCCGCCGGACTGCGGCGTCCCACGGTGGATGACTGGACGCGCGTCAACCGGCAAGTGCCCCGGCTGGTGGATGCTCTGCCGAACGGTCCCATGATGCATCCCACGGTTCGGGTGTTTCTGGCGGGCGGCGTCCCCGAGGTGATGCTGCACCTTCGACGGGCGGGCCTGATCCGGGCCGGGGTTCGCACGGTGACCGGCGAAACGCTGGACGCGCTCCTCGACTGGTGGGAGCAATCCGAGCGGCGCGCCGCGCTTCGACGGGTCCTCAGGGAGCGCGACGGCGTCGATCCGGGGGACGTCATCATGGACCCCGACAGCGCGCGGCGCCGCGGACTCACTTCGACCGTCACTTTTCCCCAGGGCAATCTCGCCCCCGGCGGCAGCGTGATCAAGAGCACGGCAATCGACCCGGGCGTGGTGGGCGCGGACGGCGTCTATCGCATGACCGGCCCGGCCCGCATCTTCCGCAGCGAGCCGGCGGTGATCGCCGCCATCAAAGCGGGCGCGATCCATGCGGGGGATGTCATCGTGCTTATGTGCCGGGGTCCGATGGGCTCGGGGATGGAAGAGATCTACCAGATCACGTCGGCGCTGAAGTATCTCGAATTCGGCAAGCACGTCGCGGTGGTCACCGACGCCCGTTTCAGCGGTGTGTCCACAGGCGCCTGCATCGGCCACATCACGCCCGAGGCGCTGGCCGGCGGTCCGTTGGGAAAGCTGCAGGAGGGCGATCAGATCGAAATCATCATCGACCGGGTGAACCTCACCGGATCGGTGAATCTCGTGGTGAACGGGTCGGTGGATGAGGGCGCTCGCACCCTCACCCGGCGGCCGCCGCGCGAAGACCTGGCACCCGATCCCGCGCTCCCCGAAGCTACGCGACTCTGGGCGGTGCTTCAGGATGCGAGCGGGGGAACCTGGGGCGGCTGCGTGTTCGATGTGGAGGCGATTGCCGCGGCTATATCCCCCGCAGGGCGACCACGGTGACGTCGTCGCTTCGCGCGGCGCCGCTGAACTCCTGCACGTCGTGTACGATCGCCTCGACCAGCGGCTGGGCGGGCTGCCGCTGATTCACGCGCAGCGCGTGAATGAGGCGGTCCTCGCCGAAGTCTTCCCCCATGTCGCCGCCGGCTTCGGTCACACCGTCCGAGTAGAGCAGCAGGGTATCGCCTGGGCCTAACGTGGTCTCGGCTTCCACACAGTCCCAGCGCGCGAATGCGCCCAGCATGGTAGCGGTGGACCCCAAGCGCTCCAACTCGCCGGTCGCTCGCAGCAGCAGCGGCGGGCAGTGCGCGCAGTTGACGTATCGGATCTTGCGAGTGGCGTCGTCGTAGGCGGCAAAAACCAGTGTCGCGTAGCGGTCCGCGGTGGTGGACTCGAAAAAGTGCCGGTTCACCGCCCGCAGCACCTGAGCGGGGTTCTCCAGCGATGCCGGCTGCTGGCTGCGAAAGCAGGCCTGCAGATTCGCCATGAGAAGTGCGGCCGGCACACCCTTGCCCGACACATCTCCGAGCACGAACCCGATCTTGCGATCGGCGATCTCCAGGAAGTCGTAGTAGTCCCCACCCACCTCGCGCGCGGGCACGCAATGCCCGGCGTAATCCAGTGAGTCGAGCCGGTGCAGCTTGCGCGGAAACAGCTTTTGTTGCACATTGGCCGCGATCTCCAGCTCGCTCTTCCGCTGGCGGACCGGCTCGGCCTGTTTGCGGATGGTGGCGAGGAGGCGGTTATTGTCCCAGGGTTTTTGGACGAAGTCGCAGGCGCCGCGGCGCATCGCCTCGACCGCCAGGTCCACGTTGCCCCAGGCGGTCATCACGATTACCGGCGCGGTGTTGCCCTGGTGCTCGAGACTGGCCAAAAGGTCCATGCCCTCTTTTCCCGAAGTGGTGTCGCGGGTGTAATTGAGGTCCGTAAGAATGAGGTCGAACGACTGGTTGCGGGCGGCATCGAGCAGCGCCTTCGGGGAATCCGCGGTTACCGTTTGCCAGCCCTGCCCTTTGAGGAGGAGGCGCAACGCTTCCAACACGTCCGCCTGGTCGTCGCAAACGAGGATGCGGTAAGTTCCTGCCTGGGCCCGGACGGATGCGGAATGGCTCATTCGTTTTCAGTCTATTGCAGCACGTTTCGTGCCGCCGCAAGGTTGTGCCTGTGCGAAGGTTCGCGCGAGTCCAGTGTCCGATTTCGGGACGAGCGCGGCAGGCCGGGGCATTCCATACAACGGCGAGGCACCTGTAGAAAGGCACAATATGCGCGCGTGTACGATGCTTCTCCTGCTGATTTTCGCTGGCTCGACTCCACTGGAAACGCGAGTCAGACACCGGCGGCCACAGGTCCTTCTGATGATCGCGACGGCCTTTGCCCGCGCCCGGCAGCCCACAGCGGCCGGCACCGATGCACACGTGGGTACCGCGGCCGCGGACCCCGCAGTACTGCCGCTCGGCACGCGAATCCGGCTGACAGGGGCGGAATCTTACGACGGCGAATATCTCGTGACCGACACCGGCGCCGCGGTGAAGGGCCGGCACATCGATCTGTATCTCCCGTCGCGCGCCGAAGCGAAGCAGTTCGGAACCAAGAGCGTGCGCGTGGTGATCCTGGAGAAGGGCACCGGCAAACAGGACGCCCGCGCCAAGGAAGCAGTCGCGCCCGCACCCGGCCCGGATGGGGGACGCGGCCGGGTTCCGGAGCGGTGACGGACCGCACGGCGGCGACATGGCCGCGGCGTGGCCACGCGCCGGACGGCATGATTCGTGCGTGGAATATCGCGTGATGGGGAGATGGTGGACAGGAATTACACTCGCCGCGCTACTCGCGATACCGGGGCACTCAGGACGCCGCGGCGCGGCGTCGAACCGCCAGGGCCTTCCGCCTCTGACCGTCGATACGGCGGAGATCAACCGGCCGGATCAGCCGCAAGTCCAGATGGGGGATAGGGGCTCGCCGGTGGTTCGCGCACAGATTCTGCTGGACAGGGCGCACTTTTCCTGCGGTGAAATCGACGGCAACTTCGGAACCAACCTGCAGAACACCGTTCGCGCGTTTCAGCAGGCTCGCAATCTTCCGATAACCGGTGTCGTCGATCCGGTCACATGGAATGCGCTGAATAGCGACAATGCTCCTGTGCTGGTGACTACGACAATCGGGCCGGATGATGTCAAAGGCCCGTTCGTACCCATCCCGGCGAACGTCATGAAGCAGGCGCAGCTTCCGGCGCTAGGCTACACCTCGGTGTTGGAAGAGCTGGCGGAGCGATTCCACGCCAGCCCCGAGCTGATGCGCGCGATCAATCCAGGCGCCAACTTCGACAATGCGGGGCAACCGCTGATCGTGCCCAATGCGCTCACCATGCCGCCGGCGCAAGCGGCGCGCGTGATGGTATCGAAGGGAGAAAGTTCGGTGCGTGCGTACGACGCCTCGGGCAAACTGCTTGCCTTTTACATGGCGACCACCGGGAGCGAACACGATCCGCTCCCGATCGGGGAATGGAAGATCACCGGCGTGGCGAAGAATCCGAAATTCCACTACAACGCGAAGCTCTTCTGGGACGCGAAGAATAAGGAGGCCCGCGCGACCATTCAGCCGGGGCCGAACAACCCCGTGGGCGTAGTATGGATCGACCTTTCGAAGGAGCACTACGGGATTCACGGCACGCCGGACCCGGGCAAGATCGGCCACACTTACTCCCACGGCTGCATCCGACTGACGAACTGGGACGCCACGGAGCTGGCTTCCATGGTTCAGCCGGGTACGCCTGCCACGCTGAAGGAATGACCATGCGGATCCGATTGTTCACCGCGTTCGCGTTCGGTTTCGCCACGGGGATGGCAGTTCTGGTCGCGCTGCTGTGGTCTGCCGGAACACTGAACCGGCCGATCGCCGCAGCCCCGGAGCCCAAACCAACCTTAAATCCGGCAAGCACCGCCCCGACGCCGCCTGCCATTCCCCCGGTAAGCGCGCCACAGGCGCCGCCCGCGGCACCAACAGAGGCCAAGCTCGCGATGCCGATCGCGGGATTGGATCCAGCGAAACTCACCGACACGTTCGCCGAAGACCGAAACGGGCATCCTCACGAAGCGCTCGATATCCCCGCGTCCCGCGGCACGCCGGTAATGGCGGTCGATCAAGGCAACGTCGTGAAACTCTTTACCAGCAAACAGGGCGGATTGACGGTTTATCAGTTCAACGACGCGGGCGACCTGTGTTACTACTACGCCCATCTCGACCACTATGCGGACGGCCTCAAAGAAGGCACCCTTCTGCGGCGAGGGGACGTGCTCGGTTACGTCGGTTCCACGGGCGATGCGTCGCCCGATGCGCCACACCTGCATTTCGCCATCTTCCGCCTAGGTCCCGAACGTGAATGGTGGAAAGGAACCGCCATCGATCCACTGCCGCTTCTGCGCGAAGGCCGCGCGCCGTAGCGGTCATCCGAATGCAGGCCACAATCATGGAGAGGAGCATTCCGTATGGCACGCCGCAAAACGACGCCCGCCGAGCCTGCCGCGCCTCCGCCCAGGCAAGCGCCGCCGGAAACAGGCCCCGATTCAGCCGGACAGTCCGGGGACTTGCAGGGTTTGTCCGGCAGCGAGGAGTCGGAGAACGAGAGTGTGCGCGAATTGGTGGAAGAGGGTCAATTCTTCGAGGCCTCCGTGGTGGAGGGGGTAGAAAATGTTCCGCCGGCGGACTCCGGGCCGCTGCGACCTCGACGGAGGAGAGAGGACGATCTTCCGCCGGAGTATTCCGATGTGCCCGGGGACGAGCCGAAAGAGTGAGACCTTGCTCAGAATACCCGGCCTCGAGCCGGGCAGCGGCTAGTCCCGATTCCGCGCCGCCGGCTCGCCGGCGGGAGCCGCTATCGGAACGCCGGCGGCTACCGGCCGGGCAAAGTCCGGTGTGCCATCGGGGTTCCACGTGAAGCGCTGCGCGCGCGGAGCGCGGCGAGCGCCGCACCCCTGATTGGCCTGCGGGTTCGCGTGGTAGACCATCCAATCCTCGGTGTCATCGGGCGAGCGGAAAAAACTCCCGTGTCCCGTCCCGTACGCGCCGGACTTGGGAGATTGCCAGAACACGGGCAGCGGACTCTTTCTCCACGAGGCCGGGTTGAGGAGATCGGTGCCGGCGCGGGCGCTGAGTAAGCCCATGCTGTAGGAGTCGGTCCAACAGCCGCCCGCCGAATAAACAATGAAGATGTCCGAGCCGTGGCGGAGAATCTCGGGACCCTCGTTGACATCCACGTGAACCGGGTCGAGCAGGTTGAGGCCGGGATTCTGCTCGGGATCGCGGCGAGAGGTCAGATCGCCGACTTTCTCCCATGGGTAATCGGGCGAAGATATTTTGACGCGACCACCCTTGACGGTCCAGGGATTGGAGAGCTCGGCGATGTAGAGGTTCTGGGTACCGTTGGAAGCGGCTTCCCACCCGGACCAGACCATGAAGAGGCGCGAACTCTCTTCGAAGACGGTGGCATCGATGGCCCAGCGGTCGCTGGGATCGGCAACTTTGCCTTTCATTTCCCAGCCGCCCGAGAGTGGGTCCGCGGAAGCGTTTTCGACGACCCAAATGCGATGGGAGGCGTTGGCGCCGGCATCGGCGGCGAAGTAGATGTACCATTTGCCGCGCAGGAAATGAAGCTCGGGCGCCCACACATCGCGGGAATACGGTCCGGCGGCGGGTGCGCGCCAGACGACTTTGTTCTCCGCGGCGGCGAGATCCGAGAGGCGGCGGGTTTTCCAAATACGGAGGCTGTTGCCGGTGGTGTGCATGAAGTAATAGAAGCCGTCACGGTAAGTGATCCAGGGATCGGGACCGGAACTTAGCAGTGGATTTGTAAGGAGGCTTGAAGGTTCCGCGACCTGAGCCTGGGGCGCCTGCGCGCCCACGACGCCGCACGCCAGCAGAGCGGTGGCAGTTACGGCCCGGGGTGACATCATGCAGCAATACCATAGCACGGCGACTCCAACTGTCCAGGCGGATATGTTCGGGCCGGGCCAGCGCCGCGCGCCGTGCGGGGTTAGTCCTGCTGCCGGTCCGGAATCGGGATGCCCAGGTCCGCGAGCTTCCGGATTGCGAAGTCGTTACGCGGGTTCTGTTTCAGCGAGAGGCGATAATAGCGGACGGCCTGCCCGGTATCGCCGCGTTTCTCGTAGGCACGGGCCAGCGCGTCCAGTTGATTCCAGGGAGGAGGGTAGGCCGCCGGATCGTGAAGCAAGACCGCAGAGGCCTCTTCGAGGCGCCCTGCGCCAATCAGAGCCGCGACCACCAGGGAAACCGTGAACGCGGGCGTGGTCCGTTCAGGGTAGCCGAAGCGCCGGCCCGCGTCCCGGTAGCGCTTGTGAATGGCTTCGATGCCGCCGCGGTTGAACATTTCCAGAGGATCCGCAAGACGCCATTCTTCGAAGATGGCTTCCAATCCCCGATAAATGCTGGGGAGTGGAATCGACATGTGATTCTCCTCCTGCATCCAGTCGAACTTCCATCGGAAACCGGCGGGCGACGACTTAGTAAGTGCCGCATTCAATCTGGCGACTTCACTCGGAATCTTATCCGAGAGGTCGGTGGCTGCCAGGTACAAGTCTGCCTGGAGAGGTCCGGTACGCGATAAGAATGACTCCGCCTGGGCCACGATCGCCTGGTTATTCCAGTAGAGGCTGGGATCGGCGACGATATAGCCGTTAAAGAGCGCCGGGCGGGTAACCAGCGAATAAATGGCAAAGAGGCCGCCGAAGGAATGGCCGGCGAGAATCCGGTAAGGCCGCGTGCGATAGGTGCGATCCACGTAGGGTATTAGCTCGCCGGAGAGAAATGCCAGGAATGCACCGGCGCCTCCGTTTCCGGGCGAGAAACGGCTGTCGGTCTCCGCCGTGGAGGGCGGTGTCAGATCGCGGACTCGCTGCCCGGTATCGCCGCTGGCGATTCCCACTACAAGCATGGCTGGGATGCGGTCGTTCACAGCCAGGAAATCGGCGATAGCGGCGGTGTAGCGAAAGTGCGTCTCGCCATCGAGGAGGTATAGGACGGGATAGCGCTCGGTTCCACGTTCGTACGCCGCGGGTTTGAAGAGGAAGATAGTTCGCGATTCCTTCAGGACTTTGGAGGGCAGTTGAAAGGTCTCGCCCATGACGACTGGGCCGATGGGGACCTGGGGCCACGCGTTCGAGGGCGAGACCAGAGGAATCCAAAGCGAGATCAGTAGAGCAGGAAGCCGCCCGATCATCGTGGTGCTCCCGGAGGGAGTTTGCTCCTCAAGTTTTCAATTCAAGACAATTCTATCTCTTTGCGGCGGTCCCGGCGCACGGCTGAGCGACCTATTGGCGTCCCGCGGGGTCGAAACAAAAGGTGTTCCGGCCAGCGGCGGCGAGGCCGGCAGCTGGTGGCACGGATGTATACTTGGGGGCAGTTATGCCCAAGCTATTCGTCATCATGCCGTTCGGCAGCAAAGGCGCCGGTGAGGGCGATGGCGTGTTCGACTTCGACGCACTCCATTCCCAGGTCATCGAACCGGCGGGACGGGATGCCGGCTTCGAGGTGGTCCGCATGGACCTCGTTTCGACTCCCGGGCGGATCAGCGAGCAATTTCTGAAAGAGCTCTATTTGGCGGATGTGGCGCTGGGGGATGTGACGCTGCCGAATGCGAACGTATTTTACGAGATTGGGATACGGCAGACGATGGGTAGCGGACCAACCGTTCTCATTGCTCGGGCGGATGTTCCGCTTCCGTTCGATTTTCGGGACCAGCGTGTGGTGCTGTATTCGCCGGGCGCATTGGCAGACGCGAAGAAGAGGATCGGTGAGGTGCTGGCGAGCGTCCTGCGCGAGCCGGGACAGAATCCGGTGCAGCAGTTCCTGAATTCGATCGGCGTCACGACGAGCCCGACGGACGACCGGGCGGCGTTCGAGCAGGACCTGCGCAGCCGCATCGACAGAGCGCGGAATGCCAACCAGCTAATTGCAATCTGGAGCTGGGTGCAGCAGTTCGAGCAACTGCCAGCCCTGACCCTGGCAACACTGGCGGATCGCCTGGCGGACGAGAAAGAGTGGGCCTTGGCGGCGGACGTGCTTCGGGTGGCCCTGCGCCGCCGGCCGAACGACTTCGAGCTGCACCGTTCGCTCGGCTTCTACCTGCGGAACACGGGATTGTACGAAGAAGCCGAAAAGTCGCTCCGCCGCGCGCTGGAGCTGAACGCGTCGGATCCCGAAACACTAGGCATCCTGGGAGGCCTGCTGAAGCGGCAGGGGCGGTTCGAGGAGGCGGCGGAGGCATACCGGCGCGGAAGCGACATCGCGCCGGGGAACGTGTACCTGCGAAACAACCAGCTCGGGATGGGGCTGTTGGTCAAGACGGAGTTGCGCGACCAGGTTCTCGAGTCATACCGGGAGTTACTCAACGACCTATTCGCGCTTCCGCCGGAGAAGAAGGACGAGTGGACGGAATGCATGATTGGCGAGGCCTATTTCGTATTAGGCGATGACGAGCGGGCGCGCCGGCATCTGGAGGCTGCGGCGCGGCTGGCAAAATCGCCGAACGTGCTGCTCTCGCCGGCCGACCAGTTCGACCTTTTGGCGAAGCACGGGTTCCGGCCGCAGGAATCCGCTGCAATGGCGGCATGGCTGCGGCAGGGGACAACGGCGGCGACGGTCGGGGCGACAGGAACCAATCGTGCCGAAGCGACGCCGGCCACACCGGCAACTGCGTGCCCGGTGCTGATCCACCTTTCGGATGTGCACTTCGGCTGGACGATGAAGAACGGCAAGCGGGTCCGCATGCACCGCTTTTACGACGGCGACTATGAAAAGACGCTGATCGCTCACCTGAAACGCGAGTTCACGTCGAAGAGCCGCCGCTTCTCGCTGGACGGGCGTCAGGGGTTCCTGATCGTCTCAGGGGACTTGACCTACACGGCGACGGCGGAAGAGTTCGCAGAAGGGCGGGAGTTCCTGGAGCAGCTATGCGAATGCCTGAAGATCCCCAAGGAGCGGGTGACGCTTTGTCCGGGCAATCACGACGTGAACTGGGCCGAGTCGAATATCGATCTAAGCCGGAGGTTCGATCAATATATTTACTTTCTGAATGAATTTTACGGGGAGGAGTTATTCCGGCGGTTATATCCGGAAATTAAGTGGGACCTCAAAGGCAACACGAAGCGACCCGACCCGAGCGATCTAATGTCGCTGCAGGTGTTCCCGGCCGAGAAGCTGCTGTTCCTTTCATTGAACTCGTGCGTGTACGAAACGCCGGTGCATCACTACGGCTATGTCGGTGGAAAGCAGTTAGACAAGGTGAGGACGGCGCTCGACGAGAGCGGGGTCGACGGCCTGGTGCGGGTGGCGGTAGTGCACCATCATCTGCACGCATTTCCGGAGGCGGTGGTGATCCAAGCGGAAGGAGACCACTGGCAGGACCTCTCGTCAATGCGGGACTCGGCGCTGGTGGAGAACGATCTTCTGAGGCAGAAGTTCGACCTGGTATTTCACGGCCACAAGCACAAAGCGCAACTGCGCGAGACGGCCCTATGGGATCCGGGGCCGGGTGAAACGGCACGCCCGCTGATCGTCTTTGGAGGCGGAAGCTGCGGCGTAAATTCGGAAGAACTGGAACACGCCGAGCCGAATCAGTATGAAGTGGTGGAGATTCTTCATGCGCCGCGTCCGAAGGGGTGCGACTTCCTGCGGGTGGAACGCCGCGAGATCGCTGTGAAACCGCGGGCGGAGTGGGTGACCGCAAGGACGTGGACGCTGCAGGGGTAGGGTCTGTTTTCGGGTTTCTTCTGCTCGATCTGAGACCAAGCGGCGCGTGGCTGCGGGCAAGGGTGCCGGATTTTCGCATACACGATCTCCGCTCGACGGACGGCATATGGCTCGCGTTGGCAGCGTTGCGGACCGCCGGTCGATCGACCCTTTGGATTCAACAGGAGGTTTGGTCGGGGCGGGGCGACTTGGTTGGAATAGATGCCCTCCGGACACAGTTTTGGCACAGTCGAAAAGCAGGGGGTTATCCTGTCTGGTTGCTTCCAGCGGTCACGATTGCGTTCGGCAGGGACCCATCCTCGGCGAACCTGTGCGCCGGCGTTCCGGAGAGGCATAGCTTCTCGGATTAACCGGCCATCCGGTGAAAGTCGACGTACTTTCTCCGCCAACCCATCGGCCTTTCCCATACC
>Ga0335077_10001667_pt1 | contig 26405 bp, 26 predicted proteins | sample Lox_Sample_31_FD_207151 | JGI IMG/M metagenome (GOLD analysis project Ga0335077, IMG submission 207151) | Soil microbial communities from Loxahatchee National Wildlife Refuge, Florida, United States - Lox_Sample_3.1 | ecosystem: Environmental > Terrestrial > Soil > Wetlands | place: USA... | reverse complement strand
CTCGGGAGCGCCGTAACGCGCCAGCGGAATCGCGGCTGCGGCTCGTTTCTGCACCTCCTCGATCGAAATCCCCAGCCGCTTGCTGTTGGACTCATCCAGCTCGCGCACGCGATCCGTGTCGATGCGCCCGGGGATCAACTGGTTCACGCGAATTTTCTTGGGAGCGAGCTCCATAGCGAGCGTCTTGGAGAGCGCCGAAACGCTTCCGCGAATCACGTTCGAAAGCGCGAGATTGGCGATCGGTTCCTTCACCGACCCGGAGGTCGGCAGCACGATCGCCCCACCGCCGCGCATCGCCATCGAAGGCACCGCCAGCCGGATCATGCGCACCGCGCTCATCAACAGCAGCTCGAACGCGCGTGCCCAGGCGGCATCGTCGAAACTCAATGTGGCCCCGGGCGGAGGCCCACCGGAGTTGGTGAACAGCAGATCAACGCCCTCGAAGCGGTCGATCGTCGCCTGATGCCAGTGTGCGATCGCCTTGGCGCTCGAAACATCGGCGGCGACCGCGAGCACCGTTCCTCCGGTTTCCTTCTGAATGCGCTGCGCGGCGGCCGAGATGGCGTCGGCGTCGCGCGACGACATCGACACCAGCGCACCCTCGGCCGCAAGCGCCCGCGCCACCGCGAATCCCAACCCGCGGCTCGCGCCGGCGACCATCGCTACTTTGTTCGTTAATCCGAGTTCCATTCCCCACTCCCCATTTCCCGCTAAAATACGGCAGTTTCCTGGATCATCCGTCCCTCCGCGAAACGATTGTAATCGAGCAGACGCGCATCGATCAGATCCGTGGTTCCTTTTAGAATCAGGTCCGCCATGATCTTTCCCGTCGCCGGCGAATGCATCACGCCATGGCCGCTGAATCCGCTCGCCAGAAAAAATCCGGGAATTCCCGGTGCAGCGCCCAGAATCGGATGATGATCGGGCGTCATCTCGTACAAACCCGCCCAGGCCCGCGACGGATTCACCTCGACCTCTTCGAGCACCGGCACGCGCGCCACGCCGAGCGTCAGCACCTTCTCGACGAAAGCGCGATCGAAATTCGTATTGAAGCTGGTTTTTTCCTCCGGGTCGCACCACGCCATCAGCAGCCCGAGACCCTCCGGGCGGAAATGAAAGCCCGTGCTCAGATCGATGGTCATCGGAGCCTCATGCGAGATCTTGTCAAAGGGTTCGGTGGGCACCAGCATGCGCCGCAGAGGCTCGACCGGAAGATCGAGTCCCGCCATTTTCGCCACCTGCGCGGACCATGCCCCGGTCGCGTTGACCACGCTTCGCGTGGCGATCATCCCGCTCGCCGTTCGAACCCCGGCAATCCCTTCGGAGTCGCGATCGATCCCAGTCACTTCACAATCGCGATACACGCGCGCACCCTGTGCTTCCGCGCGCAGCGTGAAGCCGGTCATGACGCTATACGGATCGACGAAACCATCGGTTGAGCAGAATGTCCCTCCCATCAGATCGTCCGCGCGCACTTGCGGAACCAGCCTGGCGATCTCGTCAACCGACACCACTTGCACCGTATCGAGCCCCGCCGTTTTCTGGATCTCCACGTTTGCGCGGAGATAACCCATCTGACGGTCGCTTGTGGCCATCAGCAGATAGCCCTGCGCACGATACCCGGAGGGGTATCCGACGCGCTCCTCAAAATCACGGAAAAAAGGAATCGAGTAAAGCGACATGCGGATACTCGATGGCGTGGAAAACTGGGCTCGCACGCCCCCCATGCTCTTCCCCGTCGAGCCTTTTCCCTGGTGCGATTCGCGTTCCAGGATCACCACGTCGCGGCAGCCGGCACAGGTGAGGTGGTAGGCGATGCTGGCGCCGACAATTCCGCCTCCAATGATGACGATTTCCGCCGAAGGGACCAAATGAACAGTCTAACGCGGCGGCTTCAGTTACCGAACGGTTGTCCGGAGGAAGGCGCGCCCGGGCTGGCGCCCGTCGACGGCGTGATGGGCGTTTGCGGACTTCCGGGATTCGCCCCGCCCGGAGTTTGACCGTTGGAATTGGGTGTGCCCTGTCCGCCGGGCGGCGCGCCGGGCACCCCCGGCTGACCGTTGTTCAGCTTGAAGATGAATTCCCATTTCTGATATCTCTGCTGGTCGTTGTAAACCTTGATGCTGGGACCTTTGAACAAGCTGGCGACTCCGGCCAGTCCGGCGCCGATCCCCGTTCCGTTCTGTTGCGAGGGGTCGGACTGCCGCGGCTGCGTCAACATCTGGTTGATGGCGCTGACCGCGGGATTGGGAACCGCGCCGGGTTGTCCGGCAAGCTGCACCTGGCCGCCCGGCGGCGTCGACTGGATCGCGCCGCTGATTCCGCCCGGCTGTCCGGGGAACTGTCCCGGAAATTGTCCCGGAAATTGTCCCGGAGGCTGTCCCGGCAACTGGCCCGGAAGTTGGCCGGTGGGAATCGTCCCCGGTTGTCCCGGAATCGTCCCCGGTTGTCCCGGAATCGCGCCGGGTTGACCTGGAATTGCCCCGGGCATCCCCGGCACCGGTGCGCCCGCCTGACCGGTCGCGCCACTCGGCGTCAGCCACATCGGCGGCCAGTAGCGCGGATCGTTGGGATCGACAGTGGCCGGCGTCTGTCCGTTCGTCGGAGTCAGCGCACGATCGCTGGGGCGCTGGAACACGGCTGCATTGACCGTCGGGCCGTCGTCGCCGCTCGCACCGCTGGCGCCGCTTGCACCGCTGCCTCCCGATCCGCCGCTCGCGCCGGATGCGCCGCTCGCGCCCGAGGTCCCGGCGGGCGCGGGCGGTTTTTCCACTAGCGAATCGGTCAAATTGCCCGCTGCGTCCACGTGAATCAGGCGCCAGTCCGCCTTCCCGGTCATCGGATCGATGTAGCGGCGGCGCAGGAAGCGCATGTTGTTGGTGCTCTCCAGGTCGTCGATCGACGATGGATATTTCTTGAACTGGACGAAGTACATCTGGATGGCGCGCTTGTACTGCTCCCCGCGATCGATCAGCAACTGTTCCTTATCGCGTTGCGCCTCAAACGCCACGCGCGGCATCTGCATGTACAGCATCAGCGCGATAGAGGCGGCCAGAAGAAAGATCACCAGCAGCGCGAAGCCCTGCTCGCCCCGCCCGCGCGCCGGATTTTGAACCTTCGTGCTCATCACCCCGTCAATTCCGCGATCAGCGGCAACGTCTGCTGGTCCTTGGCTTGCGTATCCTCCACTACCACCGAGTTTACGCCGATCTTGACAATCTTGTACCGGTTCTTGATGACCTCGTTTTCCCCGGCAACTTCGATATCGTCGCCATCCAGGAAAAATGCGCGCTTGGCAGCGCCGCGCGTGGAGTATCCGAAAAACTTGAGCGGAATCGGCGGAGGCGGCGGAGGGCCGGCTGGTTTTTGCGGTTCGTTCTTTTTTAGCTCGGCAATGCGCTTCGCGTCGTCCGCGGCCTTCTTGGCATCCGCTGCCACCTTGATCGGGTCGACGGGCGGCGGAGGAGGCGCGCCGAAGGCGAACACGCTGCGTACGCCGCCCTTCATCTCCAGTTCGCGTAATTTCGCCAGCAGGTCTACGCGCACGGTGGGATCGATTTTGCTCACGTCCGTGCCTTCCTTCAATTTGAGCGTCGGCCGGAAATCCTCCACGCGGCCGGGATCGCGCCGTTCGGTTCTGCGTTCGCGCGGAGCCGGCGCAGTCGAGGTCGCGGGCTGGGGAACGGGAGTGGCTGCGTCGGGCGCCGGAGCCGCGACGGGCCCGCTCGAAGACGACGACATGCCGTCGTAGATGAAAACTCCGGCCAGAATCACGGCGAGCACGCCCAGAATCGCGACATTCTTTTTGTTCGCGCCGAGGTTGGCGGGCATCAGCTTCATTCGCCGCCGCTCTCCATTCCGGTGTCGCGTACGAACGTATTGAGCTTCATGCTGATGGCCAGGCTGTCGGTGTTGGACATCGGCGCCGTGGTCAGCGATTCGATGATCACCAGCGCGGGCGACCGGTCAAGCGCGTAGACGAAATGCATCAGGTCCTGATAGGTGCCCTCATAGGCCGCGGTGATGCTCATCATGCTGAGGCTGTCGGAACCTTCGACCGGTTCCTTCGTGAATGCGCTTTCGCGGGACTTGAGCTTGGTTTGCTGCGCCGCGGCTTCGAGCTCGGTCAGCACCGTCGAAAATGCGATGCGGTCTTTCAAGAAATATTTGTTCAGGAAATCATCGCCCTGCTCGCGCCCTTTCTGGACGGCCGCGGCGTGCGTGCGCGTGGTTTCCAGGCGCGCGAGCGCGGTGCGAAGCTGGCTTTGGAGCGTTACGCGCTCGCGTTCCAGTTGCTCGGCCGAGCCGCCCGGCGGAAACAGGACCAGTCCCGCGGCGACCAGGTTCGCCAGCAGCAGCGCGCCCAGCACGCCCCGCACGATGGTCTTCGGCTCGCGAATTTTAAAGCTTCTGGGCATAGTTCACCGTGACGCGATAGCGGTACAGCGGGTCCTGCTGCGAAGGCGGCAGCGAGCTGTGTCCTTCAATGGGCCCGAACAGCGGCGATTCCTCGAGCTTCTTCAAAAACCCGATCACCGCCGTGGGGTCTTTGGCTCCCACCACCATGTCCAGCAGCACTTCGTTCTGCGAATTGATGGCCGGAAGGCGCACGGAGATGACCTTAACGTCGTACGGCATCACGCTTTCTAGGTCCGCGAAAATCCGCGTCCAGCTGATCGATTTCCGCTCGATCAGCGTGTTCAGTAACTGACTTTGCGCGAGCACCTGCGCATTGGCGGGTCGGTGCAGGAATTCGTCGAGTTTGGCCTGCTCGGCCGCGGCCGTGCGAAGCTGCGCGCTCAATTTTTCGACCGCGACACGGGCGTCCCGGGCGCGCGCACGCTCGTGCAGGATCAGCGAGGTCAGCACCCCCACGAGCGCGATCAGCACCAGCGCGCACGCCGCCGAGGCAATGAACATGGGACGGTCCTTGCGCAAGGGCTCAGTCGCGAGATTGATGGGGACGCGCATCAGTGAGCCACCTGCTCCAGGTACCCGAGCAATCCCGCGTTATGCGGTCCCGGCGCGCCAAAGCGGCTGCGCAGAACCTCGGCCTCGCATTTGAGCCCCGCCGCGATCTCCTGCGAAATGCCGCACAAAATCAGTTTGCCTACCGGCTGCTTCAGCTCGTCCTCGACGTAGGCGAAAGTGGGATGCAGGACGGCGAGAATCTCGCCCTGGGTCGTTTCTTCGATGGTCACGCAGCGGAACAGCTTGATCACGCCCGCTTGGATGACCGCCACGGTGAGCGCGCGTCCCGACAGTTTTGCGAATACGGCAATTCCCTCTTGCTTGTACAGGTTCAGCGCGGAGATCGCCGACGTGGTGACCACCCCCGGATGGTAGCCGGCGCTGCGGAACAGCGCTTCATATCGCGCGATCACTTCCAGCGCGACCGTGACAGCCAGCACCTCCACTTTCTTCCGGCCGGCTGGCCCGGGCTGCACGAAATAGCTCACCGCGGCCGAGTCGATATCGAAAGGAATGGTTTTTTTCACACGAAATCGCACCAGCGACGCCTGCTCCTCGGGCGCCGTCGGGAAGGAATCGAAATCGAGGACAGTGACGCGCGCGGCATAATCCGGCAGAATCACGGCCGCGGGCTTGCGTTTCTTCGCGCCCGCCGGACCCAGCTTGTGAATGGTCGAAAGAATCGCGTCGGCGCGCAGGATGTTGTCTTCCACCGGCGAAGGCACCAGCGAGCCGGGTTCGAAAGCCTCGAATCCGGTCTGTCCGTTCTGCGCGAAAGCCAGCCCGGCTTCGGAAAGCTCGAACAGGTGGCTCGGCGGAGGGTCCTTGATCAAGCGCGTCAATTGATTGAGCAACGACAATCACCCCTCGATGAACGTGACTTTGTTGATCTCTTTGAGTGTCGTCACGCCGGAACGCGCCTTGTTCAGCGCCGATTCGCGCAGGAACGTCATGCCTTCCTCGCGCGCCGCGCGGCGGATCTCGGAGGCCGGACGCTTGCCCAGGATCATTTCGCGGATCTGCTCGGTCAGATCCAGAAGCTCGTGAATCGCGCTGCGGCCGCGGAACCCGGTCCCGCCGCATTCAAAGCAGCCCGTGCCTTCATAAAAAGTGATGCTGCGCCAGGTTTCCGGGCTCAGGCCGCTTTCGATCAGCTCACTGTCGGAAATCTCGATCGCTTTTTTGCAGTGCGGGCAGATCACGCGCACCAGGCGCTGCGCCAGAATGCAGTTGAGCGCCGACACGAAGTTGTACGCCTCTACGCCCATATTCAGGAAGCGGCCCAGCACGTCGAGCACGTTATTGGCGTGCACCGTGGTGAACACCAGGTGTCCGGTGAGCGCCGCGTTGATGGCGATCTGCGCGGTCTCCTGGTCGCGAATTTCACCGACCATGATCTTGTCCGGATCGTGGCGCAGGATGGAGCGCAATCCGCGCGCGAACGTCAGCCCCTTTTTCTCGTTCACCGGAATCTGCGTGATGCCTTTGATCTGATATTCGACGGGATCTTCGATGGTGACGATCTTGTCTTCGTCGTTCTTGATCTCGCTGACGGCGGCGTAGAGCGTAGTGGTTTTGCCGGAACCGGTGGGCCCGGTCACCAGCACCATGCCGTAGGGCTCTTTGATATAGCGCCGGAATTTGATCAGGTCCGATTCCGCGAAGCCCACCACGTCGAGCGAGAGCTTGGCGAACTTCTCGCTCATCGATTCCTTATCGAGCACGCGCAGCACCGCATCCTCGCCGTGAATCGTGGGCATGATGGAAACGCGGAAATCGATCAGACGGTTCTTGTAGCGCACGCGGAAACGGCCGTCCTGAGGCACGCGGCGCTCGGCGATATCCAGTTCGCTCATGACCTTGATGCGCGAAATGATGGTCGAATGCCAGTCCTTCGATATGGGCGGCATGGCGTAGTGCAACACGCCGTCGATTCTGTACTTGATGGCGACTTCCTGGTCGCGCGTCTCGATGTGAATGTCGCTCGCGCGCCGCTCCAGTGCGTTGAAGATGGTCGTGTCCACCAGCTTGATCACCGGCGCGATCTCGGAATCCGCGCTCAGCTTGTCGATGGACAGCGTTTCGTCGGCGTTTTCCTCTTCGCCGACTACGTCCAGCGTGAATCCCTCGGTCACTTCCTCGAGCACGCGCTGGCTCTGCTCGGTTTTCTTGAGCAGATCCGCGATCTGCGAGAGCGTCGCCACCTTCACTCGCAATTTCTTGCCGAGTAAGACCGCGAGCTCGTCGATCAGGCCCAGATTGCGCGGATCGGCCAGGGCGATTTCGAGCGACCCGTTATGCGCCTGGATCGGCACGAAGTTGTACCGGAACATCAGGTCAACGGGGATGGAATGGAACAGGTCGTGATCGATCTTGACTTCGCGCAAATCGACGAATTCGTGGTAATACCGCTCGGCCACGGCCCGCGCGCGAGCCGTCTCCTGAATCGGATCAACCGGAATATTCCGATCAACTGTCGCCATATCTATAGCTTGAGACACCGCGAGCGTGCCTCATTAATCTAGACGCATTCAGGCGACCGGGCGTGCAGGCTCATTCGCTCCCAAAGATCGAGTTTTATGCGCGGATGGAATCAGCCAGCGAGAAGATCGGTAAGTATAGCGAAATCAACACGAAAGCGACGAAAATGCCCATGCAGATCATGATCAACGGCTCGATCAGGCTCAGCGCCGCAGTGGTGCGTGTGGCGACGTCGTCTTCATAAAATTCGGCCACGCTGCCCAGCATCGCCGGAAGCGCGCCGGTCGATTCGCCGACCTCGATCATATCAATGGCGAGCGGCGGGAAAATCTTGGTCTGCCGCAATGCGCTTGAAAGCGCCTGCCCTTCGCGCACCAGCTTGACCGCATTTTCAAGAACACGCTTCAAGACCTGGGTGCCGAGCGAATCGGCCGCCGTGTCGAGCGCCTGAAGCAGCGGAATGCCGCCGATCAGCAAAGTCCCCAGCACGCGCGAAAATTGCGCCACCTGGTACTTCAGCCACGTCTCGCCCGCGACGGGAATCCGCAGCAGGAAGCGGTCGATCATCTCGCCGCCCTTGGGCGTCCGTGCCCACCAGCGGAACGCCAGGACCGCCAGCACCAGTCCGATGAACCCGACCAGCACGTAATTTCGCGCCGTCGTGCCCACGGCGATCAGAATCTGCGTCGGCGCGGGCAACTGCGCGTTCATGCTGGAATAAAGCTCGGCGAAATTGGGGACCACATAGGTCACCAGGAACACGATCAACGCGGTCGAAAGCGTCACCAGCACGCTCGGGTAGAGCAGGGAAACGATCAGCTTCTTGCGCACCGAAAGCGACATCTTCTGATACGTGATGTAGCGCTCGATGACTTCGCCGAGGGATCCGCTGCGCTCGCCGGCGAGCACGGTGGTGACGTAGATCGGCGGAAAAACGCCCTGGCGCGCGAAGGCGTCGGAAAGCAGCGCGCCATTGCGCACCTCTTCGCGCACGCCTTTGATATGGCCGGAGAGCTTGGGATCGGTGAGCCGCTCGGCGAGAAGATCGAGCGCCTTCAAAATCGGCAGCCCGGCGCGAATCAGCGTGACGAACTGCTGGTTGAAGATCAGAAATTTTTCGAGATTGAGCTTTTTTCTTTTGGGCTGCGCGGAACCGACCAGCCCCGCGATTTCCGAGCGCGGCTTGATCGAATAGACGAGAAATCCCTGCTGGGTGTAGCGTTCGCGGAGCTCCCGCTCGGAGCCGGCTTCCGCCACCTGCTGATGGATTTCGCCGCGGTCATCGGCGTATTTGAGGGTCCATTCGGCCATGCCAACTCCAATATTATGACGTTCACCGGCCGCTCGCTGTGCAAGGTAAAGTGAAAGGCATGAGATCGCTTCGGCGGCTGCTGATTCTGTTCCTCCCCGCGCTTCTACTGCTTGCGCAAGGTCCCGGATTTCGCAGCAGGCGGCAGTTCGAGGAGCATTACGCCAAGCACGGGCGCGAGTTTGGCAATATTTCGCCACAGGAATATCTGCATCGGGCGCAGGCGCTGCGCGATGCGCCGGTGGGCGGGCCGATTCTTGAAGCCGTCAAACCGGATGGCGTCGTCACCAAGTTCGACCGGCGAACCGGCGCGTTCGGAGCGTATAACCGCGACCGGACCATCCGCACTTTTTTCATTCCCAACGACGGCGAACGCTATTTCCGCCGCCAGGCCCGCCGTCCCAATGACTGACGCCGAAATCCAGGACTATTTGCGCGGCAACGGGTATCCCGAGCACGTCGTGCGCGGCGGGCGCGCGGGATTGATCCGGCGATGGCGCGAGTTCGTTGAGCAAGTGGAGCGCGGCTATCCGCTGGGGTTGGAGGATTATCGCAATGACCTCGATCTGCGCGCGATCATCGCCATGGCGGGCGCCGAGGACGAGGACATCCGCGCGCTCGACCGCAGGCTCAGCGCGATGCTTGTGGATACCCGGGTCAGAGTGTGGGAAAGCCTGGCGGGCGACCCGTTCTGGGACTTCGGCACACCGCGGAACGCCAGCGGCGAGCTGCTGGAGGATCTGCGTAGAGAAGGCTTGAGCGGCCCGGACTAATCGCGTGCGCGTCAGGACGAGCGCGGGACGATGTGAAACTCCAGCTCGATCTCGTCTTTCACCTTCACCGTGCCTCCGGCGACGCTGATCGGCTTGATGCGGTAATCGGTCTGCTTCAGTGTGGTGCGCGCGACATAAGCGTCGCCTTGCTTGCTCGCGTCCAGGCGGATCGCTTTGGTGACGCCGTGAAGAGTCAGCTCGCCTGTGATTCTCCAGCCATCGGCGGAAGACTCGACGCTGCGGGAGCGAAAGGTGATCTGGGGATACTCGCGGGTGTTGAGCGTCAGCTCGTCCATATCTTTCTGAATCTGCGCCTGCGTCTTGGCGTCGACTTTGGGATCGGGCCTCACGGTCATCCTCGCCGTTTCCACCGTGAACTCGCCGGTCTGCGCGGACTCGTCGATCGTCCCGCTCGAAATCGGGGCGTCGACCCAATGCTCGTGGCCGGCGGCCGAGAACAAGCCGGCCTTGAAGACGTGGATCACGATGGCGCTGCGGCTGACGTCAATGGGGCGGGGCTGCGCGGCGGAGAATCCGCACGCCACAAGCAAGACCAGCGCGATCCTGGCCGTCCCGGACTTCAAAAATACCCCCTGTTATTTCTTGGGTTGCGACTCGGCTTTCTTTTCCGCGCCGCCCAGAATGTCGTCCATCGCGTAGTTGCCTTCGTGGCAGGCGTATTCGTAGACCGGGCCTTTGGTGGCGCGGAACGGAAATTCCACCGTCCATGGACGGGTCCAGGTGTGCGGATCCTCGATCGTGGCTTTATACAGAATGGTGTTCGCGTCGGTGCGCTCGAAACGCTCGATCACGTGCATGTCCGGGCTGGCCATGCCCATGTAGCTGTTTTCCTCGTTGAAATTGGTGGTGTCGACCACCAGCGTGTCGCCATCCCAGTGCCCGATGGAGTCGCCCAGCCACGCGCGAATGGAGGGCGGCGGATGGGTTCCGTTCATGCGGACGATGCGCACGTCGTGAATCATTTCCACCAGGATCATGACCGTGTCCTTGGTCTGCACGATCTGGTAGGTGTTGTTGTACAGCACCGGCATCATGGGCGGTCCCGAGGTGGAACCGAAGCCGATCAGGCAGCGCTCGGAAGCGGGGTGGTCCTTCACGTTGTCGCTTCCGCTTCGCATGTAGCCGCGCATGCGCTCGCCCATGCGCTTCTTGCCTTCGTCAGTCATGGGCGGCATTTTGCCGTCCGGAGGGTCGACGATCAAAGACGTGCGCTTGACGCCGTCGATGGTCTCGAGCTGGCTCCCGCGATCGATGAACAGGGCATTGTAGCCGCCGGTGCCCGAGGAACCGGCCGCGCGGATGATGGGTCCGTCGGAGGCGCCGTCTTCCTGCTTGAGGTCGGTGGCCTGCGCGTTTTCAAAAACTTTGGCTTCGGCCTCGGTCACGGTCGGCTTCCCGGCGAACTGCGCGGGTCGCTGGAGCGGAGTGAGAGTCTCGTTGGTCCACACGCCTTCAAAATCGGGATGGCCGTCCGGAGTGCGGGGGATGCTGGAGCCGGCGTGGGCGGCTGCCTTATGGGCGTTGTGAGCGGACGGCTGCTGCGCGAAGGCGGGGCTCGCGAGCCATGCGACGACGCTCACCGCCGCAACAGACGAGAAAATTCGGTGGCCCATTGGTTCTCCTTCTCTTCAATAATGATTTTATTTTACACGCTGGCTCGCACACGGAATGGAGACAAGAGAGCTTGTATTTACAATCTGTTACGGGAGAGTGCGTCCAACACTATACTTTAATACACAAAGTACTTGACAATTCCCGTGATCGAACCTACGATTGTCTCATGGCTTCGGTTCAGCCGATCCGTACACCTCAGGTGGATCCGATCCCGCTGCACGCGCACGCGATGGACAACCTGCGCTACATCCGCAAGACCATGGAGCGCGCCGGATCGTTCACGGCCGTTCCTGGATGGGGCGGCGTGGCGATGGGACTGACCGCGCTCGCCGCGAGCGTGATCGCGGCGCGCACCACCTCCCTGAACGCGTGGTTCGCCACGTGGATGAGTGAAGGCGCGCTGGCGGTGGCCATCGGGATTCTGGCGATGCGGCGCAAGGCCTCCAAGGCAGGTTTGCCGATGTGGTCCGCGCCGGCGCGCAAGTTCGTATTCAGTTTTGTTCCGCCACTGATCGTCGGCGCGGCACTGACCCTGGTGCTGTTCCGCGCCGGAGTGTCGACGGCAATTCCCGGAGTCTGGCTGATGCTGTACGGTGCCGGGGTGGTCACCGGCGGCGCCTTCTCGGTTCGGATCATTCCAGTGATGGGAGTGTGTTTCCTGGCAGAGGGCGCGCTGGCGCTGTTCGCTCCGCCGGCTTGGGCGGCCCCGTGGAACGATGTGCTATTGGGCGCCGGATTCGGCGGGCTGCACGTGCTGTTCGGATTGATTATCGCGAGGCGTTATGGCGGGTAAAGGTGGCGCGGCGCGGGCGCTCGAAACCGCGAACAAACCGGAACTTCAAAAATCCGCGCCCATCCCCGATCTGGACCGGCTGATTCATCCGCGCATCCGCCTGGGAATCGTGAGCGCGCTGGCGGCGGCGGATTCGCCATTATCGTTTAACGATCTGAAAAATCTCCTCGAGACTACCGATGGAAACTTGAGCGTGCACGCGCGCAAGCTCGAGGAGGCCAAATACATCGCCTGCACCAAATCGTTCGAAGGCCGCGTCCCCAGGACGGAGTACTCGCTGACGCCGGCGGGCCGGAAGGCGTTCGACCGGTACCTGGATCACATGGAAGCGATCCTGCAGGCGGCCAAGCGCTGATCCATTTTGTGAAGTTTTCATGCGTGAGTTCGATGTTCGGAGGAATGCTTTAAAGTGAAGAGTACTTTTGGCGACGGTTTGCACGTCGCGATCATCATGGACGGGAACGGACGCTGGGCCACGGCCCGCGGTCTTCCGCGCGTGGCGGGGCATCGCGCCGGCGCTGATGCGGTCCGGCGCACGGTGGAAGCCGCGCCATCGCTGGGAATTTCTGTTCTGACGCTGTACGCCTTTTCGTCCGACAACTGGCGCCGGCCTTCACGCGAGGTGTCGGCGCTGATGCGGCTGTTTTCGCGCTACCTGGTGCAGGAATGCGATCGCTGCGTCGCCAATGGCGTGAAGCTCGAAGCCATCGGCCGCCGCGACCGGCTGCCGGCTTCGGTGGTCGCGCTGCTCGAACAGGCTGAGCGGCGCACCGCGGCAGGCCGAAAGCTGCATCTGCGCCTGGCGATCGATTATTCGGCGCGCGCGGCCATTCTTCACGCGGCGCGCGCGGGCGGGGCGCTGACCGAAGAAAGTCTTTCCCGGCGCCTGGGTCCCGATGTTGATCTGCTGATCCGCACCAGCGGCGAGCAGCGGTTGAGCGATTTCCTGTTGTGGGAGTGCGCCTACGCCGAAATGGTCTTCACACGGCGCATGTGGCCCGAATTTTCCACGGGCGATCTGGCCGCGGCAATCGAAGAATTTCACTGCCGCGAGCGGCGCTTCGGCGGCGTGACGGCGCAACAGCAGACGGCGTAAGTAAGGCCGCGCGAGCCGCTCTTTCTGCGCACGTGTAAGAATTTCTTGCGAGAGCTTTTACTCCCCGTCGATTTTGAAGCAAGCGTTCATCGACACGTTAACAGCGAGTAATTCAACTGAAATGCGTCGGTGCTAATGTGTAGCGACCGCCCGGTTTCGACTGCAAAGACTACCCGTTTCGCCCGGCGTGGGACGAAGGTCTGTCTGCACAAGTCCCTCTTCGAGCGCACGGTTCTAAATCCAATCCGATGCTCCAAGGAGAGAAGAATATGACCCTTCATTTCTTGAGAAAATTCTGCCGCAGGTTAGCCGCGGGAACGCTCGCAATTGCGGCGATGGTTGTAGGCGCGCCAGCCGTATGGGCGCAAGACGGATTTTCCTTGTTTCCAGGCAACTTTTTCATCCCCGGCAACCTGGTTGTCACGCGCAGCGTGTACGCGAACGAGAACAATATCAGCGCCGGGGTGACCAACTTGCCCCCGGGCTGCGGCGCAGCGGCCGATCCTTGTATGACTGCGATTACCAGCAGCGCTTACCCGTACGTGTTCAATAACGATACCGTGGATGGCAGCTTCGGTATAACCTCCAAGATTTATCTCGACCAGATCACTCCATTCGGAGGATTCGTTCTCACTTCGCTCGAAGTCCCTAACAGCACCCAGAAAGGGGTGAAGGCGACCAGCGATCAAATGGTCACCAGCTTTTCCTCGAAATCGGAACTGGCGCTGAGTTTGTCGGTCAATCGCAAGACCCTGACGTTCCTGGGATATTACGCGCCTGTCGGAGCGATCGATGTATCCAACTCCAATACGCCCGGGGAAATCGATCCGACCAATCCCATTGGCCCCAGCTACTACCGCTCGGTGGCAGAAATCAGTACGCTCGGCAATTTTCACTTCACGCTAACCAACGCCTTTACGGGTGACAATGGGCGCGCCGCCATCCTGAACGACAATCCGGGAGCCGGCGTGGTCTACATGGCAGGAAATGCGGGCAACGGCTCAGGGAAGGTCCAGCCGGCCGGCACAATTCTCAGCACTGGCGCGCAAATACTCACGCCTGTAAACGAAGCGGAAGATCTGCAAACGCCGGGGAATCCCACCCCCGTCGGGAGCTTCAATATCACCCAGTTGGGCGACAAGATCGACAAGGTCGGCAAAGATACGAATTTCCGCGGCGCCACAGTGTACAACAACGTGCTGTATTACACCAAGGGAAGCGGCAGCAACGGTGTGAATACCGTATACTTCGTGGACCCGACCGGAACCGTTTGCACCAACACAAACGGCGACGGGCTTCCGGCGTCCGGCGCCAGCCTTCCGATCTCACCGCTGGCGTACAACCCTGCGACTATTCAGACCAACGGCCTCCAGCCGGACAACATGTGCATCCTGAAGGGCTTTCCCAAGGTCTCGGCGAAAACGCCGAGCGCCTATCCTTTCGGTATCTGGTTCGCGAGCCCCACAGTAGTCTATGTCGCCGACGAAGGCGCCGGTGACCCCGGCAGCGCAACTCCGGCGGATTTCTACACGTTCGGTACGTCCGCGCAAAACCCCACCGCCGGACTGCAAAAGTGGATCTTCAATGGAACCCAGTGGCAGCCTGCCTATATTTTGACCAATGGACTGGAACTCGGGGTTCCCTATAATGTCCCGGGTTATCCGACCGGACTCAATGCCGGACCGGGAGGAACCGGACTACCTTGGGCGCCCGCCACAGACGGGCTGCGCAATATTACCGGCCAGGTCAATTTCGATGGGACCGCGACCATTTATGCGATCACCTCAACCATCAGTGGAAGCGGCGATTCGGGGGCCGATCCGAACAAATTAGTCGCGATCACCGATGAGTTGAACGCCACGACTCTCCCGGCCTGGGAAACTTTCGTGACACTGAAGACCGCCGGATCCGGCGAAGTCTTGCGCGGTGTTGCCTTCACGCCCGGCACGCCGAACACACCGATTTTCTAAGGGCTTCACGGCGGTGGGGCGGGTGACCTGGCCCGCCCGGGTGCCGCGATCGAACGCGCCTCGCTGCAGACCGATCCGTCTTTTCTGCAACACCCTCGAGGGCGGCGTGCGAAACTACTTCTTAGAGCTATGAAGTATCTTCTTGCGGTCGCGTCACTGACCCTTATCGCGCAGGGACAGAATTCCGGCGTCCAGGCTGAGTGGGACATCACCAAGACCATCGATTCGCTGGCCACCACGGCCAAGCGGCTGAAACCGATGCTCGATCAGCTCACTCCGCAGGAGTGGGTTTCGAAAGGCGCGCCGGACGCCTATGTCGCGCAGTGGAAAGGCGCCCAGGCCGAGCTCGGGTATCTGGTCGATTCGGCGAAGGCGCTGGAACAGCAGCCGGAACGGCTGACGCTCGCGCTCGATACCTACTTCCGGATGCAGGCGCTGGAGACGCGGCTGACGTCGCTGGTCGAAGGCGTGCGCAAGTATCAGAATCCGGCGGTGGGTGACTTGCTGTTCGGGGTGCTGGCGGAGAACTCCACCAATCGCGACAAGCTGCGCCAGTACATCACGGACCTGGCTTCGACCAAGGAGCAGGAATTCAAGATCGTCGATCAGGAAGCGCAGCGCTGCCGGGGTATTTTGAGCCGGCAGCCGGCGCCGAGAAAGAATCCATGAACGAAACCACTACTTTCGTGTGCAGCATCTGCGGAGAACCCTCCACCGGGATCTGCGTGTATTGCACCAAGGACACCTGCGCGAATCATCGCTGCGAGAAATGCGGCCGGTGCAGCGATTGCTGCCAGTGTGAGCTGCGCCGCACCGAGAATTAAAGGCGGCGGGCCATGCGCGTCCACGGACATCGCGGGGCGCGCGCGGTGCTTCCGGAAAACACGATTCCGGCGTTTGAATACGCCATCGGGATCGGCGTGGACGCGGTCGAGCTGGATGTGGGCGTCAGCAAGGACGGCGTGGTGGTCGTCTCGCACGATCCTTATCTTGCGCCGCCGATCTGCGCCGGTCCGCGCGGCACGGCGGCGATTCGCGAGCTGACACTCGCCGAAATTCGCCAGTGGGATTGCGGAAGCACGCGCAACCCGGCGTTTCCGCGGCAGAGGCCGGTTCCAGGCGCGCGCGTTCCCACCCTCGACGAGGTGTTCGAGCTGGCGGCTGGTAATCGGGTGCGATTCAACGTCGAGACCAAGATTTTCGCCGACCATCCCGAGCTTTCGCCGTCGCCGGACGAATTCGCCCGGCTGGTGCTGGTGGAAATTCGCAAGCATCGGCTGGAAAATCGCGTGAGCGTGCTGTCGTTCGATTTCCGGACGCTCCACGCGTTGCGAAAAATCGCGCCGGAAATGCAATTGACGGCTCTATGGGAAGGCGACGCTACGCGCGATTTCGTGTCCATCGCGCGCGAGGCCGGAGCGGCCGCGGTCTCGCCGCATTACTCCCAGGTGACACCCGAAAAGGTCGCGGCAGCACACGCGGCCGGGGTGGAAATCGTCGCGTGGACAGCGAACTCGCCTGCCGATTGGGAGAAGCTGATCGCGTCAGGAATAGACGCGATCGTCACCGACGATCCGGCAGCGCTGATCGCGTACTTGCGCGCGAACGGGCTGCGCTAGGTCCCGAGATACATTACGTGCACGTAGGTCCCCAGGCGCACGTTGTAGCACAGGTACCAGCCGACGTGGTCGGGATCATCGTAGATGACGATCTGGTCGGAATCCCATAGCCAGTCGCCGCAGAAGCCGAGATCGGCCGGGGCGACGCTGAAGTAGAATCCGTTGAACCAGAAACGGCTGGGACCGCCCCCGACCAGGCGCCATACGTGGCCTCTTCCGATTCCGCCGGTGAAACGGCCGTGCTCCCATGGATGGTCGAGATGGTAGCGAGCATCGTTCTTCCCGGAATCATGGCCGATCCACTGGCCGTTCGAATGAACATGCGGAGCTTCCGGATGGCCGGGCTTATCGGCGAAGCTCTGGTGCTCGGCGGGCGCGCGCGATGCCTTGGCGGGAGCAGGTCCATGCGCCGGGATTTTTCCGCCGACCTCTTTCCCACCGCCGCGTTGTTCGCCGCGCTGAGCGAAAGCGAAAGCCCCGATCGAGAGAAACGCAAGGGATAACCCAAGCTTATTGGTCATGATCTAATGATGCCGACGCAGGAGGAAACGTTACCGGTGTGCCGAGTTCCGGCGGCGTACCAGACGCTTCCAGGACGTTCGCTCGATGGTCGGCGGACGAAACGCCTGCTCGATTAACTCGGCCTGCTCTTCAGCATGGCGACGCGACGAGCCGGGCGCAGTGCTGGCGCTTTCCGGGCGTCCCGCGTAGCCGATCTGGCGATGTTGCGCCTGGATCATCGGCTGGATCCATCCGCTCACGAAGGCCCAGGCGCCGCTGTTGCGCGGCTCCTCCTGGACCCACACCACTTCGCCCGCCTGCGGATAGCGCGCCAGGACTTCGGCGAACTCGGCTTCAGGAAACGGATAGAGCTGCTCGATGCGGACGATCGCGGTGTCGGCTGCCTTGCGCTCATCGCGCGCCGCGGCGAGATCGTAATAAATTTTCCCGCTGCACACCAGAATTTTTCGAACCGCGGCCGGATCGGCGATCGTGTGATCGTCGAGCAGCGGCTCAAAAATGCCCTGGGTCAGTTCGTCGACGTTCGAAATCACCTTGGGATGGCGCAGCAGGCTCTTGGGTGTCATCACGATCAGCGGTTTTCGCAAACCGCGCCGGTCGTTTCCGCCGCGCATCTGGCGCCGCAGCACGTGGAAGTATTGCGACGGCGTGGTGCAGTTGACCACGCGCATATTATTTTCAGAGCAGAGCTGCAAAAACCGCTCCAGGCGCGCGCTTGAATGCTCCGGACCTTGGCCTTCCTGGCCGTGCGGAAGCAGCAGCACCAGGCCGCTGGGCTGCCCCCACTTGGATTCGGCCGAGGCGATGAACTGGTCGATAATCACCTGGCCGCCATTGGCGAAATCGCCGAACTGCGCTTCCCACAGCACCAGCGCCAGCGGATCGGCGACGCTGTAGCCGAACTCGAAACCCATCACCGCGAATTCAGACAGCGGGCTGTTGTACACCTCGAAACGCGCCTGGCCGTTTTCCAGATGTTGCAGCGGAACGTAAACGCTGTCGGTTTCGTAGTCATGATATTCGACGTGGCGCTGGCTGAAGGTGCCGCGTCCGCTGTCTTCCCCGCTCAGTCGCACCGGCGTTCCTTCGATCACCAGCGATCCGAAGGCCAGCACCTCAGCGAGCGCCCAATCGACGTGCGGATTTTCCGTTTGAAACGTGTTTCGCCGTTTTTGTAAGAACGCGGTGAGCTTGGGATGAATGTGAAAATCCGCCGGGAACGTGGTGAGCCGGTCCACGATGCGCTCCAGCACGTCGCGGTTGACGGCTTCGGGCGGCTGATCTGCGGCGACCGCCGCGGCCGGAATCGTGCTCAGCTCCTGAAGCTCGAACTGCTGCTTCTCACGCTGCGCCTGATCGTAAATTTCATATAGTCGCTGGCGCTGCGTCTCGCGGAAATTTTTCGCTTCGTCGGCGGAGATCAGCCCTTCCTGGGCCAAGCGCCCCGCGTACTGATCCGTCACCGGCTTCTGCGCCTTGATTTTCCGGTAGAGAATCGGTTGCGTGTAGCTGGGGTCGTCGGTTTCGTTGTGCCCGTACTTGCGATAGCACACCATGTCGATGACCGCGTCCTTGTGGAAGCGCTGGCGATAATCGAAAGCGATGCGCGTGGCGCGAATACAGGCTTCCGGATCGTCGGCGTTGACGTGAAACACGGGAAATCCGAAGCCCAGGGCTACGTCGGTGCAATAGGCGGTGGAGCGCCCGTCCGACGGATTCGTGGTGAACCCGATCTGGTTGTTGACCACGATGTGGACCGTCCCGCCGGTGGTGTAGCCCTTGAGTTCGGCGAGATTCATGGTTTCGGCCACCACGCCCTGGCCCGCCATGGCCGCGTCGCCGTGAATCAGCAGCGGCAAAACCTTTTCGCGAGCCGCGTCGTTGAGGCGATCCTGCTTGGGCCGCGCGAGCCCCTCCGCAACCGGGTTCACCGCTTCGAGATGACTCGGATTGAAAGCGACCGTCACGGTGACGTCCCGGCCGGTGGAAGTGCGCCGCCCGCCGGTGGCGCCCAGGTGATATTTCACGTCGCCCTGGCCTTCGAAGGAATCGTCCATGACGCCGTCGAATTCCGAGAAAAGCTGCACCATGCTCTTGCCGACGATATTGGCCAGCGTGCTCAGGCGTCCGCGGTGCGACATCCCGATCACGCATTCGACCACGCCCACGCCCGCGCCGCGCTCGAGCAACTCGTCCACCATGGCCGCCATGGCCTCGCCGCCTTCGAGCGAAAAGCGCTTATGCCCCTTGAAGCGATGGTCCAGGAACAGCTCGAAACCTTCGGCTTCGATGATAGCGTGCAGAATCCGTCGGCGCGTCTGTGCGTCCAGGGTTTCGGGATTCTCGATGCGATGTTCGAGCCAGCGCCGCTCCTCCGGATCGTCTACGTGCATGTACTGCACGCCCATCGTGCCCGCGTAGACGGAGCGCAGCCGTTCGATCAGCGCGCGCAGCGTGGTGACGCCGAATGATCCGGCGTGGAACGTGCGATCCAGATCCCAGATGGTCAGCCCGTGCGCCGACGGGTCGAGGTCCGGATGCGGTGGGCGAACCGAGCCCAGCGGGTCGAGATCGGCGGCGAAGTGCCCGCGCTCGCGCCACGCCTGAATCAGCCGCGCGACCGCGGACTGCTTCACCGGATCGGCGTTGACCAGCGGAGCGGCGGCGTGATCCGGCTCCCAGCGCACCGGCTGGAGAGAAATGCGCAGGTCGCGAAAAATGTTTTCGTAAAATCCGTCTTCGCCTTCGAGCAGCGCCTGCAACCGGCCCAGAAAGGCGCCCGATTCGGCGCCCTGAATCACGCGATGATCGTAGGTGCAAGTGACGGTCATCACCTTGCTCAATCCCATCGATGCGCGCACATCTTCGGGAACGCCGCGATATTCCGGAGGAAAATCGATCGCGCCGGTGGCGATGATGGCGCCCTGGCCGGGCATCAACCGCGGATTCGAGCCCATGGTCCCCACCGTTCCGGGATTGGTGAGCGAAATGGTGGTGCCCTCGAAATCGGAGACCTGCAATTTGTTTTCGCGCGCGCGCGTGACAATGTCGTCGTAGGCCGCGAGGAATCCGGCGAAATTCATCGCCTCGGCGTTCTTAATCGAGGGAACCTTCAGCGATCGCGCGCCATCCTTGCCGGCGACATCCACGGCGATTCCCAGGTTCACATGCTCCCGCGTCACGCGATACGACTGATCGCCTGATTCCGAGTACGCCTGGTTCAGCGCGGGAAATTTTTCCAGCGCCTTCACCATCGCCCACGCAATTATGTGCGTATAGGAGATCTTCTGGTGCGCTTGAATCACCCGGCGATTCTCTTCGAGCACCTTCACCGGCATCACGCGCTGGCTGGTGGCGACCGGGATGGCCAGGCTCGCGGTCATGTTCTCGGCGATGCGCAGAGCGGGACCGCGCAGCGGGACGAGCTGCTCGCCCGGCGCGGGCGTCGCGGCCGGAGCGGCGGGCGTTACTTGCGCGGCGCTCGGCGCCGTGTGGCCGTTGGTTTCAATGATCTGCGTCCACGCCGGGTCGATAGTCTGGCGATCGTAGCGATACTGCTCGTACAGTTCCTCTTCGAGCCAACTGTTTACACTCGGGGTGCGATTTTCCGACATCGGGGGTCCGTTACCATGTTAACAAGATGGCTCGCGCGCTGATCTTTTCCGACATCCACAACGATGCCCGCGCGCTCGAAAAGCTCATGGCAATCGAGGCCGATTATTATTTTTGCGCCGGTGATCTGGTGAGCTGGCAACGCGGTCTGGACAAGATGGCGGAGATCATGAAACTCCGCGCGGAGCGCATGTACGTTCTGCCTGGAAATCACGAGTCGGAAAACGACATCGCCCAGTTCTGCGCGCGGCATGGGTTCCACAATTTCCATGGCGGAACGTTGCAGGCGGGCGGCGTCCGGATCGCCGGACTCGGCTACTCGAGTCCGACACCGTTTAACACCCCCGGCGAATATTCCGAAGAAGAGCTGGAGGCGCGGCTCAAAAAATTCGCGGAGCTGAAGCCTCTTGTGTTGATCTGCCACGCTCCTCCGTTGAATACGAAACTCGATCGCGTGCGCGACGGCCTGCACGCCGGTAGCCGCGCCGTGCGGCAGTTCATCGAAAAATATCAACCCCGCAACTTTTTCTGCGGCCACATTCACGAAGCCGAAGGCGTGGTGGAGCAGATGGGCGAGACGCGCGCGCAAAACGTCGGCAAGCGCGGGTATGTGCTGGAGTTGGCGTAAACGAACCGTGCGCCGTGCTACGCTGGGGGCGCGCATGCTGGTCCGCATTCTTGTTGCGGCGCTGCTGGTTACCTGCGCGCCCGCGCAATCCCTGTTCGAGCAGGTCGATGACATCGTCAAGACGCTCTCCGAAATCACCGGCTGGAATGTGAAGCGTAAAGTCCCGTCGCAGATGCTTTCGAAGGACTCCTTCCGCAAGAACATGGAGTCGCGGATGAAGGACAAATCCAGCAAGGCCGAGATTCGCACCGAGGAAATCACGCTCAAGATGTTCGGCTTCGTTCCGCAGGATTTCAACCTGGCGCGCGAGACCGTCGACCTGGTGAGCGAACAGGCCGCGGCTTACTACGATTACAGGAAAAAGCGCCTGTTCATCCTCGATTCGACCACGGGCGACCTGGAGCAGCGGCTGACGCTCGCGCACGAACTGGCGCACGCGCTCGCCGACCAGCATCATCCGCTGGGAAAATATCTGAACAAAGGCTCGCCTGACGATGACGCCGAAAGCGCGCGTGAAGCGGTGATGGAGGGCCAGGCGACGTTCCTTGGCTGGGCATACCTGGCGAAGATCGAAAATCAGAACCTGGACGCGGTGATCGAGAAGCTCTCGAAGTCCAGCGCCGACAGCGCGAATTTTCCGGTGTTCAACAAGGAGCCGCTGTACATGCGCGAGTCGCTCGTGTTTCCCTATGACTCAGGGCTTGCGTTTCAGTACGAAATTTACAAGAAGCACGGGCGCGACAGCTTCGATGAGCTGTTCACGCATCCGCCGCAGAGCACGCAACAGATCATGCATCCGCAGATGTACCTGGACGGGCGGCAGCCGGTGGATCCCAAGCCGCCCGCGCTCGAAAAGCGGCTGAAGAAGAAATTCAAGGAGCTGGGGGAAGGTAGCATGGGCGAGTTCGATCACAGCATCCTGTTCCGCACGTATCTTCCCGAGGCGGAATCGATCGAAGCCGCCAGCCACTGGCGCGGCGGAAATTTCCGGCTGTACGAAAACAAGCGCGAGAAATATCCGGTCCTGGCGTATATCTCCGAGTGGGATTCGCCCGACGCGGCCGAGCACGTCTTCGAGCTGTATCAAAAGGTCATGAAAGCGCGCTGGAAGAAAATGACCGTCGATCACCGCGACCGGCACGGCATCGAAGGCTCAGGCGATTCGGGCAAGTTCCGGCTGTGGATTTCCGGAGACACGGTCGAGTCGATCGAAGGACTGCGCTAGCTTCTCGCCGGATCTCTCTTTTCGGGATGGAACCCCAGCTCGGCGACGGCAACCTCGGCGCGCTGGGCGCTGATCGCACCGGTCCGCGCCAGCGCCGCCAGCGCCGCCTGCGCGATCGCTTCGGCTGAAATTTCGAAAAAGCGGCGCAGGTGCTCGCGATTTTCACTGCGTCCGAAGCCGTCGGTGCCGAGCGAGGTGAGCCGGCCGGTCTGAAGCCATGGTGCGATCTGATCGGGCACTGCTTTCATGTAATCCGTCGCCGCAACAATGGGACCGGAGGCGCCTTCGAGCACTTTCACGATCAGAGGAGTTTTGGGTTCGCTCGACGGATGCAGCCGGTTCCAGCGCTCAACCGCCAGCGCCTCGCGCCGCAGCTCGTTATAGCTGGGCACGGACCAGACGTCGGCCGGAATCTGGTAGCGTTCCGCAAGAATCTGCTGGGCTTTCAGCGCTTCATTCAGAATCGAACCGCTTCCGAACAACTGCACCGCCGCGGCGCCCTCTGCCGCCGGGCGATATTTGTAGATTCCGCGCAAAATTCCTTCGCGCAGCCCTTCGATTTCCGGCATCGGCGGCTGCACGTAATTTTCGTTGTAAATGGTGATGTAGTAGAAACGCTCCTCCATCTCCTGGTACATGCGGCGGATGCCGTCCTGGATGATGACAGCGAGTTCGTACGCATAAGCCGGATCGTAAATCGTGCAGGTGGGGATGACGCTCATCAGCACGGGACTGTGGCCGTCCTGGTGCTGCAGGCCCTCGCCCAGCAGCGTGGAACGTCCCGCCGTCCCGCCCATCAGGAAACCTTTGCCGCGCAAGTCCGCGAAGGCCCACATCAGGTCGCCGACGCGCTGATAGCCGAACATCGAATAGTAAGTGAAAAACGGAATCATCGGCACGCCGTGATTGGCATACGCAGTGCCGGCCGCGGTGAATGATGCCATGGATCCGGCCTCGGTGATGCCTTCTTCAAGAATCTGGCCGTTCTGAGCTTCCTTATAATACAGCAGCACGTTGGAATCGACCGGCTTGTAGCGCTGGCCCTGGCTCGCGTAGATGCCGTATTCGCGGAACAGCGACTCCATACCGAAGGTGCGCGCTTCATCGGGAATGATCGGCACCACCAGCTTTCCGGTCGAGGGGTCTTTCATCAGATTTTTGAGGACGCTGACGAACGCCGAAGTGGTGGAGGCTTCGCGGCCGCGCGAGCCGCCCAGCAGGTCCTGGAAAATTTCGAGCGGGGGCGCCTGGAGGTCGATGTGCTTCACGTGGCGATGCGGGAGCGAGCCGCCCATTTCCTGAATGCGTGAATGGATGTATTGCGCCTCCGGCGAATCAGCGGGAGGGCGCACGAATTCGATGTGACTGACCACGTCGTTCGAAAGCGGCAGCTCGAAGCGCTCGCGGAATTTCACCAGGTCGGCCTCGGCGAGCTTTTTTGCCTGATGGGCGGTGTTGCGGCCCTCGGCCGCTTCGCCGAACCCATAGCCCTTGACGGTCTTGGCGAGGATCACGGTGGGCATGCCTGTAGTTTCGATCGCGCGCTTATACGCGTTAAAGACCTTCACCGGGTCGTGCCCGCCGCGGCGCAGCGCCCAGATGTCGTCGTCCGACATGTGTTCCACCAGCTTCAGAAGCTCCGGATATTTTCCGAAAAATTCCTTGCGAATATAGGCGCCGTCGCGCGCGCGGAACACCTGATATTCGCCATCCGGGCATTCGTGCATGCGCTTCAACAGCAGCCCGGTGGTGTCGCGCGCCAGAAGTTCATCCCAGCCCGCGCCCCAGATGACTTTGATCACGTTCCATCCGGCGCCGCGGAAGGCCGCTTCGAGCTCCTGGATAATGCTGCCGTTGCCGCGCACCGGTCCGTCCAGGCGCTGCAGGTTGCAATTCACCACGAAGATCAGGTTGTCGAGCTTTTCGCGCGATGCGAGCGTCAGCGCTCCGAGCGATTCCGGCTCGTCGGTTTCGCCGTCGCCCAAAAACGCCCAGATCTTGCGAGGCGAAGCCGGAATCACTCCGCGATGCTCCAGATATTTTTGGAAGCGCGCCTGGTAGATCGCCGAGATCGGACCAAGGCCCATGGAAACCGTCGGAAATTGCCAGAAGTCGGGCATCAGCCAGGGATGTGGATAAGACGACAAACCCGGATGATCGCGCAGCTCATGACGGAAATTTTCAAGATGCTTTTCGTTCAACCGCCCCTCGACAAAGGCGCGCGCGTACATTCCTGGCGAGGCGTGGCCCTGGAAGTAGACGAAATCGCCCGGCTGATCGCCGAGCTTTTCATCATGATAAGACCCGTGGAAAAAGTGATTGAATCCGACCTCGACCAGCGTCGCGAGCGACGCGTAGGTCGCTAGGTGCCCGCCGATGTTGGGGTCGTACTTGTTTGCGCGCACGACCATCGCCACGGCGTTCCAGCGCACCAGGCTCTTGATGTTGCGCTCCAGCTTGCGATCGCCGGGATAGGCGACCTCCTCTTCCGGCGGGATCGTGTTGATGTACGGCGTATTCCAGCGCAGCGGCACTTGCACGCCCAGATTGGCGGCGCGTTCCATGAGCCGTTCAAGCAGATAGCTGGCCCGGTCGGGCCCGGCTTCGTCGATGATCTGATCGAGCGCCTCAACCCACTCGGAGGTTTCCTGCGGATTGAGATCGTCGGGAGCTTGGGCTTTAACTCTTAGCATGGGTGATCATTACCACGTTACCAAATGGTCCCGGATTCACGCACATGAAATTATGTTTGCGCGGCGAGCAAACCGATGAATTCGAGATCCCCTTCGAGGAAGTCGTAATCGCGGAGCTGGTTGCGCCCCGCCCAGACGATCTTCTCGAATTCGGTGTTGACGGGTTCCCCCGTGAATTCGGTCACACGATAGAACATCAGGCAGATGTTCGGACCATCGCCGTAACGGACGCGCTGGCGATAAATTTCGTCGCCGATGCGCGCGTCGATTTCGAGTTCCTCTTTGAGTTCCCGTTGAAGCGCTGCGGGCGGCGATTCGCCCGGTTCGATCTTGCCTCCGGGGAATTCCCATTTGAGTGCATGCCGCGAGCCGCGTTTTCGCTGGCAGATCAGCACGCGGCCGTCGCGCTCGATGACCGCTGCTACGACGTCCATTCAGCGATAATTGAAGCACGAATGCACAGCGCGCGTCTGCTCGAGCATTTTCAGAATCCGCGCAACGCCGGCGAGCTGGCACCGCCGGCGGTGAAAGTGGACGTGTCGAATCCGGCCTGCGGGGACATGCTCCGCCTGTGGGTGCGCTTCGAAAATGATCGCGTGGCGGAAGCGCGATTCCAGACGCGCGGCTGCACGGCGTCGATCGCGGCAAGCTCGGCGCTGACGGAGTGGATGATCGGAAAATCGCGCGGAGAGCTGCGCGGATTGACGGCGGCGGTGATAGAGGAGGCGCTCGGAGGGTTGGAGCCGGCATCGAAGCACGCGGCGGTGTTGTGCGTGGATGGAGTGAAGCGGCTCATTGGGGCGGGTTAACACAATATGAGGACGAGAGTCACGCTGGACGACGACGTTTACGAGGTCATCACAGATATGTCCCATCGGTCCGGCGAGCATCCAGGAAAGATATTGTCAAGGCTCGCGCGGCAAGCGCTGCGCAGCCCTAAAGGCAACAAACGTGGAAGGCGCTCCCCGATGTTCGATGTCCCAGACGACGCGCCGCTGATTCCAGCGTCGAGGATTCAACGATTCCTCGACGAAGACGGCCTTGCGTGAACGGAGGCATGCCGCTCCATCAGTGGTGT
>Ga0335077_10001665_pt1 | contig 26419 bp, 23 predicted proteins | sample Lox_Sample_31_FD_207151 | JGI IMG/M metagenome (GOLD analysis project Ga0335077, IMG submission 207151) | Soil microbial communities from Loxahatchee National Wildlife Refuge, Florida, United States - Lox_Sample_3.1 | ecosystem: Environmental > Terrestrial > Soil > Wetlands | place: USA... | reverse complement strand
ATTCGATCAGCGTGCGGCCGGAGGGGGCGGTCAGCGCTGCCGGCCGCGGATCGGCGCCGGGAATGCCGTAGCGGTCGTGCCGAATGGGAAAAATAGACGAGTCGTAGTGGAACCCCAGATCGATAAGCACGTCGAGCGCCCACAGCGAGCGGCTCGTGATCGAGAAACTCGCCGCCCGGTAGCCGAGCACGGCCGTGCCCGTAAGGTCCTCGAGCATGCGCTTGGAGCGCGTCGTTTCCTCACGGAACTCGCCCGCCGTCTGCGTGTAGACCAGCTGGTGCGAGAAGCCGTGACATGCGACCTCGTGACCCGCGGCGGCGATGCGCCGCACCAGGGCCGGGTGACGCTCCGCGATCCATCCGAGCACGAAGAAAGTTCCGCGCACTGCGCGCTCGGACAGCAGCTCGAGCAGCACGCCCGTGTTGCGCTCCACCCGGGACTCGCGCTCCGACCAGGAAGCCCGCTCGACCGCGGGCGCCAGAGCTGCCACCTGAAAGTAGTCTTCCACGTCGACCGTAAACGCGTTGACGATCGCAGGCGGCACGAGCTGCGTCGAGCTCATGGCGCAGAGTCCACAGAATCTGTAAAACAGCTCATCAGGCATCCAATGCGCGTCTGCGGCGGCTTGCGAATCACCCTAACGGAAGAATCAGCGGTCGTCGAGACACACTGTGCCGGCGCCGGGCGCCGCCCCGAAGGAGTGCGGTATAATTTGGTCACACCTCCAGCTGTAGTCCTTGTCCATTACCGAGTCACCGCCTCCACAATCGGCGTCCCCGTCGGCAAGCCGCTCGCGTCGGGAGTTCAGGCCTTCGAGTCCTGTGGACGCGCCCGGGATCGACGCGCTGCTGAGACAGGCGGGCCTGCACCCCGACACGCGCCCCGAGACGCAACGCTGGAAGTACTGGCAAGAGCGGGCTGACTGGCCCGGCAGTCGCTCCTTCCTGCTGACCGACGATGGCGAGCCCGTCGCGCATGGCGCCATCGTGCCCGGCGAGCTCGCCTGGCGCACGGGCCGGGCCCGCATCGTGCATTTGGTCGATTGGGCCGCGAATCCGCGGGTCTCCGGGGTGGGTGTGGTGCTGATGAAGCGCATCGCTCAGCTTGCCGACGGCTTGCTGGCGGTCGGCGTCAGCGCCCTGGGGCGTCAGATCCTGCCGCACGTCGGCTTCAAGTCCGTCGGTGCGGCTACCGGCTACGTTCGCACGATCCGCCCGGGTCGCATACTCGGGAGCGGCTCATACAGCTCGCGCACGCTGGCGCGGTTTGCGCGCAGCGTCGTGTGGACGGCTCGCGCGCCGGCGCGCGAGCGGGACACATTTCGCGTCCGCCGCATCACTTCCGATACGCTGCGCGACCTGCTCGCCGTCCTGCCGACGCCCGTTGGGGACCTCGCCGTCTTCCGGCGCTCCGAGGAATCGTTGCGCTACGCCCTCGCCTGTCCGCTGGTGCCCACCGAGATTCACGCGCTCGAAAGATCCGGCCGCGTCCTCGGGTACTTCGTACTCACCCTGGCCGGCCGGCAGGCGCGCCTGGTCGATTGCTGGATGGACACGGCGGAGCCGGCCGACTGGTGCTCGCTGATCCTGTGCGCCGTGCAGCGCGCCGGACAACATCCACAGGTCGCGGAGCTCGCCACGTGGGCGAGTGACCCGCTGCTGTTGGGCTGCCTGTCGCAAAGCGGGTTCCACCCGCGGATTACTCAGGCGGTACTCCTGATGATGCGCCCGGGCCTCCCTCCGCCGCCCGCAACGCTGCGTGTGCAGATGCTCGATTCCGACGCCGCCTACCTCTATCGGCCCGGCGAGGGTCTGTGGGCCTGAATGGCCGGCGCTGACATCTCTGCAGCAGAAGCGCAACGCGGTCGATGAGCGCGCCGCTAGTGCCCTGTCGCGGGTTCATGTGCCCGCACTCGATGGCATCCGTGGGCTCGCCATTCTGCTGGTGATTCCGCACGACGCCGGGCTGCTGCTCGACCTTCCAGGTCCGATGCATGGAGCTGCCTACGTGGTGCGCGAGTTCATACAGGTCGGGCGGGCGGGAGTGCAGCTGTTCTTCGTGCTGTCCGGCTTTCTGATCACCGGGGGGCTACTCGATTCGCGCGGTGCGCCGGGTTACTTCGCCGCGCTTTACGCGCGGCGGGCGCTGCGGATTCTGCCGCTGTATTTCGCGGTGCTGTCGCTCACGTTCCTGGTGCTCGCGCCGCGGCAAGCGCTGCCGCACGAGCTGCTGGCATCCCAGCGCCACCAGATCTGGCTGTGGACGTTCCTGTCGAACTGGATGGACCCTGCCGGCGGGGGCGTGAGCGGCTTTACCCACTTCTGGTCCCTGGCCGTCGAGGAGCAGTTCTATCTGCTATGGCCGCTGGCCGTGCTGCGGCTCGCGCCGGAGCGCCTGCCGGCACTCGCCCTGCAATCAGTGTCGTGAGTCTCGCAATCCGGATCGTCATGCGTGCCACCGGCTGGCCACCCGACTGCGTGTACGAGTTCACTGTCTGCAGAATGGATGCGCTGGCACTCGGCGCGGCGCCGCAGCGATGCTGCGCATTCCGCACTGAAGTCAGCGCCTGCGGCGCTGGTCGGGCTCCTTGCCATGGTTCGCCCTGCTGTGCGCGGCGGCCTTAGCCCCAGTGACCCACGGCTATACCCCCGCAGGCGTCGCCACCCAAACCGCCGGCATGAGCGTCCTCGCGGTTGCGTTCGCTACCCTAGTGCTGCACGCCGCCCTCGGGGAAACAGCCGGGGCCGGATGGAGGGTGCGCTTACTGGCCCTCGGCGCGCTACGCTCAGTCGGCAGGTACAGCTACGCCATGTACGTCTTTCACTATCCGCTGCATGTGTTTGTCGGAGTGCGGCTGCTCGCCCGCATCGCACCACACGTTGACTGGCGCGTGGCGCTGCTTTATCTGGGGTGCTGACGCTCGTCTGCTACGGCCTGGGGCGCCTCCTGGTTCCTGCTCGAGTCTCGATTTCTGCGTCTGCGACGCTACGCGCTGACCTAAGACCTGGACTAGAGGAAGCACGCCGCGCCGATCGCGGCGAGCCGTGTCAAGCAGGATAGGCGCCCTCGGCGCCGCCGGACCGCGGCGACGACGACCCGAATGGCCATCCGCGCGTGGCCAGATGCGTGACACCGTTCAGCTGGTTGCGCATGCTGCGGAAGCCGGAAAATGCGCTCAGTCGCGGCAAAGTCAACAGATTCTCGCCTCTTCCGGTAAGATCGCCGTAGGCGACAACTGCACCCGCGTAGCCTGCCTGGGCTACGGCGCGGACTGCACGTGCATCGATGTCTTCGGGCATGCCATTCGGGTAACAGAACGATGCGACCGACCGGCCAAGCTCCGCCTCGATCTCAAGCTTCGACTGGCAGATCTCTTCCGTGACCGCAGCGTCGTTGCACGTCGACAGGATGGGGTGAGTACGTGTGTGCGAGCCGATCTCCACCAGTTGCGGATCCATCTGGCGGAGGTCCTCCCACAGCAACGGCGCATAGGTCCCCGGCGGCGAGCTCGGCAAACGCACTCCCAGCAGCTCCTCGCAGCGCGCTACGGACGCGTTCCGTTCCGCGTCGGATAATCTGCGACAATGAGCCACTGTCTGCCTCCAGGCGTGCAGGCGCGAGTCGACCGTCGAGAGTCCAACACGGACTGAATCTTCCCCACCCATGATGCGGAACTCCGCTGCCTCCGTGTGCTCGAACGCATACCGCAGGCGATCGATCCAGAGCCAGAAGTCGCCCTGCAGGAACCTCGAGACGACAAACAGCGTCGCAGGAACTTCATAGCGGGCCAGCAGCGGATAGGCGTGATCCAGGAAATCCCGGTAACCGTCGTCGACGGTCAGCGCGACTGCACGGGATGGAGGCGGCTCGCCGCTGGCGAGCATCGCGATCAGCCGGTCGAGACGCAGCGGGCAGAAGTTAGTCCGTATGTATCTCAGGTGCAGCTCGAGCTCTTCCACGCCGAGCGCGCCCGGATAGTCCTGGCCGAACCGGTGATACATGAGGATGCGCGGACTTGCGGCGGTCCAGCGCCGCGCAAGCGGCCCGAGCAAAACGCCGATATTGGTGCGGATGCTCTGCAGCATGAGTTCGATCGCTCCGGCTTCTTCTTCTGATGGGCCGGGTGTTGATGTCGATGCTAGCTAATTATGGGGCCGACAAACAGCGCCACGGGACATGCGCACTCGAATCGGATTAATTCAAGCAGCCGCGCGGCGCCTGCGCGAACCGACAAGTCTCCCAAGCTGCAATGAATCACGAGATCAATCGACCCTGGCTACCGTTGTAGGTGACAACGTTGTTGCTGGCATTCAGAACGAACAGGTATTTTCCGGACATGCTCTGGAAACCGCCGCAACGAATGATGCACGTAATGGAACCGTTACTCCAGGCGGTCGGCGTGCAGATCGCCAGATCGGTACAGGCGGCGAGCGTCGAAGCGTTGCCGATCATCACGCGTGCACAGGCGCCTTGGCCGAGCCCGGAACTGCCGCAGATGTATAGATCTGCCAAGTCGACCTGCATATTCCCCTGGATGCGGCTGTCATTGGCATCACCGTTCCACCCGGGAATGTTGAGATGATCGACGTAAATACCCGGATATTTTGCGGCCGCCGTATTGCTGGACATCCCCGTGTCGGTGTTCTTATTCTTGCAGGTGGATCGGAAGAACACGCTGTCGGCCGAGGAGCGCACCGGGTTGATCGAGTAGTACGATTCCCAGGTATTCCATCCCCCGGTGGTGTCGATGCTGGCGGTAATGCCGAATCCGGGAATCCCATTCGTCGGCCAGATCCCATAAGCGGAACCGCCAAAGCAGGCGAAGTTTTCTCCCTCATTGAAGGACGGCGCGATCATCTCGAACTCGCTGCTCGGATACGGCCCCTGCGTGTACCAGGTCGTTTTCCAGAATGAGCCACTGTAGGTTGGCACCTGAACCCATTTGTACGAGCGGCAGATGTACCACTCGCTCGTCGCCGGCGTCAGGATCCTGTTGATGCGGGCACCGCCCGTAGTCACGCGCTCCGCCTGCGTGATGTGGGTGGTGAGAGCGCAGTTGCGGCCCGGGATACGCCCATTGGGATCTATCAGCCACAGGGGGGTCGGATCGGCAACCCCGCTATAAGTATAGGTAACGGTCCCTACGCCCAATGTGTTGGGATTGGTTGGTATGACACTGCCTACAGCTCCGGTGTACGTGCTGCAGTTGTCGAAGAGATAGATGCTGGCGGTGGAGCCAGGGCCGTTAGCCCCGAACCCATTCGAGCCGTCGTAGCTGATGGTGACGGTGTTGCCATCCGCGATCGGGCCGGTCACCCCTGGGGCGCTGCCGCCGCCGATGCTGAGTACCGGCGCGTTTGGAACCGCCTGACCCACTGCGCCGCGTGATGCGACGGCTGCTGCTACGGCAGCCGAAATGAATTCTCTGCGTTTCATCATGCTTCCTTAACAACTGCGCTAGATTGAATGGGATATGTAAATCCAGAACTCGCGCCGCCCGCGGAAGCGCGCAGCCGAACCGTTCGCCCGCCTTCTCCCGCGTTCTGCGGAAATGGACGCTATCACAGGCTTTCCCACCCCAAAATATGTAGCTGGACCCAGACAGAAACCCCGACCTACGGCTCGGTGGCTGTCGGTTCAGTCTGTTATGATTTAATGGATGCAGAAATAAAAACCAATGGGAACAATTACTTATAATCATCCTGCCCTTGGTGCACTCAGCGAGCTGCCGTTCGTGGCTTGTGTGGATAACGCCAGCGTGGCAGTTCCGACGCCGAGCGCCAACCGCAAAATCTGCGACGCTCTTCTCAACTACGACTAGATATGTCCGCAGCAGAACCGGCCTCCGTCCGGCTCGTTTCTGGTACATGCGCGCCGAGCACCTCGCTCATCATCCTCACCTATCGGCGTAACTACCTTCTCGAGCGGCAACTGCAAGCGCTCGCGCCGTGGCACGGAGCGTTCGCGCAGGTGATCGTGGTGGACAACGCGGGGGAGCCACCGGCATCCGAGGTGTGCGAGCGCTATCCGTGGGTCACGCTGGTGCGCGCACCGCGCAATCTCGGTGCAGCCGGGCGCAACCTTGGATTCGCTGCGGTCCGCTCCGACTACGTCGTCACGCTCGACGATGACGTCGTGGACCTCAAACTCGAGCATCTCGCCACTCTCGCGCGCCTGTTCGAGGACCGCAGTGTCGCCTGCATCAACTTCCGGATCGTCGAGGAAGGCACCGGACGACTGGTCAACTGGGTGCATCACCGCGAAGCGTCGACGTCTGCGGACCAGACCTTCGCTACTTACGAGATCACCGAGGGAGCCGTGGCGTTTCGCCGCGAGTGCCTGGAAGTCGTGGGTGGATACCCGGAGAGCTTCTTTCTCGCCCACGAAGGCCCGGACCTCGCCTTCAGGCTGATGGACCGCGGCTGGCAGGTCATCTATAACCCCGAGGTCACGGTCACGCACCTGTTTGCTCCCGAGGGGCGGACCAGCTGGCGGAACTACTACTTCGACACCCGCAACACGCTCTGGCTCGTGGTGCGCCATTTACCTGCGCTCTACGGCGCAAATCTGCTGCTGCGTCAGAACTGCGGCATGGCATTTTACGCGCTGCGCGACGGCTTCTTCGGCACCTGGCTCAAGGCCTGGTGGCACGGCCTGGCCGGATTGCCGCGCGAATTCCGTACGCGCAAGCGCCTGTCGGCTGCCACGATGCATCGCATCCGCGACATCGACGCGCATCGGCCGACGTTCTGGCAACTGGTCTCGGCACGCCTGCGGTCACCGATGAATCGGCTGCATGGCTGACTCGCGCTCGCTCGGCATCCGCCTGCTTGCGGCAGCAAGCTCGAATCTCCTGGTGCTCGCTGCTCGCACGCTGGTCACCCTGCTCGTTACACCGATCACCTTCCATGCTCTCGGCCGCTTCGACTACGGCATCTGGGAAATCACCGCTTCCGCGGCCGGCTACATGGCGCTGTTCGATATTGGCCTGCGCCCGAGCGTCTCGCGGTTCGTGACGCTGTATTCGGCGCAGCGGTCCTACGAGGATTTGCGCGAGTCGCTGTCGACGGCGTGGGCTTTCATGCTGCTGCTCGGCGCATTTGCGCTCACCGTCTTCACGTGCTGGGGAATCGTCTGGCTCATACATCCGCCGCGAGAGAGCGCGCACTGGTGGCGTTACTGTGCGGTGCTATTGATCATCGGTTGCCAGCTGGCGATTCTGTTTCCCTCTCTGGTTGCCGAGAGCGCGCTCGAGGGGTTCCAGGCCTACGTGGCCAAGAGCCGGGTGACTCTGGTGCTGGTGATAGTGGGGGGAATCGTCACCGTCGCCTGGATCCGATCGTTCGATGCGCTGCTCTTCGTCGCGACCGTCAATACCCTCGGCCTGGCAATCAAAGCCAGCATTTTTTTCCGCATGGTGAGAGCGCGCCTGCCCCACGTGCAGGTCTTCTCACTGCGCGCCGCCTCGCTGCAGTGCTATCGGCGCATGGTCGGCTTCGGATCGAAGTCCTTCCTGCAGGGAGTCGGCGAGGACATCGTTTCGTTCGGCCCGGCAATGATCATCGGAGCGGTTCTCGGTCCGGCAACCGTGCCTCTGTATCGATTGCCGGCTGCCATCACCGACTACGCGCGCCTCGCGAGCTGGACAGCGGCCTATGCGTTCATGACGTTTTTCGTCGAGCTGGATGCATCCGGCGACCAGGCCAGGATGCGGCGCACCTATCTCACCGGATCGCGCCTGGCGGTCGCCCAGGTCATGCCGGTAGCGATCGGCATTCTCGTGCTCGGTGCGCCGTTCATCGGTCGCTGGATTTCGCCGAATCTCGGGCTCGACGCCCGACCCCTGATCCCCTGGGTGGTCCTCATATACCTCAGCCCGCTGCTGTGCCCGATAGGCGTTCACTATCTGACCGCGCTTGCCAAGCACGGCGGTATAGCCATCGTGGGTGCGGCACTCTCGGTGATCGGCGTGGTCGCCGGCGCGCTCGCGGCGCCGCACCTCGGACTAGTGGGTTTCGCCGCCTGCGTGGCCGTGGCAGTGGTATTGAAGACCCCCTATAGAATCTGGATCTCCTGCCGCGCCATCGGTGTGCCGGTGAGGGGATATCTCACCGCGATACTGTGGCCCGCCCTGCCCTGTGCGATCCTTCAGTACCTAGTGATGTGGGCGCTTGCTTCGCGCTGGGAGGAAGCGACCTGGCGTGCTTTGATCGGAACGGGTTTTGCCGGCGGGGCGGTCTACATCGTGGCATTCCTCGCGCTCGCAAACCGGGACGACCGACAAGTGCTCCGCGAGGCGACAGGTCATCTTCTGGCCGCCGTGCGCCGCCGGCCATCAGCGGTGTCGTAATACCCAAGCATGTGCGGAATCGCAGGTTTCTACGCGGCTGATCAGCGCGCCTTCGGCGGCGCCGACACCCTGTGGTCACTGGCGTGGGCACTGCGACACCGCGGTCCCGACGACCAGGGAATCTGGCTCAACGAGATGGGCAATATCGGCCTGGCACATACCCGACTCGCAATAATTGATCTCTCGTCCGCGGGGCATCAGCCGATGGTTTCCGCATCCGGCCGGTTCGTGCTCGCCTTCAACGGCGAGATCTACAACTACCGGGTGCTGTCTGATGAATTGCTTAACTGCGGCTTCCGCCCCCACGGTCACTCGGACAGCGAGGTGTTGCTCGCCGGATTCGAGCGTTGGGGGGTTGATGCGACGCTGCGCCGCGCGGCTGGCATGTTCGCGATTGCGGTGGTCGACCAGCGGGAGCGCACACTCACGCTGGCGCGGGATCGCCTCGGCGAAAAGCCTCTCTACCTGGCGCGCTGCGGCTCCTCCTACGCATTCGCATCCGAACTCGGCGCGCTCAGCAACCTGCCGGGAGCGGCCGCCGGGATCGACGGGCGCGCGCTCTACCTGTACCTGCAGTGCAATTACATCCCGGCCCCGTTCAGTATCTACTCGAACGTCACCAAAGTGGAGCCCGGTACGTACTTGACGCTCGCCTCGAGCGGCGGCAACGTCGCCGTGACTGCGACTCGGTACTGGGGGCCGCCCGCGGAGCGGGCGCCGCAATCCTCCGACCCCGTGACGCTCGAGGAGCTCGAGGCAACGCTGCGACTCGTGACACGCGAACAGATGATCTCGGACCGGCCGTTGGGGGCATTCCTGTCCGGTGGCGTCGACTCCTCGCTGGTGACGATGCTCATGCAGGAAGAGGCTGCAGCCGCCGTTTGCACCTTTACGGTCGGGTTTGAGGACCAGCAGTTCAACGAATTGCCGTTCGCACGTGAGATCGCCGACCGGCTGGGTACCGATCACCACGAGATCATGTTGGGACCATCTGCCGGCATCGAGCTGGTTGATCAGTTGCCGCAGGTCTACAGCGAGCCGTTTGCCGATTCCTCCCAGATCCCGACCCTGCTAGTAACGCGCGAAGCGCGCCGGCACGTGGTAGTGGCCTTGTCAGGGGATGGCGGCGATGAGAATTTCGCGGGCTACGACCGCTATTTCCAAGTCATGGACTCGTGGCGGCATCTCAAGTCGATGCCCCTGTGGTCACGGTCCCTGATGTCCCGCCTGCTGCTGCTGGGGGATCGGGACTGGATCGACGGCGGTGTGGCTCGTGCGGTCAATCGGCTGGTCGGGCGTCATCCCGCACGCCGGCTCTCGAGCGTCTTCCGGCATGCCGCACGGGTGTTGGGCGCCCGATCAATGGAGGCGCGCTATCGGGATTCCTTATCGGTATGGTCTCGGCCGGAGGACGCTCTCAACGACGCGCCGGCCGGCGCGGCATCGCTTGTGGCCGACGCCTCCTCGCCTGCCGAGACGGGGTTGCGCCGACTGATGGCGATCGATCTGCGGTCCTATCTGCCCGACGACATTCTGGTCAAGGTCGACCGTGCCAGCATGAGCGTCGGGCTCGAGTGCCGGGCCCCGCTGCTCGACCACCGCGTCGTGGAGCTCGCCTGGCGACTCGACGAGCCGCTGCTGTCCCGGGATGGGCGCGGCAAGTATCCGCTGCGTCAGCTCCTCGCGCGGCGTCTGCCCGCGCAACTGTTCGAGCGCCCCAAGCAGGGATTCGCCGTCCCCATCGGCATGTGGCTGCGAACGTCTCTGCGGGAGTGGGCCGAAGACCTTCTCAGTGAGCGGGCGCTGGGTCAGGATGCCCCGTTCCTGAACGCCCGCGAAGTCCGCCGCCGCTGGCAGCAGCACCTTGCCGGGGTCTGGGATAACTCGGCGCAACTGTGGGGAATACTGCAGCTGGTGCGCTGGTGCCGGCTGCAGCGGCCGCGGCCGCAAATCTCCTGGCCGTCGTGATGGCCTCTCCCGGCAGGTCGGCAGCGCGCGATCGCCCCAGGATACTGGTGCCCATCACCCATCCGGTGGGGGGCATTCGCACCTGGTGCAAGTACTACTACGCGCATCCGCGTTTCCGCCAATTTGATATCGAGATCCTTGCGCCCAGCTCAGAGGAATGCCTGGAACTGCAGCGAACGATGCAGCCGCTCAACATACCAGTGCGCACCACGACCGGATCGCTCAGGTCATTCGCGCTGCAGATATGCCTGTCGATCGCCTCCGGCCGCTGGGATCTGGTGCACGCCCACGGGTTCACTGCCGCGGTGATCAGCGCACCGCTGGCGCTGCTGTTCCGGCGCCCCTGCCTCGTCACGCAGCATGAAGTGATACTCGAGAGTCAGTACCGGGACCTGCGCGGACGCCTGATACGGGCGGCCATCCGAGTGGCGCTGGCACTCGTCACCCGGATCCATTGCGTGTCCGAGAGTGCGGCCGACAACCTGCGCAAGCTGGTCGCCCAGCGGCCTGCCACCTGCCGGTTGATCACCGTCATCGGCAACGGCATAGATAGCGATTCATTCGCGACTGCCGTACCGGCGGACCTCCGTGCCATCCTGCCGAGCGAACAGCACGACTTTCTCGTCGGTTTCTTCGGGCGTTTCATGAATCCGAAGGGTTTCCGCATCCTGGTCGAGGCGCTGCGCCGTCTGCTTGCGCGCCGCCCGCCCATTCCACGGCGTCCCGTGGTGGTGGCCGTTGGCAGCGGCGCGTTCCGAGCCCGCGAGGAGCGCAGCATTGCCGCCCTGGGACTGAAGGAGAACGTGCGCTTCATTGACTTCACGCCGAACGTCGCCGGGCTCATAAAAGGTGTGGACGTCGTCGCGGTGCCGTCGTTGTGGGAGGCCTGTGGCCTGATCGCCATGGAGGCACTCGTCTGCGGGTCGCCCGTCATCTGCTCGACCTGTGACGGTCTGCTGGAAGTGACGGCCGGAACTCCGGCGACCCTGGTACCGGTGGGAGATCCCGGCGCGCTGGCGGACGCGCTCTATTCCCACATGACGGCGGATCACCGTTCCGCGGCGCGGGCCTACGCGGCGAGCGCCGCGGAACGCTTCCGTGCGGCGCCGCTGGCCGCGCGCGTTGCCAGTCTGTATGAGGAGCTGATCAATGGCGGCCGGTGACACCTTGGCCCCCGCCGACGGCGATGCCGTTCTCGCGCCCACTGCGGTGACGAGGTTCGCGGGGGCGGGCGGAGATACGCTGATCTTCGCGCTGTTTCTCGCGCACACGGCAATCAGCGTTCTGACGCTCGGCGCAAGGATTCCGGCCATCGGCGCCGTGCGTCCGACCTTGCTGCTCGATGCCATGATCTGGATCTGGTGGGTCGTCTCCGGCCATCACACCCGCACGGTTTCCGGGTTCTCGGACCCGTGGGGACGGCGGTTGCTGATTCTGTTCGTGTACTCAGTCGCGACGATCCCGTTCACGATGTGGCCGGGCTCGGTCCTGCGATCAGGCCTGCCGACATTTCTGGAAGCGGCGTCATTCCTGTATTTCTGCGTGTTTCTCTGTACCACGTGGCAGCGATTGCGGCTGTTCGTGCTGGTATGGATGGGATGTCAGATTTTCCGGATGCTGCAGCCGGTGTACCTGCACCTCACCGCCGACTACTGGGGCGACATAGCCTATCTGGGGCACGGGGAAGCGATGAACCGGCTGTCAGGCGCGCCCGGCGACGTCGTGAACCCCAATGGGCTGGGCTTTATCGTCGCCTCGGTGCTGCCCTTCCTGCACTATCTGGTGCTCGGCCAGCGAAGTCGGCTACTGAAGCTCGGCTATGTCGTCTTGCTCGGCTGTCTTCTTTATGGCCTGGGGCTCACCGGATCCCGCAGTGCCGTGCTTGCGCTCCTCATCGACCTGCTCCTGATCGCCTGGCGCTCTAAACGCCGGCTACTCATGCTCGGCCTCGTAACGGCGGGGCTGGCGGTGTCTTTCAGCTTTCTGGGGACGGACCTGGCCGATCGCTACCAATCCCTGTTCAGCAACAACACCCGCAACGCGGCAACGCGCGAAGGCCGCCTTACCGGACTGGTCGAGGATTTGAAGTTTGGCCTGCAACGACCGGTGTTCGGCTTCGGGCTCGGCACGTCCCACGAGGCCAAATGGAATCTGCGCCATGATCGATTCTCTGCGCACGACATGTACGCCGAGGCTCTCATTGAGCTCGGCTTTGTCGGGCTGTTCATCTTCCTCGGCTTCCTGGCCGCGATAATACGCTGCGTGTCTGAATGCCGGAGAGCACTTGCCCGAGCGCCGCCTACCGCCGACGGATATAACTTCATGCAAGCCCTGACCTCGGCACTACGAGTGTGGGTTCCGATGGCACTGGTGTTTTTCCTCTCGCAATACGGCTTGCGCGAATTCGATTGGTATATCTTCGGTGGCATGGCCGCGGCACTGCACAACCTATTGAAGCCCTACGCGGTGGCGCGTGGCGCAGGCCAGCCGCTCGCCGCGCGCTGGCTTGGCCGTCAACCGCATCACGTGCCAAACACGCGGGGGCGGGCACCGAAGTCGTCTCGATGACCGCCGATCGTCAGCGGCAGGGCGAAGCACCCAGGTCAGTGCTAGTGGTCGCCGCGGGCGAGCAGTTTGGCGGTGCGGAACGACAGATTCTGTCGCTGCTGAGCCATATGTCGGCCACGCCGTTCACGGCAACGCTCGCCGTGTTCTTCGATCGCGAACTGGCCGCGCGCGCACGCGCGCAGGGAGCCCGGGTCGTCATCCTCCCCGGGCGAGGCGCTCTGCGCCCGTCGGCGGTGAGAAGCCTCGCAGCTCTCGCGCGCGCCGAGGCCAACGGAGTTGTCCATTTTCACGGCTACAAAGCTGCGGTACACGTCGCTCTCGCGAGGCTGCACACCACCTTTGCCTCGGTGAGCACGATCCATGGCACTCCGGAGCTCTACGGAACATCGACGCTGGGGCGATGGCGCTCGAGCGCGTACGACCAGTGCCTGTGGCTGGCGATTCGCTGGCTGCGAAGCGCAGTCGTCTTCGTATCGCAGGATCTCGCCAGGCGCCTGTCCGCACGCACGCCCGGACTGCACTATGTCATTGCAAACGGGATTGATGCGGATACGGTGGCGGATCTGCCGCGTCCGCAGGAGCTATCGCCCTCGCACTTCAACGTGGTCATCGCAGGTCGCCTGGACATGGTGAAGGGCGTGCACTTTGCAATTGAAGCCATGCGCAACCCACACATGCCACTCGATGTACACCTGCTCGTGGTTGGTGACGGGCCGCAGCGAGCGCAACTGGAGTCAGCGTGTGCCGCGCTCTCGCTGCGCGATCGCGTCACATTCACTGGGTTCCGCGACGACGCTGCCGCGTTCATCGTGAACTCCGACCTACTGCTGATGCCCTCGCTGTACGAGGGTCTTCCCTACACGATGCTGGAGGCGATAGCGTCTGGCACGCCGATCGCTGCAAGTCATGTAGGAGGACTGGCCGAAACCCTCGAGCAGGGGCGAACGGCACTGTTGTTCCAGCCGGCCGACCCGGCAGCCATCGCGGCCGCGGTAGCCCGGGCCAGCAGCGCTCGGGAAGCGACCAGGGGTATGGCGCTGCGCGCCCGCGGTGAGCTGCTGGCGCGCTTCGATGCCGCAGCTATGGCGCGCGCGTACGCGGAGGTCTACACGATCGCCGGCAGGCGCTGACGGGCTCAGCGTTCAGTTCGGAGAGGTCACTCGCTCCGATCCGGCGAACACTGCAATTGCCCGCAGCGGATCGAGGATGGCCGCGGTGGCGAAGTGCGGGAGCGCTCGGAAAAGGCGGCCGGCCGCCAATTCGCATTGGCCAAGTCGGAAGTGCAGCACCGCCCGGCGGCGGCGGACAACGCTGACGGGGTACGGATGCCGCTTGGCAGCCCGCTCGAGAATGACAAAGCCGTTTCGCCAGCGCCGCTCCGCGCTCTTTGCGCTGATCGAGTCCTCGTGTCGCCGATAGCAGAAGATCGGAGCGTCCACGTACCCGAGCCGCGTCACCTCGGCTATCCGTATTGCCATATCGTGGTCCTGAGCGGCTCTCAGCTGCTCGTCAAAGTAACCGGTCTGGCGAAAAATGCCGGCCCGCACCAGCGAGTTAGACGGCAACAGGAAGTAGCAGTTCAGCAGCACCCGGCCGGGATCAGATAGCTCCCGGTGTCCGGGCGGGTAGACGGGATACTGGCGACGCCCATTCTCATCGATCACCCAACCGTTTCCGTACACCAGGCCGACGTCCGGGTGCGCGTCCAGGTACTCCACCTGCCTCGCCAGCTTATCCGGCAACCACAGGTCATCACTGTCCAAGATGCCGATCAGCTCCCCGCGGGCTTCGCGCAGGCCAAGATTGATCGACGCCGACTGACCTTGATTGGCTCGTCCTGGATGCTCGATGAGCCGTATCGAGTTGCCGAAACTTTCGAGTATTGAGCGCGAGTCGTCCCGCGAGCCGTCATCAACCGCGATCACCTCGAAGCTTCGATACGTCTGTCCGAGTACCGACCCTATCGTCTCGCGGATGAATCTGCCGCGATTGAAGACCGGTATCACGACAGATACCCGGGGCGCCGACTCTGTCACGCATGGCTCCCAAACTGCCGAAGGAAACGCATGAGGCGAGCAGCCCGCTTAGAGTCTGTCGCAGATAAAGATAACGACGTGTTCGCCCACCAGCGGGGTGCCGGGATCGCTGCGCAGCGTGATTTCCCGCCGCACCCGCAGCCCCGCCCGCGTCAGGCAGGCGCGCGCGCTGTCTACCGTGTACTCGCGCTGTATCGGCTGGCGGATCGGGCGTCGGAGCTTTCTCGCGATCCACTGTGACAGCGCCAGCGGCCGGAAGTGCGGGCTCAGATACTCGCGGATCTTCTGGCGCAGGCTTCCCGCGAACCCGAGATGCGTGTGTATCAGCACCAGGTAGCTGCCGCCGGGGCGTAGCACGCGGCGGATTTCCGCGGTCGCGGCATTGTCGTCGACAAAGTGCTCCATAACTCCGACACTGTAAATCGTGTCAAAGGTCTCGTCCGCGAAAGGCAGCTGCTCGGCGAATGCAACGGCAAATTCCGCCGTCGTCTTATTGCGCGCCAGGTGCAGGGCATTGGCAGAGACGTCGACCGCCCATTTGTGCGCCACCTGTACAGCGGCGAGCAGGAAGCCCTCGCCACATCCGACCTCGAGAGCTTTCGTCGGCCTGTTTGCAGCCACCAGCGAGGCAAAATATGCAATGAATTCCGGCGTGCGCCCCTGATCGACCCATACGCCGCTGCGATCGGTATAGATCTCCTCATAGGCTGAAGAAACGTGCGCACTGACCTCCGCCGGTGCAGCCCGTGAGATCAGCACCGGTACACCATCATTGGTGGTGAACTGCAGCTCGCAGACACTGCAGCGCAGGTCAACCAGGGGCACCTTGCAATCCGGGCAGGTAAACATTAAGTCGCGTCGATCAGGGAAGTCGGCCGTATGAATCGGTCCAAAGTGTACAGATTTCTACGGGCGCGAGGGCGGTGCCGCCGCGAGCTCTTGCCGGCGATCAGCGCAGCGCCGCCACGCCCGCCGGATCCGACGCTACGGTCCGATAGAGTTGCAGATGCCGTTCGATCATCTGCTCCAGGCCGAATTGATCACGGACGCGCTGCCTGCCGCGCGCCGCGATGGCCGCGGCCAGCGCGCCGTCGCGCAGCAGCTGCGTCACCCGCTCGGCCGCACAGCCGACATCACCCACAGGAAAGATGAATCCTGAAACCCCGTGGACGATCACCTCGGGGTTGCCGCCGGCAGCCGAGCAGACCACCGGCTTACCCGCCGCGCAGTACTCGATCAGCGCATTCGAGAGTCCTTCCGTCTCGGAGCACAGCAGCCCGATGTCGCAGGCCTGCACTATCGGCCACGGGTCCTGTCGTGCACCGGCAAACACCACCCGCGAAGCAACGCCGAGATCGGCGGCGAGTTCTTCGAGCCTCGCCTGTTCCGAGCCGCGTTCACCGGGTCGGTCCCCTCCGACCACGCACAGCCACGCATCGTCAAATTGCGACCTGGTGCTGGCCAGAATACGTATCGCGTCATCCACGCGCTTGAGCGGCCGTAGATTTCCGAGCGCAAGCAGCATCCTGCCGTGGGGGGGGATTCCGAGTTCGGCCCTGACCGCCGAATGATCGCTGCTGCCCGCTCGCTCCACCCACGCGTTGTAGATCGTGACGACCTTGGAGGCCGGATAGTGCTCTCGTGCGATCACTTCCTGCTTCACCGCCTCGGAGTTTGCGACTACGGTCGCGACCGCATGCCGGTTGAGCCGCAACAATGGAAGATTGCCGGAGCTGTACCAGAAACCGAGATCGCGCCGCGACACGACGACCGGCAGCCCGGCCAGCCGCAATGGCACCGGGCAGGCAATCGAGGCGTCGTTGAAGTAAAGATGCGCGAGCTGGCTTCCGCGTGCCCGGGCCCATCGTATCAGCCTCCACAGCGCCCCCAGAGCGGACGGCGAGCGCAGCCTCCTCAATCCGAGTACGACAGTCGGAACATTCTGTAGCGCGCTGTGCCGTATGGGCGCGCCGCGCAGCAGCGCGATCGACACGTCAGCATCTCGTGCTCGCACGCCCGCGACCAGCTCGAGGAATTGTCGTTCGGTGCCTGCATTGGGATCCGGGAATTCGTCCAGTACATAGAGGATGCGCATTCGCCTACCCGAGTCGCGGCTGCCAGGTGACGATACGCTGGCCCCGTGCAAACTTTGTCAGAGCAACAGCCGCCGCGACGTTCAGCAGGAGAAAGTACAGGCACAGGCGGGCGGGTGCCCACCGAACCCGCAGCAGACCGAGCATCGCGAGCGTCCAGAAGCATGCCTGAACAATGAGCAACGGCAGGTCCTGCCGCATAAATATCGCCATACAGATGTTTGCGACACAGGCGATGCCAAGCGGCAGAAAGCTCAGGTAACGAAGCAATTTGTGCGACCAGAGCTCCCAGGCAAACAAGACCCCGCCGCCGCCGCACAGCAGGGCACGCTCATCGCGCAGTGCCCAGAGTGCACGCAGAGAGACGCGCACCCGCATACGGAATTCCGCACGCTCATCGTTGAGCGACTCCTCCTTCAACACGGCTCGCGGATCGTAAATGACCCTGTGCCCCTGCCGCACTACTTCGAGAGGCAGAACGAAGTCAGGCAGCTGATCGGCTCGCATCGAGCGGTACAGGCCGCGTCGCACTGCATCCACCCCTCCATCGACTCCAACGATCGAACCGAGCTGCGTCTCCAGCGATCGCAGCCAGTTTTCGTACCGCATGTATGCGCTGCAGCCGTCACCGATTACCGAACCGTCGGCGCTGACGTAGACCATCTTCCCGGTCACATAGCCGACAGACGCATCCGCAAAATTCTCTACGAGGCTTCGCACGGCATCCAGTCGATAAAGGGAGTTAGCGTCCGAGAACACGATGATCTCGCCCACGGACAGGCCAACCAGGCGATTCAGAGCCGCAGTCTTGCCCTGCCTATTCTCCTGACGGATCAGTCGAACGCGCGGATCCGTCGCCGCCACGCTCGCCACAACCTGATCGGTTCCATCGCAGGAGCCATCGGAGGCAACCAATACCTCCAGCGTGCCTTGGTAATCCTGCTGGAGCTTGTTACGGATCGTAGCCTCGATGTGGGCCGCCTCGTTGTACGCGGCAATCAGGATACTCACGGGCGGTTTGGCGTCTCCGCGCACGACCTGGTACGCCACTACGCGCGCGGCGATCCATGCCAGCAGCGGATAAATCAGATACGGATACAGGCCGAGCAGCAGGCATACCCAGAAAATGGTCTCCACTGTCAGATTTCCCCGTGTTCACCCTGCTCAAGGCTGGATGCCGGCCGCTTTGGCGTGCGCAATTCACAGGCGCAAAGCTCGCCGTACGTTGCTGTGGATTACCCCTGATCGCGGATGCCGCGCGTGGGCGGCGACGCGCCGCAGGAAGGCCCTGGGATTGCGCTTACTGCCACGGTCGATACTCGGCGCTGAGGAGTATCCGGTTCTCAATGTAGGGGATGCCCGGACCGACGACGTCGCGACGCGTGCGATCGGCCCGCAGCTTGAATTCCAAGTGTTTTGCCGGAGTCAGCACCAATGCCGCGCCGATCGGCCAATCGGTCTCGTAATACGCGGCGCTGTCGTAGCGTATGTGCTGCCAGGAACCGCTCAGCTGCAGCGCCAGCACCGGCGTCAATCGGCGCTCCATGTAGGCCTCCACGGCCGTCGTCGTGTGATCGAACGCCCTCGACTGCGGATAGCTGTCGCGCTCGGCGCGCGCCGACAGCGCAATCGTCGTCCGCCGGCTTTGGAAACGCAGATCAGCCAGTCCAAAGTTGTTCAGATAGGTCTCCGCCGTGTCCGCCGGCACTGCGACCACGATCCCGCCCGCGGCGCCGGTCTTGAGGTTGCGAAAGCTGTCACTCGCGTCCGTGGCCTGATGGCCCCCGGACAGCGTCAGGGTCAGCGACGGCGCCAGCAGGCGCCTCAGGCTGAGCAACGCGAGCGGCGCCGACACCCAGGTGCCGCTCTGATTGGTCTGCGTGACTCCGAGGTCGAAGTCGATGTCGGTACGCGCACCACGCAGCTCGTAGCGTGCATACGCATCGCGCCGGTCGTAGTCCTCATTGACCGGCGTCTGCTCCTCGAAGCGCAGGCGCTGCTCGTCGACGTTCAGGGAGATGCTCGACTGGGCCGACAATTGCTCGCCCACGGCCAGGCTCGCGAGCTCGCGATTGCCACTCAACGGGCTGGTCTGAAAGTGCGTGAGCGACTCGCGCAGACTGGCCGTCACAAAGCCGTTGCTGCCCAGGCGAAACTTGAAGTCCGGGCCGGTGGAGAATACGTTCACGTACTCGAGGTTGTACGGCGTCAGCGGCGTGAACGGATCGACCTGTGCCTGCCCGAAGTAGTCCTCGACGACCCACTTCCACACACCGGGAATCAGGTCGAGCGCGGCGCGCCCGTCGAATCGGCCGAACAGGTGATCGTCGAAGGCACGCTGCATATAATCCGTGTACTCGAAGTCTCCGGTGGTCTCGAGCTGAAATTGCTTCCCCTGGTGCTGCACGTCGAAGTCGAGCCCGAGCAATCCCAGAGTCTGCGACGTGATCGGCGGGCGGGTGAGAAACACGTTGTCCGTCTCGCCTATGCCGGTCCAGATGCCGAGCTGCTGCGCCTCGACGGGGGGCGTGAGACTGCTGCTGATGATCTCGCCGCCCGCAGCAGCGGCAGGAAGCTGCTCGGCGACGGCGGTGCGTGCGGCGACCACCGCGATGATGGTGAGGATGCGGAGACTAGCCGGCGCCGCCGCGACCGTCATCAAGCGTGCCGTAGCCCGAATAGCCCGAATAGCCATACTTGCCCTCTCCGCTGCCGAGGGGTGCCTGGTTCAGAATCAGGCCCCGCAGCTTGTTCTTATCGACCAGACCCACCGCGTCCAGAACCGCTCGCTGGGGGGTCACGCCGGCACGGACCACCAGTACGACCTGACCGGGGATCGCGAGCAGCACCCGGCCCTCGCTCGCGGCGAGCAGCGGCGCGGAATCGATCACGATGAGACGGCCGGGATTGCTCGCGCCGAGGCGCGCGCACAGCTGGCTCATGCGCGCGCTTGCGAGCAGCTCCGTGGCGTCCTCGACCGACTGGCCGGACGGCAGGATCTCCAGGCCGGCGATGTCGGTGCGCACCACCAGCGACTCGACGTCGAGAGACTCGTCCGCGAGTGCGCCCGCCAGCCCGCGCTCTTCGCGCAGGCCGAGCACCCCGCTGATCCGGCCTTTGGACAGATCCGCGTCGATGAGCAGAACGGAAAAGTCGCGCTCGCGCGCCAAGCTCAGGGCGAGATTGACGCTGGTGAAGGTCTTGCCGTCATCCGGCAGTGCGCTCGACACCAGAATCAGCCGTTCGTCCGTTCCGCCGGCAAGCGCGCGCTCGATGAGGGGGCGCTTGATCCGGCGATAGTGCTCGGCAAAGCGCCGCTCGAGCCTCTCATCCGGAAGATACCCGGCGCGGCGCAGCGCGCCGAGATCGAGCGCGATGGTCTTGCTAGGCCGCTCGGGCGACGGCGCGGGCACGCGTGCCCCTACCGCGTCCGGCCCTGCGGCCTTGCTGGTGGTGCGGCGCACGGGCGCGGGACTCTCGGTGGACGGAGGGGCTCCGGCGCGGCGCAGCTTCTCGAGCGCGGTTTCGATGATGCTCACGAGCGGACCTCGTGTGTCTGCGTCGGGATGCTCAGCCTGAAGCCCGCCAGACTCATGGTCACCGCCACGGCGAACGCCACCACCAGGCAGCCCACCGCCATGGACAGCCGTAGCACATCACGCCGCCGGGCCCCGCGCACGCGCTCCGGGAATGCCACGCTGACGATGCCCAGAACCGGCACACCCGAAGACTCCGCCAGCGCTGCCGCCGAGGACACAACCGGCTGCAGGCGGTGCAATCCGTAAGCCAACGCGCCCCCCGCGCCGAGCGCCAGCACCAGGATCGAGGTCAGCAGGAACAGCCGCTTCGGCCAAACCGGACGGAAATCCGCCGTCGGGGGCTGCACGACCTCGAAGCGTACCGAGCCCGCCGTGTCGGCGCGCTCGCCGAGTCGGGCTTTCTGCAGGTCGGCCAGCAGCGCGGTGTACTGCGCCTTGTTGACGTCGTAATCGCGATTGAGCTGCGCGAACTCCGCCTCGACCTGCGGTGCCGTATCGAGGTACCGACGCAGCTCGGTGACCTTCGCTTCATGCTGCTGCCGCTCGACGTTCAGATCCGCGATGTCGACATCGGTCTGATTGAGCGCGAGCTGCACGCTCTGGTAGACGGGATTGTTGCTCACCCGGCTGGAGGCGGCCGCGCTCGCATCGCCGCGCTTCAGATTCTCGATCTCGACCTCGCGCCGACGCTTCAGCTCCTCGAGCGTCTCACGCGCTGCGATGACGTCGGGGTGCCTGTCGGTGTACTTGAGCAGCAGGTCGTCGAGGCGCGCCTGGGCCTCTGCGATGCGCGACAAGGTATCGGTGCCCACGGCTTCGCCGGCGCCCGCCTGGGACCCGGTTTGCGGCGCTGCCGCCCCAATCGCGACATCGCCGTGCAGTTGTCGGGTGAGGGCCGCGCGGCGCGACCCGGCCTCCGCCAGCTTGGTCTTTACGTCGGCCAGGGCGTCCGACTCCCGCTGCAGCTGCGCGAAATAGCCGCCCTGCTCGGTCGGCATGAGGCCCATGTGGCGTGACTTGAAGGCCGCCAGGCGATCTTCGGCCGTGCGCAGACGCTTCTCATAGTCGGCGATCTGAGTCTCGAGAAACTGCTGTACATTCTCCGACCCGGCGCGCTTGCCCCCGAGCGTCTCGTTGATGAACGTGTCGAGCATGATCTGGACCACGCGCAGGCTGCGGGCGCGGTCGCCGTCCTGATAGACGATGCTGTAGACGCTGCCGGCGCTGCCGCGGTCCTCTTCCTGACCGCCCGCGCTGCGCACGTTGATGGCTACCCGCTTGGCAATATCGGCGAGCAAAAGATCCTGCTTGCGCCGGTCGATCCCTGGCGGCAGCAAGCCGGCCTCCTGGGCAATCCGCTGCAGCTGCGGTCCAGCGAGCAGCGACTGCCGCACGAAATTCAGCTGCGCGTCCACGTCCTGCTCGACGATCAGTCCCTGCAGGGCGGGTTGCAGCGCGGTGCGCTTATCCACGAATACACTGGTCGTGGCCTCGTAGCGATCGGGTAGGGCAAAGACGACCAGCCAGCCGAGTAGCGCGAGAGCGGCTGCCACCACCAGCGCCAGCCAGCGGAAGCGCCATGCACCGCGCAGGTCGTCCAGGATCTGTTCAAACTGTGGACTCATCGGTATCTCAGAAGCGGCTTTCGGGGATCACCAGCACATCGCCCGGACGCAGGGGGAAATTCTGACTCATGTCGCCCTTGTTGATCAGCGCATCGATCTTCAGCTTGATCTCCGTCTGCTTGCCGTCGACGGTGCGCACCAGATGCGATCGATCCCCCGCCGCAAACGTGCCGAGGCCGCCGACCGCGAGCAGCGCATCGAGCACCGTCATGCCTTCCCGGTAGGGAATCGCCTGGGGCTTCTGCACCTGTCCGATGACCTTGACCTGATTGAAGGCGTTCGCCGGCTGCGTGATGATGATGTTGACCTCGGGCGAGCGCACATACTCCGACAGGACCTTCTCGATGTCGCGCGCGAGCTGCGTCGGTGTCTTGCCGACCGCGCGCATATCCTCGACCAGCGGCGTTGAGATCTTGCCGTCGGGCCGCACCGGCACCACGACACTCAGGTCCGGGTTGCGCCACACGAACACCTGCAGCGTGTCGCCGGGACCGATGATGTATTCACCGCCTCCAGGGGACGGGGACTGCTGCGGAGCCGGGGATTGCTGCAGAGTTGCTCCGGGAGACTGCGCGAGCGCAATAGATGCGGTGAGGAGTGCGCCTGTGAGCATCCGCGCAGCGACCGCGGCGGCCGATCGGAGCTGCCTCATGGAATTTTCGCGTCCATAGATCTCCCCCGGCGGGCGCTGCGGCGCCGGCAACGGCTCCTTAACGGGGTCGATACGGGAGCGGCGTGTGCACCGCAAGGCGCCATGCGCCCTGCGCGCCGCTGTCTGCGCCAGCATTCGAAGTATAATACAATCATTCCGTCGACTTTCTTTACAAACAATCGGTCTGCCATGCTCATGACCTCGACGGGGCGGGCCGGCGCACGGCGAGGAGCGCGAAGCCCAGCATGACGAGCACGAACAGCGCCCAGCCGAAGAGGACGTGTCCGCTCGTCACCAGCCCTTGCTGAAGTCCGACGAAATAGCCGAGGGCGATTATCACCAGGATCCGGGCCCAATTGGTGACGATCGCCACCACTGCCATCGACACCAACAGCAGCGCTCGCTCGCGCAGCGAGGCCTGCTGCAGCTCGCCGAGCAGCGCCGCGATGGCGAGACCCACGACGAGGAAGTTCAGTCCGCTGCAGTAGCGCGTAACTTCGAACGTGACGTCGTGCGGCAGGGCGAGGAGGTTGCCGGTGACCGTAGTGGGCATACCGAGCAGCGGCGCGATAAGGCCGACGGCACGGATGGTGAGTACCTGCAGGGGACTGACCAGGACGTCCCACGGTTGCTCGGCGAAATAGAGATAGGCGAGAGGAAAGGCTGCGAGCCGCGCGATGCCTGCTCCGAACGCAGCCAGCACTGCCAGAAAGAGCAGCAGCGGCAGCAGCAGCATGTGCAGCTCCGGCAGCGATGCTCTCCAGAAGATCAGCCACGCCAGGCTCAAGACGACGAGTGCGACACCGCCCCACACCGACGGGCGCAGCCGCGCCGCCGCCAGCGCATCGCGCGCGCGCGCGAGCAGCCCGATGCTGATCACCGCGATCAGCGGACCGTGTCCCCCGACGAACGGATCGCGCTGCCAGAAGTCCCACAGAGCCGTCACGCTCGGCCAGTAGGCGAGCAACGCGACCGACACAAGTGTGCTGAAGAGAACGGGATTACTGAGAACGGGCACCCTGAGCGGCTCCGAGGACTTCGGCAGCGAGCGCGCATCCGCTCTACGTGCCTTCACGCGACCGAAGTATATCTTCGGTCCCTGGGACACTTGGCTGTGTGTCCGGGAAAAGTGTGAGCTACTTCACGCCGATGATTTTGACAACCCGAGCCAGCTCACAAGCCTTTGATTCAATTGAGCTTGCAGCCCTTGGTCTTGCCATGCCCCTCAGCGCGCGCTCAGGCTGTAAACAGAGCTTTACGATTGTTTTTACGGAAACGAAGCTGGATTCCGACAACAGGCGGAATCTGCGAGAGGTTGCCCGGATGGTCCGGATCTTGCTGCCTCTTTACGCCGAGCTTGTGCCCAAGGGAGGTGTCTTTCGTGCGGCAGACAATTCTCGTTCTGATCGGTGTGGCGGTGTGCGGATTACTCGACGCGCCAGTTGCGCGGGCCGGCGTCACGTGCCAGATCATCCCTTCAATGTGTCCACCGCCCCCAAGCGGCGGCGGCGGGCCAAGTGCGGTACCCGAGCCGGGGACCCTGGCACTCCTGGCCGCTGGCGCCGGCGCGATAGGGGTTGCGCTGCGGCGGAGACGCAATAAGCCCTGACTCGAACGCCTGCTCTTCTGGAGTCTCAGCCGATCGTCGTGCTGACGACGTTCGACGCGGCGCTCTCCGTGCCGTCGCTTGCAGAGGCGAACACCTCGAAGTACCAAACGCCCGACGCCAGACCGGAGAGGGTATAGCCGGTCGCGGTCGCGCTGGATATGGTGACCGTCTCAGTCATCGCGCCCGCGCTCGTCCCGTAGTTGATCGTGAACCCCGAGAGATCCGTCAGCGGCGTGCCGTCGGTGTTCGTGGTCGGAACGGTCCACGACAGGGTGACGCTGCCGGTCACCGGTGCCGACGAGGCAACCTGAATGTTGAAAGCGGCCAGTGACGCCGACTGGCTGCCATCACTCACACTGATCACGATATCGGAGAACGTCCCGACGTAGGCGCTCGACGGCGTGCCAGTCAGGGCGCCCGTGGAGCTGTTGAATGCAGCCCAGGCCGGCATATTCTTGATACTGAAAGTCAGCGTCGTCCCGGAGGGACCGCTGGCGGTCGGCGTGAAGGAATAGGCTTGGCCGGCGGTGACCGTCGTCGGCGGAGTTCCGCTGATGGTCGGCGGGGAGGTCGAGCCCGACGATGCCACCTTGATGCTGAACGGAGACAGCGCAGCCGACTGGGTGCCGTCGCTCACGCTGATCACGATGTTCGAGAACGTCCCGACGTTGGAGCTCCCTGGTTTACCGGTGAGCGCGCCCGTCGAGCCACTGAATTTGGCCCATGACGGCATGTTCTGGATGCTGAAAGTGAGCGTCGCACCGGAGGGGCCGCTGGCGGTCGGAGTAAAGGAGTAGGCCTGGCCGGCAGTCACCGACGTCGGAGGAGTGCCGCTGATGGTCGGAGCCGCGTTTCCCGAAGTCACCACCGAGTTGGTGGTCGCATCCCCTCCGCCGCCGCCGCAGCCGGCGAGCGCGACAACTGCGAGCGCACACAGAGCATATGCACCGAGCACGTATCTACGGCGGAGACTCAGTTTGTCCATTCGACCTCGCGTCAGTCGCATCCCGGAAACGAGACTCCGGACCCAACCTGGTCGATGGACAGCGGAATGACGGCAAGTGCGCGTACTGACGCAGATCGACTCGCCGGCAACCCCGCTATCTCAAGCGACCGACTTGAGACCGGAGGCTTTGCGTCCCCGCCTTACAGCGGGTTTGCCTCATGCAGCGCGAATCCTAGGTTAAGTGAATCCGCCGCTGCCTAAACGCAGTTGGCACTTTATGAAACGCGGTTCATGCACCTGATGCAACGCGTCGTAACTCAGCGACAGCCGAGCTGAGGCCGTGTCGCCAAGCGCCGACGCAAACCAATCTTTGCGGTCGTCGAGCTCGGCGAACTAACCGAGCGATTACGCTTAAAAAATTACGTAGGAAAAATCGTCGGCGCCGAGTCGCCGGTGCTGCGGAGCACCACGCAGAGCCGGCGCTCGAGGCGCCGGGACTCAGCGCGGGACGAAGAATTCCACGTAGTCGGCTATGTGCCCGTCGCGCACTTCGATGAGATCGACGAGCTCGGTGGCTACCAGAGCGCCCGTGATCTTGGAGTGAATGTTGACCTGCCAGTGCGCCGCCGCTCTATCACCCTCGATGGTGAGGGATAGCAGTCGATAGTCACGCAGCCTGAAAGTCTTGACCAGAACCGAGAGCCACGGGCGAATCTGCTCGGAGCCACGCGCCTCGATCGCGATCGGTTTGCCGTCGCTGGTGCCCTGGATCCGCATGCGCGCATCGGACGAGAAGAGCGCGCACAGCTGCTCGAGATTCGCCTCGAGCCGCGCCATGTGCAGCCGACGGAGCAACTCCTCAACTTGCCGACGTTCGGTCATCGTCTACTCCCGTCCCCGGCGTCACCGTAAGCATCGACCGGATATCTTCGCCCATGAGCTCGAACGCAGTATCGGCATACGGAACGACGGCGCCCAGCCCATAGAACAGATGAATCATACCGGGGTGGGAGCGATAAATGCTCGAAACCCC
>Ga0335077_10001662_pt1 | contig 26466 bp, 23 predicted proteins | sample Lox_Sample_31_FD_207151 | JGI IMG/M metagenome (GOLD analysis project Ga0335077, IMG submission 207151) | Soil microbial communities from Loxahatchee National Wildlife Refuge, Florida, United States - Lox_Sample_3.1 | ecosystem: Environmental > Terrestrial > Soil > Wetlands | place: USA... | reverse complement strand
TGCCGGGAAAAGCGCGCCTTCTCGTGGCTACGGCCGAAGGCCGGGCACTCTTCGGCTGGCTGGTCGACGAGGACTGGCAGGCGGCGGCGCCGCATCGGCCGCAAGGCTTCGTGCAGGACGCCTCTGCCCAATTGTCTGCGCTTGCCGGGCGCCCCCGGCACAGCCTGCTGCTCTACGCGTTCCTCGCCGCGCTGCTCCTGACGCCTCTGGCCCGGGGAGCCGCCCTCCGCGCCATCCTCTTCGCCCTCATTACCATCGCCGTCGCCTGGATTCAGATGGCCGTAACGGCCAACGCCGGCGGCAGCGTCCATCACGCCATCCTGCTGTGGCCCCTGCCCGATATGGCGATCGCTGTCGCCTTCGCGAGCGCGTCGCGGCGCATAGGGCGCGCCGGCCCGCCGGTCCTTGCCGCCGTGACGGCCGTGCTCATGATCTCGAGCCTGCTGGTCACCAACGAGTACCTCTTCCTGATGATCCGCAACGGGGGCGCCCAGAACTGGACCGACGCGATCTTCCGCCTATCGGACTACATGCGGGGAACGGCGCCGCGCGAAGTCTACTGCGTGGACTGGGGCATCATGGACAGCCTGCGCCTGCTCGATCGCGGAAAACTGCCGCTGCGCGTGGGCAGCGACCTGGTTTCCCGCGCTGCGGCAAATCCTGCCGAAGGCGAGGCGGTCGCCAAAGCCATCGCCGCGCCGGATGATCTCTTCATCGGGCACACGAAGGACTTCGAGTTCTTCCAGGGCAACACAGAGAAGTTGGAGCGGCATGCAGCGGGTCTCGGGTTCCAGCGCGCGATATTGGCCACGATCCCGGACAGCTACGGCCGTACAGTCTACGAGGTGTTTCGATTTGTGCGGAAGTAGGAGCCAACCTACTTCACCTCGAACGTTCCAAACACCAGGCCCAGATCGCGCGGATCGGATGCCGGCCGGATCACTCTTGAAACTTCGACCGTCACCACCATCTCGCCTCGGCCCACCAACGCCTCCGGAAGCGGGAACGACAGTTCAAACGCGCTCTCGCGGATCGCCGCCGGCGGAAATGTCGAACCGTCGACACTTACGGTCACCTCCAGCGGGCCGGCGCGCAACTGCTCTTCCGGACAGTCGCCGCGCAGGTAGAGCTTGCGGCCGGGTGCGTCGGGCGCGCCCATGCGCAGCGTCGCGCGGCGCGGCATCCAGCGGTGGTCGCCGTCGCTCGCATACCACTCGGGGCCGAGCAGATACTGTGTCAGGGGGCTCGCGGCATCAACCCGCAGCGGCGCCTTCGTGTCCAGCGGCATGGCGGCATAGATGCTCGTGATGTTGCGCAACCGTGCCCCGCGGACATCGTAGACCGCGATCTGCTCGCGAGCCAGCGCGTTGGCCACCACGCCCGGCGGCAGGATGTAATCCGCCACGTTTCCCAGGTCGGGATGCGCATCGATGCGCCGCTCGCTGCCCGGCGCAAGGTAAACCTGGTCGAGACCGAACAGCCGGAACGGACGGTCGAGCACGCCGTTCCAAAATAGCTCGCTGTCCACGCCTTCCAGCAGGATGGCCTGCGTGGGATGCAGGGCATGCGCAACCTCGACGCCCTCCACCAGGCGGCGCACACGCACCGAGATATCGTGGCTCCAGCGCGAGGTGGCGATGGTGGTGGGTAGCGCCATAGCGGCATAGACAGCCGCCAGCCCGAGCGCCACACCGCGCACGCCCACCCCACTACAGGCCCATCCCCCAAGCCACGCCAGGCCCAGCACGGGCAGGAAGACGTAATACTCGGTCTGATGATCGCGCAAAGGGAGCACCGGCGCCAGCAGGACCACGTACCACGCGAGAAAGAACCCGGCCACGCGCGCGCCGCGAATCCACCGGCGCACCGCGAACGCGAGCAGGCCGGCGCTGACCAGCGCGACGCCCGCCGGCAACACCCACTTCGGCAGCGTCAACGGGCTGTATAGAAAAGTGGGCCCCACGCTCCACGACCAGTACTTGCCCAGCGTGCGCAGCATCGAGCCCGTGAAGTGCATGGCGTAGTCGCCGGACCTGGGGGCGGGCGCCGCGGCCTGGTGCACCGCAACATAGGCCGCCGACACCGCGGACATCGGCAATGTGCCGCGGAAGAACCTCGGCTTGCACAGCAGCGTGTAAGCCGCCGCGATCGCGGGATAGACCAGGTTCAATTCCTGCGCGCCGAAGCCGGCCAGAAACGCCAGCCACTGCCACCAGTAGTACCGACGCTCGCCCGTCTCCGTATACCGCAGCAGAAAGTGCAGCGCGAGCAGCAGAAAGAAGCCGCAGAGCACCTGGTTGTAGACGCTGGTCCAGCCCAGCGGCAGGATATTCGACGAGTTCACGAGCCATAGCAGCACGGCCCAAAGTCCGGCGCTGCGTGATCCCGTCAGCCGGGCGCCGATAGAAGCGGCCAGCGCGAGATTCGCAAAGTGCGTGGCAAAGACCACGATGCGAAAAGGCAGCGCCTCCAGGCCGAACAGCCGGAAGCCCAGCATGAAAAAGATGCGCTCGCTCAGCGGCCGGATGGTGCCCTGCGCCTTGGGTCCGAAGATCGACACCAGCAGGTCGTGGAAGTTCCGGTTATAAATCCCCGCGCCCAGCCAGGCGAAATCGTCGCCGCGAAACCACGCGGTCATTCCCGGCCAGTAGAGCACCAGGCACAGCAGAGACGGAGCGATCCACCACGCGGCGCTCCGCGCCCGGGTCATTTACTTTCCAGCCCGACACTGAACACGATGATTCCCAGCTCGCGGACATCCGCGCCGCTGGGAGCCATGGCTTTGTCCAACTGGAAATCCACCCGCACGGAATCGCCGCCGAGCACGCTCGCCGGCAGGTCGCGGACATACACATAATCGCCCGGCGTGGTGTACGTCTCCGGCGGCAGGGTAAGCCCGCCGACGCTGGCCGAGAGCGAGACCGTCTTCAGCTTGTCGATGGTCGGCTGCGGTACGGTCAGCTTCAGGGTGAGCTTGGCGCCCTTCTGCGCGGCGCCGAACGGCGGACGCAGTGCAACGGTGAATTGCTTTTCCGTCCAGCGCCAGGCCGAGGACTCGATCCCATGGAAACCCTTCACCAGTTGAGGTTCGGCCTTGGGATCGGCCATGATCAGGACGCTCAGCATGCGCGGCGTCTCTTCGTCGATCGCCACGTTGACCTTCTTGCGCTTGCAGGCAGGAGCGAGTAGCAATGCCGCTGCCGCGAGCGGCACTGCCCAGCGTATGTATGTCATCAGTCTCCGATTCTCTCCACTTCCACCAGACAACTATAGAACGTCGGGCCGCCGCCGTAATCGGTGAGCCGCTCACTGGTGAGCGCGTTCACATTCCGCCGGCCCGGCGCGCGTTTGCTCCACCGCACCGCCGGCGCGCACACCACGCCGGCGCGCACCCGCCCGTCGACGCTGGCCACTAGGGTACAGGAGCCGCGGTCGTTGAATACACGCACGTGGTCGTCGGTACGGATGCAGCGCGCGGCGGCGTCCTCCGCGCTCAGGTGCAGCGTGGCGGTATCGAGATCGACGCCGTCGCGGTGCCCAAAGGTGGAATTCATGCTGTCGTCGTTCTTGGGCGAGATCAGCTCCAGCGGAAAACGGGCGCGCAATGCGGCATCGCCGTGCCGCGATTCGATCGGGGGCTGATACTCCAGCTCGTCGAAATCCAGGTGGCACTTGCCGTCCTCGGTGCCGAAATTGCCCTCGGCAAACGGCAGGAACGGATCGCCATTGCGGGAAATGTTGAGCCGCACGGAATGCTCCTGGTCCAGGCGCTCCAGCGTGATCCCATCCAGGAACGGATGCCCCGAATCCAGCAGCGTGCGGATCATGTCGTCCTCGCTATCGCGGAAGCACGGGTCGCCGAAGCCCATCCGCAGGGCCAGTTCGCGGAAGATCTCGACGTTGCTGCGGCACTCGCCGGGCGCCGCTACCGCCGGCCGCGCGAGCTGCAGATGATAGTGCCCGTAAGCGAAAAACAGGTCGGTGTTCTCCAGGAAAGTGGTGACCGGCAGCACGATGTCGGCGTGATCGGCGGTGTCGTTCTGGAACTGCTCCAGCACGACCGTAAACAGATCGTCGCGGCGCAGCCCGCGCAGCACGGCGTTCTGATTGGGCGCCACCGCCGCGGGATTCGAATTGTAGACCACCAGCGCTTTCACCGGCGGATCATCGAGCTCGGTGAGCGCCTGCCCAAGCTGCACCATGTTGATCATACGCGCCTCGCGGCCCAGGGCCTTCTGCTGCAGATCGGCGCGCTCCAGCCCGGCACGGTTCACCTGAAACGCCTGCGAAGTGGAAAGCTGCAGACCGCCGCCGGTTTCCTTCCACGAGCCGGTGAGCGCCGGCAGCAGCGCGATGGTGCGCACCGCGGTGGCGCCGCGTTCGCTGCGCTGCACGCCGTAATTGAGGCGGATGGCGGATGGGCACGTGCCGGCGTACTCGCGCGCCAGGGCGGCGATCTCTTCGGCGCTGATGCCGGTGAGTTCGGCGGCGCGCGCCGGGGTCCAGGCCTTGATACGCTCGCGAAGTCCCTCGAAACCCGCGGTGAACCGCCCTACGTAATCGGCATCGTACAGGTTCTCGCCGATGATGACGTGCATCATGCCGAGCGCCAGGGCCATGTCCGAGCCGGGATTGATGAAATAGTGCCGGTCCGCGGCGGCGCCCGTGCGGTTGCGGTTGGGATCGATCACGTACAGCCTCGCGCCGTTGCGCCGCGCTTCCATGACGAACGGCCAGAGATGGACGTTGGTCCCCAGAATGTTCGCACCCCAGGCCAGGATCAGCTTGGCGTGGCGGAACTGCTCGGGCTCGGTCCCGTAGCGCACGCCGAGCGCCTGCGTCAGCCCGACCCCGCCCGCCGAGGAGCAGATGGTGCGGTCCAGCCGCGATGCTCCGAGCCGATGGAAGAAGCGGCGGTCCATGCCGGCGTTGTTCAGAAAGCCCATGGTGCCGGCGTAGCTGTATGGCAGAATGGACTCGGGCCCGAACTCGGTGGCGACGTCCCTTAGACGCCTTGCGATGCTGTCCAGCGCTTCCTCCCAGGAGATGCGCTCGAAGCGCCCTTCGCCCCTGGCGCCCGTGCGGCGCTGCGGGTAAAGCAGGCGGCCCGGGTGATACTCGCGCTCCAGATACTGCGCGACTTTCCCGCACAGAAATCCGCGCGTGACCGGGTGATCGGGATTGCCGCGCAGTTTGGTGGCGCGCCCGTTTTCGACGGTGACCAGCACCGAACAGCAGTCCGGACAGTCCAGCGAGCACACGGAGTGGCGGATCTCAGGCATTTGAAGAGATTATACCGTTCTGTCGCTCGGTATCCCGCGACAGGCTTCCCGCGGCTCCTGGCCGCAGAGGGATTTCTTCCGCATGCTGGCAGGCAAAGATGTCGAGAGTTCGGGAGACCGGATCGTCACTCGTTTGCGGACCTTCGGGTTGGTCGCGGTAGTCTTGGTGGAGGTCGCCGCGGCCGCAAGTCTGGCGGCGACGACCGGGATTCCTTCTATGCGAATCATTGTTCAGGCTCCTTGCGATAAGTTCGCGGCCCTTTCGTGTCGCTGCGGTCCTTTTGCCGGCCACAGCAAGCCGTGTCTACCCTGAGAAGCGGAAAGCGGGAACTAAATTCGCGAAAGAATCGAGAACGGTGCGTCTGATCCCAGACGAAGAGTTTCCATGACGAGCTCGGGCCAGCGCAGCGAGTCCGTGCCCTACCTCGCGCGGTAGTGGTCGAGGATCAGAATGTCACTGCCGGAGTGGTCGACCTGCGTATAAAGGACGTGCCGGCCGTCGGGAGAGAGCGCGAAGGCCGAATCGGCGGGCTCGGGCGGACCATCTACCGTTCCGATGCGCACGCGCGATGCGCTCTGGAGCCATAACTCGACGGGCTTGCCGGGTGCGGGCCAATCCATGAAGTAAATGCCCTTGGCACCCACGGCCCAATAGCCCCAGAAGCCGGCTTTGAGTTCCGGAATGAATTCTTCTTCAGGACCGTCGGGCAGCCGCTTGCGCCAGAGTCCGGCTTCGTTGCGGGCCTTGGCGTAGTACAAGAATGTCGCGTCGGGCGACTCGAATGCGGCAAACCCTCCAAGACGCGTGACCTGCTGTTCCGGGCCACTGGCAGCGGGGGCGCGCCAGACCTGCCATGCCCCGGTGCGATGGCTGGCGAAGTAGATCCAGTTGCCGTCGCGCGACCAGCTCGGCACCACGTCCTCCAACGGGTCCGTGGTCACACGGCGCGGTTCGCCTCCGTTCGCGGACATGATAAAGATGTCGGGCTGTCCGTCGGGCCGGCTGTCGAAAGCGATCTGCGTCCCGTCGGGGGACCAGCGGGGAGTCCCTGTGAGGGTTCCGCCGAAGTGAGTCAACTGCGTGGGGGAGCGGCCCTCGTAATCGCAGATCCAGATTTCGCTGCTGCCCGAGCGGCTGGAACGGAAAGCGATCCGCTTGCCGTCGGGTGAATACTGGGGACTCGAATCGTATTGCGTGGAAGCGACGATCTTCCTGGGCTGCTCACGGCCTTCGAGGTCGAAGCGCCATATATTGGTGTCCTCGAAGAACTGGGCGTAAGCCATCTTGCGGCCGTCACGCGAGAAGGCGGGATCCGTGGCGTTCTCGCTCACCATGGGTACGCGAACGGGCGTCCCGCCCGAGATGGATGTGGTCCACAGAGCGTAATTGCCGCGCCGTTGCGAGGAGAAGAGGATGGAGCGGCCTCCCGGACCCCAGGTAAGCGAAAGCAGATAGCGGTTATCGAACGTCACGCGCCTGACGGTGCCTCCTGCCACGGAGGCGACATACACATCGTTGACGCCGCTGGAAACGGCACGGATGAAGGCCACGTCCTTACCGTCGGGCGAGAACGCCGGGCTGACGTCGCCGATGATTTTCTCGGGCGGCAGCGTGAGCTCGTGCTTGCTGCCGTCGCGCGCGCCTATCAGGACGATCCGGAACGGCTGCCCGTCGGAAGGCTTATCGGAGGTGGCGAGCCAATTGCCGTCAGGCGACCAGTCGAGCTGCCGGCCGACCACATCGATGCGGGCCGGGAACAGGTCCGCGACCTTCCCGTGAACGCCGCCCATGGACGGAGACACGAATATGGCCGTTTCCTGCTTCCCCATGCGCAGCCACGCAATGCGCGAGCCGTCGGGCGACCAAGCCGGGCTGACGTCTTCTGCCGGGTTGGTCGTCAGGCGCATTACCTGGGAGCCGTTGATGGCCTGCACGTAAATGTCGGTGTTTTCTCCGGTCTCGCCCGATGCGGCGTAAGCTATGCGGAGGCCATCCGGCGAGAATGCGGGATGGAACTCCTTGCCCTGCATCGTGGTGAGGGGAATGATCTGTGGCTGCGCCGACGATTCCATCCAGCGGTCGCGGATCTGCAGCCCAAGCAGGATCAGGGCGGGTATGGCGAGTCCGGCGGCGGCCGAGAGAGCTATGGTCTTTTGCCGACGGAGAAACTTGGAAGCGCGGTAGAGAATGCTGTCCCTGCGCGCGGCCACGGGCAGGCCTTCGAGATGACGGCGGATGTCGTCTTCGAAGAGTGCTGCCGACTGGTAGCGCCGCTCGGGTTCCGGCCGGACAGCCATGAGCACGATATTGGCGAGATCCTTCGGAAGCTTGATGCGCTCATTCGCATCCGGGCGGCGGCCGGTCAGCAACTCGCAGAGCAGCACGCCGAGCGAATAAATATCGGTGGTTTCGGTGACGCGTTCGCCGCGGACCTGCTCGGGGCTGGCATATTCCGGGGTCATCGCCGGCGTGACGGTAGTAACACTGTCGCGGGCGGGAACGTGGTCCGGGCGGAGAATCTTGGCGATACCGAAATCGAGTAGCTTCGGTACGCCGTCGCTGGTAACCAGAATGTTGCCGGGCTTGATATCGCGGTGCACGATGCCGAGCCGGTGCGCGAACTCGACTGCCCTGCAGACCGAACAAAACAGCGCGAGCCGGACGCGCAGATCCAGCTTGTGTTGGTCGCAGTAGGCATCGATGGCTTGTCCGTGAATGAACTCCATGACGAAGTAAGGCAGGCCGTCCGGTGTAGTGCCGCCGTCCAGCAGCCGGGCGATATTCGGATGGTCGAGACTGGCCATGATCTGACGCTCCAGGCGGAAGTGGCGGACCATGTAGTCGAGGTCAAGCCCGCGGCGGACCACTTTGACGGCGACTTCCTTTTCGAATACTTCGTCAGCGCGCAGTCCGCGATAGACCGCGCCCATTCCGCCGTCGCCGATGTGCTCGGCGATCTTGTAGGGGCCTAGGAGCGTGCCAAGCAAGGTGTCCGAAGGCGGCGAAGGTGGCTGCGGCTCGAGGAGATCTCCTGCGCTCTGGTAGGCGTCGATAAGCGAAACCACTTCGTCCCGGAGATCGGTGTCGCCCTCACAACGCCGCGCTAAGTATTCGTCGCGCTCGGACGGAGCGAGACGCAGACATACGTCAAGGACTTCCTTGATTCTCTGCCAGCGGTCAGGATTCATTTGCCGAAGACCGCCTTTGCAACTCGCGCCCGAGCCATGCCTTTGCGCAGACCCAATCGCGCTTGGCGGTTGCCAGGGACATCTGAAGCACGTCGGCGGTCTCCTCCAAAGTCAGGCCGGCGAAGAATCGCAGCTCTACCAGGCGGCTCTGGCGGGCGTCAATGCGCGCGAGTTCCTCCAGGGCGTTGTCAAGGTCGAGGAGATCGAGGTTCGGACCACCCGGTAGGGCGACGGCATCATCGAGAGAAAGGCGCTGCTGGCCGGCACCGCGTTTGCCGGCGCTGCGTGCACGCGCGTAATCCACCAGAATGCGGCGGATCATCTGGGCCGCGATGCCGAAGAAATGGGCGCGGTTCTGCCAGCGGACGTTGCGTTGCCCAACCAGCTTCAGATAGGCCTCGTGGACGAGGGCGGTGCTTTGTAGGGTGTGACCCGGCCGCTCCCGTCGCAGGTAGTGTCTGGCGAGGCGACGGAGTTCGTCGTAAACAAATGGTGTCAGTTTTTCCAAGGCATGACGGTCACCGTTGCTCCACTCGGCGAGTAACGAGGTGATCTCATGCTGAGACGTCATCAACCGGATTATGCCATGGCATGAGCCGGAATACGCGGAATGGTGTGCTGCCGCGGTCCTGACCTCAGTTCGCGCTCGGTTTCTCGATCCTCTCGATGACGTACACCGGGACCGGCCCCTTCTTCGATTCGAGCCTCAAGCCGAGCTGTTCGGTGAGGGCAGTGAAGATCGAGGTGCCGGCCTCGGTCGCCGCCGCCGGTTCGCCCGGCTGCGGAGACTGGACAGGCGCGTCCGGCGTCCATTCCAGCTTCAGGTCGTACGGCGCGGTCAGCCCGGTCTCGTTGGCGACGTAGCGTCCCAGCAGGGCAGCCAGGTTGTGGGCGAACATGGTCAGGTCGGTGGCGGTGGCCGTGATTTGTCCGCGTCCGGTCATCATTCGCATCGCCTTCGGATCCGCCGCCGGAGTGAGTCTGGGACCATTTTTCGCGACCACCAGGGCATACATCGGAAGCTCCCGAGTCTCCGCGCGCAACAGCAGGTTGAAGCGGTCGCGCAGCACCGCCTGCAGCCGCTGCCGCTGGCGGTTGAACGTCGCCTCCGCCTGCTGCCGGGTCATCGAGGGATTGAACGCGACCTCCGGCTTGTCGGGCGTGAAGCTGACGTCGTAGCGCTCCGACTGCACCCAGCCCGGTGCCGCCACGATCTGGTAGGAACGGAGATCGTAGGCGACCGTCAGCAGCGTCATGGCCGTAGTGCCTTGGGTTCGAATCCCACCCTGCGGACCCGGGCCAATCCGTGAGTCCGTCGATCCCGGATCGGACGGCTTGATCGAGACCACTTCGTAGGTGTATTGCGGAGGTGGCGGAAGCGTCTGGGCGCGCAGCATGCCGATCACCAGCGGTGTGCAAACGGCCGCAAGCGCGGCGGCCGCAAGCGCCACCTTGCGGGCCAATGTCAGGCGAAGCGTCACCCGCTGCGCCATGATCTCCCGAATGCGCTGCTTGAGGTCGGCGCCGGTAACACCCGGCGCGCATGCCAGCGGCGATTCCGCGTAGAACGTGCAGATGTTCAGGATGCTTTGGGCGTAAGTCTCCGGCTGGCTTCCCTGTCCGAGGACGGCCTCGTCACAGGCCCGCTCCCTCTCCTCGATCAGGCGCCGGCCGATCCACCACATCGCCGGGTGAAACCAGAAGAGAGTGCCCGCCAGAAGGTGCAACGCCGCCGTCAGGTTGTCGCGCGACCGGACGTGGCACAGTTCATGTGCGAGTACCGTCTCCATTTGTTCCGGCGTGAGTTTCGCCGCCAGGCCTTCCGGCAGCAGCAGGACCGGGCGGAACAGGCCGAATACCCCCGGCTCGATCGCGGAAGCCAACACCGCCACGGGAATCGGATAGTGCATCGGCAGCGGAGTCGCGTTCCTTCGCAGCCTGCGAAGCGCGCTCCAGCGCCACAGCCAGCGCCCCGCGAGCAGCAGCGACCCGGCGATCCAGATCGCCGCCAGCGCAAGCGGCCGCCACAGCGGAGAGGCCGCCGCAACCGGCGCAACCGGCATCGGCGCAAACGACGTCGTGATCTGTTCGACGCGCATCGCCGGCATCACCGTCGCCATTCGCACCGACCGGATCTCCACGCGCGTTCCCAGCGAAAGCAGCAGGGAGAACGGCACCAGGAACTTGAGCGACGCCGCCAGCCAGAGCCAGTAGCGGGTCCGCGCCCGGTTGTTTTTGAGAGCGAAACACGCCGCGGCCACCGCGGCCGCAAACAGCGTCGATTGCCAGAGATGATTGCCCAGTTCACTCATTTCCCCCCTCCTGCTTCCGGGACAGCTCCTGAATCAGCCTCTCGGCCTCCCGAATGTCATCCAGCGTAAGTTTGCCGGCTTCCACCATCTGCGCCATCACCAACTGCGGATTGCCGCCGAAGAGATCCAGGACTTCGTCCACGAGGCGGCTGCCGGCTTCCTTGCGAGAGATGGCCGCATCGAAGATGTGCGCGTTGCCGATCTTCCTCAGCCTCCGCACGGCGCCCTTCTCCTCCAGGCGGTAGACCGTGGTCTGAACCGTCGAGTAGGCCGGACGGTCCGGCTCGGGAAATGATTCCTGAATTTCGCGGATCGAGAGGCGGCCCTGCTTCCAGAGGGCTTCCATGATGCGCAACTCCAACGCGGTTAGCTTTTGACGTACCATCGGTATCTACTACGGAGTCATCAGCATTTACTATATCACCGCCAAAACCGCGTCAAGTGCTGTACGTGCGATTTAGCTCGCACGGTAAGATTCGAGCGTCCAGGCGTCCGCAGCCTCATCGTGCCTGAGGATGTAAGTGCCGCCGTCATCCGCGCGGACGCGGAAGTAGATCGCGTGCGGATCGTACCAGCGGTCGAGCACGTCTTCCACGCCAAGCCAGCGCTGGCCGAGCTGGAACCGGATGGGGCGCTCGTCAGCCTTGTATCCCGCGTAGCACTCGACCTGGATGTTCACGATCCGTCCACCATGCCCGCGATCTCGGCCCCGATCGCTAGCGATGCGGTGGCCGCGGGGCTGGGCGCATTCAGCACGTGCAGCGCGTTCGAGCGCGCGATGAGCTGGAAATCCTGCACGATTTCGCCGCCTGGTGTGATGACCTGTGACCGCACTCCGCTGCCGCCTGTGGCCAGATCGCCTGGTTGGATCTCCGGCACCAGCCGCTGCAACGACCGGCAGAAGATCTCGCGGCTGAAGGACCGGCGCAGTTCGAACCACGCCATCGACGGGTACTTGCGCAAGAAGCGCCAGAGCCCGCGATAGCTGAGCGCGTCGAATAGATCGCCGGCGTTGAAGTCCGTCTTGCGATAGCCTTCGCGCGCGAATGCCAGCACCGCGTTGGGTCCGGCTTCGATGCCGCCGTGAATCAGGCGGGTGAAATGCACGCCCAGGAAGGGGAACTGCGGGTCGGGCACGGGATAGATCAGGTGGCGCACCAGTTCCTGCCGCTCGGGACGGATCTTGTAGTATTCGCCGCGGAAGGGAACCACCCGCATCTCCCGCCGCTCGCCGGCCATCTCCGCCACGCGGTCGCAGTGCAGCCCCGCGCAGGTGATCAGGTAGTCTCCGGGAAATTCGCCGGCGGTAGTTTCCGCAACCCACCCCGTGCCGTCGCGCCGCGCGCGGGTGAGGCGGGCGCGGGTGGTGACTTCGATGCCGAGCTCCGCGAGTTTCGCCGCCAGAACTTCGCAGACGCGCGGGTAATCCACAATGCCCTCCTGCGGCACGCGCAGCGCCGCCACCCCGCCCACGTGCGGCTCGATTTCGCGCATCTCTTCGGGGCCCAGCCGGCGCAGGCCCTGGAGACCGTTGGCCGTCCCGCGCTCGTGCAGCGCCTGCAAGCGCGGGACCTCGGTCTCGTCCGCGGCCACGACCAGCTTTCCGCAGACGTCATGGGGAATCGCGTTCTGGCGGCAGAACTCGACCATCTGCCGGATGCCTGTGACGGCGAGCCGCGCCTTGGTCGAGCCCGGCTTGTAGTACAAGCCACTGTGCAGTACCCCGCTGTTATGGCCCGTCTGGTGGCGTCCGACGTCGTCTTCTTTTTCAAGGACGCGGATGCGGGCGCCGGGGAAGCACTCCGCCAGGCGGTAGGCCGTGGCCAGGCCCACGATTCCGCCGCCGACGATCAGGTAGGTCCGGGAAGCCATTCACCAACACTGTAGCTTGCAGCGGCGCCGACCTGTTTTGCGCCGACCGCGGAGATATCCTGGTACCTGGAGGTGCGTATGAGCCGCTTCCTGCGCCTGACCTTCGTCCTGGCCGGCGCAATGCCCGCCCTTCACACCCAGTGCGAGCCCTCGCTTCCGGTGCGCGAGATCCTGGAGAAAATCCGGCCCGCCGACACCGACAACATTCCCTACAAAGAAGGCGAGGCCGTGCACATGAAGATGTACGCGAGGCTCTCACGGCGCACCCGCACGATTATTTCGTGCTGCGCATGATGCTGATTACGACCGGCGAGAAAGACGACGCACTGGCTTGGGCGAGATCCATGCGCGAGAAGTACCCGGAGCAGCCGGTCTACGATCTGATCTACGCCCAGGCGCTGGTGGGCCGCGACACGCCGGCCGCCCAGCGCATGCTCGAAGGGCTAAAGGCCTCGCACCCGGAGCTGACCCGCGCGCACCTGGTCCTGGCCGATTCCATATTCGGATACGGCAGCCACAAGGACAGGGAGAGCGCCAGACGGGAAGTGGAAGAGTTGGTAAAGGCGTGCCCGGCGCCGCTGGATACCAGCCCGCTGCGGTCCATCGGCGCCAACCTGCCGCTTTAGCAGGCGATGGCGGTAGCCGCGGGGGTCCGCAAGCGCCTCGCCGGGATGCCGGACTAGGCCATGACCGGGGTGTGGGGAGCCTTGTGGGCTCTCGAGTTCAAGGCGCGGCGGCCTGACAAGCACTCCGCCCTGCGCAAGCAGATCGCCAGTGACCTGGCGCACTTTGAAAAAGCGCCCGAAAGAAACGAGCTGCGGTGGCTGACCTTCCTGCGCGGTGGCTACGATATGCGCCGGCGACCAGGACGGCCTCAAGCGGATCAACCAGGAGATCGCGACCAGGTATCCCAGATCCGAAGCGGCGAAGCAGGAACTTGCCGACCGCTTGCGCAGGGACTACAAATACCCGACCAACGCCGATAAGGCGCAAATGGAGGCGTATCGGCGTGCGGAGGCCGAGCAGTATGGAGCGTGGCGCAAGACCTGGCCGCAGGACTCGCTGATCTACAACGTGCTTTTTCTCGGCACTGGTCGAACTGCCGGACACCCAAGCCGGGCAGGTCGCGCGGATGGGCAACGAACTGATGGCGCACTCTACCGCAAGAACCCGAACTGGTACGGCTCGCCGCCGCTGGAGTTCTGTGTGGCGGATGCGTACCTGAAGTTCAAAGTGAATATCGACGAAGCGCCGGCGCTGGTCAAGGAAGGCGCGGACGCGGCCGGGAAGCGCCTACGCGAGGAAATGGCCGACGATCAGATTCCGGAAGAAATGCGCACGATGCTGGCCGAGAGTGCGGACAACCTGAAAATGGAGCGCGCCCGAATCCTGCTGACGTATTACGCCGACGCGAAGCAGACCGAAGCGGCCAGGGCGATCGAATCGGAGCTGGCTTCGCTCAAGCCCTCCAAGCCGGGAGCACAATCCACATTGCTCGAGCGGCAGGCGCAGGCGGCCGAAGTGCTGGGCCGCAAACTGGACGCTCTCGTCACGTATCGGGCGGCGCTCGACCTGCGTCCGCCGGCCCCTGTTCGCCAATCGAAGTCAGCGATAGCCGTTGGGAGCGGCCCAAGAATCCGCTGCCGATGTTCAGCCTCTCCGACCTGGAAGGCAAGACCTGGAAGCTGGCGAGCCTTGAGGGCAAGGCGGTCCTCATCAACCTCTGGGCCACCTGGTGCGGTCCCTGCCGCGCCGAGCATCCCGAGTTTCAGAAGCTCTACGAGAAGCTGAAGGAGCGGTCGGATGTCAGTGTGATCTCCTTCAACGTGGATGACGACCTCGGCAAAGTGGCGCCTTACATGAAGGACAATAAGTACACGTTCCCCGTGCTGCTGGCGCGGGAATTGGTAGACCAGGTCGTGCCGGTAATCGCTATCCCGCAGAACTGGTTCGTCGATACAAAGGGCAAGCTACAGTGGCTGCAGGAGGGCTACGGGGGCGACCCGCAGTGGCAGGCTATGATGCTGGCCAAGCTGGACGAGGTGCTGAAAGGCAAATAGCTGCTCGGGAGTGCCGCCTGCCGGTGCGTTGGCGATCACGAACGGGGACGGCCGAAAAACAAAACATAGCCGTCGGCGTCCCGGAGCTCGAATCCACGCAATCCATCGCCGGTATCTTTGAGCGGTTCTGAAAACTCGACATTGCGCGACGAGAACTCTGCCGCCAACGCGTCCGGATCGGGGACATAGAGGTAGGCGTCCCAGCGGGCGATGCCCTTTTTGACATCTCGCGTGTAGTTAGGCGCCGGAACCACGCCGACGTCCTTGAACATGATCATCGCAGCGCCGCGCCCTACAATGCCGAAGAAGATGTCGTCAGGTTCAGGCCCTTGAAACGTTATGTCGAATCCCAGACGGTCACGATAAAACGCCAGGGCGGCGGGAACATTTTTCACGATGAAGAACGGCGCAATGCCGGAGATCTCTGGCTGAATCATGTGGTTGCCACCGTCGCAGAATCGCCTTCGCGGAAATATCGTGCCCCTTCCATTCTAAGGGACGCGAAAGCAATCGAGCGGTCCTGTTGTTTTCCCAATGGACACGTGCCATACTTCCTGTTGGAAACCCAATAGGCCATGAAAGAGAAACCCGACGTCCTGCAGGGGACCCTGGCGTTGATGGTTTTGAAGACGCTCGATGTGCTCGGGCCGCTGCACGGCTACGGCGTCGCCCGCCGTATCGAGCAGATCAGCGGCGGCCTTCTCTCCGTAAACCAGGGCACGCTCTATCCCGTTTTGCTGAAGCTGGAGCAGGAGGGCTCCATCGCGTCCCAATGGGGCGCGTCGGAGAATAATCGCAGGGCGCGTTTTTATCGGTTGACGCGCAACGGCCGCAGGCAATTGCAGGACGAGATGCGAGGCTGGGAACAGACGGCGGCAATCATCGGGCGATTCTTTGCCGTAAAAGCCCAGGATCTGGAATGAGGGCGCTTCGCAGATCTTTCAGCCGGCTGATCTCCTGGGCTACGGCCCAACGGGATGAAGAACGATTGCAGGCTGAAATCGAAGAACATCTCGCCCTTCAAACGGCGGAAAATCTCCGGGCGGGCTTATCGCCGGCCGATGCCCGGCGCGAAGCTGCATTGAAATTCGGAGGGGTGGAAGCGATGAAGGAAACCTATCGGGAACAACGAGGCCTGCCGCTCGCGGAAACACTGATCCGGGATTCGCGCCTGGCCCTGCGGCGCCTGCGAATGGCCCCGGCGTTCACCCTCGCGACGACGCTGACGCTGGCGCTCGGCATTGGCGCCACCACGTCGATCTTTACTTTGGCGCATGCTGTTCTGCTCAAATCCCTGCCGGTGGCGAAGCCGGACGAATTGCACCGCGTGGGGAGAGAAGCGCACTGTTGCTACCTGGATGCCTATAGCCAGGACAAGGAGTTTTCTCTCGTTTCCTATGAACTGTATAAATATCTCAGGGATAACACCAAAGGCTTTGCCGAACTGGCCGCCTTCCCGGCGGCCGACATGCTGTTCGGCCTTCGGCGCGCGGGCGCTTCGGAGGCGGCCCAGACCAGTGCAGGCGAATTCGTTTCGGGCAATTACTTCGCGATGTTCGGTCTCGGTGCGTATGCCGGGCGCACATTTAGTGCCGCGGACGATCAGCCCGGCGCGACCCCGGTCGCCGTGATGAGTTATCGCTTATGGCACGAAAGATATGGCGCCGATCCGTCGGTAATCGGCAGCACCATCAATGTCGATGAAAAACCCTTTACGGTAGTTGGAATCGCTCCGCCGGGCTTCTTCGGCGATACCTTGCGCGGCACTCCGCCCGACGTGTTTCTGCCGCTGAACACGGAACCTTACGTCGAGAGCGAGGCCGATCTCAACAAGTATGGACAGCACTGGCTGGAGCTGATTGGCCGCATCGTGCCAGGCGCCCGCCCGGCGTCCATCGAAGCGGAAATGCGTGTAAGACTCAAGCAGTGGCTCCGCTCGCATTGGGGTGAAATGAGCGCGGGCGACCGTGCGAGATTCCCCGAGCAGACCCTGTTCCTGGTTCCTGGAGGTGCAGGCATCTCCAGCATGCGCGAGCGATACCAGCGATGGCTGGAAATCCTGATGGCCATAACCGGATTTGTGCTGCTCATCGTGTGCGCCAACGTTGCCAGCCTGATGTTGGTGCGCGGGATGGAGCGGCGGCGGCAGACCTCGTTGAGCATGGCCTTGGGAGCGGGAGCGTCGCGGATCGTCAGGCAGGATCTCACGGAGAGCGTCGTGCTGGCGCTCTTTGGCGGCGCGGTGGGCCTGGCGGTGGCTTTTGCCGGCACCCGCCTGATCTTGCATTTCGTATTTCCTGTGAATACCGGCATGCCGGGCATACCCATCGATGCGTCGCCTTCCCTGCCGGTACTCCTGTTCGCATTCGGTGTTTCGGCACTTGCGGGAATCGCCTTCGGAATCGCGCCCGGATGGATCGCCACTCGGACAGATCCTATCGAAGCGCTGCGAGGCGCAAGCCGCGTCACTGCCGGCGCGGGTTCCCTCCCGAGGAGAGCGCTGGTCGTGCTGCAAATCGCCCTCTCCCTCGCTTTGCTGTCGGTATCGGGACTGCTTACCTCTGCGCTCCACGCGTTGGAGACTCAGGATTTCGGATTCAAACAGGACAGGCGCACAGTCGCCAGGATAAATCCCAAACTCGCCGGTTACCAGCCGTCGCAGCTGTCGCAATTGTATCGGCGCATTCATGATGCGATTGCAAATATTCCTGGCGTGTCCTCCGTGGCTCTGTGTTTATACTCGCCGCCCGGCGGGGGCTGGGGCTCTTCCGTGTGGGTCGATGGCCGGCCTGCTCCAGGACTGAGGGATGACAACTCGAGCCAATGGGATCGGGTTACACCGGGATACTTTGAGGTGATCGGAACCCCGATCGTCGAGGGGCGCGGCATCTCCGAAGAAGACACAGCGGCCTCGCGCCACGTGGCCGTCGTCAATGAGGCGTTTGCCCGGAAGTTCTTTGGAAATGAAAACCCGATCGGCAGGCACTTTGGCCGCAATCCCGAGACCAGCCGTGAATTCGAGGTGGTTGGCGTCGCCAAAGACGCGCGTTACCTCGCTAACCAGATCGATCGGCCAGTAGGTCCTCTCTTCTTTTTGCCGGAGGCACAGGCCGATTATACGAAGAGCGCCGGCTCTCTTTTCCTGCACGATATCGTCATTTCGACAAAGCCTGGGGTGAAGCTGTCCGCTGCCGAAGTGCGCCAGGCGATGGCCTCGGTGGACCCCGGTATGCCCATCATTGCGATTCAAACGATAAGAGAGAAAGTCGACCTCCAGTTTACTCAACAGCGCCTCATCGCACGCCTCACTTCGTTCTTCGGGGCGCTTTCCCTGATTCTGGCTTCGGTCGGCCTGTATGGAGTGATTGCGTACAACGCCGGCCGGCGCATCCGCGAGGTTGGCGTGCGGATCGCTCTGGGGGCTACCCGCGCCGATGTGGTCCGGCTGGTCCTGAAAGGCGCATTCGGGCTGATTCTTGCCGGGTTGTCGATTGGGCTGCCGTTGACTTTTGCGGCCGGGCGGCTTCTGGGAAATCAGCTCTATGGCCTCAGTCCGTACAATCCCGCTGCGACGATTACGGCGGTCGTGGCGCTGGGGCTCTCGGCGCTCGTTGCATCGGTCATTCCGGCAATTCGAGCCAGCTTGATTTCGCCCCTGGACGTGTTGCGATCGGAATGACGCCTCCAAATACGAGACGAATCAATTGTCGGATACGACCTACTAAATCACGCCCGCCTGAACTTGGCGCGCAGCGCACGCTCGCCACGCTATAATCGTCATCGAATGGACGTTTACGAGGAACTCGTGCGCCTGCGCAACCTCGGCCAAAAATGCGCGCTGGCCACCATCGTCGACGTGCGCGGCTCCATCCCGAGCTACGAAAGCGCCAAGCTCCTGGTCCGCGAAGACGGCTCCATGATCGGCACCATCGGCGGCGGGTGCGTCGAAGCCGAAGTCTGGAACGCCGCGCGGGAGGTGATCGAAACGGAAAAGCCCAAACACCTCAGCTTCAACCTCGGCCAGGACGCGGCCTACGACAACGGCCTCATCTGCGGCGGCCAGCTCGAGGTCTTCGTCGAGCCCGTCATGCCCGTGCCCCATGCCTTCATCTTCGGAGCCGGCCACATTTCGAAGAGCCTCTCCAAGGTCGCCAACCTCGCCGGATTTTCTACCGTGGTCGTCGACAACCGCGAAAGCTTCGCCAACCGCGAGCGCTTTCCCGAGGCCGCCGAAGTCCACGCCGCCGAATATGAAGAGGTATTCCCGCGACTCGCCATCAACGAGACCAGCTACATCATCATCGTGACCCGCGGGCACCGCGACGATATGCGCGTGCTCCAGCTTGCCATCGCCACCCCCGCCCGCTACATCGCCATGATCGGCAGCAAGCGCAAGGTGCTGAACGTGGTTCGCGAGCTTGAAAAAGAAGGCGTCGAGCGCGCCGCCCTCGAGCGCATCTTTGCACCCATGGGACTGGATATCGGCGCCATCTCGCCCGAAGAGATCGCCATCTCCGTCGCCGCGGAGATGATCGCTGTGCGCCGCAATGCCGGCGCCAACTGGCGCGCCCTTTCCATGTCGGTGTTTACCGGCGACGGGCAGCGTGCCGTGCTCGCGAAGTGAGCACCGCAGGAATCATTCTCGCCGCCGGAGAATCGCGCCGCATGGGCTTTCCGAAGGCCCTGCTGCGCTACCGCAACGCAACCTTCCTCGACACGCTGGTGGGCCTGTTTGCGGAGCGATGCTCGCCCGTGATCGTAGTCTTGGGCGCCCAGGCCGACCGCATCCGGGAGCGCGCCGCCTGTGCCGCCACCCTCGTTGTGAACATGGACTTCCAGCGCGGGATGATCACCTCCCTGCAATGCGGGCTGCGCTCCGTCCCACCGGACGCCGAAGCAGTGCTGCTCACTCTGGTCGACCATCCGGCAGTGGCGCCGGCCACCCTCGACGCGCTCCTCGCCGAAACCGGCACCCTCCTGCGCGTTCCCCGCTACGCCGGGCGCCGCGGCCACCCCATCTGGTTTTCGAGCGCGCTCATCCCGGAATTCCTCGCCCTCCCCGAAACCGGCGCTGCCCGGGACGTGGTGCGCGCGCACTCGGCGGACACGGCGTTTCTGGATCTCGACGATCCCGGCGTCGTCGCCGACATCGACGATCCGGCTGCCTACCGCGAGTTGACGGGAGCGGTGCTGTGACCATCCGGCCCCGCACGATGATCAAGGCGGCCGGCGCCGCGGCGTTGCTCGTGCTGCTGGCGGGCGCGCTCGCGCCGTTCTTCACCGTCGAAACCTACGCCCGCCGTTTGCAACTGTCGCTCGCGCGCGCGCTCGGCCGGCCGGTCGAGCTCGGCAACGTCCACTTCAGCCTGTTCAAAGGCCCGGGCTTCAGCGTGGACCGCGTGATCATCTACGAGGACCCCGCGATCGGCCTCGAGCCCTTCGCCTATATCGAGGAGCCGGGTTCGCTCGAGGTCGTGCCCAGCATCTGGTCGCTGCTCGGCGGCAAGTTTGTGATCTCGTCGATCCGGCTGGACGAGGCCAGCATCAATCTCACCAAGTCCGGGCCGGCATCGGAATGGGGCCGCTGGAACTTCGCGTCCTTCATCAACCCGGGTGTCATCCACACTGCTCCCGCCATCCACGTACGCAACGGCCGCATCCACTTCAAATTCGGAGACACCAAGAACGTCTTCTACCTCACCGAGACCGACCTCGATCTCTCCCCGACGGTCACCGGCGACTGGAAGATCGCCTGCTCCGCGCGCCCCGCGCGCAGCGACCGCCCCGCCCAGGGCCTCGGCTCTTTCACGCTCAACGGACGCTGGTACCGCGACGTCAACCGCTTCGACGTGGACCTGCAGGTGGATCACACCGGGCTCGGCGAGGTCACGGCACTGCTCAACGGCGAGGACGCGGGTGTACACGGGTCGATCTCCTCGCGGATCCATCTCGCCGGGCCTCTGAACAATCTCGGGATCACCGGCAGGCTCGATATCAGCGATGTCCATCGTTGGGACATGCTGCCCGGCAACAGCGAGGGCGGCAGGCTGTACATCGGAGGCCGGCTCGACCTCATCGGGCAGCAACTGGAGCTGCACTCGAGCACGCCGGGGAACGCCCCCCTGCCCCTGGCCGTGCATTTCCGAGCCACGGATTACCTCTCGCAGCCGCACTGGGCCGCCGCCGTCAACTGGAATCGCTTTCCGATCGCGCCCATTCTGGAGCTCGCCCGTCACATGGGCGCGCAGGTTCCGCCGCGGCTCCAGTTCGCGGGCACCATGGACGGCGCCATCGTATATTCCGGCAATGCCAGCCTGCAGGGCGGTGTGGAGTTCCGCGATGCCGCGCTCACCATCCCCGATTCGCCGCCGCTGCGCTTTTCCCAGGCCAGCGTGATCTTCGGCGCCGGCCACGCCCACCTCTCGCCTGCCCTGGTGCACGGCGGCGAGAACGACCAGGCCCGCATTGAAGCCGATTACGCATTCGGCAGCCAGACCCTCGACCTGGAAATCTCCACCGACGCCATGGACGTGAAGTCGCTGCGGGCGCAGGTCGCCCTCGCCGCCGTGCCGGGCCTGGATCAGTTCACCGCCGGCACCTGGAGCGGCGATCTCCGTTACGTGCGCGACCCGCGCACCGCCGGATGGAGCGGCCACTTCGCGCTTTCGGATGCGCAGATCGCCGTCGCCGGCCTCGCCCGCCCGGTGCAGGTGGCCGCGGCGCGCGTGCAGATCGACGGTGCCCGCGTCGTCATGGACCGCATCGCCGGTCAGGCCGGGAAACTCCCGTTCGCCGCCGAGTATCGCTACGAGCCCGAGACCGCGCGCCCGCACCGTCTGCGCCTGCGGGCGCCAGGCTGGGATGCCGCCGACCTGGAGGCCGAGCTCATGCCCACACTCCGGCGCAGCACCAACCTCTTTGCGCGCGCCCTGGGCCGAGCCATGGTCACGGAATGGCTCCGCGAACGCACCATCGACGGCACCTTGCAGATCGACGACCTCACCCTCGCGGGCGCGCACCTGGAGAACTTCCGCGCGCACATCCTCTGGGATGTGGCGCGGGTGCAGTTGGAAAACCTGCAGGCGAAGCTCGAGGGCGCGGCGATCTCCGGCAAGCTCGATGTCAACCTGCGCGGCTCGCGTCCCAACTACAAGCTCACCGCCCGCATGAAAGGGATCGGCTGGCAGAACGGCAAACTCGATCTCGATGGTACGGTCGAAACGTTCGGCACCGGCTCGCAGTTGCTCGCCAACCTGGCCGCCGACGGCGCCTTCAGCGGCACCAATCTCGATTTCGGAGGTCTGGCGCCGCTCCGCACCGCCGCCGGGATTTACAACCTCTCCTGGTGGCAGGCAGGCCCGCGCCTGCGACTCACGTCGCTGAACCTCCGTACCGACGAAGACACCTACACCGGCCGCGGCGCCACCCAGGAAGACGGCCGCCTGGCCATCGTACTCACCAGCGGCGCCAAGGAAATGCGCATGACCGGCACGCTGGCAAAGTTGAAGATCGAATGACGAGTTAACCCGCCTTGTGCCTCGCCGCAACCGACCTCATCCTGGACTGCCGGGCGCGCGCCGTCTCTGATATCTTGATCTCGGCCTTCCATCAAATCCGAAGGAGAATTGCCCATCATGAGAAATCGATGGATTCCCCCATTGATTGGCGTCTCGGCTCTTGCCCTGGCCCTGATCCCTTTCGGCAGTCAGGCCTTCCAAAGCACCCAACAGCCGACCCAACCAGCTGCTCAACCCACTCCGCAGCAGCTCGCAATTCAGCAAGGCAATAAGGAAGACCATCGGCAGATGATGGATCGGTTGCACATCGCCTCGCTCCGGCCTGGAGTCAATGCCCGCGTGCCCGGCTCGACCAACTACGATGAGGCCAAAGCCAATCCCTATCCCGATCTGCCCGACCCGTTGACCATGAAGAACGGCAAAAAGGTGACCAGCGCCAGGATGTGGTGGGATCGGCGCCGCCCGGAAATCGTCGAGGACTTCGATCGCGAAATCTACGGGCGGGTTCCCAAATCCGTTCCGAACGTGAAGTGGGAAGTCACCAAAGCCGTCAACGAAAGCGTAGGCGATGTCCCCATCGTCACCAAGACCCTGGTGGGGCATGTCGATAACTCCGCTTACCCTGAGATCGCGGTCGATATTCAACTGTCCCTCAGCACACCCGCGGACGCGAAGGCTCCGGTTCCGGTGATCATGGTCTTCGGCGGAGGGTTCGGCGCCGCGCAGGGCGGGCCGCCGCCCGCGGTCGCTCCGGAGTTGGCAGGCGCAGGTGCTGGCCAGAGGATGGGGCTTCGCCACGTTGAATCCGGCCAGCATTCAGGCCGACAACGGCGCGGGCCTGAGAAAGGGAATCATCGGTCTGGTAAACAAGGGAGAGCCGCGCCAACCCGCTGACTGGGGCGCTCTGCGGGCGTGGGGCTGGGGCGCCGACCGCGCCATGGACTACTTCGAAACCGACAAGGCCGTCGACGCCAGACACGTCGCCATCCAGGGCCATTCCCGCTACGGCAAAGCCGCCATCGTCACCATGGCCTACGACCCGCGCATCGCCATCGTCTTCGTCAGCTCCTCCGGAGAAGGCGGCGCCAAACTCCACCGCCGCGATTTCGGCGAGCTCGTGGAAAATGTCGCCGGCGAGAGCGAATACCACTGGATGGCCGGCAACTTTTTGAAGTACGCCGGCCCGCTGAAGTGGAGCGATCTTCCGGTCGATTCCCACGAGCTGATCGCCCTGTGTGCCCCGCGCCCCGTATTTCTGAGCGCCGGCAACCTGGTCGATCCCGCGGTCGACATCGGACACTCGGACGCCTGGGTGGATGCCAGGGGCACATTCCTGGCGGGTGTCGCCGCAGGCCCGGTTTACCGCCTGCTTGGCAAGAAGGATCTGGGAACCAACGTGTTCCCGCACATCGAGACCGGCATCCTGGACGGCGATCTGGTGTTCCGCCAGCACAGCGCGGGACACACGCCCAACCCGAATTGGCCCTATTTCCTGGCCTTTGCCGAACGCGAGTTCAAAGCCCGCTGAATGCGATCCGGAGGAGTGGCAATGCCACGCGCGCACATGTCGCGGAGACGATTCGCCCTGATGGCGGGAACGGCCGGCGTCGCGCCGCGTGGCCTCACCGCCGAGGAGCCGCTCACCGCGGAAGCCATCGTCAGGCGCATCCAGGCGGAGCTTGGCGGTGACTGGCCCCCGGCCGGTCCGGACTGCTTCAAGGCCGGCGACCCCTCCGCCGTGGTCAAAGGAATCGCCACCACCGCCATGGCAACTCTGGACGTGCTCAGGCAGGCCGTGAAGGCCAACACCAATCTGATTCTGACCTACGAGCCAACCTTCTATTCACGTGCCGATGGCCGGACGCCGGCGGCGCCCACGCCGGGACGCGGCCCGGGCGGGCCCGCCGCGGACGATCCCGTGTTCAAAGCCAAGCGCGAATTCATCGAAAAGAACGGCCTGGTCGTCTTTCGCCTGCGCGACCACTGGCAGGCTCGCAAAGAGAACGACATGGTCACCGGCCTTGCCGCCGCGCTCGGTTGGTCGGCTCACCGCGTGACGCCCGATGACGCGCTGTACGAAATTCCCCCGGCCACCGCCGAGGCAACCGTGGCCTCCATCCGCGCCAGATTGAACCTTCGCGCCGGCCTCCGCACCGTCGGCGACCGGCACGCCGCCATCCGCCGTGTCCTTCTGTTTCCCGGCTCGATGACTCCGCCAACGATGTGGCAGCGCTATTCCGAAGTGGACATGATCGTCGCCGGCGAGGTCCGTGAGTGGGAGAACTCCCACTATGCCGCCGACCTGTTCACCGCCGGCGAGAAGCGCGCGTTCGTGACAATCGGCCGAGTGGTGTCCGAAGAGCCCGGCATGCGCGTCTGCGCCGATTGGCTCGAGACCGTCGTGAAGCAGGTCCCGGCAAAGTGGATCGCTGTCGGCGATCCCTATTGGAGTCCCGCCGCATGACCGCCCGCGAAGTCGTCGAGCTCATCAGGAAGAACCAGGGGATACCGTGGAACGACCGTTCCACTCGCGACACCTTCATGCTCGGCAATCCGGACACCGCCGTCAAAGGCATCGCGACCACGATGATGACCACCTTCAGCATGCTGAAGCGCGCCAACCAGGCCGGCCTGAACATGGTAATCACCCACGAGGACACCTTCTGGAACGACCGCGACGACACCAGCGACCTGGCCGAAAACCCGCTCTACAAACTCAAGACCGAATATGCGCTGAAGAACGGTATGGTCGTCTGGCGCGATCACGACCACATGCACGCCATGACGCCCGATTACACCGTGGTGGGAGAGCTTCGTTCCGTGGGCGTCCAGGGCGGCGAGCACGCCACCATGCGGCCCGGCATTTGGACGATTCCGGAGACCACCCTGGGAGAGTTGGCGGCCCGGGTGAAACGATCGAGCTGCGCGCGCGCCCTCCGCTGCGTAGGCGACCCGAAAGCCGAAGTGAGCCGGATCCTCGTCGGCCCCGGGTACGCGACTCCGCGCGTGACGCCCGAAGTCGACGTCGTGATTGGCGGCGAACAGCAGGAAGCCGATGGCGCCTTCGACAACGTGGAATACGTCATGGACGCGGTCTCTCTCGGCATGGCCAAAGGCGTCATCATGCTGGGCCACGTCATTTCCGAGCAGGCTGGGATGGAGGATTTCGGTAACTGGCTGCGGACCTTCCTCCCAGGCATTCCGATCCGCTTCGTGCCCGCAGAAGAGCCGTACTGGTGGGAAGCCCCTTATTCATCGCGCAGGGCGTTCATGGGGTCGAGCCGTGAAGCGCGCCGGGCCGGCAGGAGGCTGCCCAGTGCCGCCGCCGCCGACAGTGCCGCGGCGGCCGCAGCGAGTTGTCCGGGATCGCGCGCCGCGATGCCAAAGAGCAGGGACGCTGCCGTCTGTGCCAGCGCCAAAGACGCGGCGAGCCCGAGCACCAGGCCCGCCAGGATCAGCACGACCGCTTCCTTCAGCACCAGCCCCACGATCTGGCTGCGGCTGGCGCCCAGGGCCATCCGGATGCCAATCTCGTTGCGGCGCCGCATCGTGTTGTAAGCCAGCACGCCGTACAAGCCGATAATTGCGAGTAGCGCCGCCAGCCCGCCGAAGAATCCTGAGAGCGCCGCCAACAGGCGCTCCCGCATCAGGCTGTCGTAAAGCGTCCGCTCGAATCCCTGGAACCGCATTCCCGTGCCGGGCCGCCACGCCGCGATCCGCCGCCGCACCGCCGCCTCCACCGCGGGCAGCGGCGCCGAAGAGCGAATGAACATCATGCTCCCCTCCACTCCCGGCGGAAACTGGGTCACCGGTACGTAGGCCATCGCCGTCTCCGCATCCCGAAGCGTGAAATACCGCGTGTTGCTGGTCAGCCCCACCACCTCGTACTCCGCCACGGGATAATCCGGCTCGGGCAGGGTCCGGAACGTCTTCCCGATCGGGTTGGCCCCCGGAAAGAACATGTTCGCGAAGATCTCGTTGACCACCGCCACTTTGTGTGACGTCCTGCTGTCCTTGGTCGTGAAGTCGCGCCCCGCCACAATCGGCGTCCGCAGCGTGGCGAAAAACTCGGGACTGACCCACGTGAACCTCGCGTCCCGCACCATGGCGTCCGTGCGAGCCACCAGGCTCCACATGCCGCTTCCAATCAGGAAACTGGTGGTGCTGGCTGCCGATTCCACCTGTGGCGTGGCGCGCACTTCCTCGAGCAAGTCCCGCAGCACACCTTCGTCGT
>Ga0335077_10001661_pt1 | contig 26469 bp, 21 predicted proteins | sample Lox_Sample_31_FD_207151 | JGI IMG/M metagenome (GOLD analysis project Ga0335077, IMG submission 207151) | Soil microbial communities from Loxahatchee National Wildlife Refuge, Florida, United States - Lox_Sample_3.1 | ecosystem: Environmental > Terrestrial > Soil > Wetlands | place: USA... | reverse complement strand
GTGCAGAGAAGGCGCGCCGGAACTCAAACCCAGTCCACTGCGCAGCCGATCAACTAAAAGTAGCGCTGCAATTTCGCGGATGCGGGTTTTCACCGGTTTGAGGCCAATCAGCTCCCGGTCGAGTTGATCAAGCACGTCCTGAATGCGCGAATCGCGAAACGCGCCTTCTAAGTCTACCGGCGTATCGTCGGGCAAACTCTGGGCAATGCCGTTCTCAGGATTCATGGTTCCTGGTAGCGCCCACCCTTGGGTTTATCGGTGGCATAACTGTGTAGCGTGTAGCGGATACTCCTCCCCGGGCCTTCCTGACGCAGCACCTGAAAGCCGGGTTCGTGCTTGGGGCGATTGACGATAAAGGACAGGCGCACAGTTTCCCAGCCGCGTGTCGAATCGAACGCATTTACTCTGATGTAGTGGTTGGGATAGGCTTTGCGGCATTGATCGATCTCATACATGATTCCCGCTGCATCCTTAATATCAAACATCGGCATCCCCCACATTTCCCAGTAAAAGTTGCGCGGATGCGGGTCGTCAGTGAACTCCACGCTCACCGCCCAACGGCTTTTTAAGCAATACGCAACTTGTGCGCGGATTTCGGCGTCGGAAAAATCGGGAAGGAAAGAAAACGTGCCTTGCGTAATTCTCATGATGCGGTCTCCTTAGACACTGACCGTGGGTGTGGGCATAAAATCGGCGGTATCGGTGGAGGCGTAGTTGAAGGTAATGTCTTTCCACACTTCCAGCGCGGCTTTCAGCGGAGCGCACGCCTTTGCAGCCGTTTCGAGAATCTGCGCTCCCTCGTTCCAGATATCCTTGCCTTCATTACGCGCCTGAATAATCGCTTCCAACGCCACGCGGTTGGCAGTTGCGCCCGCCTGCACACCCATAGGATGGCCAATGGTGCCGCCGCCAAATTGCAGAACCACATCCTCGCCCAAATAATGAATTAATTGATGCATCTGCCCGGCATGAATGCCGCCAGAAGCCACCGGCATGACCTTGCGCAGGCCAACCCAGTCCTGCTCGAAGAAAATGCCGCGTTGCAAATCAACATCATTGTGCGGCTCGCGCAGGACGTTATAGTAACCCTGCACCATGTTCGGATCGCCTTCGAGCTTGCCTACCACGGTGCCGGCGTGAATATGATCAACTCCCGCCATGCGCATCCATTTGCAAATCACGCGAAAGCTGACGCCGTGAGCCTTCTGGCGCGTGTAGGTGGCGTGTCCTGCGCGGTGTAGATGCAGAATCATGTCGTTTTTGCGCGCCCATTTGGAAATAGATTGGATTGCGGTATAGCCGATGACAAGATCGATCATGACAATGCATGAGCCCAATTCCTTCGCAAACGCGGCGCGTTCGTACATGTCTTCCATGGTCGCCGCGGTGATGTTCAGATAATGCCCTTTGACTTCGCCGGTCTCGGCAGAAGCGCGATTCACCGCTTCCATGCAATACAGATAGCGGTCGCGCCAATGCATAAATGGCTGAGAATTTATATTCTCGTCGTCTTTTACGAAATCGAGACCACCTTTTAACGCTTCGTATACCACCCGCCCATAATTTTTGCCTGAAAGCCCCAACTTAGGCTTTGTCGTTGCGCCGAGCAGTGGCCTCCCGAATTTATCTAATCGTTCTCTTTCCACCACGATGCCGGTGGGAGGACCGTCGAAGGTCTTAAGGTAAGCGACGGGCATGCGCATGTCTTCCAGACGCAACGCTTTAAGCGGTTTGAAACCAAACACGTTGCCGATGATGGATGCAGTGAGATTGGCTATTGATCCCGGCTCGAACAAATCCAAATCGTAGGCAATGTAGGCAAAGTACTGTCCGGGACTGTTAGGAACGGGATCGATGCGGTAGGCCTTAGCCCGATAATGTTCGCAGGCAGTCAAACGATCGGTCCACACCACAGTCCAGGTAGCCGTGGACGATTCGCCCGCGACTGCGGCCGCGGCTTCCTCCGGATCAACGCCGTCCTGCGGCGTAACGCGAAACAGCGCGATGAGGTCGGTGTCCTTGGGTGTATAGCTGGGTTCCCAGTAACCCATGGTCTTGTAAGGTATGACGCCCGCCTTATAGCGTTCCTTGCCTTTGATCGTTCCTGCGCCCGGCCCGCCCATGACCATCTCCTTGAAAATGATGCCTAATTAATGGTACTCCAAATAATCATAAATGATACTCATGTGTTTTGATTGTTATAATAAGATTTTTGTTATAGTATTATTTAATTTCAGCCCCGGTCATCCGCCATGCTGCATTTAACATTGCGCCAGCTACGCGTGTTCGAAGCAGTGGCTCGCCACTTGAATTTTTCGCGCGCTGCCGAAGAGCTCTACTTGTCGCAGCCCGCGGTATCGATGCAAATCAAACAGCTTGAGGACAACATCGGACTGCCGCTGTTTGAACAGCTGGGCAAGCGCATTTACATGGCCGAGGCAGGGCGCGAACTGTTTCATTACAGCCGGGCGATCGCACAGCAGCTTGCCGAAATGGAAGGCGTACTGGATCAGATTAAAGGTCTGGACCGGGGTAAGCTCAATATCTCGGTTGTAAGCACCGCCAATTATTTTGCGCCGCAACTGCTGGCCAAATTTTGCCAACTGCACAAAAAAGTGGCTGTAAGCCTGAACGTCTCCAACCGGGAGACCGTGCTTAAGCAGCTTGCGGACAACGATACCGATCTGGCTATAATCGGACAGCCGCCGCAAAACGCGGACATCATCGCAGAAACATTTATGGAGAACCCGCTGGTGGTCATTGCCCCCGTTAATCACCGCTTGACAAAGCTACGCAAAATTCCGCTTGCCAAACTACAGCACGAGATATTTCTGCTGAGGGAAATGGGCTCCGGCACACGTGGCGCGATGGAACGTTTTTTCGCAGAGCATCGCATCAAGCTCAACCCTGGGATGGAAATGGGCACCAATGAGGCCATAAAACAGGCAGTGCAGGCCGGTATGGGATTGGGCGTTGTATCATTGCATACGGTCGAACTGGAACTGGAAGCACGTCGGCTTAAGCTGCTCGACGTGGAAGGATTCCCGATCCAGCGCCACTGGCATGTAGCGCACCGAAGCCAGAAGCGCCTGTCCAAGGTGGCACATGCATTTAAGGATTATTTGCTGAAGGAAGCTCCTAGATTGATGAGCAAGAAAGCTACTTGAAAATGTTATTCAACGTCACCAAATAGACAAACATTAGTTTAGCTTTTTGAAGTCTCCTATGATTCAGGTTCGTCCTGCTGCCGTGTCAGGCAGTTTCTACCCCCTCCAGCCCGAAGCGCTGGAGCAGGAGGTGGTTGCGCTACTGGGCAACGCAAAGCGGATTGAACCTGCGATTCCCAAAGCAATTGTCGCCCCGCATGCCGGCTACATCTATTCCGGCCCGGTTGCGGCAAGCGCTTATGCCCTGCTTGAACCCGCCTGGCAGCGGGTCAAGCGCGTGATTCTGCTGGGACCGGCGCATTTTGTAGCGGTGCGCGGATTAGCCTTGCCCAACGCCAGCGGCTTTGCCACACCGCTCGGTATGGTCTCGTTAAATGAAGCTAGTTTGGAAATGTTATCGCGATTGCCGCAGGTGGTGCAAAGCAAAGCGGCCCATGCTTCGGAACACTCACTTGAGGTCCATCTTCCGTTTTTACAGGTTGTGCTGGAGAAATTTACTCTGGTTCCAATTGCGGTCGGAGACGCAACACCTGAGGAAATTGCCGATGCCTTGGACCTCGTGTGGGGTGGCGAGGAAACCTTGATCGTGGTGAGTTCAGACCTTTCCCATTATCTGCCCTATGAAACTGCGCGCCGGGTAGACCAGGCGACGGCGCAAGCGATCCTGGATTTGCGCCAGCCTATCAGCCACCAGCAAGCCTGTGGCGCATCGCCGGTGAACGGCCTATTGCTCGCGGCGCAGCGCCGCAGCCTAAGACCTCGGCTTCTCGACCTACGCAATTCAGGTGATACCGTAGGCGATCGCAGCCGGGTCGTGGGTTACGCGGCTTTCGCGTTCTACGAAAGCGCACGCAATGTACACTAACGCAGAGCGAATTGTCCTCCCCATTGCCCGCGCGACTATCGGCCAAGCGTTGGGTCGGCAAGCTGCTGCGGACGAATCCGCACCCTGGCTGCAGGAGCTGAAAGCCTGTTTCGTCACACTTAAGATAGATGGCGATCTGCGGGGCTGCATTGGCTCACTTCACGCGCAGCGCTCGCTACTTGCGGACCTCAAGGCCAATGCGCTGGCGGCGGCATTCCACGATCCGCGCTTTGAACCGCTTAGCGACGATGAATTAAACTGCACGCGCATAGAGGTATCGTTGATCTCTGCCGTAGAGCCGATGTATTTTGCGAATGAGCAGGACGCCCTCAGCCAGCTGCGTCCCGCGATTGACGGCGTCATATTCGAGTACCAGAGCTGGCGCAGCACTTTTTTGCCGCAGATGTGGGAAAGCCTGCCCACACCGCAGGTATTCATGGGGCTGCTGAAAAAGAAAGCGGGGTTGTCGCCGTCTTTTTGGGCAGAGGGTATCCGATTGTCGCGCTATACTGTGCTTCGGTTCCACGAAGCTGAACATGAGGAAAACCTGTACTCATGAATCACCCAGGGAAATATTGGCACAAGCTGGACGACGGCCGCATTCAATGCGACCTTTGTCCTCGTGATTGCCGCCTGCACGAAGGGCAGCGCGGCGCCTGCTTCGTGCGCCAGCGGTTGGACGATGCCATGGTGCTAACGACTTACGGCCGTTCCTCAGGATTTTGCATTGATCCCATAGAGAAAAAACCGCTCAATCATTTTTATCCCGGCTCGAGCGTGCTGTCGTTCGGCACTGCCGGGTGCAATCTGGCGTGTAAATTCTGCCAGAACTGGGATATCAGTAAGTCCAAAGAAATGGATACCCTTGCAGATACCGCCTCGGCTGATGCCATTGCTGAGTCCGCGGTTGCTCATGGTTGTAAGAGCGTCGCTTTTACCTACAATGACCCGGTGATTTTCGCTGAATACGCCATGGACGTCGCGGATGCCTGTCGCGCACGCGGTATTAAGACGGTCGCGGTTACTGCAGGCTACATGCACGATGCGCCGCGCCGGGACTTCTATGCCAAAATGGATGCCGCCAATGTAGACCTCAAGGCATTCACCAACGAATTCTATTTCAAGCTTTGCGGCGCCCAGCTACAACCGATCCTGGATACACTCAAGTACCTCAAACATGAAACCCGTGTCTGGTTAGAAATCACCACGCTGCTGATCCCCGGCAAGAATGACAGCGATGAGGAAATTCGCAATGAATCGCAGTGGATCGCGCGCGAGCTGGGACTGGATGTGCCGCTGCATTTCACCGCATTCCATCCCGATTACAAGATGACGGACCTGCCGCCGACTCCGCCGCACACATTAAGCCGAGCGCGAGCCATTGCTCAGCAAGAAGGATTGCAATATGTCTATACCGGCAATGTGTTCGATACTGAGGGCGGCACCACTTACTGTGCCGCCTGCAAAACACCGCTTATCGCGCGCGATTGGCATCGCATTGTGAGCTACCGCGTCACGGACGACGGTAAATGCCCCGGCTGCGCCACGCCGCTCGCGGGCGAGTTCGCGCAATTCACCCGGCAGTTTGGCAACCGACGCATCCCGGTTGCGATACGCGCGTTTCATTAACGCCTAGCCAGCGAACCGCGTTAAGCCGCGGCTTTTCCCTGCTCCATCTGCGCGCTGTAGCGGCCAAGGCTCGCGGCGCTGTTCATTTTTTCTCGGTGGTAAAGCGCCTTTTGCGCTGCCGCTGCGTTGGCGGCCTGTCCCCTCCAGGTATTGAGCGCGGGCTCCTGCAGCGCGCGACCGTAGGAAAAGCTCAAAGGCCAGGGGTTGGGGCCCATCAAGTTCATGGCATTTAGATGCGCGGTCGCTTCTTCGGGGCCTTGCCCGCCTGAGAGGAACACGATTCCGGGCACTGCGGCGGGTACCACACGCTTTATGCAGCGCAGGGTCTGTGCAGCCACTTGTTCAACACCTGCGCGCTCCGCGGATTCGCTTCCCGAAATTACCATGCTCGCTTTAAGCACCATGTGTTCCAGTGCCACGCGCTGCAGATAAAGCTCACTGAAAACGCCGCGCAACGTAGCTTCAGTAACCTCAAAACAGCGCTGTATAGAATGTTTGCCATCCATTAACACTTCCGGCTCAACAATCGGCACCAATCCGGCTTCCTGGCAAAGCGCCGCATACCGCGCCAGCGCATGCGCATTGACATCCAGGCAGTATGCGCTCGGAATTCCTTCGCCTATGGTGATAACCGCGCGCCATTTGGCGAAGCTCGCGCCCATGCCGCGGTATTCTGCGAGACGCTCGCGCAGGCCGTCCAACCCTTCAGTAACCTTCTCTCCCGGAGCGCCGGCAAGTTTCTTGGCGCCGGCGTCTACCTTGATCCCGGCGAGGATTCCCTGGCGCTTGAGCGCGACCGGAAACGGCGTGCCGTCCGCGGCGGACTGCCGTATTGTTTCGTCATAAAGTATCATGCCGCTTACGTATTGCGCCGCTCCGGGCACCGTTATCAGGATTTCGCGATAGGCGCGGCGGTTATCGACGGTGGATTCTACACCGATGCTGTCAAAGCGCTTTTTACAGGTAGGAGTGCTCTCGTCTATCGCGAGTATGCCTTTACCTTTCGCCACCATGGCAGCGGCTGTGGTTTCAAGTTCACGTTCATACATTTGTCCTTCACCTCCAATAAAAATTCTAGCAGCGAATCATAAAAAAATCCTGCTTATCACGCATTTTGATGCTGCCCTATTTTTAGGATCTTCATCGTATTAGTACCCCCGGACTTGCCAATAGGTTCTCCGATCGTCAGCACGATTAGATCGCCCTCCCGCACCACCTTGTTTGCCAGCAGCTCTTTCTCGACTTCAAGCAGCAATTGCTGCCTGTCCTGACCGGTGTATTTCAACATCAGCGGGTAGGTATCGCGAAACAGGCAGACGCGGTGGCGCGTTGCAGTTTCAGTCGTGAGCGCATAAATCGGCACACCGCAATTCAGCCTCGATATCCATAATGCCGTAGAGCCCGACTGCGTGAGTGCGGCGATTGCCTTGATTTTCAGATGATACGCAGTAAACAGCGCGGCCATTGCAATTGACTGGTCGATACGGGTAAAGACACGATCCAAAAAATCGCGGTCCAGCGCCACTTCATCGGATTTTTCAGCTTCAACGCAGACACGGTTCATTGCTTCGACCGATTCCACCGGAAACTTGCCGCTGGCCGTTTCCGCAGACAGCATGACTGCGTCGGTGCCCTCCAGTACCGCATTCGCCACGTCCGATACCTCGGCGCGGGTGGGTATCGGGCTCTCTATCATTGATTCCATCATTTGTGTCGCGATAATGGTGAGCTTGTTCATACCGCGTGCGACGCGAATCATGCGTTTTTGCAACGCAGGAACCGCTGCATCGCCGACTTCAACTGCAAGATCTCCGCGCGCAACCATGATACCGTCACACGCCTCTAGAATTTCCTGCAACGCGGGAATCGCTTCTGCTCTTTCGATCTTGGCAATTAGCAATGCGTGTCCGCCGGCATCGCGCAGCAGCTGGCGGGCCAGGCGCATATCGGAGCCGCTTTTGGCGAACGATACCGCCAAATAATCCGCTTTGAGCTGAACCGCCGTTTTGATGTCTTGCCGATCTTTTTCAGTAAGAGCCGGCGCGGTCAGCCCTCCGCCCTGCCGGTTGATGCCCTTGTTGTTAGTCAGCACTCCCCCGTGCCTCACGCTGCAAACAATCTCGTCGTCGCGCACCGCCTTTACGTCGAACACCATGCGCCCGTCATCGAGCAGCAGCACCGCGCCCGGGACGACATCGCGCCGCAGTTCCTTGTAATCCAGGCCCACACGCCGTTCATTGCCCGGTTTGTCGCTGGTGTCGAGAACAAATGAATCGCCAGCGCGCAGCGTGATTTTGCCCTGCTCGAACCTGCCAATGCGGATTTTGGGACCCTGCAAATCGGCAATGATGCCGACACTGCGACCTACTTTCCGTGCCATTTCGCTCACCGTCTCAGACCGTTGCAGATGATCCTGGGCTGAACCGTGGGAAAAATTCATGCGCACCATATCGACGCCGGCAGCTATCATGCGTTCAAGTACTTTCGGGTCGCTGGAGGAAGGTCCGAGCGTTGCGACAATTTTAGTTCTACGCAGCATAACAATTCGGACATTGACGGATGAAATAAAATCCGCCGAAAAAACTTGAGAATTTATCCCGCATCACTGCCTTGCACGTTGTTCAAGAATTTCCACAGCCGGCAGTTTCTTGCCCTCCATAAACTCAAGAAACGCGCCGCCACCGGTCGAAATATAGGATATTTTGTCTGTAAGTCCGAATTTGGCCAGCGCTGCAAGCGTCTCGCCGCCGCCCGCGAGGGAAAATGCCCTGGAATCGGCAATGGCGTTAGCCAACGCCAGGGTGCCCGCGCTGAACTGCTCGAATTCGTACACACCGAGCGGCCCGTTCCAAACGATGGTACCGGCCTTCTCCACTATGCGAACAATCGTTTCGCGGGTTTTAGGCCCGACATCCATGATCAGGTCATCCGCGGCAATCTCTTTGATGTCCTTCAACGTGGCTTTGGCAGTAACCGAAAATTCCTTGGCGCATATTACGTCGTGCGGAATTAGCACCTCGCCACCTTTGCCACGCACCGCCTGAATAATCTCCAGCGCCTCCCCGGTCAATTTCGCCTCTGCGAGGGATTTGCCGATCGCGTGACCTGCGGCGAGCATAAACGTATTCGCGATACTGCCCCCCACGATCAATTGGTCTACAATTTTACACAGCGAATTCAGCGCGGGGAGCTTAGTGGAGACTTTAGCGCCTCCGACGATGGCAACTAATGGTCGCTTAGGGTTGTGCAGCGCTTTTCCAAGCGCATCCAGTTCGGCGGCAAGCAAGGGACCGCTACAGGCGACTTTGGCAAATTTCGCAACTCCATGAGTGGACGCTTCGGCGCGATGCGCTACGGCAAAAGCGTCCATGACATAAATATCGCATAATTTCGCCATTCTTTGCGCAAGCTCATCGCTGTCTTCTTTTTCCCCCTTGTTAAAGCGCACGTTCTCAAATAAAACCGCATTGCCTGCCGCAACTTCCGCTCCGTCTAACCAGTCACTAACCACTGTCACTTCACGACCCAATAATTGGGAAAGGCGCCGCGCCACCGGTTTCAGGGAGCGGCGTTCATCGTACGTTCCTTCTTCTGGCCTCCCCAGATGCGACATCAGCATGACTTTGGCGCGCGCTTTGAGCGCACGTTCTACGGTCGGCAATGAGGCGCGGATGCGCGTATCATCCGCCACCTCGCCGTTGTTCAACGGCACATTGAAGTCCTCGCGTATCAGCACGCGCTTGCCCGCAAGATCAAGATCGGTCATCCTCAGGATAGACATGGCCGGATTATCTTGCGTTCATCCATGCAACCGTCACATCCAGCATGCGGTTGCTAAACCCCCACTCGTTGTCATACCAGGACAGCACTTTCACAAGTGTGCCCCCAGTTACTTTGGTAAGTGACGCGTCGAAGATCGAGGAAGCGGAATGATGATTGAAATCGATCGAAACCAGCGGCTCGTCGCTGTAGTCGATGATGCTTTTTAATTCTCCCTCTGATGCCTGCTTCATCACCGCATTTACTTCTTCAACCGTCGTCGGGCGTTTCGCGATAAAGCTCAAATCCACCAATGATACATTGATGGTTGGTACGCGCACTGCGAAGCCGTCGAACTTACCGTCAAGCTCCGGCAACACTAGGCCTAGCGCCGAAGCGGCACCGGTTTTGGTTGGGATCATGGACATAGTGGCAGAACGGCCGCGCCGCAGGTCCTTGTGATAGACGTCGATCAACACCTGGTCGTTGGTATACGCGTGCACTGTGGTCATCAGACCACTGACAATTCCGATTTTCTCGTGCAGAACTTTGGCAAGCGGCGCAAGACAATTTGTGGTGCACGATGCATTTGAAATTACCGTGTGAGAAGCTTTCAGATTTCTATGGTTGACTCCGTAGACCACGGTAGCATCGACATCCTTGCCCCCCGGAGCGGAAATAAGGACTTTTTTTGCGCCGGCTTTTATATGCCCCGCGGCCTTCTCCTTGCTGTTGAAAAGACCGGTGCATTCGTGTACTACATCTACACCGAGTTCCTTCCAAGGCAGTTCCGCAGGGTTGCGCACGGCTAGCACGTTGATGCGGTCGCCATTGACGATCATAGCGTCGTTTTCCACTTCAACGCTGCCCCGAAATCGCCCGTGTACCGTGTCATAACGGGTAAGATGGGCATTGGTTTCGGCGTTTCCAAGGTCGTTGATAGCAACGATGGCAATTTCCTTGTTACGCCCCGATTCATAGAGAGCGCGCAAAATGTTGCGTCCGATGCGTCCATAACCGTTAACAGCGATGCGAATAGCCATTGTTTCTGCTCCAGGAATAAAATCAATAATTTTTACAGCGGGCGCTTGAACCGGGCGTAAGTAACTTTAAGCAAAACTTTTTGGCGATCTCGCCACGTCTTAGAACCGACTTGACCGGCTACCCGCAAGCCTCCCTTACAGCTTACCGCGTCAACCCGCGATTGCATTTGACCAACGTCAAGTCTTTACGACATTGCGCACAGCTTTTACCACATTTTCCACTGTAAATCCGAAGTATTTGAACAAATCTGCAGCGGGAGCAGACTCGCCAAAGCGGTCTATTCCCACCACTGCGCCCTGCAACCCGACATATTTGCGCCAGAAATCGGTGACGCCGGCTTCGACGGCCACGCGCGCCACTCCGGCGGGCAAAACCAGAGACTTAAAAGCCTCATCCTGGCGGTCGAATACCGAAGTGCATGGCATTGACACTACACGCACCGGGATACCTTCTTTAGCAAGCGTTTTTTGTGCCGCCATCGCCAGCGCCACTTCCGACCCCGTCGCGATAATTACCGCGTGCGGATCGCCGGCCGAGGCTTCCGCAAGGATGTAGCCTCCCTTTGCGATGTTTGCAATAGTCATCGCATCGCGCTTTAGAAAAGGTACGTTTTGACGCGTGAACAACAAACTCGACGGTCCGCTTTTGCGCTCTATAGCCTGCGCCCACGCAACCACAGACTCCACCGTGTCGCAAGGACGCCATACATCCATGTTGGGTATATAGCGCAGCGTAGCCGCCTGCTCCACAGCCTGATGCGTTGGCCCGTCTTCGCCCAGACCGATGGAATCATGCGTAAAGACATAAATCGCGCGAATTCCTATCAGCGCCGCCATGCGCAGCGCGTTGCGTGCATAATCAGAAAATATGAGAAATGTCCCGGCAAAGGGGATCAGGCCGCCGTGAAGAGCCAATCCTGTCACAATGGCCGTCATGCCGAACTCGCGTACACCGTAGTAAATGTAGTTGCCGCCGCTGTTTTTATCGATTGCTTTGGAACCCGACCACAGTGTGAGATTCGAGCCGGTGAGGTCCGCGGAGCCACCGATTAACTCGGGTAGCAGCGGCGCCAAGCCTTCAATTGCATTTTGCGAAGCTTTGCGGGTGGCAATGCTCTCCGATTTTTCATTCACTTTGGAAATGAGCTGCTGCACATGCTCGCGCCAATCGGCGGGAAGTTCGCTATCAACGCGACGCTGAAACTCGGCGGCTTCAAGTGGGAATTTCTTCGCAAACTCGCCAAACTTACGCCTCCAATCCGCTTCAAGCGTGGCGCCCCGGCTGCGGGCATCCCAGCCCTCGTATACCTCTCTTGGGATTTCAAACGGCGGATAGTTCCAGCCGATATTGGCGCGGGTCGCCGCCACTTCCGCTTCGCCTAAAGCCGCGCCGTGCGCCTCGTGCGTACCCTGCTTGTGCGGCGCGCCTTTCCCGATTACCGTCTTGCAACATATCAGGGTCGGCTTGTCACCGATCTGCAGGGCAGCCCGGATTGCCACATCCAGCGCCGCGCTATCGTAACCGTCGACATTGCGAATGACATGCCAGCCGTAAGCCTCGAAGCGTTTCGGCGTGTCGTCTGTAAACCAGCCTTTTACCTGACCATCAATGGAAATTCCATTGTCATCGTAAAACGCAATTAGCTTGTTGAGTCCCAGGGTGCCGGCAAGGGAGCATGCTTCATGTGAAATGCCTTCCATCAGGCAACCATCGCCACAAAATACATAAGTATGGTGATTAACGATGTCGAATTCGGGACGGTTAAAACGAGCGGCAAGTACCTTTTCCGCAATGGCCATTCCCACGGCATTGGCAAGCCCTTGGCCAAGGGGACCGGTCGTGGTTTCGATCCCCACGGTACACCCGTATTCGGGGTGCCCGGGTGTCTTCGAATGAAGTTGCCGAAAACGTTTCAGTTCCTCCATAGGCAGGTCGAAGCCGGTAAGGTGCAGGAGCGCGTATTGAAGCATTGACCCGTGGCCGTTGGAAAGCACAAATCGGTCGCGGTCCGGCCAGTTGGGATTGGACGGGTTATATCGCAAATGGTGGTTCCACAATACTTCGGCGATTTCCGCCATTCCCATCGGCATTCCCGGATGACCGGAATTTGCTTTCTGAACGGCGTCCATTGCCAGTGCGCGTATGGCGTTGGTCAGATCCTTGCGTTTTGCCATTTTAGAACCTCGAACATAGCAGCTCAGCCGGTGCACCGGAAAATCGCAATTGCTTCCAGACACGGGGCGGATTCAAGAACATCATCCAAACCGCACGTGCCAGAAATTGAATATCCGTACCGCAATTATAATGGAACGTTACTGAGGTAGAGCCAGGCTTGGCAATGATTTATTGTTCGTGATTGCGCCTTCCCATCTTGATTCCGAGTTGTTTCAGCTTGCGATACAAGTGTGTCCGCTCCAGTCCGACTTTTTCAGCAATCCGGCTCATATTGCCTCGCTCTTTGTTAATGTGGTGCCTGAAGTAGACGCGCTCAAATGCATCCCGCGCCTCGCGCAAACCGACGTCGAGTGGCAGCGCGTGGTCTGCAACCTGCGGTTCAATGTCAAATTGCGACAGGACTCGATTGACTTCATCGACGCTAATCTCTTTTTCAAGCGAAGTTAGCGCCAAAGTCTTTACGGCGTTTTCCAACTGGATCAAGTTGCCCGGCCAAGAGTAGTTGCGCAATGCGTTGAGTGCTGAAGTACTGAATTCACGCAACGGTGCTTCACCGGCTTCGACACATCGCGACAGCATGAGTCTTGCAAGATCGGGGATGTCCTCGCGGTGCTCCCGCAAACTGGGCACGCCAAGGGTGAGGACGCTCAGCAGTTGATACAGGCTGCCATCGAACAAGCCCTGGCTCACCAACTGCGGCAACGGTTTTGACGTGGCGCACACCAGCCGTACGTTGTACTTCCCGAGCTTGCTGACAAGAAACATCAAGCCTTTTTGCTCTTGCCGGCTAAGATTTCCTATCTCGCTTAAGAACAGTAAGCCGTCGTGCGCCTGCTGCAGCAGATCCAATGGCGCACCGACGAGTTGAGCGTTATTTTCAGGGTTAACCCATTGTGTGTTGGGCTCATGCAGGAAGCGTGCGCACAGTTCCACTCCGCAGCCCACTTCGCCAACCAGCAACAGCGGTAAATTGAGATTGGCGATTTGCTCCATGCGTTTTTTGAGCTCAGCGATTTGCGGCGACTTGCCAAGGCTTGCCAGCGAAAGCAGTTGCTGGGTATGAATGGTGCCGCGCCTGAGCGCTTGTCCAACTGTACTTAGAAGCTTTTGCATCGCGATGGGTTTTTCCAGGAAATCAACCGCGCCGATGCGAGTCGCTTCTACGGCGGTCTCGATGGTGCCGTGACCCGACATCATGACGACCGGCATGGTGAGCAGTCCGTTGCTCGCCCATTCCTTGAGAAGCGTGATGCCATCAGTATCAGGCATCCAAATATCAAGTAGCACCAGGTCAGGACGCATTTCCATGCGCCGCGCGCGCGCCTGACTGGCGTTTTCGGCAAGCCTCACCTGATAACCTTCGTCCTCAAGGATTTCAGAAAGCAGTTCGCGAATGCCTACTTCGTCGTCTACGACTAAGATCTGGTTCGTTGCCATTTATTGTCTTCTACGCGGCGCGTGCCAGCGGCAACGAAATGCTGACGCAGGCACCATGCGGTTTAACATTTTCGACGTGGATGATGCCGCTGTGTTCGTCCACAATTCGTTTAACGATAGCCAGTCCCAAGCCGGTGCCCTTAGGCTTGCTGGTCACATACGGCTCGAACAGCCGCGTCATCAGCTGTTCAGGAAATCCGCTGCCATTATCTTGAACGCTGAGCTGTATATGGTTTCTTTGCGCTTCGGTTCGCACCACGATGCTCGGTCTGGGCACATCCGCCAGCGCGTCCTGGGCGTTCTGCAATAAATTATGAATAACCTGGCGGAGTTGTGTCCTGTCGCCCATGATGCGTGGCAGCTGGGGTGCAAGTTCAAGCTTGATGGTGAATGCCGGCGATTCGTAAAGCGCAAGCACTTCGCGCAGCAGATTATTAAGATCGATAGATTGCAATCGGGACTCCGAGGTGCGCGCGTAGTCACTGAAAGCATCCACCATATTTTGCATCGCCGCTACCTCGCTGATAATCGTTTGGGTTGAACGTTTCAAAATATCCAGATCCGGTTTATCAAGCTTATCTGCCAGCTTATGCTTGAGCCTTTCGGCAGAGAGCTGAATGGGCGTAAGCGGATTTTTAATCTCGTGCGCCAATCGGCGCGCCACTTCGCCCCAGGCTGCATCGCGCTGCGCCTGCAATAGATGAGTGACGTCATCGAACACCACCACATAACCGGATTGCCCCGCGCGCGAAAGGTTGCTGCCGCGCAACAAAAGCATGCGCGTGCCGGATTTTCCCGAGTATTCTACCTGTTTCTCCCATTCGTCGGCAGACGATTGCCTAAACGAAGATAAAATCTGCTCGCTCAGGCCGTGCAGTGCGACGTTTGCTGCACGCCATTCCTCAAGGCTGGACCCGCGCAACGTTGAAAATTCGGTCTCGAGTATGTGGGCCGCGCTGAGGTTTGCCGAACGCAGCCTAAAATCCTCGTCAAAGGCCAGTACACCTGCGGATAAATTGGCGAGGACGCTCTCCAGGTAGGCCTTGGCCGTTTGCAGTTGTTCCTGATGGCGTTCCGCTGTGGCTCTTGCTTCCGATAATTGTTGTGTCATATCGTTGAACGACTGCATCAATATGCCGAGTTCATCGCGGCTTTTTACTTGGGCCCGTTGACTGAAATCGCCTTGCGCGACTGCGCGCGTACCTTCAGCTAAAACTTCAAGCGGAGCGCTTAAGCGCTCACTAATGAGAAACGCCAGCGCCAGGGCCGAGAGCCAAGCAAGCAGCAGCGTAAGCGTCAACGTCAAAGCATAGAGCCGCTTTAATCCAAGGCGGGACAGGGAAAGTTCCTGGTAATCGCGATATACCGATTGCACCGTCTCAGCATCTCGCGCCAATTGCTGGGGCACGGGTTGTAGCAGCTGCAACACGCGCATGTCGTCGTTCAGGCTTAACACATTCACCGGTACCACCACACGCAGAAAAAGGCCTTTGCCTGGAATCGTATCAATACTACTGTACGATTGCTGCTGGCGAAGCTGCTTCAGTAAAACGGTGTTCGGCAAATCCGGCATTAACACATTGCGCTCGCTCGTGGAAAAAGCGATTATATTGCCGCGCTGGGTGAACAATGTAGCTTCCTGTACGCCAAGCTGCTCGCGCAAATTGTTAATCGCGGTAAGGCGCTCGGCCGCAGGAACTTCGGATAGCGATAACGCTGCCGTGTCCGCTTTCTTGCTCAGGTCCTTGAGCATGTTGTCAAGCGTGGTGCGGCCCAGACTCAAGCCGCCTTCCAGCGCCTTGTCCACGCGCACATCGAACCAAGACTCGATGCTCTTCGCCAGAAACTGAACCGACACACCGTAAACCAGGGCACCGGGCAGTACCGCCATCAGCGAGAAGAACAGCACGAGGCGCAACGTAAGCTTGGAACCGAATACGCGGGCCGCAAGCTTCTTGCGCAGCACTGACAATTGATAAACCACCAAGCCCAACAAACACAGCGCCATGACCCCGTTTAATGCCAGCAGCAACGGGTAATTCCGGGCAAACAAAGCGGTGTTCGCGCTGGCCGTGGACAGCAAGAACAGAAAGACTGCACCTAAGCCTAGACACAGGATCAGGAAGTATTTCATGTCTCGCCCCCGCTCACGGCGTAACCTCCCAGCGGTACCAGTCTGAGCTTAAGGACCAATCATCCGACGCCAGCGCATTCACCTGAAATGGCTTCGGCAGCTGTGACAGATCGAGTTTCATGCGCAACGCAGCAGTATATTTCTGGTTTTTTTGGAGCGCATCCTTATCCGCCACCAGACGGTCATGCATCTGACTCATCACATCCACCGCTTCGCCCAGGGTGGCGTAATTCTGGAACAGCGACCCTGCACTCAAGCGATACTGCCTGGTAAGCGCGTTATAACTCAGCTTGAATTGCTGATGCAGCTCTACCACTTTTTTATCGAACCAATACCATCGCGGGTGCACCAATTCGAACTCGGTGACGAAATACAATGCCACTCCTTTATTGAGCGCGTCTTCCAGAGTGTTGGTCAAATTGATATCGAACTCGGCGTTAAGCCGGTAGCCATCCGAATCCACGTCTAGCTGCGCGCTGCGCACCTGGATGCCTTCGGCAAACAAGCTCCCCGGAGCTAAAGCAAGCCAGAACACGACCGCGCAGGTAATCCTGCTCCAGCGCCGCAAAATCAATAACGGTCTAATTCTTGCGGAGCAGGGCGTAGAAGAAACCATCATGCTGGCTATCGGGTAGCAATTGACTTTGCGCGTTGAGCGGCAGAAGCTCGGAGTTGCGGTGGCGTTCCAGAAATGCGTCGACTTGCCGGCCATTTTCTTCGGCGAAAACCGAGCATGTAACATACAGCAATTTACCACCTATATCCAGGCATTGCCACAATGCATCCAACATGCGCCGCTGGACGGCGGCGTACTGCGCGATGTCGGTCTCGCGTCTCAACCACTTGATGTCAGGGTGACGGCGCGCGACACCTGACGCCGAACAAGGAACATCCGCGAGGATGCGCTGGAAAAGTTTACCCTTGCACCAACTTGAAGGATTCGCGGCGTCGCCGCAGATAACACGAGCTTCAAGCTTCAATCTTCGCAAATTCTCCTCAACGCGCCGCAATCGCTCCGGGTCATTGTCCAGCACAGTAAGCTGAACGTCCGCCAATTCGAGTATGTGCGTAGCCTTGCCGCCTGGGGCGGCACACGCGTCAAGAACTTGCATTCCCGGTTGTACGTCCAGCAGCGGCGCAGCCAACTGCGCTGCGGCATCCTGAACCGTAACCATGCCTTCGGCAAAACCGGGGAGATTCGCGACCGCAATGGCGTGCTTGAGCAGCAGCGCTTCGCCGCCAAGGTCTTGCGCTTCGATACCGGCATTTTTCAGCAGCATTTGGTAGTCGCGCTTTGCAATGGCGCGGCGGTTAACCCGCAGCGTCATCGGGGGGTGGAGGTTGGAAGCTGTTAGAATTGCGTCGTAGTCGCGCGGAAATTGCGCTTTGAGTTTGTCTATCCACCATTGTGGATGCGAATATCGGCCGACCTCATCGGCTGCGGCCAGCGCCTGAAGGGTTTCCCGTTTGCGCAGGAAGTTGCGCAATACGGCGTTCACCAGCCCCATCGCGCGCCTGTGATGGAGCGTCGCTGCGGTCTTCACCGCATGGTCCACGACTGCATACGGCGCGGCTCTGGTGTGTTGCAGCTGGTACAATCCAACCAAAATCAATGCGCGCAGCTGCTGATCACGTAGCGGCTTATCCAGCAGATGTTCAACAAGCGCTTGCAACCCCCCATAGAACCGCAGTGTACCGTAGCTCAAGTCTTGAATAGCGGCGCGTTGCTGCGGGCTCAAGTTTTGCTGGCGTTGCCACAAGGAAGAGAGGACTTGCGACAGATTCCGCCCGGCCAAAGTCTGGTGCACCGCGAGGCTGGCCAAGCGCTGTATTTCGACCATCGCATCCGCCAGGGGGCGATCTATGCTTTGTTCGCCATAGCCAAAAGACGCGCGATGCGTTCCTGAGTTGACGGATGGGTGCTAAATAGCCCCTTTACGCCGCCACCGGAGAGCGGGTTGATGATCATCATTTGCGCCGTCTCGGGATGCAATTCCGCTGTTGGCATCGGTTGGCCTCGTGCGTAGCGTTCGATTTTCTCCAACGCGGAGGCCAAAGCCTGTGGATCTCCCGAGACTTCGGCGCCGCCGCGGTCCGCGTCGAATTCACGTGACCGGGAAATCGCAAGTTGTATCAACATCGCGGCGAGCGGCGCCACGATCAGTACGAGCAGGGCTACCAGAGGATGCACATTGCGCTCATTCTGGTTGCTGCCTCCAAACAGCAGGCCCACTTGCGCTATGGAGGAGATCGCGCCGGCGATAGTTGCCGAAATAGTCGAAATAAGAATATCGCGGTGCTTCACGTGCGACAGCTCGTGGGCCAGCACACCCCGCAGCTCACGTGGGGTAAGTAATTGCAAGATTCCGGATGTGGCGGCTACCGCGGCATGTTCTGGATTGCGACCGGTGGCAAAGGCGTTAGGTTGCGTTTCATCGATCACGTACACCTTCGGCATCGGAAGCTGCGCGCTTTGCGTAAGTTCACGCACCATCCTGTAAAGCTGCGGCGCGCGGTGTTCATCTACCTCCCTGGCACGGTACATTCTGAGGACCATTTTATCGGAGAACCAATAAGCCGCAAGGTTCATGGCGCAGCCCAAAACCAAAGCCACCGCCATCCACGAGATGCCACCCAGCAACAGTCCGACCGCACCGAACAGCGCGACGATCGCGGCCATCAGCAACGTAGTTTTAACCCAATTCCCCAACATCGATGTTTCCTCAGCACATGTTCAACGACGCCCGCGTTAATTAGATAATGCCGCTCGTAAAAAAATTCAAGCGCCGAGACAAATACCCGGTTTCAGCCTCATCCCTTTAAGAAATTCCCGCACCGGCAGGCGCTTGCCGCCCGCTCGTTGCGCTTCCTCAACGCGCATCGCTCCCGCTCCGCATGCAACGACCAAACTTTCGTCATCGATGCTGATAATTTCTCCGGGTTTCCCGCGACGACCGTGCTCCAGCCGCGCTTTCCAGATTTTCAACGTTTCACCATCTAACGAGGTGTAAGCTCCAGGTTTTGGATTGAACGCGCGTACTGCGCGCTCAATTTGCAGCGCCTCGTTTTTCCAATTGATGCGCGCATCTTCCGTCTCTAGTTTGCCGGCGTAGCTTGCGCCATGCTGCGGTTGCGGCTGCGGCCTGAGTTCCCCGCGCTCGAGCCCGCGTAATGCGAGGACAATCGTTTCTCCGCCTTGCTGCGCAAGTTTGTCATGCAGGGTCTGAGCGGTGTCGTCTGCTGCAATCTTCATGCGGCTTTGCATTAACACAGGCCCGGTATCCAATCCCTCGTCCATTTGCATGATGCTGATGCCGGTCTCCTTATCCCCCGCAAGCAGCGCGTGCTGAATCGGGGCCGCGCCCCGCCATCTCGGCAACAGCGACGCATGGATATTGATGCAGCCCAGTCGTGGCACGCTTAATACGGCTTTCGGGAAAATCAATCCGTATGCAGCAACCACGATCACGTCCGGCGAAAGCTTTTTCAGTACCTCCAGTAGACCCGGTTCTTTCAGGGATTGCGGTTGGAGCAAGTTGAGTCCGTGCTTTAACGCCAGCCCTTTCACGGGGCTCGCCTTTGGTGCCAAGCTGCGCCCGGCGGGACGATCTGCGCGAGTGAGCACTAACTCCGGCTTGAAGTCGAAGCGGAGCAGCTCATCTAATGCGCGCGCCGCAAAATCAGGGGTGCCCGCAAAGACTAATTTCATTACATTATCTTGCGCCGCATTTTTTTGAGCTTGCTAAGTATTCTTGCTTGCTTGAGGCGAGAAAGATATTCCACGAATACCTTCCCTTTAAGATGATCGATCTCATGTTGGATACACACCGAAAGCATTCCGTCAGCATCCAGGCTAAACGCTTTCCCCTCGCGATCCAGTGCCCGTACTGTGACACGCTCGGCGCGCTGCACCTTTTCAAAAATCCCCGGCACTGAAAGGCAGCCTTCCTCACAATCGGAAGTCCCCATGCTTGCCAGAATTTCCGGATTGATCAGCGTTAGCAGCTTGTCGTGCGTTTCCGAAATGTCGATCACGATGACTTGCTTGTGCACATCCACCTGAGTCGCCGCCAAGCCCACGCCTGGAGCGGCATACATAGTTTCCGCCATATCCGCCACCAGCTTTTTTATTTCGTCATTCACCGCTGCCACGGGTTGGGCGAGGGTATGCAGGCGCGCATCCGGGTATTGCAAAATTCTCAAAAGTGCCATTTTCGCTTGCTAATTTAATAAACCACATGCAGAATTTAGACTAACTGCTGATTTCTTATGACGTATGATACACTTTGGGTATCGCAGAATTTCAGGTTTGAATTACCGCGAGCGGGGATTCCGATGGCCAATATTCACATTATATCGCTGATTCTGATCTCGGGTTTGCTTACTGCGCAAGCGGCGGCTGACGAGCCTGCGCAAGCACCCGCGGATGAGCCTGCGCAAACGACAGCGGATCAGCCTGCGCAAACAACAGCAGCAGATGTACCTACACAATCGGCAGCGGAGCAACCGGTCAGGCTGCAAGACAATCCCCCAGACCGCTATGTCGTGGTAAAGGGTGATACGTTGTGGGGAATCTCGAAACGCTTCCTCAAAGATCCTTGGCAATGGCCGCAAATTTGGGGCATGAACCGGGACGAAATTAAAAATCCGCATCTAATTTACCCGGGTGACGTCATTATGCTCGATCTGTCGCACCGCGCGCCTGAACTGCACTTGCTGAAGGGCGAGCAGGTGAGAGGCGCGGTTGTCGAGGGTCGGGAAACCGTAGAGGGTAGGGAAACCGTTAAGCTAAGCCCGCATATGCGTGTAGAAGCCCGGGAGCGCGCTCCGATACCCACCATCCCGCGGGCTGCCATTGAACCTTTCCTAAGCCAGCCCTTGGTCATTGAAGCCGGTGGGCTTAATGGCGCGCCGCGCATTGTTGCCACGGAAGACGAGCGTGTTGTGCTGGGAGGAGGCGACCGTGCCTATGTATACAGATTACCCGCAAACGAGGGAGCCGATTGGCAAATCTATCGCCCGGGCAAAAAACTGGTTGACCCGGAAACCGGCGAACTCCTCGGTTACGAAGCCATTTATCTTGGCGAAGCAAAAGTCCTTAAATTTGAGACCCGAGTAGATATGGCGAGTCCGATCGAGATCACCAAATCCGTCCAGGAAATTAATGCCGGAGACCGTCTAGTCACAGCCACCCGGGTTTCAATCGATAATTACGTACCGCATGCACCGGAAAAATTCATCAGGGCACGCATCATATCGCTTTATGGTGGGATCTCGGAAGCCGGCCAAGACACTATCGTCACGCTCAACAAGGGAACACGCGATGGTATTGAGAGAGGAGATGTGCTCGCCCTTTACCGCCGCTCGCCGCCAGTGAGAAACCCAAAGGGCGAAATCGTTCTGCGGATTCCCGATGAGCGCTATGGGTTGTTGATGGTGTTCCGCACCTTTCAAAAAGTCTCTTACGGGCTCGTCATGCAGATCACGCGCCCGGTGCATGTGTTGGACGCGGCACAGACGCCTTGACTTAACACGCCACGCTTGGCTGTCAGCAAATGCAGCCCGACAAGGACACTGAAAACTGGCTTGCGTTAAGCCTAGTGCCAGGGTTGGGAAACGAATCGTGCCGCAAACTTCTGCTGGCCTTTAAGGAACCCGATGCAATTCTGCGCGCGAGCCACTCGCAGCTTGCCCGCGTGGTTTCGAGCGAGCTTGCCGGCAGCATCACTCAAGGCGCGGACCGCAGCGCAATTCTAGGCGCGCTCAAATGGCTTGAACAGGATCGGAACTCTCTGATCACGATCGCTGACGATGAGTATCCCAGACTCCTGCTGCAAATTCCCGATCCGCCGCTTCTTTTCTATGTCAAAGGCAGGCGCGATCTTCTTAACTTTCCGTCGCTGGCGATAGTCGGCAGCCGCAACGCCACTCCGCAAGGCATTGCCAATGCCGAAAGCTTCGCGCGTAATCTCAGCGACGCTGGCCTGACCATTTTGAGCGGTCTCGCCGTTGGCATCGATGCTGCCGCGCATCGCGGCGGGCTTAACGGCGCAGGTTCGAGCATTGCAGTCGTCGGCACGGGACTGGATATCGTATATCCCGGGCGCAACCGTGATTTGGCGTACATGCTCGCCGAGCGCGGAGCGCTGATTTCCGAGTTTCCGCTGGGCACACCCGCTATCGCCAGCAATTTCCCCCGGCGCAACCGCGTCATCAGCGGTATGGCGCGCGGCTGCCTGGTTGTCGAGGCCGCGCTTTCAAGTGGATCGCTGATCACTGCGCGCTGCGCACTGGAGCAGGGCCGCGAGGTATTTGCCATTCCAGGATCCATCCATTCCCCGCTTTCCAAGGGCTGTCACGCGTTGCTTAAGCAGGGCGCAAAACTCGCGGAAAGCGTACAGGACATTCTTGAAGAAATCGGCTGGCAAAAAGCCCAAGACAATAGGGTGTTGGTCGGTCGTGAGGAGGAGACCTTGCCTTTGCTCGATCATTTGGGATTCGACCCATGCAATATCGACACGCTGTGCGCACGCAGCCAGCTTTCCCCTGATGCGGTTACTGCAATACTCCTGAAACTCGAACTCGCGGGCCGCGTGGCCGCGCTTCCCGGCGGGCTATTTCAACGACTGCATTGATTGCGCGTCACCGTAGCTGACATATACGTGATGCAAATTTCTTGCTATCACTGCAAATAGTTTTTATCATCTTGCGCTTTATTCCCGCCGTTGAAAGCGCATGTCCAGCAATTTAATGATCGTGGAGTCACCGTCCAAGGCCAAGACGTTAAAGAAATATTTGGGCCGTGATTTCGAAATTCTCGCCTCGTTCGGCCATGTGCGTGACCTGATACCCAAACAAGGCGCGGTCGATACCGCACATGGCTTCGCCATGAAATACCAATTGATTGCACGCAATCATAAGCACGTTGAAGCGATTGCCAAAGCAGTTGCCAAGGCAGGCACCGTATTTCTAGCGACTGACCCGGATCGCGAAGGCGAGGCGATCGCATGGCACATTACCGAAATCCTCAAATCGCGAAAGCTCCTTAAAAAAAAGATGCCGAAGCGCGTGGTATTTTACGAGATCACCGAATCTGCGGTGAATTCCGCAGTCAATGACCCGCGCGAAATATCAATGCCGCTGGTCAATGCCCAGCAGGCGCGCCGCGCGCTCGATTACTTGGTGGGTTTCAATTTATCGCCGTTGTTGTGGCGCAAGATTCGTCCGGGTCTGTCTGCGGGTCGCGTGCAAAGCCCGGCTTTGCGCCTAATTGTGGAACGGGAGCAGGAAATCGAGACATTCCGTCCGCAAGAATACTGGACGGTTCATCTTGACACGCACAAGGAAAAACAAAGATTCAAGTCCCGGTTATTTCAATATCATGGTGAAAAACTTGAGCAGTTCAGCATCGGGAATGAAGACGCACAGAAAAGAATAATTCAGGAATTAAGCGCCGCTGATAACGCGCGCGTGGAAAAGGTCGACAAGAAACGTAAACAGCGCTCGCCTGCACCGCCGTTTACGACATCGACACTTCAGCAGGAAGCGGTGCGCAAGCTTAATTTGTCGACGGGGCGCACCATGCGCATTGCCCAGCAATTGTATGAAGGCGTGGACATCGGCGGGACCGGCGTTGGCCTCATTACCTACATGCGGACTGATTCGCTTTCTTTGGCCAATGAAGCTATTGCCGAAATTCGCGAATACATTAGCAAGAATTTCGACGTCGAGTACCTTCCAAAATCAGCCTTGCGTTACAAAAGTAAATCGAAAAATGTGCAGGAAGCGCATGAGGCTATCCGTCCTACTTCGATAATCCGCACCCCAGAAAGTGTTCGGCAGTATCTTAGCGCGGAACAGGCGAGACTTTATGAAATGATCTGGAAACGCACGCTGGCATGCCAGATGAGCCCCGCTAAATTCGACGTTACAAGCTTGGATATCAGCGCGCTAAATGCCGACAACTTGTTCCGCGCGAGCGGGCAAACGCTCGCGTTTCCCGGTTTTATCGCCGTTTATCAAGAAGAATTCGACGAGCAGGAAGAACCGGCGGAGGGACGCTTACCGGAACTGCAGGTCGGCGATGTGCTGCCAATCGACAAACTGTACGGCGAGCAGCATTTCACGCAACCGCCGCCCCGCTACACTGAGGCAAGCCTGGTCAAAACGCTCGAAGAGCACGGCATTGGGCGGCCGTCGACCTACGCCAGTATCATCTCGACTTTGCTCGAACGCGAGTATGCCGTCCTCGACAAGAAACACTTCTTGCCTACCGACGTTGGCCGGGTGGTAAACAGATTCTTGACCGAACATTTCACCCGCTACGTCGATTACGATTTCACCGCCAAGCTTGAAGACGAGCTTGATTTGGTTTCTACCGGCAAGCTCGACTGGATTCCGCTGCTGGAAAATTTCTGGGAGGGCTTTAGCCGGCTGATCGAGGACAAGAAAAATTTGTCGCGCAAGGAGGTAACACAAGAGAAGTTGGACGAGGTCTGTCCAAAATGCGGAAAGCAGCTCACGGTTCGATTGGGGAAACGCGGCAAATTTGTGGGTTGTAGCGGTTTTCCGGCTTGCGACTATACGCGCAGCCTGAACGGAGAGCCGGAAACCGTGGAATCGGCGCAAATGGTGGAAGGCCGGCTTTGCCCCAAATGCGGCAGTGCCCTGATCATCAAAAACGGGCCTTACGGCAAGTTCATTGGTTGCTCGTCTTACCCGAAATGCAAATTCATCGAGTCGCTTAACAAGCCGCGCGACAGCGGCATCGCCTGCCCACAATGCAAGGTCGGCAGCCTGATCGAGCGCAAGAGCCGCTTCGGCAAGGTTTTCTACGCATGCAGCACGTATCCAAAGTGCAACTATGCGATATGGAACCCGCCAGTGCTTGAGTCATGCCCGAAGTGCAAGTGGCCGATCTTGACTCTAAAAACGACCAAGCGCCACGGCTCCCAGCGAGTGTGTCCGGTAAAGGAATGTGGATACAGCGCTGCGGCGTAAGCCTCATTGCTGCTATACGTCGAGGTTGCGCACCCCCAACGCATTATTTTCGATAAACGCGCGCCTGGGCTCGACGACGTCGCCCATCAGAGTTGTAAAAATGCCGTCGGCGCTGATTGCATCTTCGATCTGAATGCGCAGCAGCCGCCGGCTTGCCGGATCCATGGTGGTTTCCCACAGCTGCTCGGGATTCATCTCTCCCAATCCCTTGTAGCGCTGAACCGAAATACCTTTCTCAACCTCTTGCAACAGCCAATCCAGCGCTTGCTTGAATTCAGTGACCTGACGTTGCTGCTCGCCGCGCTTCACATAGGCACCGTTGCCCAACAGCCCCTGGAGCAACTGCGCAGTGCGTTTTATTTGCTCATAATCACCGCTTTGCAAAAAGTCCTGGTCAAGCAAGGTAAGCCGCAGGTTCCCGTGTTGCGTTTTCTTTAGAAGTAACTGGTGCCTTTCATTTTTTTCGTCGTACTGCGCTTCGATTTGCAGATCATCTTTTCGCACCAGCGCTGCCAGCGTGGCGGCGCTTTTCTTCGTTGCCACCGGGTCCGATAAATCAATCTCAGGCTGCTTAAGCAAAGCATACAGCACTGCCGGATCAATGATCTGACTTAGACGCTCGATAATGGCCTCGACAAGTAAATACTCCTTGGCTATTTTTTCCAGCGTCTTCTTGTTGAGCGGTTTGGCGTTTTCAGAGGTGTAAAGTTCCGCATCGCTTAACGCCAAGTGCAGCAGATATTGCTTGAGTTCATGGTCATCCTTGATATAGCGCTCTTCCTTGCCATGCTTCACCCGGTAAAGCGGCGGCTGGGCGATGTAGATGTGGCCGCGCTCCACGAGCTCGGGCATCTGCCGGTAAAAGAAAGTGAGTAGAAGCGTACGAATGTGCGAGCCATCGACGTCGGCATCGGTCATAAGGATTATCCTGTGGTAGCGCAGTTTGCTGACGTCCTTGTCATCGCCAATTCCGCATCCCAACGCGGTAATAAGCGTCGCGACCTCCTGCGAGGAAAGCATTTTGTCCAGGCGTGCTTTCTCCACGTTTAAAATTTTGCCCTTGAGCGGAAGAATTGCCTGGAACCTGCGGTCGCGGCCTTGTTTCGCCGAACCTCCTGCTGAATCGCCCTCAACTAGATATAGCTCCGACAGCGCCGGGTCCTTTTCCTGACAGTCCGCAAGTTTGCCGGGTAAACCCATGGAGTCGAGCACGCCTTTTCGCCGTGTCATGTCGCGCGCCTTGCGTGCCGCTTCACGCG
>Ga0335077_10001658_pt1 | contig 26477 bp, 29 predicted proteins | sample Lox_Sample_31_FD_207151 | JGI IMG/M metagenome (GOLD analysis project Ga0335077, IMG submission 207151) | Soil microbial communities from Loxahatchee National Wildlife Refuge, Florida, United States - Lox_Sample_3.1 | ecosystem: Environmental > Terrestrial > Soil > Wetlands | place: USA... | reverse complement strand
GTGCTCGGCGTCTCGAGCGCCGACGGTGAACCGACGGCTCGTGCGTTTCCCACCTGGGCGACGATCCCCGGCCCTCAATGGCTCGCGATGGGGAGACGATGGCACTTCTTCTTTGCGTGGGTGTTCTTCGTGAACGGCGCGTTGTATGTCGCCTACTCTGTCCTCACGCGCCATCTGAACCGCGATCTGCTGCCGACCCGGGACGACTGGCGCTCGATCGGCCGATCGATTCTGGATCATCTTCGGTTACGGCATCCGACAGGCGAGGCGGCACGGCACTATAACGTGTTGCAGAAGCTCACCTACCTGGTGGTGATGTTCGCGCTTCTGCCTCTCATCCTGCTGATGGGTCTGGGCATGTCGCCGCGGCTCGATTCACTGTGGCCGGGCTGGGTTGGCGTTTTCGGCGGACGCCAGGCCATGCGCACGCTGCATTTCATCGTCGCATGGGCCATCGTGCTGTTCGTCCTGGTGCATGTGTTCGAAGTCATCATCAGCGGCTTCTGGAATAACCTTCGCTCCATGATCACGGGGCGCTACGAAGTGCCTAAACCCCGATGACAATCCGAATTAGCCCGTCAAGGCGGAAGTTTCTGACCGCGGCGCTCGGCAGCGCTTGCACTGCGCTTTTGACCGGATGCGATAAGCTATCGAACACGCAGTGGTTTCCAAAGCTCCTGGGGACCGGCGAGCACCTGAACCGCACCGCGCAGAGCTTGCTCACATCTCGCAAATCCATGGCCCAGGAGTTTACGGAAGCCGACCTGTCCCCCGAGTTTCGCAGCAACGGTACGGATTATCCGGAGGATCCCGCCTATCGGGCTCTCGCCGCAAATCAGTTTGCGGATTGGGCGCTGCGCGTCGACGGGCTGGTAAATCGACCGTGCGATTTCTCACTCGCAGGGCTGCGCTCCATGCGCAGTCGTACGCAGATCACCCGCCATGATTGCGTCGAGGGCTGGAGCGCCATCGGAAAATGGACCGGTGTGCCGCTCAGTGAGGTTCTTGCCGTAGTGCAACCACAGCCGCAGGCTCGATATGTGGTATTTCACTGCGCCGACGTCATGGACGATGGCGCTCCGTATTACGAAAGCGTCGACATGGATGACGCTTATCACCCGCAAACCATACTCGCCTATGCACTTAACGGCAGAACGTTACCCATTGCCAATGGAGCGCCATTGCGAGTTCGTATCGAGCGGCAACTCGGCTACAAGATGGCCAAATACGTGATGCGCATCGAGCTAGTCAATAGCTTCAAGACCATCGCAGACGGTCAGGGCGGGTACTGGGAAGATCGTGGTTACGAATGGTACGCGGGCATCTAACGCGAGCGCCCAGCGCGCGACCGCTCTCAAAGATCGCTTCATGTTCAAGACGGAGATGGAGGCCGAGGCCCTCCGATACATATTCCGGCATTTCGCGAAGGTTCAACCCAACCGCACGGCGGCTGTCGCCGCCCGGCTCCTCGGAGAATTCCTATGACGCTTTCGTGCCTCTCCCTTGCGCTCGCAGCCAGCCTGCTCGCGGCCACGGCCGCCGCCGACATCCCGACCGATCCCAACCAGGTTCAGCCGCTGCCGGTCGGTGCGCACGCGCCGGCCTTCTCGGCGAGGACCAAGGACGGCGCTGTCCGCACGTTCAGCCCGGATGGCTACCGTAAGCCGACGATCGTTATCTTTTATCGCGGTGGCTGGTGTCCGTACTGCAACACGCAGCTGAACGATCTCCGGCATGTTGAATCAAAGCTGCGCGACAGTGGATTCGAGATCGTGTTCCTGAGCACCGACCGACCCGCGATCCTGTACTCGAGCCTCAAGGCGACGGATATTCACTACACCCTCCTGTCGGACAGCCATCTCGAGGCCGCGAAGGCGTTCCACATCGCTTACCACGTGGACGAAGCGACGCTGGCACAGCAGCGTAAGTACGGCGTCGACCTCGATGCGACGACCGGCGAGCCGCTCCACGAATTGCCGGTGCCATCGGTGTTCATTATCGATACGTCCGGAATCATCCGCTACGTGTATTCGAACCCCGATTTTCGAGTACGGCTCGGTGCCGATGAACTCTGGGCAGCCGCGGCACCGTACGCCTCAGTGCGCTAACCGGAAGAGCGCCGGCTCGGCTGACGATGGGACCCGAAACACGAGATCCCACGGAATACCACCCCGTGTCGTAGCCGCTCCTCCTCTACCGGTCGATTTTGGTGGCCGACGATCGCCAATTAGCGGCAGAGGGAAGCGGCGCCGGCACGCCGCAGCTTCTGGTGTACCGGCGCCCGCCATCGAGCTCTCGAACGCCCAGCAGCGTTCATCGTGCTGCTGAACCTTGCGCCGGAGATTGATGAAGGTGATCTTCATGTGGGTCGCGCGACGCGTGATGTTCCCATCCGGCGAAATTGACCAGGTGGCTTTCGATGGAAACGCTTGAATGCTTTATTGAAGGACGACTCGGACTCGTAGCCAGCTGCCAACGCAATCGCTGCGACCGGCATGCTGCCCTCCTTCAGCATATGAGCGGCGCGGAGCATGCGGACCCGTGTTATGTAGGCTCTCGGAGACTCGCCGACCACTCGGCTGAAACGCACCGTGAACCGTGACCGCGAGAGGCCGACCTTGGCAGCCAACTGATCCACAGTCCAGGCCTGTCGGGGATTCGAGTGAATCAACGACATTGCTGGTGCAATGCGCCGATCGTTCAAGGCGGCTAACCAGCGCGGTAGCGCGTGCTGCTGCCTTAGCCACTGACGGAGCACGTGCACGAACAAGACGTCGGTAAGGCGCGAAATGACCGTTTCGGCGCCGGGCCCCATTGCTGCCGCCTCGGCAACCAGAGAGTGCACTGTCCCCTGCAGGGACGCTTCTTGGCTCGTCCGGCGGACCCGCATGTGCATGACCTTTGGCAGTAGCGCCAAGACCGGGTGCCCGTTTGCGTGTTCGAAAAAGAATGATCCGCAAACCAGCACACTGGCGGAGGCGTTTCCGCCATGCTGCAGGGCGATAGGTCGCTCTGGAATATCCGCGTCTCTAAAGACAACTGTCGGCGAATTCTTGCGGCCGGGCAGATCAACGAGCCGGTAGTGCTGCTTAGGTGCAAGCACTAACACATCACCAGGAGCAAGTGCGATCGGGGCCTTCTGGCCGTCAGACTCAACCCAGGCAGTACCCCTTTCCAGAATGTGGAAGTGCACAAACTCCGATGGCTCCACCACCAACGTCCATGGTGCCGCGCAAGTTGCCCGGCAGAACAGCCGCGACCGCAGACCCAGGCTGCCGAGCACTTGTGTCATTACGTCGATGCCCGCCAGTGATCGGAACAGCTTGTTTTTCGACTTCGTCTTCATTCAGGGCGCCTTCGGACCCACCGATGCTAATGGTGCACCGAAATACGCCCAATAGAAACGGCAGTCGCCTCCCTGCGCGAGCGCAACTCCAGGACAAGAAATAGAAACAATCGAACCTTGTCTGTTTGTACTGCGTTTACCACGATAGCGCACCACACCGGGACTACGGGGCGCGTGTTTCCGGCGTGGCCCTGGTCAGCGGACAAGGAGCAACGTGATGCCCACGCAGTTGTCGCCGGTTGAGATGAAGGCCTTCGTTCGCACTCATTTCGAGGAGTTCGTCAATAAGCGCAACGCTGCAGTAATCCGCAGAAACATGACCCCGAACTTCTACGACCACAACGGACCGGGTAACAAACCGACCGATCTGAAGGGCGATGAAGAGATGATGCTGCAGATGTACAAGACGATGCCCGATCTGCACCTCACGATCGAGGACATGATTGCAGAGGGCGACAAAGTCGTCTGCCGCAATGTTTGGCGCTGGACGGATTCGAAGAGCAACAAGAAGATGGAGTTCCACGGCTTTGTGCTCTGGCGCTTCGACGGCGAAAAGATCGCCGAACGTTGGGCTACCGTGACGTCACCCGCTGCAGATGAAAACTGATGGCCGCTGTGGCCGCACGGTCCAACCCCGACATCGTAGCTGAGTACCTTGACTGCGTACTCCGCAAGGATCACACGGCAGTCGATCGCTTCTTCCATCCCGATATCGAGTATGTAATCAACGGGTCACGGCTGCCGGACAGGGACCCGGCGATACCGCCGATTTCTACCGAATGCATCACCGCGCTGCCCTGGCTCGGTCACTATCGGGGAAAGGATGCACTCAAAAACTTCCTCGAGCATATGCACAAGAACCTCGACGTAACTGCCTATGGACAACAGCGGGTGATTTCGCAGGGCGATCAGGCGGCAGTTTTCGGCTGGTTCCGATTGCGCTCCCTCTCAACAGGCCGCTCTGCGGACATTGCGTATGCGATATATGTCGAAATGCGGGACGGGCTCATCGCGAAGTACCACTTCATCGAAAACACATTCGATGTCGCCAACACTTTTCGCGTGAGCGGCGCCTGGAAGATTCATACGGATGGAGCGAAACGCGACGTGCCGAGCCCAAGTCCCTGATATAGGAGACACCGATGTGTGCAATGCCCGTCGCCCCGCTTAGCCTTTCAATCCGGACGTTCACCTCCGCGGAGGCGGGAGCCTGGTCTAACGCCTACGTGATTAGCGGCAACGCGGACGCGATTCTCTTTGACGCGGTGATGCTTCGCAGTGACGCCATCAAGCTTACCGAGCAAATCGCGCAGTCAGGGAAGTCATTGAGGATAGTGTTTGTGTCTCACGGTCATCCTGACCATTTCATGGGACTTGATGTAATTGTCGAGAGGTTCCCAAAGGCTCGTGTCGTCGCGACGAAGAACGTTGTCGAGGACATCAAGAAAGACGGGCCTTGGATGTTCTCTCTCCTGCAAGAGAAGCTCGGGCCCGAAGGGCCCAGGAGGCTGGTAATTCCAGAAGTCCTCGCGGAGCAGGAGATCTTCCTCGAAGGGACGAGTATCGAAGTTGTGGAGTTCGGCGAAGGCGAGAGCCGGCACATTGCTACACTCTTTATTCCAAGCCAAGGTGCGTTGCTCACGGCCGACCTCATCTACCACAACGCGCACTGCTACCTGCAGGAAAAGCGTTTGGACGGATGGTTAACGCGACTTGATGAGCTCGAGCAGTTTAGCCGAGGTCGCGTTTCCACAATCTACCCTGGTCATGGACCTGCAGGGGGTTTGTCACTGATTGACCGCACTCGCGGGTATCTCCGGGACTTCTGCGCAGCGCTCGAAGGGGGTTCGGCCGAAAGCGTTGAGGCGAAAATGCTTGAAAGATACCCGGATCATCACGTACGTCAATTCTTGACGGCATTTACGCTTCCGGCTTATTTCCCGCCCTCGAAACGCTGAGCACTTCCGTCGTGAGAGATCCGGAGTGTTGTCTCGAACCCTGCCGAATCGCCGATATGTAAGCCGAGTCCTGACAGGAAATCTCTGCGTCGGGCCTTTGTCTAATGACTCCAGGCCAGGCGGGCGCCAAGCAGGATGAATACTCCCCCGGTCGGGCGGTTGATCAGGATGCGTACATCGGGGTTGCGGACGAAGAAGGTACGCAGATGTGCGGCGCCGATCGCCAGTATCAAACACCAAATTGTCCCCATCGTGATAAATGTGGCGCCAAGCGCAAGAAATGCGAGAGTCTTGGACGCGCTTGAGGGGTCAACGACCTGTGGCAGGAGGGCGAGGAAAAAGAGCGCCACCTTGGGGTTGAGCACGTTGCTAAGGACGCCCTGGCTAAACACGGACCAGGTGCTGCCCGGAGCCTTGCCTGTCAAGCGCTGGTCAACGAGTCTCAAAGAACCGATTTCGACCCCACAGCTGAGAAATTGTGAGCGAGAGGATTAGTTACGCCGCGCCGGCGCATATTCGCGCGGCCCACTTAATAGGCAGAGCTCGCGCCGGTAGCCGCACAGCTCTCTGATTAGGGGGGCCTCATCCGCGAGAATCTTGGCGGAATCTTGATCGCCCAGCCGTTGAATGAAGTACCCGTGTGGACCCGGTTCAAAGACGAATGGGTAGGGTGCGCACGGTGGGCACGGCAGATCGCCTGCGCGGCCCGCTTCGATGTTCGGAGCGTAGTACCTGACGTGCGGCGTAGTCATGGTCATGACGGAATTCTTCTCTCTTGAATCCAGAGACGTGTACGTGCGTATGAGAGGTTCGGTCATATACGAGAATCCAGGGTGGTCGGGAGCCGTGTAATCTCCGCTGAAGAAGCCCTCGAGAATCTGCTCCCGCATGACCTCGGGCGCGAACCCTCGCGCTCTCATGGCGGCGGCATCAAAAATCACACGCATGTGCGTTTTCGCGCCGGTCTCGTCGTAGCAAGTCGGAGCGAAGATGTCATTTCGGTAATCGGCAAACTGCCACTCCATGCGGTTAACAAAGCAGCTTTGACCGTTGTTTCCCTGCCGCTCGAGCACGTATCCCCGGCTGGGGTCCAGCACGTAGACCGTCGCCTGCGGTCGCAGGCTCGCGGGCAGGGCGCTTAACGCGAAGCGTACCTCCAGGGGTTTCGGCATCGCTTCAAGAGGCCCGTGGGGATCGTTGTCGGGGGCGGTCGCACTGGCGGCGTTGGCCACGCTGCATCCGAGCCAGAACAGGCTCATCGCCAAAGTCGAACGCTTCATGGGTGGACTCCATTGGTTAATGACCTGCAACCAAGACGGCCGCCCAGGATGCCCCGCGACAGCGGTCCGAAATCCTTGTCGTGGGTGCCGCCGTCACGTGTCCGTTGCGTCGCCTTCGACCTATAGACGAATGACACTCGCGCGGCCGGACACTCTCGTGAGAATTATTTCCGGCCATACAAATGTCCGGCGCCGCCCGCCTCAAACGTATAAAGACCGCAAAACCCCAGATGGCGTGGCTGGCCACGCCACCACTTCAGGAGAGATGGAGAATCAGATGAATACCCGGCTATTGCAGGGCAAGAATGCGGTCATTTTCGGCGCGAGTGGCTCGATCGGAGCGGCTGTTGCCAAGGAGTTTGCCGCGGAAGGCGCGCGAGTCTTCTTGGCCGGACGGACGAAGACTAGCCTCGAAGGCGTGGCCAAGCAGATCGTGGTCAGCGGTGGCGAGGCTCGAACTGCCGTGATCGATGTTCTCGATGATGGCGCGGTGAACCAGTACATCGAGAGCATCGTGGAGCAAACGGGTAAAATCGACGTCGTTCTGGACGCCGCCGGCCCGCTTGTCAAAGAGTACGGGAACGGAAAGCTCGCGGTGGATTTGCCGATTGAAGAGTTCCTGGTGCCGCTGACGACCATGGTACGGTCGCGCTTTATCACCGCCCGTGCAGCAGCACGTCAGATGATTAAGCAGCACTCCGGTGTGATCATTCTTGTGACGGGCAGCCCTGCCCGGCCGCATGTGCCCGGCGCCAGTGCGATTGGCGTGGGGTTCGGTGCAATGGAGAATCTCGCCGCGAATCTGGCGTTCGAGGTGAGTCCGTCGGGTGTCAGGGTCGTCTGCATTCGCACCCTGGCCAACACCGACAGCCGGTCCATTCAAGACACGATGGACGTTTTGGCGCGCCAGCTCAACATCACCAAGGACCAGGCGATCGCAAAAATCGCACAGTCCAACTTCCTGAAAGTTCCGGCGACCGTTGCGGACACTGCGAATGCCGCCGTTCTCATTGCCTCGGACCGTGCACGCATGCTGACCGGAACGGTGGTGAACGCCACGGCCGGGGCTGCCCTCGACTGAGCATTGAGACTCCAGCTTAGCGTGAAGCCGACTGTTCGCTTCCTGACGGACATCATGCCGACTTGATGACAAACTATTTCAATCGGAGAAACGCCACCATGAGCGAATTCGCTTTTCTGTTCCGTGGTCGACAGACCTTCACCTCTCCCGAGCAGACCCAGAAACACATGCAGCATTGGCTTAAGTGGTTCAAGGAACTCGGCGCCCAGGGGCTCCTCAAGGACCCCGGACATCCGCTCGAGAGCACGGGAAAAGTCGTCAAAGGCACCCAGAAGATCGTAACCGACGGTCCCTTTGCCGAAGCAAAAGATGTCGTCGGCGGCTACATTGTGGTTGAGGCGCGCGATCTCGCCCACGCGGCGGAGCTGTCCAGAGGGTGTCCGATCCTCGAGGTGGGTGGGAGCGTGGAGGTACGCCCACTGCAGAAGCTCAATCCCTGAAATGGAAATCAGCGGGCATTTGTTCAGGCTGGAGTGGGGTCGCATGGTGGCGGCCCTTACTCGCATCCTTGGAGTGCAAAACCTCGCGCTCGCCGAGGATGTCGTGCAAGAGGCTTTCTGCCGAGCGATGGAGGTGTGGCCCTATCGCGGCCTCCCCGAAAACCCCCAGGCATGGCTCATGTCAACGGCCAAACACTGTGCGCTCGACGTTCTGCGCCGCGAACGCACCGCACAGAGGTTCGCCCCCGAGCTCGAGCGCTACCTGCAGAGCGAATGGACACTGGCGCCAGCCGTAGAGGAGTTGCTCGGACCGGATTCGATCAGGGATGACTTGTTACGGATGATGTTCTCCTGCTGCCAGCCCGAACTGTCAGGAGAGTCGCAGATCGCGCTGATCCTCCATGTTCTGTGCGGCTTTGGCGTGGACGAGGTTGCGGCAGCGTTAGTTGGAGGATACTCGGCGGTTGAGAAGCGGATCACTCGCGGGAAGAAGTCACTAGCGGCATCAGACAAGCTGTTCGATCTGACGTCGCCCGCCGAGTTCGCCGCCCGGCGTCCAACGGTGCAGCGGGCACTGTATCTTCTCTTCAGCGAAGGCTATCACGGAGCCTCCAAGCAATCGGTGGTGCGCGCCGAGCTGTGCCGCGAGGCCATGCGTCTAACCGCTGTATTGTTGCAGCATCCACTGGGCGCGACGCCCGCGAGCCACGCTCTCGCCGCATTGATGTGCCTGAATGCCGCAAGGCTGCCCGCGCGGCTCGATGCATCGGGCGAACTGCACAGTCTGTCCGACCAGGACCGGTCACTGTGGGACCAGGACCTCGTCGCGGAAGGGCTGCAACTTCTTGCGGCTTCAGCCGCTGGCTCCGAAGTCTCCGAATATCACATCGAGGCCGCCATTGCGGCGTTTCATTCCACAGCCGGGGTTGCTGGCGAGACGGATTGGGCGAGTATCGCGTCGCTCTATGATGTTCTGATGTCTCTCCAACCCACCCCCATCGTTGCGCTCAACCGGGCGATCGCGATCGCGCAAGTTGAAGGGCCGGCGCGCGGACTGGCAGAGGTGGATGCAATCGCCGACCGGGAGCGTCTTGCTACATATCCCTTCTACTACGCTGCAATTGGCGAGCTCGAGCTAAGACGCGGGCATTACGCAGAGGCTCGTGGTCAGTTTGAGAAGGCCGCATCGATCGCCCGCAACGCCACGGAACGGAACTTCCTCCAGGGTCGCTTGCGCGCGTGCGGCGACAGCGCGAAGTCATGACTTGCTGACTTTTTTCGGATCTGAGCATCTTTGGAGATGGCTCGGTTTGGGGTCGGTGGTTATTAGCCACTGCTTGAACTCGAGCGGCATGAGCTGCGGCTTTGATCGGAGACTGACAAGTCGTGCCGTCCGCGAGCAGCGGTCATTAAAGCGAACGCCGCACTTTCCTAGTTCGGGCAAGTCGCGATAACCATTCACGGGCAGCGGAGCCGCCCGCAAAACGGGGCGCGGGCCTTTCCCCCCAATACTTCTTTTCGGGAGTAGTGGTCGAATCCCCCGGGAACCTGATCGCGGCATCCGAGAAGGTGTGCGAGCTCGCGTCCCGCAAATCTCCCGCAGTCGCGATCGTGCGAACGAGGGGGCTTTGCAAGTGCTTAATTGAGTGGTGGAAAGGGAGGGACTCGAACCCTCGACCCCGGCATATGAGACCCGTAAGTTGCCTGAGGATCGCGGGCGCGCCGCGGGCATCAGGCCAGGCGCACCGGGGCGTGGAACCTTTTAACGGCGAGGAAGCCGGTCACTGCGTAGAAAACCAGCACAATGCCTTGCGCAAGGACAAAAGCTGGTTCTGATCCGGTCGGTGCGAGCGCGTGCAGAACCGGGATCTTCAGGAACGACTGCACGACCAGTACGAACGAGTTGAAATAAAGCGCCGCCACAGCGCCGACGACGTAGACGCCGCGCCAGACACCTTCAAGATGGAACGTATAACGTGAAGCGATCGTTGCAGCGAGGATGAACATCGACAGGATGCCCACGCCCAGCGCGGGTGTGAAGCCGTGAAAGGGAAAGAAGAAGCCCGTTACGCTCGTTGCCAGCGTCGTTGCGAGAAAGAGCAGTGTCCAGCCGTTCATCGGATTGGCGGTGAGCAGTCCGAACAGAATCACCAACCCCGATAAGATGCCGATCAGGCTCAACAACACATGTACGGCGGTAAAGGTCGTCATCCCCAGGATCATGGCGGCTCCTCCCCGGCGTCCTCAATGGCCTTCGACCGCGAACAGGATCTCGGCGAATGCGGGGACCGTCGCTTTGCGATTCCAGTCGCGCTGCAACTCGCAGATCAGCTGCACCCAGCTGACGGGCCTGCCACCTGCCTGCTCGAGCCGGCGCAACCCCGCCTCGTGCGCCTCCAGAGACGTTCCCGCCACGCAATCCACGACCGGATAGACTTCAAAGCCCTCGCCGATCGCATCCAAGGCGGGGTGCACGAGGCAGACCTCGGTCCACAGCGCCGCCATGATCAGCTTCTTGCGGCCCGTCGCCTTGACGGCACGCACGAAATCCTCGTCCTCCCACGCATTGATCGACGTGCGGTCGAGCGCGCTGGCTTCCGTCAGCACGTCGGTGATCTGGTGGATTGTTGGCTGGTTGATTCCCGTGGCTACATTGACAGTGGCCAGCACGACCGGCAGGTGATAGAGCTTCCCGATGCGCGCCAGCGCCGTGATGTTCGCTACCAGTTCGCGCTTGCTGCGCGAAGCGACCGAGCTTACCTGGACCGGCTGATAATCAATGATGATCAGCGCCGAATTCTGTGGAGTGAGCAGGTGATCTTCCGCCGCATCACGGACGGTCGCGAATGACGTCATGGGTGTCTCCTCTGTGAACGGCCGACACCCTATTCCCGTTCAGGTCAAAGCCGATAGCCAAAAATCCCTGATTCCGCTTTCGGGTAAGTCGAACGATGTCAAAGTTCCCAGTAGGGTGGATCGCCGAACGCTTGCCGCAGGTCTGTCGTCAGCGTCCGGATTTTCTCCGACGAGCGCAGATCCTCCGGATAGGCGACGAAGACGGTGGCGCCTTCAGGTTCCGCGCCGACGTCAATGACTTTGAGCGCCTGGCTCTTCAGCGGCTCCTCAAGAAGGAACGTCGCCAACAGGGCAACACCAAGCCCAGCAACCGCCGCATCGCGCATGAGCAACCCGTTATTGACTCGCAAGGCCACGGCCGGATTCACAGTGACAAATTTGCGTCCCACGCGGAAGCGCCAGTCGGACGCTCCACGATTGGTGTAGATGACTCCGCGATGGTGTTCGAGCTCTTCCAGTGATGTCGGCTTTCCATGGCGTTTGAGGTATTCCGGAGACGCCACGAGTACGCGCCGACTGGCAGTCAAGTGTTTGACGATCAGCCGCTTGTCATCCACCGGTCCATGCCGAATAACCGCGTCGTAGCCTTCCGCCAGCACGTCGACGAAGCGGTCCTCGAGCTCGAGCGTCAGCTCAATGCCGGGGTACTTCGCCAAAAGCCCAAATAGCGCGGGCCCCAAATGCAGGTGCCCAAAGCTCACCGGGGCGGATATCCGCAGTGGTCCTATGAGAGTTCCGCGCCGCTTCGCGACCTCGGCTGCGGCGCTATCCACATCGCGCAGAATCTGGCGGGCGCGGCCATAGAAGGCCTTGCCGTCCTGGGTCAGCGAGAGTCTGCGAGTCGTGCGCTGTAGGAACCTCGCCCCCAGCACCCGCTCGAGCTCCGTGAGGCGCTCGCTGACAACGGACTTGGAGATCCCCAAGCGCCGCGCCGCGCCTGCGATGGAACCGGCCTCCACGATCGAGACGAAGGCCGCGACGGACTCGAGCTTAAGCATCGTTCGGTATATCCGAAAAGCGCATTGGGAGTTTGTGGCTGTCGCGCTCGATGCCTTGAAGACTAGACTTTTTTACGAGTCTTTGTCAGTGGGCGGCCGAACGAGATGCCGCCCCAATTAAGGAGATCCCATGGTTCGGTATCTGATGGCAGCTCTTGCTGCGACCGGTCTCTCGGCGACCGCCGCCGCCGGCGTCACACCCTTTCCGCCGAGCTTCCATACTCAAATGGTGCAGACCAACGGCACGAGCCTTTACGTGCGTGTCGGGGGTAAGGGTCCGGCCGTCGTCCTGCTGCACGGCTTTGGCGATACCGGCGACATGTGGGCGCCTCTGGCTAAAGACCTGGTCAAAGACCACACCGTGATCGTGCCGGACTTGCGCGGCATGGGTCTATCGGCACATCCGGACACCGGTTACACGAAGAAGAATCAGGCCGTAGACATCGCGGGAGTTATGGATGCCCTGAATGTGCAGACAGCCGATCTTGTGACCCACGACATCGGGAACATGGTCGGATACGCACTCGCAGCTCAATACCCGGACCGCATCAGCCGCTGGGTCGCGATCGACGCCCCGCTTCCTGGAATTGGCGACTGGGACAACATCATTCGCAGCCCGCTGCTCTGGCATTTCAATTTCCGTGGTCCGGACGAAGAGCGTCTGGTGAAGGGTCGCGAGCGCATCTATCTCGATCGCTTCTACGATGAGATCTCCGCCGACCCGAAAAGGATCGACGAGGCAACGCGTGAGCATTACGCCAAGCTCTATGCACGGCCGCACGCCATGCACGATGCATTCGAGCAATTTGGTGCGTTCAATCAGGACGCCATCGACAACAAGGCTATGCTTGCAACACGCGGGAAGCTGAAGATGCCGATACTTGCCCTCGGCGCGGAGAAGTCCTTTGGCCTGGCCATGGCGGAGGATTTGCGCTTCGTTGCCAGTAATGTGACGGCCGGAATCGTCCCTGACTCGGGTCACTGGATCATGGAGGAAAATCCACAGGCAACGGTCAGTCTCGCTACAGAGTTCCTGCGCAAATGACCACTCGTCTGGCATCAGTGCTTTTACCGCTGTTGTCGGTTGCCTACGCCGCGACGGTGCCATTTCCGCAGCTTCGCTTGCCACCGGCGGAGGTCGACGCGATGCAGGCACACGAGACCGGTTCCGGCACGTCGGGCGTCGCCGGCATCCGCACAACGATAGTCGCGGGCGACCCATCCGCTGCGGGCCCCTACACCATTCGCCTGACAATTCCGCCAAACACGCGCATCCAGGCGCATACGCATCGGGATAATCGCAGCGCGGTCGTCGTCGCAGGCGTGTGGTACTTCGGCTACGGTCCCGTGGCCACACCTGAGGCCGAGAAGTCGCTCCCACCAGGCAGCTTCTACACCGAGCCGGCGGGCGTCGCGCATTTTGCAGAAACGAAGGCAGAGTCAGTCACCGTATACATCACGGGGGACGGGCCTACGGATACGCGATACGTGCAAAAGCTCCCCTGAGCCTCGACTAATGCCACCTCACCTGGAGAGGGCTGCCGAGTTGCCCGGCCCACCTGTTGGGAAGACGCGCGGGATGGGCTCGCTCACTGGAGGCATGTGCGCTCAAATGCGCCTCAGAGATTCGCGCGCGCTGCACGACGTCTCTGCCTGACCGAAGGCGCCGATTCGCCGCGGATTGCGGTCTGACACTCTGCGATTGGGACGAGAAAATCTACCGTACTGTTACCGTAGAGTCGTGATTTACCGTATTTGGACGCCGTAAGCCTTGATTTACAATGGAAAGGGAGGGACTCGAACCCTCGACCCCGGCATTATGAGCGCTGAGGCGTATTGTTGAATCAATAACTTACGTGCCAGAAAGCGGCCGAAAACGGAGCAGAAACGGTGGGGTCGGAGCACAAAACGGGCACAGCGTGGCCGTCCGGCCCGTCCGGGAGCCACCCCATCTTTGAAAGTGGGGAATTGACCCCATTTAGTGGGATCGCAGCGGCCTTCGTGACCGATATCCCATTACAAGCAGACCGGAAAGAATTCCGGTCCTTCTGCGTACCGAACTGGTAATATTTTAACTACTACCCCAGTGGCTTCGGCTGCTGGGTGCGGGGCCTCTTCGGAGGCCCTTGCTTTTTTGGGGCTTAAATTGGCGTCAAAGAAGAACAACCCCCCACTGCGAACCATCGTCTATGTGGATGGCTTTAATTTCTATTACGGCGAAGTTCGAGGGACGCCGTGGAAGTGGCTAGACCCGGCCGCCCTATTCTCCAAAGTCCTCGACCCTCAAAAGAACCTGTTGGTCGCGATCAAGTATTACACCGCCCGTGTGCAGCCAACGCCGAACGATCCGACCGTACATGTTCGGCAGGATACCTACCTACGCGCGCTTGCCGCGCACTGTCCCCTGGTCGAGTTGCACTATGGGCACTTCCTGCGCCACAGAGTCCGAATGGAGCACGCCAATCCGCCACCAGCATCGGTGGACGTTTGGAAGAACGAGGAAAAGGGCTCGGACGTAAATTTGGCTCTTCATGTCGTTAACGACGCATGGCGAAATGCATACGACTGCGCGGTGATCGTCTCAAATGACTCGGATCTCGCCGAGGCATTAGTACTCGTGAGTCAGCACAACAAGACGATAGGGCTAGTAACGCCTGGTGCACCGGGGCGCAAAACTTCGCTGCAGCTTCTGCAGCACGCTGACTTTACCCGACGAATCCGCACCTGGATGCTTCAAAACAGTCAGTTGCCCAACCCCATACCGGGGACCACGATACACAAACCGGCCACATGGTAATTTCCGTACCGCGCGTTTCGGTTCGTACTTGGAATCAAGCACAAGCGATTGATCTGGCGGGACAGAGGGATTCGAACTCTATTGCACTGTGATGATTCTAAAAGCGTTTTTTTGAGTCGTCGAATATTCATACCAACAAAAAGTATCAATGCCTTGTACCACTTGAATAACTTGAATCCCAGGAGGCGGCGATCGGATTCGAGGCCATCTGGGCGAGCTCATCAGCTCTCAGTTCGCTCCGGATCTGTGAACCGGGTGCGGTGATTGGACATCGGCCAGCAGCGATGTTCGACTTGCGCTTGTATGAGTCGATCATCTTGGCTCCTTAAGGTGGACCTGCGCGTTAAAATTATGGGGAACAGTTGTCCACGGCCGCGTGAGTTTAGAGCACATCTCAGGCCCCAAAGTCTCGGTTGGACACTGAAATGTCTTATAAGCCGCTGACTCCATCACGGACGCCGAACCGCGGATCGTAGAGGATCCCATTCGTGACGCCCATGGTTCAGAAATGAGGGTCGCACGAAATGAAGACCTTTCTTAAAGTCCTACGTATCGTCGCTGGCATTTTCTTCGCGCTGGCCGCGACGTCGGGCGTCACGCGAATAGCCATCGCCGGTAGTGTGTTCTCGTATTACGGAGCCGGAGTGTGCGCTGCGGCGGTTGTCTCGTGGGCCTGCCTGCGCCCCATGAAAACCGTTCTTCGAGTCACGGCCATTGTCATCGGCATTTGGTTCGCCCTGTGGGCCGCGGGCGGCGTGGTGCTGCTGCTCGTCACCGCCGACAAGGGGAGCCTCGCTACGGCAGGCCCTCTCCATGACGTGATCTTTCTTGCATTTCTCGCGTGTATCTTCCTTCGAGATGGCGTCAGGGCTCTGGCTCACAAGATCCGCGCACGGCTGTCGAGAGCCAAGCTTAACCAAACTAGCACTTCGTGATTTGCTCGCCTCAAAGATCTTGGATTCTCGATCATCAATAACGCGGACCGTGACCGGAGAGACACTGCGTCGACGTTTTTCCAGAGCTTCATGGCAAAGGTGGAATCGTGAAAAATTTGTGCAAGCCTTTCGCGCCACGTGAAGCACCGAGGTTACAGTGATGTTTGATCCAGTAAATCCACCACGTGGAAAGCCGATGATACTGCGAGTGTTGGCAGGACTGTATGCGCTGTTTATGTTCGCGCTGGCGCTGGTGCTTCTGGCCGCAGCAGTGGCTTTTTTTGCTGCTAGGGCAATCCCGCCCGAGCAGTGGCGAAAGTGGTTATAACAATAGGAGGTGGGCCCGTAATGTTGGGACGCTGCAAGGAAATTGCACGGGGAAAATGCCAGACGTTGATTATCAGTTGCCGATCAACTATCTAGACTGTAAATCGGCATCGCCCGAGTATTTAAGTCAAGAGCCTATATGGACCCAGTGCGGATGCACCCACCTGATCCAAAGGAATTCGGCGTAAATCCTCAGGACATAGAGTGGGCTGAGAAGATTGAGCGAAGACTACCTCGGGATGTCTTCGTGGCATCGGCAATTGCCTGGGCAATATACGCGTTCTACGCGTTGATACACGCCAAGACCTTTCACATCGAGGCGTTTCACTTGGAGGTTCTCTTTGAGCTCGGGAACCTGTTCGCGCTGGTATGCGTATCGATTGGATATCTAATCGCGGGCTTAGCAGTTGTCACCGTTACGACGCTGATGGTGGGTGTTCCGTGTCACCTAATGCTGCCACTTCTTATGCCACGTTACCGTCAGGTGCAGCGATACCGAAAGGCTGTTGCGATCTTCCGCGCCTGGTGGGTGCGCACGCAGAAGGAGTTTTGGCTATCGTTGTCGGGAAGGCAGTTTGAAGCGGAGCTTGCTGGCGTCTTTCGGAAAGCGGGGTTTCGCGCCGAACTGACCTCAACGTCGGGAGACCAAGGGGTAGATATATGGCTTTACACAGAACGCGGTAAAGAAATCATTCAGTGCAAGGCACACAGCGGTCCAGTTGGACCAGCAGTGGCCCGCGAACTTTATGGAACACTAAAGCACTTCCGCGCGCCTGCAGCCATCCTAGCGAGCACGTCTGGGTTCACAAAGGCCGTAAGGGCCTTCGCTCGCAACAAGCCGATAGTGTTAATGGACCTATCGGATATCGTTGCACTTCAAGAGCGCAATTCAGGCTCGAACTCCCCGTTCAACACGGACGCACATGGGCAGGCTACGCGTGCCGGTTAGCGCAACGGCACAAGTTCGACGAGTCCGGCCGCTGCGCGATTGCTAACGCGTATGCTGATCCACACGACGTGTCCGACCTGCGTCACCTCTGAGAGGATCTATACATCGTGAAGGAGATCGCAGAACACTTGATCGAGTCGGAGTTAGAAATGTCAAGGTCCATCGTGCGGTGATTTCTACGTTTCAAAGAACCGCTGGGTGTTTTAATGCTACGGATTGCTAAGCGGAGAGAGGAAATCTATAACTACTTCCATCAAAGCGCTAGGTGTGCGAAATTTTTCTTCGACGCTGCGCAAGAGGAACGATACGCGGCTTATTACACGAGCATGTATATCTTACAAGACACCACCGAGAGCTTGATGGCTCATCGTGCTAAGGGCTTTTCTTCTGATCCTCTCGTAGCCTACATCGAGTTTTGGGGGGTAATGCAAGCGCTATTCATTCAACAGGACTCTATATCCGAGCTGCATGTGGCAGTAACGGGTAGCCGACTTCAAACGGACAAACTCACCTCGTGGCAGTCGTTGAGAACGGTCCGAAACATCTGCGTTGGCCATCCAGCCAAGAAGGACCGCCCGAAGGCTTCTCCAATATCCAGAACGTTTATGGGCCGTCAATTCGGTGGCTATTCGGCTCTCACGTATGAACAGTGGCAAAGTGGCGGAGGTATCAGCAATCGGACTGTGCAGCTCGGTGCGCTTATAGACGGTTACGCAGATGAAGCCGAAGTCGAGCTTGCTGCAGTATTGCAGTCCATGAAACAGCAATGGCCATAATGAACAGCGGGCACGAAGAAATTTTTACGTATGCCAAGCTGAACGTTGAGGCGTGGCTCGAGTGCCGAGAAAATCAGGCCGCCAACACTCAAAATGGGAGGTCCGGCTGCGCTGGGGCAACAGGAAGCCCCAGGAGCCGAGATCCTGAGGGAGCCCTGCCCTCTTCTATCCCCCTCCTCGGTAAACCTACGCCTCGCGGCGGCCAAGGCCGGCCGTCACGGTGCGCGCGATCGCACGCTCGTCCTCCTTGTAAACCGGCATCGAGGGGATGACCAATGTTCGGCGTCCAATATTGACCATGGGAGCGTGCAGCAAACTTCAGATCCTCATCGAGAAATGCCGGTGAGGTCCTGGTCATCCTTCGGCGCCGCTTAGGCCAAAATCCTGGTCAAACTTCGACGGCTGTTCACAACAAAGCGGCACGAAGATGCTGTCGCTCACTCTTTGCTGAGCTCGTTGCCACTCGCCACGGCCAGCCCCACCGATCTCACTACATCTAAAGCTGCAACCTTCGGAAGGTCCGAACGCACACGTTTCGCGAGTCTAGGCGTCGAATCCGTCACGACGACAGCCGCATCCCGCGCACGCGTAACGTCCGTGTAGAACGAGCGCCGGTCTGTCGTTCGCGACTGCGTGTCCTTCTCCAGCACGACGCGCGATGCATCCAGGCCCTGGGCGCTGTGGCCTGTCACTGCGTAACCGTAGTCGAGCGATAGCACTCGATCGCGGGCAAGCCGCCAAGTGCTGCCATCCGCTCTTCGTATCGCAAGCGCATCGGCGCTGATCTTCTCGACGACGCCGTGTTCTCTGTTCCGATAGCCTGCGATGGAATTCGTCCCCGTGAATCGAACCCGTTCGCCGGCCGCTACTTCGAGATCCTCCACTACGCCGAGAGACCAGCCTTTCCCGCTCAGCCTCCGCGGCGACATGGTGCGGTGTGTGCCGTCCGGCAGTGACACAATTATCGCGTCTGAGAAGACGCGCTCAACCTCCGCCGTGTCGCCACGGCGGGCCCGGAGACTTCGATAATCCTTCTCGAAGCGGATGGCGAGGCCCGGTTGATACGTTGCGAGTTGCTTCTTTTGCGCCGCGGTCATGTCCAAGGCGCGAAAGACTCGAATGGGTTCACCGGAGCCCACAAGATGAAGCTCAGATCGTACCCGCTCGTTGATGTCGCGGCGGGCTTCGTGTGAGCCGGTTAGGAGAAGCGTTTGCGCCCGCTCTAACTGCGAGAGCGCGCCGAAGTCGCGCGCCATGCGCGCGTGGCGCGTGTCGGAATCCTTTTCCTCGATGACCGGCAGCAGCTGAAGGGCCCGTGCCGGCTCGCGTACCGACATCCGTGCTGCCTTGGCCAAAGTTGGCTCACGCTGTCGCACCATCTCAGACAACTCTGCAGTCTGCATCCCTTGCTCCTGCAATTGGGCGAAACCCCGACCCGCTTCCACCGACTCGTATTGATAGACGTCACCGACAAGCACAGCTCGAGCGCCAACCCGCTCAACCCGTTCAAACACGGCGCGAAGGGTTGCGGTGCCGGCAAGCCCCGCTTCATCGAGCACCACCACCGAACGCGGTGTCAGCTTCGAATCAGCGTTCGGATCCAGAAGCCAGCGCTGCACGGTCTGCGACTCGATCCCAGATTTCTCCAATGCACGCACAGCGCTGTGCGACGGAGCAAGTCCCACAAACTCAAAATCCTCGCGCTCAGCGAGATCCCTGGCGACTTTCAGCGCCGTCGTCTTTCCCGTGCCAGCAAGCCCGTTCACCCCGACGATCCGATTCCGCGTTGTCAGGACCAGCTCGACGAGTGAACGCTGGCCAGCATTGAGACTGGAGAAGGCGGTCGCTGCTACTGCGGCAGGCCTACCCGCCGCCATGGCGATCGCCGGCACGGCATCGCGTCCTTGCAGCTCGATCGCTAGAAGTCGCTCCTCTGCCTCAAGCGCCGTACGCGTAGTCAGCCACTGACCCGCGGCGTCCTGGACAAGTTCGCCCGTACCGATCCGCCGATCTAAGTCCGCGCTGATCCCCTGACTCGTGGCCGCTCCGCGTGCGGCGCGCAGAGACTCCACGAGCGCTTCGCGGCGGCTGAATGCGGCCTGTCGTTCGCTCAGGTGCTCTATCGCAAAGCGGACGGCCTCCGCGGCGAACCCCCTTTCCGAGGCCGCCGGCAGACGCGGTCCCTCCAGCGGCAGGTACTGCCGCAACGCAATGCGCTCGCCGCGCTCTATCCATTCCGCCCGCAGGCCCACGTGGTCGTACTCTTGTTTTGCATTGCGCGTCGAGAGTGCAACCCTGCGCTTTGCTTCCGGCGTCGAGGTCTCGCGCGTCAGGCCTTCGGATTCCAGGCCTGCTTCCACCTCGCGGGATCGCCGACTGAAATGCTCGATCTGCACACGCGTGATATGCGCCAGCTCCGGATTGCCGTGCTTGCCGATCGTGATTCCGTAGCCCAAATCTCTTGCGCCCTTCGCCAGCTCGGACAAGTAAGTCTCGTACATGAGCCGCTGCTCTTTGAACATCTCGGCGTTCTCGATCGATCGCCATTTACCGTCCGCGCGGCGCGTGAGGTTCAAGACGACGACGTGGCTGTGAAGGTCCGGATCGCCCGCACGGCTCGTCGCGTGCTCGAACTGGGCGATGACGGCGGAGCGTGTGAACTCCAGCCGCACGGTGCCGCGCTCTGTAACGCGCGTCGCGATGGTCTCTTCAATCCGTTGCCGCGCGATGGCCACCGCCGAGCGGTGCACATCAATCAGCCGCTTATCTTCGTTGACCAGCGCTTGAATGCTGAAGGACTTGGGAGCCGAGAACTCGAAATCGGTACCGCCGCGCCGCGCGCCGCCTCCGCGGTGAAGCGTTGCCCCTCCGGGCATTCGACCCTCAACAAGACTGGCGAAAGTCTCCCGGTCTACGGGCCCCGAAAGCCCGAGAGCCTGAGCGCCCTCCCCGTGCCATTCGCTGGGGCTGCGGTCGCGTGTGTAATAGTCGTCCTTCTCGTAGTAGGTTGCGGCGTGCCGCGCGCTGATGTTGCGAGCGAGAGCCATATCTCACCGGTCCACGAACGCCGGAATGACGGGCTTAAGGCCAGTGAGCCCAACCTTGATGGGATACACGTAGCCGTCCGGTAGCCGCAAGTAAGCCCTGCGCACCGGCAGACACATGATCTCCGAATAGGTCACGAGCCGATGCATCTCCGGCTCCCAGGATGTGGATACCCGGCGCGTTTCTTTGAGGTCGCGCGCCGGCGCCGTGGTCCTCTTCCGTCGCAGAATTCTCTGCTCACCGATCACGTCGGAGAAATACCTCGCAGTGTCCGGGTCGGCGCATGCGAGCATCACCTTGGACTTCAGGTTCTGAAGCATCGTCTGCGCGACCTCCTGGCCGTAGATTCCGCGGATCTGCGCCACGTCCTGCACGCCGATCACTGCAGCGCCGCCTTTCTTGCGCACAAAGGCCAGCTCATCCGGCAGGCTTTGGATACGCTTGACGGCCGCGAGCTCGTCGATGAACTCCCAGATACGGCGCTTGCGGTTCTCGGAGAGACTCAGCTTCGCGCGGATGACGAGCTCCATCCAAGTCGCCGACAGATACTGCACGGCCGCGCGTTGATCGTCGCGGAAAGTCATGAAGAGCCACGGACGAATGATTTGGCCGCGCTTTCCCGCGCGGTCGTACTGCCCTTCGATGAGTGCGCGAATGGAAAAGCCGCGCTCGGCCGGAGCCGGCTCGCGCAGGAACCGCCACGGTTCAAGGTACTCCATGAGCACGTTGCGCGTGTTCGCGAACATCTTCTCGTTGCCCTTCTGGGTCATGACCGCAGCAGGCGTCCCCGCAGCGAACACGGCCAGCTCATCAGGCGTTGAGATCAGCAGGGCGAGAAACTCATGTATCGTGTTACGCCCGTTCTCGACACAGGCCCGGAATGCGGCGCCGACCAGCTGCTGTGCGAGTCCGTGCCAGGCGCGAGACTCCCCGAAGCCATCGGGCACGATGGCACGCGCCATCATCATGTAGTCGGATTCGCTACGCAGCTCGAGCCAGGGCACCCAGCACACGGAACGCCGATCGAAGGGGTTCAGAATGAAGTCGCCAGTACGTGCGATACGGGTCAAGAAATTCGCGCCGTAGTCGATGAAGACCGCCCGCTCTCCGCGCTCATACAGGGTCCGTGCCATCGACAGGGCCAGTTCTGTCTTGCCGGTTCCGGTCGAACCGCCCAAGAGAAAGTGATTGGTTTCGAGGTCACGCCGAATCTTGACTCCCCCCAGGCGAATCCGTCCGCCGCCGATGAGCTTGCGAAACCAGGCCCCGAGGCGGGCTGCGTGCGCGAGCGCAAGAAGCGCACTGACGGCCGCGAACGCCACGGCAAATTCCCTGAGAGCATCTCGTTGCAGCTCGGGGACCTGAAGCGTTTCGAGAAGTGCAGCCCGGAGGGTGTTGAGATCTGCAGCGCCAAATCGGGCGCACGTGGCGAAAAACCAAGCGATCGCGGTAATGCTCGCCGCGAGGAGTAACCCCACCCGAAGCGCGCGCACGACCGAAGCTTCAGGGTAGACCGGCGCGAGCCGCGGACCATGTCCGACGCGACGGAGGTCGCTCTCCCTGCGTGCCCAGATGGCCTCCCGAAACGTCCCGTATACGAGCGCCCAGACAACCGCGGCAAAGAGCATGGCTTGGATGGCAAGGAGCCGCACACTTAAGCCCACCTCTGGATATGTCGATAGTGTGCGAATCACTTCAGCAGCGGAGTGCAGGTTATGAACGCTTCCGACCGGTACGCGCCAATGGGCCGTCGCGGGCCACGCGGCGAACAACTCTGCAAGGGCGGCTGCGCGTTGCAAGGGGGCGCTGCAGACGACAAAGAACGCCCCCGCGCTGGCGGCAAAGATGAGCACCATTCGGACGGCCGCCGACGCTCGATTCACAATGCCCCCTTGGGGCTCTCAGTTCCCTGGAGCCGCTCGCGCCACAGCTTCGCTTCTGCCTCGGCCTGTTCGCGCGCCTCCCGGACCACCTGACTGAGCTCACCAGGATTCCGGATAAGGAGCGCGCCCACCCGCTTGATCAGCGTTTCCGAGAAAAACGTGGAGAACATGAGACGATCGATAACCGCAGGACAAAGAGAAGCGCTGGCCACACAAGGGCTCGCCGCACTGGATGGAAATGCTCCCGCCTTCAACGCCGAGTGAAGGTCGCGCAACGTATGGGTGAGACTTCGTTGACCCTCTCGAATCTCGCGCAGCTCGCTCGTGAGCGCGACGCGCAGCGCTTCGGCAGTAGCAGCCCCATCCGCCGACGGTTCGCGAAGAGCACCGCGCTCGATGACGTCGGCGAGGTAGACACTGCGCGAGATGCCGCGCCTGGCGGCTTCGCGATCAATCTCCCGAAGGATCTCCTTCGGGAGGCGGGTGCTCGCGACTTCCGCGCTCACGATGCACTCCCAGCTACACCCGGCGGAATGATTGCGGTGCGGTGCGCACCGTATACATCCAGAACGCCGTGTATTCAGGCGCTTGTCGATGAGCGGGCTGCGATTTGTCTACCGGGCTCGCATCCTTGTAGACGCCGCTGTCTACGGCCAATTCCTTGAATTCCCCGGGTTGGCGGCGCAGCCGCGCGGCAATCAACGATTGCGTGCTGTGTCTGTCGAATACGCCTTTGCCGTAGGAGGCTCGACTCCTAGCTTCGGCGCCGATCTTCAGGGCCGCGCCAGCGGCCGGGGTGCGCACCCCTTGGGGTTCGGGGCGAAGCCCCGTCCTGGGCGACAGCTCGGCGCTCGCGGGGACCTTTGCGCTAAATGCGGCCATACGCGTACCGCAGCCGTTCCACGAGGGCGGCCACTGACGGCTCGCGGAACAGCGAGTCGAGACACTCAGCGAAGGATTCGAAGTCCTTCGCATCCAGCCGCCACCAGGCCCGGTCCGTGCTGAGCATGAAGGTCTTAGGTTTCTCGCTCACCATGAGCCACTCAAAGCGGCCGCCACGCGCCTCTGTGCCGGTACCGGCGAGGCGGGTGATTTCGGCGAGATCCTCAAGGTCGACCAGGTTGCGAACGACCACCGCGCAGTTCTGGGCCTTCAGTTCAATGGAGGCCCCCATGCCATCTTCCCGAGCCGACGGGACGAGGGTGACGTTGCCTGCGGGGATGGGGCTCGCCAGGCGAGAGGGCGCCGGAGGCGACGCTTGCGTTCGGTCGACGAGCGGCGCGCCCTGCAGATCCCAGTAACCGCGAACCGCCACTTGAAGGAGCGCGGCGACGTACTGGGCCAGGGTCTTGGCCAGCTTTGATTCGTCTGGGAACTCTACGTCGCGCAGGTACGCATAGAGGTTACGACTCGCGAATTCGGCTTGTTCGGGAGTCGGTCGCGCCGAGAGGAGCGCGATCCATTTGTCGACGTACTCAGGTAGGGTCTTGGCGTCGATATCTTTCGACGTCCCGAGATTTTTTAGGAAATACTGCTCCTCCGGCTCGATGCTCTTGGCTTTACCGCCCGTGGCCAACCGCACGGCATCCCGGAAGGCACTGACGTTGGCGATGAGGAGTTCCTTGGAGACAAAGGCGCGCCGGCAACCGTCATAAGCCTTGTGTGCGTACTCGGCGAGTAGTCGCAGATCCGCAAGCGTCAGGGGCACCCCCGAGCGCCACAAAGCCACCATGCGCACCAGTGCCTTATCTGCGCTCTCCTGCGGGGCGGAATTTTCTATCTCTTCCAGTCGCTCCTCGGCTAGGCGCCGAATCGCCTCTCCCGTGCTCAGCCGTCCGCCATAGAAGGGCTTCGCCGTCGCATCCACGCGTCGCAGGGCCGAGTCCAAAAACCGCACCGTGAAATTTCGCAGGTTGTCGCTCTTCATGAAGGGCCTCTTGAAGCTCAGGCTAGCTTACAGCCCCATATTCGTACTTGCAATGCATTTAAGCCCGGTGCAGTATTGCATTCAGCCAAACTCTCCTTGGAGATGGGCTGCAGCAGTGGCACCGCAAGATGAAGAGCGACACGGACAGGCCGCAGAGCCGGCATGTAGGCACAGGCGTGACGACACTCGGGCTCGAAGAGGCGGCGCGGCTGGCACGCTGCCACCCGGATACTCTGCGCAAGCTCGCGAAGGCTCGGGTGGTTCCGGCTACGAAGATCGGTCGGGAATGGGTATTCTCCCGCGAAGTATTCCAAGAATGGATTGACGGCCGATGTCGCTCTATCGTCGCGCGGGCTCTCCCCACTGGTGGGTGCGCATCTCCATCGCTGGCCGAAAGACTCGCCGCTCGACGGGCACGGAGAATCGCACAGACGCGGAAGAGTTCGACCACCGAGAGCGCGAACGGCTCTGGCGACTCCACAAGCTCGGCGACCGCGGTGCTATTCGGTTCGTCGAAGTCGCCCAACGCTGGCTGAACGAGACCGAAAAGCGTAGCCGCGAGAAGGACGAGATGATCCTCACGTGGTTCTGCGAGGAGATCGGGGACGAGCCGATCAGCGCGATTGACCGCGAGGCGATCGATGAGCTGCGCGTCCTAGCGCTCGAGGGCGGGAAGTCGAAGTCGACCGTCGATCGCTACATGGCATGTCTCCGGGCGGTACTCAACGCGTGCGAACACGACTGGAGATACGCCGGCTACCACGCTCCGAAGGTACCGATGTATGGCCGGCGCGCACAGCGCACGCAAAAACGCTTCCTGCGTCCGGAGGAGTTCGAGCAGCTCTGCAAGGAGCTGCCTCCGCACCTCAAGCTCGCAGCGCGGTTCTCTGTGCTGACGGGACTTCGCATGCGCGCAATGCTGCAGCTCACCTGGGATCGCGTTGACCTTCGAACCCGACGACTGTGGATCCCTGAGGAGCAGATGAAGGGCGGCCACGCTCATGGCCTGCCGCTATCGAAGGCGGCCGTGAAGGTTCTGCGGCAGCTCAAGACACTGAACCCGGAAGGCGCGCACGTTTTTCAGTGGCGCGGCAAGCCCGTCGATGACTGCAACGGCCATGCTTTCAAGAACGCCGTGGAGCGCGCGGCGATCGGGCCGCTGCGCTGGCATGACTTACGTCATACCTTCGCCTCGTGGGCCCTCCAGAACGGTGTGACGCTGCCGGAGCTAAAGGAACTCGGGAGCTGGAAGAGCTACGAGATGGTGCTCAACTACGCCCATCTGTCGCCCGATCACCTCGCGAAAGCGGCTGATAAAGTGGGCACGTTCCGGGCACAGCGAAAAACAGCAAAATCACAAGCCTCTGATGTTAAATGGAAAGGGAGGGACTCGAACCCTCGACCCCGGCATTATGAGTGCCGTGCTCTAACCAGCTGAGCTACCTTTCCACGAGGGGCGCGCATTGTCCTCAGCCGCGGCGGGACGTGTCAAACCTGCGTCCGGCGGCCGGCGGACCCGCCACCCCGGTATTGCCCGGGCGCCCCAAAGCGCGGCAGTCTAGGCCCCTGCCCCGCGTCCCGGAGAGGCACCGATGACATCCCGCCGTACCGTGCTGAAGGCCGCGGCCTGGCTGTCGACCAGCGCCGCCATGCCCGTGAGTTTTGCCGCCCCCGAGCCCGCATCGCTGCTGATTCTCGGCGGCACCGGGTTCATCGGCCCGCACCTCACCGAGGAGGCGCAAAGGCGCGGCTGGAAGGTGACGCACTTCAACCGCGGCAAGCACGAACCCGGCGGGGTTGCCGGCGTCGAGACCCTGATCGGCGACCGCGCGGGTAAGCTCGATGCCCTGCGCGGCCGCACCTGGGACGCCGTCATCGA
>Ga0335077_10001657_pt1 | contig 26494 bp, 26 predicted proteins | sample Lox_Sample_31_FD_207151 | JGI IMG/M metagenome (GOLD analysis project Ga0335077, IMG submission 207151) | Soil microbial communities from Loxahatchee National Wildlife Refuge, Florida, United States - Lox_Sample_3.1 | ecosystem: Environmental > Terrestrial > Soil > Wetlands | place: USA... | reverse complement strand
GACCGGGGCGGCGGGGCTGACACAAGGCCTGCTGGTGCAGTGCGAAGGGGCCGGCCGCCGGCCGCGGCGGCCTGCACGCCGCCCGACCGCGCCATGAGCGCCTCCTGGGATGGCGAAGGACGGATTCAGCGAGTACTCGCCGATGCTACCGGGCGTGGCGGCGGCCACGGGGTGGTCGCTACGGGGGCGTGGCGGCTACGGACCCTCGGGTGGCTATGGGCGGTCACTCGGCTCGCGGAGAAGCGCGTGCAGTGTGGGAGGCGCGAGCAGGGTGCCAAATCCGAGCAGAGCGAGCACGAGCAGCGGCACGCCCCAGCCGTAGCGGTCCCCCTCGATCAGGTAGGCGGCAACGATTCCGCAGAACAACTGGGTGAGCAGCGCTGGCGTACGGCTCCACTTGCGCACCCGCGCGAGGCCGACCGCGACCGCGGCGAGCGCGATCGCGGCGCCAAGCCCGATCAGGGTGAGCGCGACCCCGCTGCTGACCTGGTACGAGCGGCCCGAGGCGGTGTCAATTCCCGTGATCACGGTGGCGACGAGCACGGCAAGTGATTCGGCGCCCTGCACGACCCCAGCGCCGATCAAGGTCACTGGACGTTCACGCATGTTCTGGCATCCTTCCGGCATAGCTACCCTGGGCGCGTGTGTGCGTTCCTGATCGTGAATCCTCGCGCCACCTCTACAACCGCGCCTCGCAGGGATGTCATCGTGCGAGCCCTCGCATCCGTGGTCAAGCTGGAGGTCGTGCAGACACGCTACCGGGGGCACGCGGCCGAACTGGCCCGGGAGGCAGCGGCGGATGGCCACGAGATGCTGTTCACGCTCGGCGGCGACGGAACGATCAACGAGGCGGTGAACGGGCTTTGCCTGCCATGCGGTGCATGGCGTGCCAGGGACGGCTCGGGCGGCTCTGACGGCTGGGGGGGCTTGGCCAGCGCCACCGCGCAGCACGACCCGGGCGCGCGGACCAGCAGGGGCGCCCGGCCCGACGCCGCGGGGTTGCCTGCGCTGGTACCCATCCCCGGCGGCAGCGCGAACGTGTTCGTGCGGACACTGGGAATTCCCACCGATCCGATCGACGCAACGGCAGCGATCCTCGACGCGATACGGGCCGGGCGCCAGCGCCGGATCGGCCTGGGCCTGGCCGGCGACAGGTACTTCACCTTCAGCGCCGGGATGGGCCTGGACGCAGAGGTCATCCGCGCGGTGGAGGGACATCGCGCGGACGGGCGCCCGGCATCTCCTGCGCTGTACTTCTGGACTGCCATGCAGCACTTCTATGGGGTAACCGATCGCCGCACGCCCGCGCTCGCCCTCGAACGTGATGGCCAGCCGCCGATCGGCCCGCTTTTCATCGCGGTGGTTTCCAACACCTCGCCATGGACGTACCTGGGCAACCGCCCGGTGAACCCGAATCCGCGCGCTGGTTATGACACCGGCCTCGATGTTTTCGCCCTGCGGCGGTTGCGGACTGTCGGCACCTTGAGAGTGCTGCGCCAGATGACAAGCAACCGCGGCAGGCCGCCATCCGGGCGGCACGTCGTTAGCCTGCATGATCAGGAGGAGATCACGCTCCGCGCGAAACGGCCGATCGCCTGCCAGGTGGACGGTGAATACGTGGGCGAAAGCGAGTGCATGGCATTTCGATCCGTACCTGACGCTTTGCGGGTCGTGGCATAGCCGGAGCCCGTAGCCACGGCTGGCGGCCGAGCAGGCACCGCAGGCAGGAGCAGGCGCGGCATCGTTTCACCGCTCGACCCATCTTGTTTCGCTATTCGACATGGAACTGTGACAAACGAACGTTCCGTCGGGTGACACAGTCGCGATGTGATCGATCTGACATCGGAATCCGGCTGAACCTTTACTCAAACCTCTTGCGCTTGATCGCTAGCGTTTGAGAGGCTCATTATCGATGCGAGGCACGGGATGTCACGGCCGCGCCGTTGAGCATTAAAGCTGAGCGGTGGCCGTCGGCACAGGCCGCATGGGTGCTCATGTGACCGCTCAGGGTTGGGCCTTCGCTCGCGCGTGGAGATTCTGCGGGTAGGCGAGGTGCGCGATGGCTGTGCCTGGCTTCGTGAAATGGTTCACAAGCGCGGATGAGGAATCACGGAGCCGATGGCGGCTCAACTGTCGCATTGAGGAGTAGACCGCATGGACTGGCGCCACCACGCCGCCTGCCGTGACGTGGATCCTGAGTTGTTCTTTCCGATCGGCAATACGGGCCCAGCCCTCCTGCAGATCGATGAAGCCAAGCAGGTATGTCGACGTTGCCCGGTAACTGAATCTTGCCTGCGATGGGCGCTTGAGAGCGGCCAGGATGCTGGCGTCTGGGGCGGTACAAGCGAAGACGAACGGCGTGCGCTCAAGCGCCGCACCACGTACGTTCACGCTCGGGCGCACGCCTGACGCCTCAAGCTCAGGAGATCTTCTGAAGGTGCCATCCGGTACATCATGAAGTACCCGATGACGCAACCGCGATCCGGGTACCCACAAACCGTCTTAGTTGCATGTGCCATTGCGTGCCGCGAATCCCGATCAGCCCGATCAGCCCGATCAGCCCGATCAGCCCGATCAGCCCGATCAGCCCGATCAGCCCGATCAGTTCGCTCGGCCTGAGCCGCGGGCCTCGGCTTGGGCGATGCCAGGCCAGATAGCGGCGTCATCGGCCGACCCAGCGGGCATCTCCATGGGCAGGTCGACGGTCACCTCCGTGCCCCCTCCCGGCCTCGGCAGCACTTGGAGCCTGCCGCCCAATTCCGCGACCACGAGGGTACGCACGATCTGCAGGCCGAGGCTTGTCGAGGTGTCGAGACTGAACCCGGCCGGCAGCCCGGCGCCGTCGTCGGCGACCACGACGGTGAGGCGCTCTGGCCCGCGCTGCGCCGTCACCTCGATCGTGCCCTGGAGCTGGCCAAGCCCATGTTGCAGGGCGTTCTGCAGCAGCTCGGTCAAGATCATCGCGAGCGGTGTGGCGACCGCTGCTGGCAATGCGCCGAACCGGCCGGCCAGCCGCGGCGCCACGCGCGCCTCGGGCGCAGCGACCTCGACGGCCATCATGGCCACGCGCCCGGCGATCTCATCGAAATTGATGACATCTTCTGGCGTGTGGGACAGGGTCTCGTGCACGATCGCGATCGACCCAACCCGGCGCACCGCTTCCTCGAGCGCCGCGCGTCCCTCTGGCGCCCGGATGCGGCGCGCTTGGAGCCTCAGCAAAGCGGCAACTGTCTGCAGGTTGTTCTTGACGCGGTGATGAATCTCGCGGATCGTGGCGTCCTTGGTCAGCAGTTCGCGTTCCCTTCTGCGCAGTTCGGTCACGTCTCTGACCAGCACCAGCGCCCCGGTCCTTGTGGTACCCACCACCAGCGGGATTGCGCGCAACTGGACAACCGATCCGTTCCCCTCTACTTCCGTCTCGCGTGGCAACCGGCCGCTCGCCACCACGACGAGCGAATTGTCGACAGGCTCGGCCGGGTCGCACATCTCCGCGGTCACCGGGCCAAGCTGTGCCCCGACCAGATCCGCGGCAAGGCCGAGCCGCCGATAGGCGGACAGGGCGTTTGGGCTCGCGTAGGTGACCTTGCCGCCGCGATCGAGTCGCAGCAGGCCGTCGCCAACCCTCGGCGACCGCACCAGGGTGGGTTCCGCACCGGAAAACGGGAACCTGCCCGCCGCCACCATCTGCGCAAGTTCGTCGGCACTCTGCAAATAGGTGAGCTCAAGCCGGCTTGGGGTGCGCGCCGAATTGAGGTTCGTGCTCCGCTCGACGACCGCGATGATCCGGCCGTCCCGCCGCACCGGGATGGTTTCCTCCCGCACCGGCACGTCGCCGGTCCAGTCCGGGTCGCCCTCGCGGCAGATCCGGCCCTCACGACGGGCCGTGTCGAGCAGCGACCGCTGGCTGGACGCCGCGATAGTGCCCACGATGTCGTCATGGAACGAGGTCGGTCCGGTGGTCGGTCGCATCTGGGCCACCGCCACCCAGCCGCCGCCGGTGCGCAGCGGCGCCCAGAGAACGAGGTCGGCGAACGACAGATCCGCGAGCAGTTGCCAGTCCGACACCAGGGAATGCAACCACTCCAAGTCGGCGCCGGACAGCGAGGTGTAGCCGCTGACGAGGTCACTCAATGTGGGCACGCTAGGAGGCTACTTGCCGGCCGGCACCTGCCAATACTGCCAACCGGCGTACCCCGCCAGCGCGGCGCGGCCTCCCGGCCTGGCAAGATGCGCACATGGCCGAGGATGGGGCTGTGGGAGGCAACCCAAGCTCCGCAGGCCGCCCGGCGCTCGGAGGGAGAATACCGACCGTGACCGCTCAACCAATTCAGTCAGGAGCCGGTCACGGGCGAGGTCGGCGTCGGCGGCAGGGCGAGGCAGCAGACGGCGCGGCGCGGACCGATGCAGGGGCGCAGGCCGCCGAACGCGCAACAGGCGAGCGGGACCCCCGAATCCCCAAGTACTACACGGTGAAACATCAACTGCTCGAGCTGACCCGGACCATGGGGGCCGGCAGCCCGGTCCCGCCGGAACGTGAACTCGCCCGGCGGTATGGGACCTCGAGGACCACCGTCCGCCAGGCCCTGGCCGAACTGGTTGTCGAGGGCCGGCTGCTGCGGATGCAGGGCAAGGGAACGTTCGTGGCAAAGCCAAAGGTGGCGCAGGTCCTTGAACTGGCAAGCTACACGGAAGGCATGCGCGCGCACGGGCTGCACCCTCAGACCCGGATACTCGAGATCGGCTACGTGACCGCCGACGAGAAGCTCGCTTGTCTGCTTGACATCCCGCCGGGCAGCCGGACGCTGCGCATTCACCGGCTCAGGCTCGCCGATGACGAGCCGATGTCCATCGATATGTCGCATCTGCCTGCCAGCAGGTTCCCCGGGCTGCGCAAGCAACTGAGCCGGCACTCTTCGCTGTACGAGACGCTCGCCGAGGCGTACGGAGTCCAGCCTGCCGAGGGCGAGGAGACAATCGAGACCGTGCTCGCAGGGCCGAACGACGCGCGACTGCTTTGCGTGGACGTCGGCCTGCCCTTGCTGCTGCTGTCCAGGCACGCGTTCGACAAGAACGGAACCGCGCTGGAATGGGCGCAGTCCTGGTACCGGGGTGACAGGTACAAGTTCGTCACCCGGCTGCGGCGGACGCCGCCACGCTCAGGTTAGCGAAAGGTTAGCGAGGCACCGAGCGGGCGCGAGGGATCGCAGGGGTTTGGCCGGTACGGGCCCCCGTGAACCAGACCGCCGCAAGCATGTGACTCGCTGGTAGCGTCGGCCGCATGGGCACGCCAGACGGCATGGGCACGCCAGACGGCATGGGCACGCCAGACGGCATGGGCCAGGCACACGACACGGGCCAGGCACACGACACGGGCCAGGCACACGACACGGGCCAGGCACACGACACGGGCCAGGCACACGACACGGGCCAGGCACACGACACGGGCCAGGCACACGACACGGGCCAGGGAAACGACACGGGCCAGGCACACGGCATAGGCCAGGGACACGACATGGGCCAGGGACACGACATGGGCCAGGGACACGACACGGGCGAGCAGCTGCTCTCCGGGCATGGCGGCGCGCACGCGGTCGCCGCCGCGGGCCGTCACGGCGTCACCACGATTTTCACCCTCTCGGGCGGTCATGTCTTCCCCGTGTACGACGGCGCTGTCAACGCGAAACCCCCGATGCGACTGCTTGATGTCAGGCATGAGCAAACGGCCGTGTTTGCGGCAGAAGGGACGGCCAAGCTCACCCGTGCACCTGGGCTGGCGGTACTTACCGCTGGTCCGGGCGTGACGAACGGGGTCAGTGCCATCGCGACCGCGCATTTCAACTCCTCGCCGGTCGTCGTGCTGGGCGGCCGCGCGCCTGACTACCGCTGGGGAGCCGGCAGCCTGCAGGAACTCGACCATCCGCCGCTGCTCGCTCCGATCACCAAACGAGCCTGGACGGAGCACGCTGCCGCGGGCATCGGGGCCGCGGTGGACGAGGCGTTCGTGCTCGCCGGAGCGCCGCATCGCGGGCCTGTTTTCCTCGACATCCCGATGGACGCCCTGTTCAGCGAGACAACAGCGCAGCTTCCTGCGCTGCGGAAGCCGCAGCCTGCGAGCCCTGATCCCGGCGCCATCGCCCAGGTCGCCGGGCTGCTCAGCGAGGCGGAACGGCCGGTGCTTGTGCTGGGCTCCGATGTCTGGCTCGGCGGTGCCGAGGAAGCGGCGCGGCAGGCGGCGCAGACGCTTGCCCTGCCCGTGATCACCAACGGGCAGGGCCGCGGGGTGCTTCCGGCCGGCCACGAGCTTCTGGTCACCCGCGCGCGGTCGCTCGCCTTGGGCGCGGCCGACCTGGTGATCGTGGTGGGCACGCCGCTCGACTTCCGGCTCGGTTACGGCGAGTTCGGCGGCAAGAACGGCGCGGAACGCGCACGCGTGGTGCACATCGCGGACGCGGCTGACCAGGTGGCCGCGCACTGCCCGCTGGCCGGATCGGCTGTCGGTGATCTCGCCGCCGTGCTGCGCGATCTGATGGACGCGGCGGCGCCCCGCAAACCGGGCGACCCCTGGCTGGCGCGCCTGCAGGAAGCGGTCATCGGCGCGATGGCCGCGGACCGGACACTGCTCGCGAGCGACGCGAGCCCGGTGCACCCGATGCGGATCTACGGCGAGCTGACCCGGATACTTGACGACGACGCGGTCGTGATCGGCGACGGCGGCGACTTCGTCTCCTACGCGGGCAAGTACGTCGAGCCGAAACGCCCGGGCGGCTGGCTCGATCCCGGTCCCTACGGGTGCCTGGGCACGGGCCTCGGCTACGCCATCGCCGCCCGGCTTGCCCGCCCCGATGCGCAAGTGGCGCTGCTGCTCGGTGACGGTGCGGCGGGATTCTCCCTGATGGACGCCGACACGCTCGTCCGCCACCGGCTGCCGGTCGTGATGATCTGCGGAAACAACGGTATCTGGGGCCTGGAGAAGCACCCGATGCAGATGATCTACGGTTACGATGTGGCCGCGGACCTCCAGCCACAGTGCCGCTACGACGAGGTGGTCCGGGCGCTCGGTGGCGCCGGTGCGCTAGTCACCGAGCCCGGTGAGATCGGCCCGGCGCTGCGGCGCGCGTTCGACTCGGGTGTCCCCTACCTGGTCAATGTGGCCACCGACCCAGGGATCGCCTACCCACGCTCGACGACAGGGATCTGATCATTCGCCTGAACAGATAGTGCTTAGCCCTAACGGCTGCCGCATGGCGCGTCGCATCCGCACGAAACGGGTCCCCGGTGTCATGCCCGCCCGGTGTCCGCCAGCCTGGCGTGACTGACGAACCGGTCCCTGTCGACGAGCACCCGCTCCACCGTGCCCGCACCGACAACCGCGTCCTCGCCATCCGGTGCTCCATCCGGGCGCATCTGCCTGGCGATGAACTTGAATACCAGCCGCCGGCCTTCCACCTCGGTCAGTTCGGCCTCAACCTCGACCTCCGCGCCGATCGGGCTCGCCCGCTTGTGCTCCATGGCAACCCACGTGCCGACCGACGTCATGCCCGGTTCGAGGCTCGGCGTGATGGCCGCCATCGAAGCAGCCTCGGCTAGCGCGAGCATTCGCGGGGTCGCGAGCACGGGCACGTCACCGCTGCCCATCGCGGCGGCAGTGTCAACATCCGCGACGACGATCCGCAGTGAGGCCATCAGGCCGGGTGCGAGAGCCATGGTCGTTACCCTAGCGGTCCCGGGCGGGTGGTCCGCTGCGCCGGGCACAGGACGACGAGTCGCCCTCGGCAGACGGCGCCACCCAGCGGCAGCCGTTCTGCTAAAGGGTTGACCTCGGCGGCCGCCGCCTCTTGCTGGACCTACTCGATTATGGCGATCAGGTCGCCCTCCTGTATGACGTCACCCTCGGCCACGTGCAACCGGACAAGGGCGCCCCTGTCCTCCGCGAGGACGGGGATTTCCATCTTCATCGACTCGAGGATGACAAGGGTGTCGCCCTCATCCACCTGGTCGCCCTCGGTGACGACCACCTTCCACACGTTCGCGACCATCTCCGCGCGGACCTCCGCCACCGCGACTCCTTTCCTTGGCCAGGACCTTGGCGGCGCCTGGCATCCAACAGCCCGCCACCATTGTGCTGGGTATCCGGGTGTTTCGCACCGCGGCAAGCCGCGGCCAGGCGCGGTCATGCGCGCATCCGGTCGACCACGGTCGTGTCGTAGGCACCGCTGGCGAACTCGCTGTTGTCCAGCAGCTCGGCATGGAAGGGGAGGTTCGTCTTCGGGCCGGCGACGCGGAACGTGGCGACGGCCGTCGCGGCTCGGGCGAGCGCCTCGCCGCGGCTCGCGCCGTGCACGCACAACTTGGCGAGCAGCGGATCGTAGAACGGTGTGACCGTGTTGCCCGCGGCATAACCGGCATCCACCCGGATGCCGGAACCCGCGGGCTCCTCCCACTCGGTGATCTCACCGGGACTCGGCAGGAACCGCCGCGGGTCCTCGGCGTAGATCCGCAGTTCGAGCGCGTGGCCAGCGGGGCCGCCGCCGGCCAGGCCTGGCTCGGCCGACTCACCCGCGGCGATCAGGAATTGCTGCTCGACCAGGTCGATTCCGGTGACCAGCTCGGTAACCGGATGCTCGACCTGCAGGCGGGTGTTCATCTCGAGGAACGAGAACTCGCCGGCATCGGCATCCACTAGGCATTCAACGGTGCCCGCGCCCCGGTAGCCGACAGCCTCACCGGCCCGGACCGCGGCCTCGAGCATGCGATCGCGCAGCCCTGCCGTGACACCGGGCGACGGGGTCTCCTCCGCGATCTTCTGGTGGCGGCGCTGCACCGAGCAGTCGCGTTCGCCGAGCGCGAGCACCGCCCCGTTGGTAAGCCCGAGGATCTGGACCTCGACGTGCCGCGCCCGCGGCGTGTAACGCTCGATCAGGATCGCCGGGCTGCCGAAGAAGCGCTCGGCGCGGCTGCGAGCGGTGCTGAACGCGGCACGCAACTGCGCCTCGTCGTGGGCGGCGCTCATCCCGATGCCGCCGCCACCCCCCGCCGCCTTGACCATGACCGGGTAGCCGATCCGCGCCGCTTCCGCGGCTGCCGCGTCCCCATCTGCGACAGGCTCGCGGCTGCCGGCCGACACCGGCACGCCGGCCTCCTCCATCAGGTTCCTGGCGTTGATCTTGTCGCCCATCTGCTCGATCGCTGATGGCGGAGGGCCAACCCAGATGAGGCCTTCTTCGATGACCCGCCGCGCGAAACCGGCATTTTCGGCAAGGAAACCGTAGCCGGGATGCACCGCAGCGGCTCCGCCGCGCCTGGCCGCCTCGATGACCGCGTCGGCGTCCAGGTAACTGCTCGCGGGCGGTGGCGGGCCGATGAGCAGCGCCTCGTCCGCTTCTCGCACGTAGGGCAGGGCCTGGTCGGCCTCGGAATAGACGGCGATCGCCCTGATCCCCATCCGGCGCGCAGTCCTGACGATTCGGCGCGCGATCTCGCCCCGGTTGGCGATAAGGACAGACTCGAACACGCCGGCCTCCTCAGGGGGCGCGCGGAAAGGACGGGCTCGATACCCGCGCATCCTTTCACGTCCCTGCCCGCGCGGCCGCACCCGCGGGGGCGGGCCGCCTTACCGGCGGGGGGCGAGCGCCAAAGCGTTGCGTTGAGATCAGTGCGCCTTGGCCGCAGCGTGGACATCAGCGTAGCCGGGGCGTGGCAGCTGGCTGGGGCCACCGCCGCACCGATCTCCCCACCTGGCTTGAGCGGGCGAGCGCCCGTCCGGGCAATCGGGTCTTGCCGGTGGCGGTCTTGCCGGTGGCGGGTCGTAACGGAGGGCGGATTTACATGCTGGCGGATTCTACATGCGGGCGGACGAGCGGCGGCCAGCCACCCTGCTCAGCGCCTCGACGACCCCGGGGTCGTACTCTGCGGCGGTGTCCAAGCGGAGGCGCTCGAGCGCCGCTACGGCCCGCTCCCGATCGGTGGAGCTGCCCACCAGGTCGTCGAACCCATTGGCGGCGCGGATGATGCGACTGCTAACCGGCGGGCCAGGATCGGCGCCCCGCCACGGCTCGCTCTGCCTTCGCACGATCTCGGCCACCCGGTCGAGCACGCCAGCCTTCCTGATCACTTCCGCGCCCAGCTCGGCGATCTGCGCCTGATCAGCGGGCGACACGAGCACGGTCGCGCCCCCGGGGATCGGGTCGGGCAGGGACAGCTGGCCGATGTCGTGCATCAGCGCCGCGTACTCCAGTTCAAGCACATCGGGCTCGCTCATCCCGAGTTCGCGGCCGACGGCGACGGCAAGCCTGCTCACGCGGTGTGAGTGCCCACTTTCCACGTATCCGCCGACCTCGGTCATCCGTGACAGCGCCCGCACCGTCTGCAGGTAGGTGACCCGGATCCCGGCGTAGCGGCGGAACGCTACCTGGGTGACGAGCAGCGGGGCGATAAACAACGCGAGCGCGGCGAGGCCCATGACCCCGGCCGCGAACGCGATCAGCATCGCCGATGCGCCGACCGCCGCGCCCAGCGGCGCCTGCACCCGCAGCTCGTCCGAGAGCGCGACGCCGAACCTGGCACGCAGCGCCTCGGCACGGATCAGTGCCGCTATGACCGCGTCCGCCAGCCAGGCGACCGCGACAAGTACCGTCATCACCGCGAGTGCGACCCACCAGTGCCTGAGGATCTGCGCATTCGCGGCGAGCGGGCGGAAAAGCAACGCCACGGCCGCCACCGCGAGCAGCCGGCGGGCCATGGCATCGATCGACGTGGGCCGGCCGGCAGCCAGATGCGGCAGCGCGCCGACCACCATGCCGACCGCGGTGACCGCGATAACCTGCATCGCCGAGTGCGGAGCAGGGCGGTCACCTACCCGGAGCAATAACGTGTAGGCCAGCGCGCCCGCGGTCGCGATCGGCGCGGACTCCCTGTTGCCCGGCAGGGCGATGCGGAAAAGCTCGCCGAGCGCGACGAGCGCGCCGAACGCCACCGCATCCCGCATCCCCGTGATCCCGGCGGCGGCTGTCTGCGCGACCGCGGCCACCACCAGCATGCCCGCCGCGCTGATCAGCAGCAGCTGGCCGGAATCCATCGTCGGCCACGACGGCCGGCGCGCCTCGGCGCGATGCGTGCTCAGCACCTCATCGCCTCCCTCGCGGGAGGCCGGCTGCTGGCGATGCGGATACTGGCCTTGGACGGCATGGGCGGCTCGCCGGGCTCGTTCCGGCATCAGCGATGCGGGATGACGCGCAGCGGCGCGGTCGGGTCGTCGTGATCCTGGGCCGTGGCGGCCGCGGACTGTCCTGCTGGCGCGGTGACTGGCTCGGGCGGCCGCCACCGCTCACGCCTCAGCGCGGCGACGAATGCATCCACCATGACGGGGTCGAACTGGGCGCCGGCCCACTTGCACAATTCGGCGACGGCCTCCTCGACCGGCCGGGCGCCGCGGTAGGAGCGGGTTGAGGTCATCGAATCGAACGCGTCGGCGACTCCGATCACGCGGGCAAACTCGGGGATCTCGTCCCCCGCGAGCCCGAGCGGGTACCCCCGCCCGTCCATGCGCTCATGATGGTGCATGATCCCGGCCAGCGCCTCGTCAAGGAAACCGATCTCCCTGACGATCTCGAGACCCCGCATGGGATGCAACTGGATCGCGCCGTATTCCTCCTCGGTGAGCGCGCCGGATTTCTGCAGCACCACGGTCGGCACACCGAGCTTGCCGATGTCGTGCAGCATGCCCGCGTGCCTGATGGCCTCGATCCGCTCCGGGCGGAAGCCGATCTCCCGCGCGATCATGACGGACGCCTTGGACACGCGCTCGCTGTGACCCCTGGTGTAGAAGTCCTTGGTCTCCACCGCCTGGCACAGGGCCGCCATGGTCGCCTGGTGTGCTTCCTGCTGAGCCACGTACTGCGCGACCGCCCAGCGCGCGACGAGCAGCGGAACGAAGACCAGCACGGTGGAAAACGGCCCTACCACACGCCAAAGCGCGGCCATCAGCAAACCGAAAATCGCGTAACCGAGATCCGGGACCAAGGACGCGAGGACCCCGCTGCGGAATGTCGTTGACGATGGCCCCGCCGCCTGGGTGAGCCACAACACGCCGATCACGAGGACGTAGTTGACGAAGTCAAGGGTGATCGCGGCGACCGCGAAGGGAAGGAGGATCGCCGGGAACGAACCAGATGCCGGCACGCCAGCGTGTCCGCCAGCCGCCAGGTAGACGGTGCCCGCGCAGTAGCCGGCCAACGCCCACATCCCGCCGTTGAACATCCGCTGCACGACATGCAGGTCGCGACGCGTGTTGAAGGCCGCGGCGGCGCCGACGATGGCGGCGCCCACGGGGCCAAGCAACACGACGGCAGCCAGAATCACCGAGGAGCCCGCCGTCCAGGTGTGCCTTTGAGGACTGATCGGAACGGGCGATGCCTCACAGATGAGGTGGAGGACCGCGAGGACGGCGAGGGTCAGCCAGGCGATGTCTGCGAAAGGCCCGAGGAGCAGGACCACGAGTCCGCCGGCGGCCACCACCGCGCCGATGTAGACGCGCGCCACCCATGACAACTCCGGCAAAGCCACCCCCTACAGTCGACGTCAGGCGCCGATTCGCGGCACGGTCTCGTCAGCCCCAGCTAATCCCCGCGGGAACGAAGACGGATGCCGCCAGCGCCACCAGGGCAAACGCCGTCATCGGGAACGCACCGAGCCCGCGCATCAGTGTCGCCTCCTTTGACTGGCTCAGCCGACAGCACTTGACAGTCGCCGTCTCGACACTCAGGGTAACGCGATCTCTTGAATCCACGTAACTCTCAGGAGTATCGTGAGCAAATCGTGAAGCGACGTGCGCACTCTGCAATCAGAGCCGGTGCTTCCCGCCCCGCAACCAATCCACCGTAACCTTGATTCCGTCACGCAGACTAGTGCTCGCAGCCCAGCCAAGACCATTCTGCGCCGGAATCGGGTCCACCGCCATGGCGGGCAGGTCGCCCGGCCGGGGCGCCGCGTACGCGGGTCTGTCCGGACCGCCCGCGGCCTCGGCCACCAGCGAGTGCAGCCCGATATCGCTGGTAGGGATGCCGGTGCCGATGTTGAACCTGCGGCCGCCGCCCCGCTCGCCGCAGGCGCGGGCGAACGCGTCCACGACGTCGCCCACGTAGATGTAGTCACGGGTCTGGCTACCGTCGCCGTACACCCGGGTGGGCGCACCTCGCAGCAGCGCATCACCGAATATCGCCACCACGCCCGCCTCGCCGTCGGCTCGCTGGCGCGGTCCGTACACGTTGGCGAGCGTGAGCGTCGTGAAGTCCAGGCCGTGCAGCGAGCGATAGGTGCTCAGGTACGTCTCGCCGCACATCTTGGCGGCGGCGTAGGGAGACCTCGGGTCGAATCGGGCGCCGTCCCGCACCGGCAGCGCCGCGGGCACGCCGTACACAGCCACCGACGAAGTGAACACCACCTTGCGCGCGCCGCTGCGGCGCGCGGCCTCGAGCACGTTGACCGTGCCCAGAACGTTGACCCAGGCGTCGTGTACCGGATCGGCGACGCTTGCCCGGACGCTGATCTGCGCGGCGAGGTGGCACACCACCTCAGGCCGCCACGCCTCGGCCAGGCCAGCCAACTCCGCCGTCGTCACATCAAGCCGGTGGAAGGCGGCGCCAGAGCCGCTGAGATTGCGTTCATCGCCGCAAGACAGATCATCCGCCACGGCAACCTCGTGGCCATCGCCCGCCAGCCTGTCGACCAGATGGGAGCCGATGAATCCGGCGCCGCCGGTGACTAGTACACGCATCCCGACATGCTGGCACGATTGGCCGATTTACCCAACCCGGCACGCGCGCGGCCCACCGATAACCGCACGCACCAGTACTGGTAAGCGTCGATCTGCAAAGCGTCGATCTGGCAAGCGTCGATCTGGCAAGCGTCGACCTGCTAAGCATCGATCCTGAGGTACCAGCGGGCACGCGCTCGCGGGGAGCCACTCCGGGGGGTCAGTCGACGCGGAACTGGGTGATCTCGATGTCGTACCTGACCTGCTGGATGCGGGTCATCACCTTGGCGCGCAGATCGCGCGGCACGGGGTCGTGGCCGCAGTGCTTTGCCACCAGTCTCTTGACGGCTTCTTCGAGGCCGAACTCCCGCAGGCACGGCCCGCATTCCTCGAGGTGCTTACGAACTTCGCCGCAGCCGGCGTCGCCTAGCTCGCCGTCGAGATAGCTGTAGACGAGGGCGAGAACCTCGCTACAAGGCATGTCATGAGGATGGCCGCAGCTCATCTCGCGTCCTTCCCGGGCTGGTTCCCCGATGCTGACGCCGCAGAGGACATCCCGGGATCCGTCTTGACCATACCGCGCTCAACGGCATAATCCTGGAGGAGTTCACGCAATTGCCGCCGACCACGGTGAAGCCGGGACATAACGGTCCCGATCGGCGTACCCATGATGTCCGCGATCTCTTTGTAGGCGAACCCCTCCACGTCCGCGAGGTAAACCGCGATACGGAAGTCCTCCGGCAGTTCTTGGAGCGCGCGCTTGATATCGGAGTCAGGCAGCCGTTCGAGCGCCTCGGATTCGGCCGACTTCAGCCCGGATGAAGTGTGCGACTCGGCCCGGGCAAGCTGCCAGTCCTCGATATCGTCGCTTGCCGCTCGCTGCGGCTCACGCTGCCGCTTACGGTAGGTATTGATGAACGTGTTGGTGAGGATGCGATACAGCCAGGCCTTCAGGTTGGTGCCAGGCTCGAACTGATGGAACGACGCATACGCCTTGGCGAAAGTCTCCTGCACCAGATCCTCTGCATCCGCGGGGTTACGCGTCATGCGCAGCGCCGCGGAATACATCTGATCAAGGTGTGGCAGCACGTCGCGCTCGAATCGCGCGTCACGCTGCTCCAGCGTCTCCGCGACCGCATCCACCCCCTTGGTGACTGCGACAGCCTTCCCGCCGGCGAGCGACTTGACCGCCCGCCCGTGCCGGGTACCGTCTGACCGGGAGGATACCCTCCCTGCTCTGTCGGCAACGAAGGACACCACCAGGGTTTCGCCGGACAGTCGGCCAGGGGCCGCAAGCATGCAATCGCACCTTCCAGGCTACGTACGTCAGTTGATCGTGCTAAGACGCCTTTGGCAACACGGCTGCCTGCGCAATTCATTCCCGGGGGCAGTCTCGGCCGGGTATCACGATCCGCACCGGACCGCACCGGGTGACGACGTCACCGGCGGGTAATAAACGCAACTGGCGGGTAATAAACCCGCAGGGCTGCGCCGCCCACTCCAAGAGGCCAGCCGCGGCGACGCGGGGCGGACGAACCGGCCAGCTAGTTACGATCCTCCAATGTTCTGCACAGGAGCTGTGGTGGCGCCAGAAGTGGCCGGGCACCTGCCGTCGAGTGGAATCGGCTCGCTGATGGCCTACTGGCGGTTCTACCGCAAGGTTGCGGCAGCCCAGCTGGGCGGATGGCTGGCGCCGTCGAACCGGCGTGGCGGCGAGCTATTGGTGGACATGTCAGGACCGCACCTGCCATGTGCCGCCCAGGCCGCCGCGGCGGGACACACCGTGGTGCACGTTGCGCCCGCCGACGCCCCGCCCGCCGGCGGCCACGAGCAACGACCGGCCGCGGCGCGCCCGTACTTAACGGCGCCACTCGGCGGCGCGGCCGGTCACCCGGCCCGGACCGCAGCGGCTATAAGCACCGTGCTGGCCGAAGGCTCACAAGGCAGCCGGGCAACCCACCGTCGCGGACAACGCGGCTCGCTGACCACCGTGCGCGCCGACCCGGCGGCGCTGCCGTTCCTCGACGACCACTGCGTTGACGGCATCATCGCCGATGACCGCACGCTCTCGCGGCATCTGTTCACCGAGCAGGTGATCGCGGAGGCGGCCCGCGTGCTGCGGCCCGGAGGGCGGCTGCTCGCATGCTTCGATTCGCTCGTGCTCGGCATGGCGGTCCTCGCGGAGCAGCGCCACTGGGCCGAGCTGATCGACCTGCCAAGCGCCGAGGTGGTGCTCGTGCCGTGGCCCGACGGCACCATCACCCGCTGTTTCGGCGTTGACCAACTGCGTGAGCTGTTCGCCGGGGCTGCACTCGATATCTCATGGATACGGCCGCGCACCGTGCTTTCGCCGACGACCGTCGAACACGTCCTTGGCCGGGACGACGCCGCGCTGAACCATCTGGTACGCGCCGAGCTCACGGCCGATCCTGATGAGTCTGTGGGCATCCATCTGATCGTGAACGCTCGCAAAAGGCGGCCGCAGCCCATGCGTCGCGTCGCGCAGCCTGCGGGATGAGCACGGCTCACGGGCGCGATGCTCGAGTGCTCAGGGGCGCGATGCTCGAGTGCTCAGGGGCGCGATGCTCGAGTGCTCAGGGGCGCGATGCTCGAGTGCTCAGGGGCGCGATGCTCGAGTGCTCAGGGGCTCGGGCTCAGCGGCTCGGGCTCAGCGGCTCGGGGCGACCTTCCCGGCTCAGCGCCGCAGCCGGTCGGCCTTGGCCTGGCATGCCACACAGCGCGCCGCCTCCGGACGTGCTTCTAGCCGGCCCTCCGGAACCGGTTTTCCACATTCGGTGCAGGTGCCGTACTTGCCGTCGGCCAACCGGTCGAGCGCGTCCAGCACCAGCGAGCGCTGACGCTGCGCCGCTTCGAGGATCGCTTGGGTGCGGTCAGCCTCGGACAGGTTTGTTCCCGCGTCGGCCGGATCTGGGTAACCAGATGCCGCCTCATCTCCCGGATGTTCGCCTTGCAGCACCCCGATCGACCTGTCGAGGTCATCGCGAATCTCTTCTAGACGCTTAAGAGCGGTGGCGGTATCCACGGATACGTACCTCCTGTCCGCATGCGGCCGGCCACCGAGGATCTGGCGTCGCCGCGTAGCTAGGGTCGCGGTGATCTAGAAGAGTGAGGCCGGTGCCTCGCTCAGATCCTCGCCGGGTGGGGCGGGCTCGATGAGCCCAGGTCCGTTGTTGCGCACGTTGTTCACGGCCCGCGATACCGGCCGCGTCTGCAGGTCGGCCGACGCCGCAGGCAGCAGAACATCGAACAGGTCAGCAGGGTCGGAGCGCGCGGGCTCGAGCCAGTGCGCCCACCGGTCGCGCTCGACGACCATCGGCATCCGGTCATGGATATGGCCAAACTGGCCGGTGGCGCGGGTGGTTATGATCGTCGCCGTCCAGAGCCAGGCGGCGCAGTCGCCTGCGGGCAAATCGGGCGCTCGCCACAGTTCGTAGAGCCCGGCCATGGCTAGGACGCTCCCGTCGCGCGGGGACATAAAGAATGGCTGTCTGCTTATCCGCCCGCCGACTGGGGCTCCCGCCTGCCACTCGAAGTAGCCATCGGCGGGAAGCAGGCAGCGACGCCTCGCGAAGGCCCGCTTGAAGGCGGGCTTTACCGCGACGGTCTCAACCCGGGCGTTGATCAACCTGCTGCCTACCGAGCGATCCTTGGCCCACGACGGCACGAGGCCCCAGCGCAGGACGCGCAACTGACGGGTCACCGGCGGCGTATCGCCATCGCCGCGAAAACCATTGGACTCAATGCCCTCGGCGGCATGGCTCATCTCGCCGGTCGCCTGACCATCTATAGGACCCCGCTCGCGGCGGGCGAGCACACCGTAGACCGGCTTGGTAGGCGCGACGTTGTAATCGGATTCGAGCGACTCTTGGGCATGGTCAGCCTGCACCAGGAACTCCTCAAGGAGTTCCTGGCGCTTACGCGCAGATGCATAGCGACCACACATGTCCCAACCTGACACGGCAAGCACGCTCGTCCATGGCCGTGGAATGTGCCAATCCATAGCCGGGTTGCCGTGTTGCCAAACCTCACCGGTCACCGTTTCAAAGCAGTCTCCCCCGAATCCGGATTTTTCACCCCTTAATTTGTGTGCACGTTATCACCGCGGCCGGGCGGTTGCCTGGCAGGTGCGCAGGCGGGAGCCTGGCAGGTCAGCAGGCGGGAGCCTGGCAGGTCAGCAGGCGGGAGCCTGGCAGGTGCGCAGGCGGGAGCCTGGCAGGTCAGCAGGCGGGAGCCTGGCAGGTGCGCAGTCGGGTCAGATGATCGGGCCGGCAGGCTGACAACGGGTACGCTCGCTGCATGCCGGATGCGCAATGCCGCCCCGCAGGCGCGCCCGAGGATCGCGCCGTGGTCGCGGCTGTGCAAGATTGGCCGGCCCCCACGGCCACCGGGCCGGTACGTGCGGTCGTCACCCTGCCGGGCTCCAAGTCGATCACCAACCGGGCGCTGGTGCTCGCGGCGCTCGCCGACGGTCCTGGCCTGATCCGAAGGCCATTGCGGGCAAGAGACACGCTGCTGATGGCGGCCGCGCTGCGGGCGCTCGGCGCCGACGTCGATGAGCAGGCCGACGGCGCGGACGGCGCCGATGGGTCTGCCTGGCGAGTGACGCGGGCTGCGGGCCAGGGCCACGTTGACGGCCACAGGGTCGACGTGGGGAACGCGGGGACCGTGTTGCGTTTCGTGCCGTGCGTGGCGACACTGGCCCTCGGCGATGTCGCGTTCGACGGTGATCCTCGGGCCCGTGAACGACCCGTCGGGCCCCTGCTCACAGCACTTCGCGAACTCGGCGCCTCGATCGACGACGGCGGCCGCGGCGCACTCCCCTTCACCGTCCATGGCCGGGGCGCGCTGCCCGGCGGCGCGGTCACCTTGGACAGTTCCGGATCTTCACAGCTGGTCTCCGCACTCTTGCTGGCTGGCGCACGGTTCGACGAGGGCGTGGAAGTACACCATCAGGGCCCGCCCGTTCCTTCCGCACCGCACGTCGACATGACCATCGGGATGTTGCGGGGCGCAGGGGTGCGGGTCGAGGTCACTGGTCACGACTCGTGGCGCGTCCATCCGGGCGCCGTGCTCCCGCGTACCGTCGACGTGGAGCCTGACCTGTCCAACGCCGCGCCGTTCCTGGCCGCCGCGCTCGTCACCGGCGGCACCGTCACGATCCCCGGCTGGCCCACCCGTACCACCCAGCCAGGCGACGCGATACGCGACCTGCTCACCAGGATGGGCGGCAGCTGCGAACTCAGCGCGGCGGGCCTCGAGGTCCGCGGCGGCGGAACCATCCACGGCATCACCGCCGACCTGCGCGACGCACCAGAACTAGCGACGGTGCTCACCGCCCTCGCCGCGCTCGCCTCGTCGCCGTCGCGGCTGTCCGGCATCGCGCACATCCGTGCGCAGGAAACCGACCGGCTCGCGGCCCTCGCACGAGAGATCAACGCGCTGGGCGGCCGGCTGACCGAGCTGCCGGACGGGCTTGTGATCATGCCGGGCCCGCTGCACGCAGATGCCGCGCGCGCCTTCGAAAGCTACGATGATCACCGCATGGTGATGGCTGCCGCCGTGCTCGGCCTCGCCGTCCCCGGCCTGCGGATAGCGAACGCCGCGACCGTAGCCAAGACCCTGCCTGACTTCATGGATCTGTGGACAGCCATGTTGGAGCGCTCCCCTGAACCGGCGGCGTAACTACCGCGAGCTTGACGAGGACGACGTGCGGGTGCGTCCGGGCCGCGGTAGCCGGCCCCGTACCAGGCGAAGGCCGGCCCACTCGGGTGCGGCAGGCGGTTTCGTCACGGCCGTCGACCGGGGCCGTTATGCCTGCCTGGTCGACGACGTCGTCGTCATCGCGATGAGAGCGCGCGAACTCGGCCGTAAGAGCGTGGTCGTCGGGGACCGGGTGGCTCTCGCCGGCGACGTGTCCGGCGCCCCTGACGCCCTCGCCAGGATCGTCCGGGTGGAGTCACGCACATCGGTGCTGCGCAGGTCGCCTGACGATACCGACCCGGTGGAACGTGTCGTCGTAGCGAATGCCGAGCAGCTGGTCATCGTCTCCGCGCTCGCTGACCCGCAGCCAAGGCCGAGGTTCATCGACCGCTGCCTGGTGGCGGCCTACGACGCCGGTCTGGCACCCGTGCTCTGCCTGACCAAGGCTGATCTCGCTGACCCGCGTGACCTGCTCCGCGCGTATGAGCCACTGGGCTTGACCTGCGTCGTTATGCGCAAGCCGTTCGGGAAGAAAGAACTTGGCACCTTGCGGCGGCTGCTTGCCGACCAGATCAGCGTGTTCATCGGGCACTCAGGGGTGGGCAAGTCCACCCTGGTCAACGCCCTCGTTCCGGCCGCTGAGCGGGCGGTCGGGCGGGTCAATCCGGTCACCGGCCGTGGCAGGCACACCTCCTCGTCGGCCATAGCGCTCCCGCTGCCCACCGGTGGCTGGATCATCGACACGCCTGGCGTGCGCGGGTTCGGCCTCGGTCACGTCGCAGCCGACCGGGTCATCCGCGCGTTTCCCGACCTTGAACCCGGCACCGCCGGGTGCCCCCCGCAATGCACCCACCTGCAGGACGACTGCGGGCTCGATGCCTGGGTGCGAAGCCATCACAGCGAGCGCGACCGGGCCAGGCTGGCTGCCCGCGTCGATTCACTGCGCCGATTGCTGCGCAGCCGCGAAGACGCCGAGGACGGCTGACCGACCGGCCCCGAGCACGAGTGCCGCGAAGACGCGGAGCCTTTCTTCACCGGCTTTCAGGCTGAGCACGCGCAGTGGGTCGGGGTCGTGGGCCGCGGACACGGATCACAAGTGTGCCCGAAGTGCCACGTACATGGCACGCCCTGATCCGCAGGAGCCTCGCGCCGAGCGTTCCGGGCGGGACTCGCCTGACCGTGGTGCGTTGTTCCGGTATCCAGGGCTCAGGCGGTACCGTTTCGCGCCATGGCGGGTTACGAAGAGGACCTGCGCCTCGCGCACGTTCTGGCTGACGCAGCCGATGACATAACCACTCGGCGGTTCCGCGCGCTTGACCTGCACGTGGAGACCAAGCCGGACCTTACGCCGGTGACGGACGCCGACCGTGCGGCCGAGGATTCGCTCCGAAACGTCCTGCGGAGGGCACGCCCACGCGATGCGGTCATTGGCGAGGAGTCAGGCCAGACGGGGTTCGGGCCGCGGTGCTGGGTCGTGGATCCCATCGACGGGACCAAGAACTATGTGCGTGGCGTACCTGTGTGGGCGACGCTGATCGCCCTCATGATGGGTAACGAGGTCGTCGTGGGTGTGGCCTCCGCGCCCACGCTCAGCCGGCGCTGGTGGGCGGCGAGGGGAGGTGGCTCCTGGTCAGGCCGCAGCCTCACCAAGGCGACGAGATCCCGGGTCTCCTCGGTGACCAAGCTTGAGGACGCCTCGTTCTCGTATTCGAGCCTGGGCGGCTGGGAGGAACAGGGCAGGCTGGAAGGCTTCCTCGGGCTGTCCCGCTCGGTCTGGCGAACCCGCGCCTTTGGCGATTTCTGGTCGCACGTCCTGGTGGCAGAGGGCGCGGTGGACATCGCGGCTGAGCCTGAGGTGAACCTCTGGGACCTGGCCGCCCTGCAAGTGATCGTCGAAGAGGCCGGCGGCCGCCTCACCGATCTTGGCGGCGAGGCACGGCCCGACGGTGGCAACGTCCTGTGCACCAACGGCCATCTGCACGAGGAGGCGCTCGCCATGCTGGCGGCTCGCGGCCGACCGCCGCACCAGACACCTGCTTGATCATGATCCCGGAGCGTGTTCGGTGCCATCCGCTGACAACGCTCCGGGATCTCAAGGTCGCCGGGATCTCAAGGTCGCCGGGATCTCAAGGTCGCCGGGATCTCGATGTCGCCGGGATCTCAAGGTCTAACGTGCCGTTGCAGCCTGCGCACCCTGCGAGTCGCGCACAACCTTGTCCGGAAATCTCGGCGGCTTGAGGATTCTTTGGGCTTGCCGTACGAAGGACTTTAACCGATGCTTGACGGTACGAATCACAATTTCACAAAGCCAGCAATCACCGCCACGCAGCACCGTCCGGAGAGTGAAGCATGATGCAAGTAAGAGATGGCATGAGCCCGCTTGTGCTTACCGTGGGCCCAGCGCACACGCTTCGTGATGCGGCGCGCCTGATGTCGGAGCGGCGCGTGGGCGCGGCCATCGTGATCGATTCTGAGCTCTCCGGGATTGGCATCCTCACCGAACGCGACATCCTCGACTCCCTCGGCGCCGGCCAGAACCCGGACGCCGAACTCGTCGCCCACCACCGCTCCAGCGACCTGGTCTTCGCGTCGCCCGGCTGGACCCTCGAGCAGGCCGCGACCGCGATGGTCCGCGGCGGATTCCGGCACTTGATCGTCGTCGATGGCCAGGATGTCAGCGGCCTGCTATCGATGCGGGACATCGTGCGCTGCTGGGCCAAGGTTCCGCCGGTGACCGCGCGGGCGACCGCAGGCGCGCGCGCAAGCGCCTAGGGCACGTCCCGTGGATCTTGGTGGATGCGGGCGGTGATCCAGGCGGCGATCGGCAAGGCCCTCCTTGTTCTCGACGCGGGCCGCCGGCCGCGTTCGCTCGCAGGGGTGGCAGCCGCCGGCTCAAGTTCGCTTGCGGCAACGGTGCGGGTGCGCGAGAGTTTGGCGGCATGCACCTCAGGGGCGCCACGGTATTGATAACCGGGGGATCTTCCGGCATTGGGGCCGCTACCGCACGTGCGATCACCGCGGCCGGCGCGCGGCCCCTGGTCGCCGGGCGCGACCCGCAGCGCCTCGACACCGTTGCGGCGCAGACCGGTGGGGTCGCGCTGATAGCCGATCTGGCCGCACCACGCGGCGCCCACGACCTCGTGGACGCCGCACTGCGAGCCGCGCCCACCGGCATCGACGTGCTGGTCAACAACGCGGGTATTGGCTGGGCAGGCCCGTTCGGCGACCTTCCGGCCGCAGTCGAGGAGCAGCTGGTCGCGGTCAACCTGACGGCGCCGCTGCGGTTGACCCGCCTACTCGCCCCCGCGATGGCCCGCCGCGGGCGCGGCCACGTGGTGTTCGTTTCTTCCATCGCAGGCGCCACCGGGGTGCGGCGTGAGGCAGCGTACGCAGCGACCAAGGCGGGCGTGCACTACTTCGCCGAGAGCATCCGCTACGAGCTTGCCGGCAGCGGGGCTGGCGTCTCCGTCGTCTTCCCCGGGGTGATCGATACGCGGTTCTTCGAGCGGCGGGGCACGCCGTACGAGCGGAACCGGCCGGCCCCCATTTCTCCTGAACGGGTGGCCCGTGGGATCCTCGCCGCGATAGAGGGGAACCGCGCCGAGGTGTTCGTGCCCGGCTGGCTGCGCTATCCCGCGTCGCTGCGTGGCGCCGCGCCCGGGTTGTTCCGGTCACTGACGGGCCGCTTCGGCTAGCGCGGTGTCCCTCCGCCGGGGCCCGGTGCGGACCCCACCTGCCTGGTAAGGGACCAGCGCCTGCCCGCAGGACGTTTCGGCAGGTATGCCGCCAGACGCTATAGCCAGCAGGTTTTAAGCTGGAACGGACTGACTGATGTGACGCTGCTGACCAAAAGGTGATCGCGATGCCTGCTGCCGCACCGCCTTCTTCTAGGCCGCCACCTCCCGCATCGCCGCCACCCTCGCGGCCGGGAGATCACATCCGCGCCGCGTCGGCGCACCGCAGCGCCCCGGTCTTCGTCGGTATCGGCACAGCCGACGCGGCGAGCCGCTGCCTGACCGGTGTCGGGTACGCGACCGCCCGCGCCGGGGCCGGTCACGGCGTCAGATATACGCGGCACCGCGGGACCGCCGCCACGACGCCTCCGGCCGCTGCCCGGCTCTGGACCGCTCGCGTCAGCGGGTCAGGCACGCAGACACTCACCTGGCAGGCGGTGGCGGGCAGTTGGACGGCGGTCGTCATGAACGCCGATGCGTCGCGCGCGGTGAGCATCCGCGTGAACATCGGGGCGACATGAACGCCACCGCGCTCGACCGCATCCTCCCGGCGCCGCGCTTGCGCGAGACGGACACGGTCGACCTCGCGGTGCCCGCCGACCAGGCATGGCGGGCGATCCGGCATGGAAACCTGGCCGATTCGCCCGCCATCAACGCCCTCTTCGCGATCCGTGGGATACCCGGCAGGTTCACCCGCCGCCATGCCGCGACCGGGCCAGCGACGCTGAACATCGACGATCTCGTCTCCTCGCCCGACACGCCCGGATTCCAGCTGCTCGCAGATACCCCGCCGAACGAGCTCGCGGTCGGCGCGATCGGCAAGATCTGGCGGCTCGACATCCCGTTCGTGCACGTCGCCGACGCGGGCGCGTTCGCCGCGTTCGACGACCCCGGCTTCGTCAAGGTGGCGTGGGCGATCCGGGTTGCCCCGCTGACCGAGCACGACACCAGGGTCGTCTTCGAAGTAAGGGTGGGCGCAACGGACGAGGCCTCGTGGCGCAAGTTCAGGCGCTACTTCCGCGTCATCGGCCCCGGCTCACATTTCATCCGTCGCTCCCTGCTCGCCGCGATGGCCCGCACACATGGCACGCCCGAGGCGGCGGAGAACGTGCGTCCGCTGCCCGGCGACGAACTGCTTCCCGACGCCGCAGGCCAGCTGACCCACGCGGTGACGGTGCACGCGGCGCCCGCCGACATCTGGCCGTGGCTGGTGCAAATGGGCTGCCGACGCGGCGGCTTCTACAGCATCGACCTGCTCGACAACGGCGCGGCGCGCAGCGCGCGTGAGATCCACAGCGACCTGCAGAACATCGCCCCAGGCGACGTCCTGCCTGCAACGCCGAAAGGCGAGGAAGGCTTCGAGGTGCTGCGCGCGGTGAAGCCGGCCGAGCTGATCCTCGGCGGCCTCTACGACCAGGAGACAAACCTCCAGCTACCCTTCGACGCCGCACGCCCAATCCAGTACTGGCAAGTTACCTGGGCATTCATCCTCGAACCGCGTGACGACGGCACGACAAGGCTGCACGTCCGCGCCCGGGCATCATTCCCGCGCACCGGGCGGCTGCATGCGGTCTGGCTGGCGCAGCTTCATCACCTGATGCAAAGCGCGCAGCTGCGGCACATCGCGGCACGCGCGGAAGGACGGCTCCGCCGCGACGACTGGCTGGATGTAATCGAGGGCGCAGCCGGTGCGTCTGTTATCGCGGCCGGCCTGCTCGCCCCGTTCCGCCGGGCGAGGCGTAACCGCTGGGGTATCGACGAGGCCACCGCCGGCCGCAGCTACCCGGGCGACGAACTCATCCCCGAGCCACGGTGGAGCTGGACGCACGGCGTGGAAATCGAAGCGGCCGCGCCAGCCGTATGGCCGTGGGTCGCGCAGATCGGCGCCGACCGCGGTGGCTTCTACAGCTACCAGTGGCTGGAGAACTTGATCGGCTGCGACGTGCGCAACGCGGAGACCATCCACCCCGAGTGGGCGGCACGCGAGGGCGGGGAACTGCGCTTGCACCCCGCAGTGCCGCCACTGCGGGTGGTGTCGGTGGCACCAGGCAGGTCGCTCGTCGCGTTCATGGGCCAGCAACCCCCCAGGGGAAAGCGCTGGATCGCGGCCAGCTGGTTGTTCCTGGTCGAGCCCCTGCACACCCGACCTTGGGCACCTGAGCGGTGTCGCGTGATCAGCCGCTACCGCTGCGCCACCTCCGATGACCTCGTGAGCCGGCTGCGGTTCGGCCCCGCGCTCATCGAGCCGATCGGCTTCGCGATGGACCGGCGCATGCTCCTCGGCATCAAATACCGTGCCGAGCGCCGTTCGCAATCGCGCCAGCCCCGGCTTGCGGACGCCGATAGTGGTCTTACCGGCCCTAACCGGCCCTAACAGGCCCTAACCGGCACTAGCCGACCCTAGCCGATGAGGGGCAGCCGTGGATCGGGGTAATGCCCGCCCGGCCATCTGCCGGCGGCCGCGCGAATCCAGGCCAGGTCGTCGGTCAGGTCCGCGGGCCGGCCTGGCACCGTCCTCCGGGCGAGAAGCTGGTCAAGGATTGACGCGCAGACGGCGATGCCCTCGGGCGCGGCGATCGGCTCACGGCCGAGCGCGTCGGTCAGGTCCAGGCCGTGGACCACCGCCTCCACCACGCGGCTGGGCACGAACTCACCAAGTTGCATCGGCGCGAAGTAGCCCGGCCCGACCAGCGACGGCGGATTCGCCCTGGCCTCCTCGATCGTCATGGTGAAGGTCTCCGCGAGCGCGCCTGGCATGTCCGCGGGCGTCTTGCCCGCGGACATCGTGTAGGCGTAGTCATACACGACAGGGGCCACATCTGATCGCGGTGAGATGAAGAAGCTGACCCGGTCCCTGCCCGCCTGGCCCGCACCGGGATCGGCGATCAGCATCCTGGTGAGCCCGATCGAAATGTCGAAATGCCCGGCAAGCTCGAACAGCGACCAGCGCGGCAAATTCGGATCGACGGGTTCGAGGTTCGTCGGCAGGGCCCATTCCTTGTTGCTGAGGGCGCCGAATACCCCCAGGATCGCCTGCAGTTCGCGGTCGAGCACGCGCACGGACGATTCGTACGATTCCATCGCGTTCTCCTAGATCCAGGCTCGTGCGCCGAGTGTGGTCACCCCGCGCCCGACTGTCAAGGCCCAGTGTCAAGGCCCAGTGTCAAGGCCCAGTGTCAAGGCCCAGTGTCAAGGCAGCGAGTGTCAGGGTAGCCCGACGGCACGCCGCACCGAGCGGGTCCGCGGCGCTGCGCGAGGCGACGCGCCGCGGCAGCCGTTGTGCTCGGTG
>Ga0335077_10001656_pt1 | contig 26497 bp, 23 predicted proteins | sample Lox_Sample_31_FD_207151 | JGI IMG/M metagenome (GOLD analysis project Ga0335077, IMG submission 207151) | Soil microbial communities from Loxahatchee National Wildlife Refuge, Florida, United States - Lox_Sample_3.1 | ecosystem: Environmental > Terrestrial > Soil > Wetlands | place: USA... | reverse complement strand
AGTTTCAACTGTTCAGTACGTTCAAAGTGTTTATGAGATAACTTCTAGTCACAAATCGGGGGAAAAGCGCAGTGCTGACGGACACGCGGTCTGGTTTACGGTGTCACAAAGGTAATTTTTTCGGGTGGCGAGGGAAACGGAAAACGAGAAACGCGAAACGAGGGGTAGAGACTTACGAGCGGGAGGCGGCGGCGGCTTCGGCGCGAGGCGAGGCGTTGGCGGCGCGGGTGAATTCCATGATGCCGTCGTCGACGTTGGAGAAGCGGAATTCGAGAAGGTCCAGAGCATAATTCTGATGAAGGCGCCAGGGACGTTTTGAGCCTTGCTTGGGGAGTTCGTCGAGGGCGCGCTGGATATAGCCGGAAGTGAGATCGACGGCAGGTTCTTCAACGAGGGAAGCGTCGGGTCTGCTTGGAGTGCAGGCGGCGAATTGGTGCATGTCCATGTACTTGAGCAGGCGGCAGACGTACTCGGCGGTGAGATCGGCCTTTAGGGTCCAGGAAGCGTTGGTGTAGCCGAAGGATGCGGCGAGGTTGGGAACGTCGGCATACATCATGCCCTTGTAAGTCATGGTGCGGGAGAGCCGGATGGGATTGCCGTCGACGCAGATTTGCATGCCGCCCATGAGTTGGACTTTGAGACCGGTGGCGGTGACGATGACGTCGGCGGAAAGCTCCTGGCCGGAGCGGAGGAGGATGCCAGATTCCGTGAAAGTGTCGATTTCATCGGTGACCATGGAGGCCTTGCCGGAGCGGATGGCGCGGAAGAGGTCGCCATCGGGAATGAGACAGAGGCGCTGGTCCCAAGGGTTGTAGCGTGGAGAGAAATGCTTGGCGACATCGTAATCGGGACCGAGGGCCTGCTGCGCCAAACCCATCATCCATTGCTTCATTTTTTGGGGATTGCTGCGCGAGCGGTGGAAAAGGAACCAGGAGATCAGAACATTTTTCCAGCGGACGATGGTGTAAGCGAGGCGAGCGGGGATCTTGCCACGCAGGAAGTTGGCGACGAGGTCTTGGGAGGGCAGCGAAAGGATGTAGCTGGGCGAGCGTTGAAGCATGACGACGTGCTGGGCGGTTTCGGCCATAGCAGGGACGAGAGTGACGGAAGTGGCGCCACTGCCGATGATGATGACGCGCTTGTTGGCGTAGTCGAGATCCTCGGGCCACGTTTGCGGATGGACGATTTTTCCGGTGAAACGATCCATGCCGGGCCAGCCAGGCATGTAGCCTTCGGCGTAGTCGTAGTATCCGGAGCACATGTAGAGGAAGTTGCAGGTGAAGCGGAGAGCGCGGCCGTCAGAGGTTTCGACCGCCACGGTCCAGAGCGCATTGGCGGAAGACCAGGTGGCGAGTTTGGCGCGATGACCGTAGAGGATTTTGCGATCGATGCCGAATTCACGCGCGGTTTCGCGAATGTATTGGAGGATAGAGGGGCCGTCGGCGATGGCCTTGGCGTCGCGCCAGGGACGGAAGCGATAGCCGAGGGTGTACATGTCGGAGTCGGAGCGCACGCCGGGATAGCGGAAGAGGTCCCAGGTGCCACCCATGGCGTTGCGTCCCTCCAGGATGGCGTAGGATTTGGAGGCGCACTCCTTCTGGAGGTGATAAGCCGCGCCGATACCGGAGAGACCTGCGCCAACGATGAGAACGTCGAGGTGGATGGCGGCGGATTCGGGCATGGGCGTCAGGGTCGGCAGGAGAAGTGTACTGAGGAAGAGGAAAGAAGAAAAGGAGAGGGAGTAAGTGCTGGCATAGCGGGGACGACCAGATCGTGCCATATGCCGACGCCGGCCCACTGTCGGCAAAGCTACCGAAGAATGGTACGTTGAAAACCTACAAAGGCTTTCCACACGGCATGCCCACGACCAACGCGGAGCAGATTAAAGCCGACCTGCTGGCGTTTCTGAAAGACCAGCGAGTTGGCGTGGGCGCTTAACAACGCTATTTTCGAGCGGCGACGTGCACCGGTTCTGCTCCTGGGCCGGTGCGACCAGGACTAAAATCCATCCCACAAATAGGCGGCGACCTATTGCAAAGCAGCCTCCAGGGGCTAAGGCCCGTATTTTGTGTCCTTAATGCTTCGGGGCTGAAAAGCCCCGACCTCCGAAAGAACCATTTACGAGATGAAGTTCTAGAGTTTCGGCCAGCCGATCCAGGAATATTGCCAGGCCACGGAAATACTCTGGTAATTGCCCCCGAAACGGACATAGGCACCGTCGCTATAACTGATCTTGAGGGACTGGTGCGTTTTCAAGGGAACGGAGAACGTGCCGCCGATCCGGGAACTGGTCTGTCGAGTGACAGTGTTGGCGATGCCGCCCAAGCTGGTGGTGCCGCCGAACCAGAAGTTACCATCCAGAGAAGCCCAACAATGCAGCTTGTTAAAGTCATAACTCCAGTGGCCCTCGAAGGAGCCGATCGGGCTTTGAGTTTGCGGCTGGGGTTGAGGGACGGAATAGAAGGCGTTGTTGGTGGTGTAGAACCAGACACCGCCATAGGCGTCGAGAACCCAATGTCCCCAGCGGCGTGAATAACCCAACTCCGGTTTGAAAGCCCAGCGATTGATTCCCCAGTTGATGAGGTGATCGGGGTCGTACTGGCCGGTGGGAGCGACGACGGTCAGACTAACTCCGATAAGAGTCTTTTGTTTCCACTTCATGAAGTGGGGCGCGTCCATGGCGGGACCGCCCTTGAGGTTAACGGAGAAGCGCAACGTCAGGTCAAGGAGACCGGAGCGATAGATCTGGCGCTGGTTGCCAAGTACGTTTCCCTGAAAAGTACCCACACCGTAGGGTAAAAAAGCGGTGGCGTTTGCGGAGCGTCCGAAGAAACTAAAGGAATGATAATAGCTGACGACCGGCACGCTGTAGCTTCCCGTGACGCCGGTGACGGGAATCGCCCCGTTGAAGTTCAGGCCGCCGTTAAAGTAGGACCAAGAAAAGGTAAGCGCGTTGCCGTCCTCCGGGGTGATGACATAGGCGCGAGGGGCCAGAGTCTGAGCGGTCGCAGGGAGGCTAGTCGCTAAGAGTGCAAGGCAAAGCGCGATGCAAACGAAAACGTGGCGCACATTCATAATCGGTTGGCCGCACTCTCGCAGAGTCTCCGTCAGGCCGGACGTGCAGTCCTATTAGATTGACTGTGATTATGCTGAGAGGCATGTGACGGCGTCAAACGCTTTCAACGGTTGGTGAACGTGATGAGCGCGGGACGGAGAAGTTAGCTTGGGCTTAATTCAGGAGGAGTCGTAAGCGGTAGGGGAAGACCGATGCGGCGCAGGAGGTCCTGAAAACGGGGGTAGAGGCGCAAACTGTCCATGCTTGGGTCGATGTGAAGGTAGATGAGCCAGTGGGAGTGCTCTTCGAAGGCTTTCTCCAAATATTCCATCGCGCGATCGCCGTCTCCCAAACCGACATAGATTCCGGCGAGGAAGTAAGGGGCGACATAGTTCCGTTCTGATAACTTCGAGAGCTCGTTCAGAATCTGGATGGCTTGCTCTTTCCGGCCCGCGGTGGTCAGAGTTTGTGCCAGCGCCGCGCTCATCAGAGGACTTCCACCCGACAACCGCAGACCCTTCTGCCCTTCGGCGATAGCGGATTCATAGCGTCCCAGCTTTCTGAGTACCAGGCCGAGAATCCAGTAGGTGACCGGGTAATTCGCGTCCAGTTCGATGGTGCGATGGAGTTGAGCGATGGCCCGATCGTATTGGCGAGCATGGTAGAACGCCCATCCGATGGCGACGCTGATGATGAGGGACAGTGGATCGAGTTCCTGGCTCTTTTTCATCGCGGCGATCGCTTCTTCGTGGCGTCCCATAGTCATCAAATACTCGGCGTACCAATGATTGGCGGTGGGATGAGCAGGATTGAGCGCGAGGCTGCGTTTGAACTCCGCTTGAGCTTCTTGCCATTGCCAATCGTGGAGCCATAACACGGCTGCCATGGAAGTGTGGGCTTCGCCGAGATCGGGGTCGATTTTCAAAGCCGCCATCGAAGCGAGTTTGCCTTTAGGGAACGCTTCCTTTGGAGGCAGATAGCTGTTCCACCCGAGCAGTACGTAGGAATCGGCCAAACCGGTGTGGGCGAGAGCGTAGGCAGGGTCTTTGTCGACCGCGAGTCGAAAGTACTCGATGGCTTTGTAGAATTCGCTTTCGATCCACCTGTTCCAGTGATGGCGACCTTTCAGGTAGAGGCGATAAGCTTCGGGATCTTGCGTCTGGCGTTTAGTGAGACGCTTTTTTTCCGCACGGGTAAGCTTTAAGCGGAGATTTTCCGATATTTCACTGGCGATGTCGTCTTGAATGGCAAAAATGTCGCCAGGCTTGCGGTCGTATTGCGAGCCCCAGAGGCGAGAGCCTGTCGGTACATCGACCAACTCGGCACCGATGCGAAGAGACGCGCCGCTTTGCATGATTCTTCCGGTGAGAACGGCGCGCACATTGAGCTCACGACCGACTTCTTGAGGATCAATGACCCGGCCCTTATAGCGAAATACGGTGCTCTGGGCCATGACTCGGAGTTTTGGGATGGTGGCGAGAATATTAATCAGACTGCCGGCGATTCCGTCGCTAAGGTATTCATGCTCCGGGTCGCGGCTCGTGTTTTCGAAGGGCAGGACGGCCAGCGAATCAATGATTTTGGAGACCCGCTGCGCACGAAGGGAAGCGGTCTGGGTGGTTGGGTTACGCGCCTGCGTGTCGGCGGTCGAGTAGAGCTGAGTGGCGGTCGATATCGGTTCGGATCCTGTAACTTCTTTCGCGCCTGTCCGGTTGGAATCGGCCGGCCGCTCGAGCTCTTGCAGCTCACGGAGAAGGTCGGCGGCGTGCTGATGACGCTGTTCGCGATCCTTATGGAGCGCCTTGCTGATGATTTCTTCGAGCTTGGGCGGGATGTCGGGATTAATGTTTCGTGCGGGAACCGGGGAGCGCGTAAGAACGGCTTCAATAATGATTCCGCCCGTGCTGCCGCTGAAGGCTTGGCGCCCGGTCGCCATTTCATACAACACCAGACCAAGGGAAAAGATATCTGTGCGTGAGTCCAGATTGTCTCCCCGGACCTGCTCGGGAGACATGTAGGACGGAGTGCCGCTGATGATTCCGACGATGGAAGTGGATTCCGGAGGATTGTCGCCGAGGGCCGCGTCGGTGTCGGCAATTCCTTTGGGAACAAGCTTGGCAAGGCCAAAGTCGAGCACCTTCGCCTGTCCACGCTTGGTGACGAAGATATTGGCTGGCTTGATGTCGCGGTGGATGATTCCTTCAGAGTGGGCGGCGTCTAGGGCTTCCGCAATCTGGATCCCGAGTTTCTGCAATTCGTCGAGAGGAAGCGGCTTGCCACGGATGTGGTGGCGAAGAGTTTCGCCGTCAATGAATTCCATGGCGATGAAAGCGCGGCCGTCCTGCTCGCCGATGTCGTAGATGGTGCAGATGCCCGGGTGATTGAGAGCCGATGCGGAGCGAGCCTCGCGGCGAAACCGCTCGAGAGCCTGGGAGTCTTGCGCGAGATTGTCTGGAAGGAATTTCAGCGCGACAAAACGGTGCAGGCGGGTGTCCTCGGTTTTGTAGACCACACCCATGCCACCGGCACCGAGCTTCTCGATGATGCGGTAGTGCGAGATGGTCCGGCCGATCAGCGCGTCGGAATCCGCCATAAGTCGGCCATGTTAGGTTGTGCGCGGAAGGCAAGTCAACCCGGAGGAATGAACAGCCGGCGAAATTAGCGGGGACGGGTGAAGCCACATTGTTTCCAGAGTTTTTCCCAGGACCAGATGGTGTAGGAGGCTTTCTTGGGGAGCGGGAAGCCGAGTTGATGGACGAGCAGGCAGACTTGGCCGCGATGATGGGTCTCGTGGGAGAGCATGTAGGCGACCATGGCGGCGCCAGCGGGCCACGGGGGAGCCCAGCCGTCGCGGTGGAATTTCTTGACGTGCCCTGTTGGACTGGGGAGAGCTTCCGCGAGCATTTGCGAACAGATCCTGGCGGATTCGGCGAGCGCGGCGCGGGCCTGGCGTTGCGTGCAGCGGGTGCGATGGAGTGGTGGCGGAAGCTTGAGATGCGGGGCGGAGAGGCGGAGCCACTTGCGGCGGATGTTGTGCAGATGGGAAAAGATAGCGGCGATAGTGCGAACGTTGCGGCCAGGGGGCTTGGCGCGCCAGGCCCGGGGATCGAGATGCTCGAGGATCAGTTGATGAATGGCTTCGTTGACGACGAAGGATTCCAGCAGGACGTCGCGAAGTTGGAGTAAGGCTTCGTTGGTTGGTGGCTGCATGGGGCCTCACCCGAGATGCGCGGCGCAAAGTCCAGCTGGCAAGTATGCCACCGGAGCGGGGAGTCGGCTAGAATCCATCTAATCCATCTCATAAATAAGTGGCGACTTCTTGCGAAGCTGCCTTCAGGGGCTCAAGCCCCGACTTGGTAAAGAGCCATGTGCGAGATCAGATCTAGGGGCTCGAACCGGCAAGGTGCGAGCCGGAGCACCGCAAGCAGGCTAGGCGAGATGCGGCCAAGGAAGGAAGGGGATAGTCGGTTGTTTCGCGGAGTTTCCGTCCTGGACCAAACGTTGTCAGATACACCATCCGAAATGATTAGTACCCTGTCTACGAAGATTAGAGATAAAGTCGGCTTAGTAAGTCGCTCTCGGCTACGGCGGAAGAGAGTCGAGCCGTTCCACGGAAAACACGGGCCCGGGGCAAAGCGTTAGCCCCACAGCGAACAGGGGTCGCAGCGATGTCTATCTCTTTCAACCATCCATGGCGCAAGATGTTGGTGTTCTTTGCCTGTTTTCTGGCTGAGAACTTGATCAGCGCGGTTGCACAAATTCCGGCCACGCCGAACTCTGTTGCTGAAATAAAGATGATTCGGTCGATCGACCCAACGAGCCTTCGATTATCAGAGCGGGACCGCCTGTCCGGAGGGCTTTCGCAGGGAGTCCTGTTTCGGATGGCGACCGATTCGCAAGGGAGGGTTTTGGTAACGGATCCGCATTTGTCGCTGATACAGGTTCTCGATATCGAGGGAGGAACGCACTTTCAACTGAAAGGCGATCACGTTCAGAGGATGGTGTTCCCGACGTATATAGCCGTGGACGGAGACGACGATATCTATGTGAGCGAGCCGATACTGGGATCGGTGCTGGAGTTTTTCCCGGACGGGCGATTTGCGCGAGCAATCGGAGGCAATGAACTTTCCTTGCCGTTCGGCCTGGCGGTCGACAAAACCGGCCAACGTCTGTTTGTGGTAGATCACGAAAAGGCGGCCATCGCGGTGTACTCGCTGGAAGGGAAGTTTCTGAAGCGCATCGGGGGCTTCGGAAGTGGGGCGGGAGAATTAAACCATCCGACGGAAATTGTGTTCGTGAATGGAGTGCTGTACGTGCTGGACACCGGGAATGCCAGATTTGAGGCGTTCGCTTCGGAAGGCGAGTTCAAGGCGGTGTTGCCGTTTGGAGACAGCCGGCTGCCACTGGCGTTCGCGGCCGACGCGTCAGGAAAGTTGTATTGCGTGGATGGATTATCGTTGGGAATGCTGGTGTTGGATGCGGCGGGAAATCTGCTGACCGAATTTGGCGCGCGCCGGCCGTTCGGGCAACCGAGCTCTACGGAGCGAGGCGCGACGTACACGAGCCTGATCGAGCGCAAGGATGGAGCGATTCTGGCATTGCGACCGAATCTAGTGGTGGACGTTCTGAAACTGGAATTCCGGAATGCAGCCGAGAGTCCGACAACCAATTCACCGCCGAAACCAGATCAACAATAATCGATGTTTGCCAGTAACGATCACGACTGGCCGAGGATGGAATCGAAGTAGGCGGACATTTCGGGGGAGTTCCAGTCCTGGGGTCCGATGATCTTGCGAAGAATTTTGCCGTGACGGTCGATGACGTAGGTTTCGGGATACATGACCGTGCCATAGTCGACGGCGGATTTTTTGGAGGCGTCGCGGGAGGTGGGAAAGTTGATGCCGTGCTGCTGGAGGAAGGCGCGGTAGGCGGCTTCGTCTTCATCGACAGAAACGCCGAGAACGACGCCGTTGCGGGAGGCGATGCGCTGCTGAAGTTGGATCAGGGAAGGGGTTTCTTCCACGCAGGGAGGGCACCAGGTGGCCCAGAAATTAAGGACGACAACTTTGCCTTGATACTTCTGGAGGCTGGTGGACTGGCCGTCGGGGAGGGTGAGCTGGATGTTTTCAGCGGATTTTCCCGCCATGGAGGCTTCGCCCTGACGGTAGTGAGGGAAGGTGAAGAAATAGATGACGCCGAAGGCGAAGGCCATGCTGCCCCAAGCGAAGACTTTGCGCATCATGGGATTCATACATGACTATGATAACGCACGGCTCGCGAGGCGAGAAAGCGGAGATGTGGGGACGTCTTGCGTTATGAGAGTACGTGAAGCAAATCACTGTGATTGGAGCGCCGATATTGCAGGGCAGATCGGTTGAGATCGCAGGCTTCGATACCGGCGGGATAGAGCGGTCGAGACGGTAAAATAAGCGGAACAACCATGGATGATGCGACAACTAAGGCGATACGAGTGTCTGCGATTGTGCCGGCGCGGAATGAGGAGGAGGTGATAGCGGCGTGCGTGGAGTCGCTGGCGGTACAGACGGAGATTGGGGAAGTGGTGGTGGTAAATGACCAGTCGACGGACCGGACGGCGGAGATTGTGCGCGAGCTAATGGTACGGCACGCGAAGGTGCGGCTGGTGGAGGCGGGAGAGTTGCCGGTGGGCTGGGTGGGGAAGAATCGCGCGGTATGGGTGGGGGCGGGGGAGGCGCGGGGCGAGTGGTTGGTGTTTACGGACGCGGACGCGGTGCATGGGAAGGATTCAGCGGCGCGTGCGTTGGAGATTGCCGCGGATCATCGAGCGGAAATGGTGTCGTTTTCGCCGGAACAGGCAATGGAGACGTGGTACGAGAAGGCTCTGATTCCTTATGTATATTGCCGGCTGGCGAGCCGCTTCTCGTATGCGCAGGTGAATGATCCCGTGAATCCGGCGGCGGCCGCGAATGGACAGTTCTTGATGATCCGACGAGCAGCGTATGACGCAGTGGGCGGGCATGCGAGCATTGCGGCAGAGTTGCTGGAAGACGTCGCGTTGGCGAAACGAGTGAAGGGCGAGGGGCGGCGAATCTGGTTTGGAAGCGGAAAAGGGATTGTGCAAGTGAGGATGTACCGGTCGTTTGCGGCGATGTGGGAAGGGTGGAAGAAGAATTTGTATCCGCTGATGGGGGGGACACTGCCAGCGTTAGAGCGAGAATTTGTGCGGGCGGTGGTGCCGGTGGGTGCGACTGTGATTGCCGTGATCACGGTTACCGCCCTGACTGGGCGATGGATGAATGGGCTGGGAGTGTTGCTGGCCGGCTTTGCAGGGATCTTCGTGGCGTACGACGGCGAGCTGCGAAGGAACGGATTTGCGCCGGGACTGAACTGGTATGGGATACCCGGGAGGGTGCTGTTTGGGGCGGTGCTGTTGGCTTCAAAGAGGGGCCACAGAAAGGGTAAGCTGGGATGGAAGGGTAGAGAGTATCCGGTGGGTGGGGCGGGAGCATCGAATAGGCAGCCATAGATATGGTCTATCTGACGAGAAGAATAGAGTTTTCCGCGTCGCATCTGTATCACAACCCGGCGTTGGCGGCGGAAGAGAACAAACGGATTTTTGGGAAATGCAACAACCCGCACGGCCACGGGCACAACTACACATTGGAGGTAACGGTGGCGGGGGAGCCGGACCCTGTAACGGGGATGGTGCTGGATTTGAAGGAGTTGAAGGAGATTCTGGAGCGGGAGATTACGCAGCGGATGGATCACCGGTTCCTTAATTACGAAGTGGCGGAGTTGCAGGGACAAATTCCGACGTGCGAGAACATCGCGCGAGTCATCTGGAGTTTACTGGAGCCGAAGATAACGCAGGGGCGGCTGCACAAAGTGCGGTTGTACGAAACACCGGATTTGTTCGCGGAGTGCTACCGGAATGGAGCGGGAGCGCGATGAGCGAGGGGCTCAAGGTCGAGTTGGGACGGCGATATCGGTTTGCGGCGTCGCACCGTCTGCACAGCGCGAAGCTGAGCGAAGAAGAGAATTGGCGTGTCTACGGGAAGTGCAACAACCGGTACGGGCACGGACACAATTATGTGGTGGAAGTCAGCGTGTCAGGGACGGTGGACCCCACCACAGGCATGATCGTGAATCTGGCCGACCTGGATGGATTCGTGGAGCGGGAGGTGATCGAAGCGTTCGATCACAAATCGCTGAACGAAGACGTGGAGGCGTTTCGCGAGCGAGTGCCGACGACGGAGTACGTTTGCATGGAGATTTACCAGCGCCTGAAACACTTCCCGCTGGCAAAGCTGGAGCGCGTGAGGGTGGAGGAGACGTCGAACAACGCGTTCGAGTATGCCGGGGAAGAAATTTAGGATCGCGCGGCGGTCCAGCAAGAGGGGAAAGAACAGTGAGCAAGCCGACGGAAATCGTACTGCACGACGCGAAGGTGGAAATGGCAACGGAGAGTATTGCGGATCTGGTGCGGAAGATGATCGCGCTGGTGGGCGAGGATCCGAACCGCGAAGGATTGCGGAAGACGCCGGAGCGTTATGAGAAGGCGCTGAAATTTTTGACCAGCGGGTACAACCAGAATCTGGATTCGGTGCTGAATGGCGCGACGTTCAGCGTGCATTACGACGAAATGGTGGTGGTGAAGGACATCGAGTTTTTCAGCCTGTGCGAGCATCACTTGCTGCCGTTTTTCGGGAAGGCACACGTGGCGTATCTGCCGAGCAAGCGCGTGCTGGGACTGAGCAAGATCGCGCGGCTGGTGAACATGTACGCGCGGCGGCTACAGATTCAGGAGCGGATGACCAGCCAGATTGCGCAGGCGATTGAAGAAAAGATCAGCCCGGAAGGCGTGGGCGTGATCATTGAAGCGCGGCATTTGTGCATGCAGATGCGCGGCGTGGAAAAGCAGCACGGGCAAGCGGTGACCAGCGCGATGCTGGGGTCGTTCCGCCACAACAAGCAGACGCGGGACGAATTTTTGTCGCTGGTGAGGTCGCGGCAGAGCTAGCGGGCGGTGCGATAACGCGTGAGGGGTAGTAGCCCGATCCCTCCGCTCCAGCGTACAAACGGCGCACGCTTGCGGTCGGGATGACAAATTGGCTGTGTTTGGGAGCCAAAACGCAGCGGTGGAGATCCTTCGTCGCCCTGCACTGCATTCAGGACAAACAAAAGACACTCCTCAGGATGAAAGCGAGACGCTTAGCGGAGTCAATCGGGCGCATGAGAAAGCGGAGTCAACTCCTACTTGTGGCGGTGCTGGCCGTTGTGTTTGCGCTGGCGCCGGCTTCGCCAGAAGAAATCGGGCGACTGCAGAAACTAATGGACTGGAAGGCGGGGCAGACAATTGCGGACGTGGGAGCAGGCGCCGGGGAGATTGGATTTGCTGCGGCGGAGGCGGTGGGAGAGCGTGGGCGCGTGTATTTAACGGAGTTGGACGAGAAGAAAAGGAAGGATCTGGAGGAAGCGGTCCGCGTGCGGGGCTTGAAGAATGTGGTGGTGCTGCAGGCAGTTGTGAAAGAGACGAATCTGCCGGAAGGGTGCTGCGACGGGATTGTGCTGCGGAGGGTGTATCACCATTTGACGTCGCCTGCCGAGATGGACGCGAGTTTACTGCGGTCGTTGAAACCAAGCGGGGAGTTGGCGGTCATCGATTTTCCGCCACGAAAATGGTTGAGCGAGTCGGACCCGGTGGAGGGAGTGCCGGCGAATCGCGGCGGGCACGGGATTCCGCTGAAGATTCTGGTGGAGGAGTTGAAAGCGGCGGGGTTTCGGATTGAGAAGGTGGTGGAGGACTGGCCGGAGGACAGCTATTGCGTGGTGGCGAGAAAAGAAGAGGCGAAGAAGGAAGTAACGAGATAGGAGGCGGGGAAGTAGGTGGAGCAGAGCTGTAGATTTGAGAAGGCGAAAGAGAGATTCCTCAATTCGCAGACTCCGTTCGGAATGACAGGTTAATTGATTTTTCGGAACTCGTCGGCCGGCTGACGGAAGAGCGTTCCGCCTCAGACGGCGAGCCTTGCGGATCTTGTTGAGAAGTGGGCTTCTACGCAAAAGCGGCGACAAGTCGCCGCACTCCAAATTGGCGCTGGATGGTGGGGCGGGGGTGGAATAGATTGACGCATGGCGACCAGTTCCTCGAGTGAGGCGCTTGCGGAAGCGAGCGTGCCGGGCAAACCTGAAGCGAATCGACTGCTGGTGATTTTCTGCTTCGGGGCGGTTTATCTGATCTGGGGATCGACCTTCCTGGCGATCCGATACGCGGTGGAAAATCTTCCGGCATTGTATGTGGTGAGCTTCCGGCACGTGTGCGCGGGATCGATCCTGTTGGTGTGGGCGCTGGCGAAAGGGGCGCGGCCGACGTGGGAGCAGATCCGGGCCAGCGCGGTGATCGGATTTTTGTTTTTCCTGGTGGGACATGGGACGTTGCACTGGGCAGAGAAGTTTGTGCCCAGTGGGTTGGCGGCTTTGTTGATCGCGGTAGAGCCGATATTCGTGTTTGTAATGTCGTCGGCAGTGGCCCGGGTGTGGCGGCTGAACGGAATGCTGGTGGCGGGAATTCTGATGGGCCTCGGAGGAGTGTCCCTATTGATCCGCGGGTCGGCTGTGGAGGGTGGTTCGAAACTAACGATTGGACTGCTGGCGATTGTGATCGGTGCAATTTCGTGGTCGGGGGGGATCATTTATTCGAGGAAATCAAAGCTGTCAGGGAGTCCGTTGCTGCTGTCGGCATTGTCGTTGCTGTCAGGGGCATGGATGCTGTTCCTGGTTGGAACAGTGCTAGGCGAGTGGAAGGGATTCACGCTGTCGCGGGCGGGAACGCGAGGTTGGACATCAATTGTGTATCTGATTCTGTTCGGGTCGGTGATTACGTTCACGGCGTACAACTGGCTGCTTGAACATTTCTCGCCGACGTTGGTGGCGACACACACGTACGTGAATCCAGTGGTGGCGGTACTGCTGGGGTGGGCGTATGGAGGAGAGGCGCTGACGGCGCAGGTGGGAGTGGCGGCGGCGATGGTGATTGCGGCAGTCGTGTTGGTAGACCGAGGGACGAACCGGTTGTACGGGCTGGCGTAGAAATTCTGCAGATTCCTGGAAATAGAGATTTGCTTGCCAGTGTGGCGGCGGGTGTGGTGAACTGCCCATTACGAACGTGCCATGTTAGGGCAGAGATTTAGCCACTATGTCATTGAACAGAAGCTCGGCGAAGGTGGCATGGGAGTGGTGTATCGCGCGAAGGACGAGAAGTTGCAGCGCGACGTGGCGTTGAAATTTCTGGGCACGGTGACGGTGGGAAGTTCGGCGAGCCACGAACGAGCGCTGCAAGAGGCGCGAGCAATCTCCGCACTGAATCATCCGAACATTTGCACGGTGTATGAAGTAGATGAAATGGACGGGAAACCATTCATCGCGATGGAGTACGTGGAGGGAAGGCCACTGAGCCTGGAGATCCCGTCGACGGGACTGGCGCTGGACCAAGTGGAGCGATACGGAATGCAACTGGCGGATGCGCTGCAACATGCGCATAGCCGGGGAATCATCCACCGGGATCTAAAAGCGGCGAACGTGATTCTAACGCCGACGGGCCGGCTGAAGGTGTTGGATTTCGGAATTTCGCGGAAGATCGAGCCGGGGGGCGGCGATGATACGACCAGGTTCGACCAGTCGTGGGAATCGCAGCACACCTTTACGGGAACTCTGCCATACATCGCGCCGGAAGTGTTGAAGGGTCAGGAAGCAGATGTACGGAGCGACATCTGGGCGCTGGGCGTGCTGCTGTATGAAATGGCGGCGGGGCACCGGCCATTCACCGGCGGAACGGCCTATGAATTGACGGCCGGGATTTTGCGGGAACGGCCGCCGGACATCACGCCAGCACTGCCGCCGGTATTGCAGGGAGTGATCGAGAAGTGCCTGGACAAAGATCCAGGGCAAAGATACCAGAGCGCGGGGGAGGTGCGAGCGGCGCTGGAAGCGGCGAGCACGGCATCGAAGACGCAAGAGATTTACCGTCCACCGGGTGCGCCGAAACAGCCAGCGGCGGGGGTGCTCTCAACCAGGAACCTACTGGCAATCGCGGCATTGGTCATCATTGTGGGAAGTATTTTGTTGTGGGCCAAGGGGAGGCAAGAGGAAAGGCGGCGGCCGTTACCGGGAGCGATCCAGTCCCTGGCTGTGTTGCCTTTGGCGAATCTTTCCGGCGACCCCTCGCAGGATTATTTTGCGGACGGGATGACTGACGCGATCATTACGGAGCTATCGCAAATCCGGAAATTGAAAGTGATTTCGCGGACGTCGATGATGCAGTACAAGCATACGCAGAAATCCTTGGATCAGATTGCGCAGGACCTGAACGTGGATGCGATCGTGGAGGGTTCCGTGGTACACGCGGGAGACCGTGTGAGGGTTTCCGCAAAGCTATATCAGACAAACGTTGAAGGAGCCTTGTGGGGCGGGAATTTCGAACGAAATTTCACGGACGTGCTGGCGCTGCAGAGCGACGTGGCCACGGAGATCGCGCGAGGAATCCAGGTGGAGCTGTCGGGCGCAGAGCAAAGCCAGTTGGCGCGGAGCCGAAGCGTTGTGCCAGAAGCGTACGAGGCGTACCTGAAGGGAAAATACGAGTTCGAGAAGAGGACGCCGGAGGGATTCCGGGACGCGGCGACATTTCTGCAGAAGGCCATAGATAAAGACCCGACGTTTGCAGCAGCGTATGCGGCACTGGGCGATAACTACATGAGCATGGGGAATTACCAGATGGCGCCGATGGAAACGCTGGTGCCGCAAGCGAAGGCGGCGGTGGAAAAAGCGTTGCAGTTGGATAACCGGCTGGCGCAGGCGCACACATCGCTGGCAGCGATCCGCATGTACCACCTGGAGGGCGGAGACGTGGAAGGGGAGTTTCAACAGGCGATCGCGCTGGACCCTGGATATGCGCAAGGGATTCATTGGTACGCACTGTATCTGGCGGCAGTGGGCAGAAAGGAAGAGGCCATCCGGGAAATCAAGCTGGCGCGGGAGATCGATCCCAAGTCTCTGATCATAAATGCGAATGTGGGGTTCGTGTACTACCTGGCGGGAGATTACGATCGCGCGGAGGAAGCGGAGAAGACGACGCTGCAGATGGATCCGAGCTTCGTCTCGGCGCACGGCTATCTCGGACAGATCTACGCAGCGAAGAAGCGGTATGAAGATACCATTCACGAATTTCAAACGGCGGTGTCGCTGGCGCCGGGAGATATCGCCGGACGGGCAGATTTGGCGCATGGCTACGCGATTGCGGGAAGGAAGAGCGATGCGGATGAGATCTTGAAGGAAATGACGGACGAGCAAGGCAGGCAATTCGTATCAGGATACGATTTTGCGACGGCGTATGCGGGCTTCAAGGACGTGAAGAACACACTGGAATGGCTGGAAAAAGCGTATGTGGAGAGGAATGGACGGTTGGCGAATCTCGGTGTGCATCCGCAGTTTGCGTTTTTGCGAAAGGAACTGCGTTTCCAGCTGATTGTGGAGAAGATCTGGGGAACGAAGTTGGTTCGAGAGATGAAGTAGTCTGGAGATCTAGGGTTTCTGAGTTCAGAATTCTGAGTTAAGAATTCTTGACGGGTGAGAGGGCGTGGACTAGACTGCGCTCTCGCGACGGCTTGTGGGCCGTCCAGAGAATCAAACCGGGACTGCTGACAATCCTGACAGGTAATTGGAGAACACCATGCCAAAGACAGTCAAAGTGTCCATCAGCGCCATCGTGAAGGGTATCAACCAAGCATTGAAGGAGTTGGAAAAGGGAAAAGCGCTGGCGCACAGCGCCCAAGAAAAAACCGTGATCTCCGCAAAGATCAAGAAGATTCACAAGGCGAAAAAAGCATTGAGCGCGAGCTGTCCGAAGGGCAGCAAGTCGATGACGATTATAGTTCCGGCGTAAAGAGTTGGTGAGAAGCAGCGATTCACCGGAAAAATTGAAGTGAAGAGATTGCAGAGGCGGGCTTCCGGCGGAAGCAGGGGAATGAACGCGAAGTACCGGCGAAGTGCGCCGCTAGTGATGTATTGGAAAGACGCTGAGTTGATCTTTGAGAATTACGCGTTACGGACGCGGATGAGTGCGGATCCGCTGGTCTGTTCCATACTGAATTACTGCCATGAATGGCGCTCTGTGAGCAATATTTCTTCCCACCTAAAAGTGAACAAGACCAAGCCGGTGCAGCACATTCTGAGGCGATTGTGTGCGAATGGCGTGCTGGACAGGTTTGGCGACGCGGTAGATCCGCGGGCGAAGGCCATGAATGACTGGAACGCGTGGAATCCAGCGGCCGGCTTTTTTCATTTCTCCACCAAGGACACGGAGTTTGCGCGCGACCAGGCAAAAGCCTTTGCGGATTGGGCGAGGCAAAGGGGCTCGGAGAGGATGCCTTTGCCGATCAAGCAGTATCCAAAAGCGGCAAGAACGCAATTGCCCAAGGTGGATGCGCGCGGTGAGTTTCCGAATGTGCTACTAAATCGGCGAACCTGGCGGAAATACGGGCGAGCGGCGGTGTCGTGCGAGAGCCTGTCGCAGATCCTGAAATTGACGTTTGGAATTCAGGGATGGGTGTATGTGCGGGGCGTGGGGCGAGCGGCGATGAAGACAGTGCCGTCGGGAGGAGACCTCCATCCAATTGAGGCGTATGTGGTCGCGCAGCGGGTAAAGGGAGTGAAGTCGGGTGTGTATCACTACGACGCGGCTCGCCATGCACTGGAGAGGATAAGACAGGGAATTCCCCGGCGAGACCTAGAGCGCAATTTGGGCGGCCAGTGGTGGTTTGCGCGGGCGGCGTTCCTTGTGATGATGACGGCTGTCAGCGGGAGGACGCGATGGAAATATGAGTTTCCGCGGGCCTACCGGGCGCTGCTGCTGGAAGCTGGGCACTTGGGGCAGGCGTTTTGTTTGATTGCGACATGGCAGGGGCTAGCACCGTTCAGCACGATCGCGATGAAGGATACGAAGTGGGAGGAGTGGCTCGGGATTGACGGAGTAAAGGAGTCAGTCGTGTATGTAGTAGGCGCCGGAACCCGGCCCGGACCAGACGAAATGCAGGGAGCGCATCTGGGAATGCTGGAGCGGCGACCGAAGCGCCTTTAGAAGGAACGGGCCGAGGTGGACGGCGGCCCCCACAAGGATGAAGCTACTTTTTGGCGACCGAGACGGAGGCGCGGGTGGTGTCCCAGTCGATGTTCAACATGCCCTTGTCGAGGGAGATGGTGAAGTTTTCGACGGGGGAGGGGGGGGTGGAGACTTTCATGTCAACGCGGGCGAGGTCGTTGGATGGGCCGGGATAGTCGGTGCCCCACTCACCGGTTTTCTTGCTGATGATGAGAACCCACTTATCCTTGTTGGGGATGGTGAACAGGGTGTAGCTACCGGCGGGAATGGTGGTGCCGCCTATGACGACCTCAGCAGTGTTTACAAAAGTGGTGGCTTCATTGGCTCCGGTGCGCCAGACCTGGCCGAAGGGAACGAGTTCGCCGAAGATTTTGCGTCCTTTGGCGCGTGGGCTGGAGTAGTCAATGGTGATGGACTTACCGCCGCCGAGATCCATGGTGGCTTGAGCGGGGGGACTGGGGCGCTTGGACTTGTCCTGCTGGGCCCGAAGGACGATAACGGACACGACGAGAGCCAAACAGAGAACGGAAACGGCTGCCATTGCTTTACGCATGCGGATTCTCCTATAGAGGGGCGGGCCTTGGGAAACAACCCCGGGGCCAGTTGAAAGGCTACCCGGAATATTGAACCGGATTTAGTTGCCGGATGCAAGGCTAGGCGGCGTGATGGGGCGTGGGGAGAGAGGTGGCAAGCGTCCTTTACACGCTGAAGACGAATGTGTTAGTTTAGAAGAGTCGAAGAAAAGAGGAAATTTCAAGGGACGACGGTGAGGGGCACTTGAGCGACGGAAAATTAATGTTGATCGAACAATTCCGCACACATGTAAAAGATACGGGATCGCCGGAAGTGCAGATCGCACTGCTGAGTGAGCGCATCAACTATTTGACGACGCATCTCAAGAGCCACGTGAAGGACCACGCATCACGCCGCGGGCTGATCATGATGGTGAACAAGCGGCGGCGTTTGCTGGATTATCTAAACCGGCGGGACCCGGATCGGTATCACCAGATTGTGGAACGCCTTAGCCTGCGCAAGTAAGCAGCCGCAGCTCGCCGAGCGGAAGAACTTGCGTAATCACCAACGCACAAATTCCCATGGAATTCTGTACGCCAGCGGTGTCGCCGCTGGATGTTGTGTGGTTTGGTCTGTCCCCGCAGGCCAGACGGCGTAGGCATTGGTGTAACCGAACAGCGGACAGGGTGTACCGCGCGCAACCTGCCTTTTCTCTTCGACCAAAGCAAGCAGATGACGAGACTCCTCAGGAGAGGAGCTAAAGGAAGAAGCATATGGCTGAAAACAATCACGTTCCAGCGCCACATCAGGTCACGATCGAGGTGGGGGGAAGACCGTTGATTTTAGAGACGGGCAAGATTGCAAAACAGGCGAACGGCGCGGTGACGGCAAGGTACGGGGACACCGTCCTGCTGGTAAGCGCGTGCATGGCTAACAAGCCGAATGACCGGGACTTTTTGCCACTGACCGTGGACTACCGGGAAAACACGTATTCGGCGGGGAAAATTCCTGGCGGATTCTTCAAGAGAGAAGGACGCCCGACGGAGAAAGAGATTCTTGTATCGCGGCTGATCGATCGGCCAATGCGGCCGTTGTTCCCGGATTCCTGGCGGAACGAGACGCAAATCATCGCGATGGTACTGAGCGCGGACAGCGCAAACGATCCGGACGTGATTGCGGTGACCGCGGCTTCGGCGGCGGCGTATTGCTCGGACCTGCCGTTCACGGACCCCATCGCAGCGGTGCGCGTGGGGCTGCTGGATGGCGTGCTGGTGGCGAACCCGACGGTGGCGGAACAGAAAACGAGCAAGCTGAACATCGTGATTGCCGGCACAGCGCAAGGCATCGTGATGGTGGAAGCGGGCGCGTTTGAAGTTTCCGAAGAGAAAGTGGCGGAAGCGCTGGAGTTCGGGCACGAACAGATCAAGAAGATCGTGGGGGGGATCAAGGAACTGCACGCGCAGATCAAGCCGAAGAAGGTGGTGGTGGAGCCGCTGCCGTTCGACCAAGGCATTTACGACGGCATGAAGAAGACGTTTGGCGCGCGGCTGAAGGATGCGCTGAATACGGAGAAGCATCCGAAGAAGGAGAGTTACCAACTGGTGGACGCGCTGCTGGAAGAAATCACCAAGGCGATCCCCGAGGACGACGAAGAGAAGCTGGCGCTGACAAAGCGCGCATTCGAAAAGATGCGGGAGGATTTCTTCCGCGATGAAGTGTTGAAGGCGAAGAGGCGGCCGGACGGTCGCGGGTTTGACCAAATTCGAAAGATCACCTGCGAAGTGGGGTTGTTGCCCCGCGTGCACGGTTCGGCGCTGTTTACGCGCGGCGAGACGCAGGCACTGGCGACGCTGACCCTGGGCACTAAAGAAGACATGCAGCGGCTGGACCTGCTGTTCGAACAAGACATGTTCAAGCGGTTCATGCTGCACTACAACTTTCCGCCGTTCAGCGTCGGCGAAGTGAAGCCGCTGCGCGGAGCGGGCCGGAGAGAAATCGGACACGGAGCACTGGCGGAACGCGCGCTGGCGAACCTGTTGCCGCAGGAAGTGGAGTTCCCGTACGCGATGCGCGTGGTGAGCGACATACTGGAGTCGAACGGATCATCGTCGATGGCGACGGTGTGCGGCGGCTCGCTGGCATTGATGGATGCGGGCGTGCCAATGAAGGCGCCCTGCGCGGGGATCGCCATGGGGCTGGTGGTGGCCGACGCGAACAACTATTCGATCCTGACGGACATCGCGGGCGCGGAAGATCACTACGGCGACATGGATTTCAAGGTGGCCGGAACGAGCGAAGGCATCACCGCCCTGCAGATGGACATCAAGGTGACCAGTATCAGCATCGGCATGATGCGGGAAGCTCTGGCGCAGGCCAAGAAGGCGCGGCTGGAGATACTGGCGATGATGGAAGGAACGCTGAGCAAGCACCGTGAGGCGATTTCGGCGTATGCGCCGCGGTTGTACAAGCTGAGCATCCCGACGGACAAGATCCGCGACCTGATCGGGCCGGGCGGGAAGAAGATCAAGTCCATCATCGAGCAGACCGGAGTGAAAATCGACGTGATGGAAGACGGAACGGTACATATTTTCTCGACGAGCGGAGCGGGCGGCGACCAGGCACTGCAGATGGTGCGGGACGTGACGGCGAGTGCGGAAATCGGGAAGACCTATCTCGGCAAAGTGGTGCGGCTGGCGGAGTTTGGGGCGTTCGTGGAATTGTTCCCGGGCACGGATGGATTGCTGCACATCAGCGAGATTTCCGAGCACCGCATCCGCGACGTGCGGGACGAACTGAAGCTGGGTGACCAGGTACTAGTGAAAGTGCTGGCCATCGAAGGCAACAAAATCCGGCTATCGCGCAAGGCGTTGATCAAGGAAGCACGCGAGAAGCAGGCGCAGAAGAAGGAGCAGCCGGTGGCTCCGACGCCAGCGGGAACACCGGAAGGAAACTGAGACAGGGGAATAAACCCCAAGACCTACCCTCAGACACCGCCCTTCGAAACTCAGGGCAAGAGGGTGGGGCACGCAAATTCGTTTCAGAGAGGCCTCCGAAGTTGGGGGCCTTTTTATTTTGAGAGCTGGCCGCGGGGGACCGAGGAGAGATTCCTTACTTCGCGGACTCCATTCGAAATGACGGAGCGAGGCTTGAGGCGATATAGTGACGTGAGGTATTGAACAAAATCCAGATCGCGGGGAAAACTGATGAGCGAATGGCGAGGCGTGTTGGGCGCGGTTGCCGCGCTGGCGGTGACGTGCGTCGCGTCTGGGCAGCAGCGGGTGATTATTGACACCGACCCGGGGACGGATGATGCGCTGGCCATTTACCTGGCGCTGAATTCGCCGGAGTTGAAAGTGGAAGCGTTCACCGTGGTGCCGGGGAATGTCGTGGCCGCACAGGGACTGGATAACGCGCTGAAACTGGTCAGCGTGGCGGGCCGCTGCGATGTGCCGATCGCGGCCGGGGCGAAACAGCCGCTGCTGCAGAAGGTGTACACCGCGGGCTACTGGCACGGAAAGAACGGGATTGCGGAGATTGAGCTGCCGCCGTCGAAATGCAAGGTGGACCCGCGATTCGCGCCGGATTTGATTATTGAACTGATTCACAAATACCCGCATGAAATAACGCTAATTCCTGTTGGGCCGCTGACGAATATTGCCCTGGCAGTGTCGAAGGACCCCTCGATTGTGGGACTGGCGAAGAACATTGTGATTATGGGAGGCTCGATTTCGGGCGGGAATACGACGGGCGTGGCGGAAGCGAACATCTTTGGCGATCCCGAAGCTGCGGAAATTGTGTTCAAAGCCGGATGGACGGTGACGATGGTGGGGTCGGATGTAGGAGAGCAGACGCTGATGCGGCGGAAGGAATTGACGGAACTGGAAGCGGGGCATGGGCCGGTGAACGATGTGGTGACGAAGATCGCGCGGTTCTACATCGAGCGGTCAGAAAAGAACGGCTGGGACGGCGCGGCGATGTATGATCCGCTGGCAGTGGCGGTGGCGTTTGATCCGACACTGGTGACGACGAAGGAGATGCATATTGATGTGGAGACGCGCGGGGAGTTCACGCGTGGGGAGACCGTGCCGAACCGGAACCTGGAGAACGAGAAGAATGTGCTGCATGGAGACCACTATGAAATTGAGGGATACGACAAACTGGCGGTGAATGCGAAGGTGTGCGTGGCATCGGATGCGGCGCGGTTTTTGGCGATGCTTGTTACGCGAATGAAGGGGAAGTAGACAGGGCAGTTGTCAACGCTTAAGGGGATTCGCGAGGTTTAGATCTAGCCGCGATCCCTCGGCTGCAGCGCGTAAACCGCGCGCGCTTCCGGTCGGGATGACAGTGTTGTGAGTGGCTAGGCGTGCGCGTGGGCGCAGTGAACGGCGTCGAGGGCGCCCCAGAGGGCGTCGAGGGCTTCGTTGGTGGTGGCAAGAATCTCTTCGTCTTCGCCGTGAGAATGTTCTTCTAGCCAGTTGCGCCAGGCGGCGCGATGGGCCTTATCCGCTTCCTCGTGGACGGTGAAATAGGCAAGGCCCTTTTCGGAAGTGACACCGTAGAACTTTTTCAGGCCATCGACTTTAGTGGTAGCGATTTCGGGCACCTGCGCTTCGTAGGCGTAGAGAGCCGCGACCGCTTCCGCAACAGAACGATCGCCGACAATCTCGCGGAAGGTTTCAACGACCGCCTGCGTGCCAGGGAGGGAAGGGCAACAGGTGATGTCCTCTTCGTTGACGCCGAGGGTAGCGGCAAAATCTCGCCAGAGTTTCGGATGCGGACAGGTGGGGTTTTCTTCTTCCGCAAGATTCTCAAGAACAATTTCGCGAATCGGGCCTTCGGTGCGGGCAGCGAGAACGCGCAGGTGCTTCGGGAACGCTTCGACGTGACGGTAATATTGCGCGGCGTAGAGCTGCAGGGCTTCGCGGGAAAGCTTGCCCATTTGCCAATCCTGATAGAACGGATGCTTCAGAAGACTTTTCTCTGCGATCGCGGCGTCAATCTTCTGCAAGAGTGCGGAACTCTGCATAGTTGGGTCCCTCCCGGTTCGGTCGTGCGCGGCATGACCTAGGCCAGCCGCCGGTCTGCAGTGGAGCGGGAGGGATTGTAGCAGAAACGGAGAAGAAAAGGCCGTGCGAAGTGAGGGTTTGCATGTAAAAAAATCTATGGGAAAACGATTTTGTACAGCGGGAAGAACGTGTTGGAAATGAAGGGTTTAGGATTCCTTGGCTTGGAGGCGGGAAATGTCGGCGCCGAGGGCTGAGAGTTTTTCGACGATGCGCTCGTAGCCGCGGTCGATGTGATAGACGCGATCAATGATGGTTTCGCCGGAAGCGATGAGGCCGGCGAGGACGAGACCGGCGCTGGCGCGGAGGTCGGAAGCCTGGACGATGGAGCCGGAGAGGGACGAGGGGCCACGGACGATGGCGCGGCGGCCGTCGATGGAAATGTGTGCGCCCATGCGCATCATCTCGCTGGCGTGGAGAAAGCGATTTTCGAAAATGGTTTCGGTGATGACGGAAGTGCCGTTGGATTGCGTAGCGAGGGCCATGTATTGAGCCTGCATGTCGGTTGCGAAGCCGGGGTATTCCTCGGTGGTAACGTCGGCGGCGACGAGTTTGTGGCCATCGTGGACGCGGATGGTGGAGTGGTCGAGAATCTCGACGGGAACGCCGGCGGATTGGAGTTTGGCGATGATGGCGCCGAGGTGCGAGGGATTGCAGTTGGCGAGGGTGACGTCGCCATTGGTGATGGCGCCGGCGATGAGGAAAGTGCCTGCTTCGATGCGATCGGGAATGATGGAGTGGGTGGCGCCGTGAAGTTTTTCGAGGCCATGAATCTTGAGGGTGGAGGTGTCGTCGCCTTCAATGCGGGCGCCCATTTTGCGGAGGAGATGGATAAGGTCGGTGATTTCGGGCTCACGGGCAGCGTTCTCGAGAATGGTGGTGCCTTCGGCGAGCGCGGCGGCCATCAGAAGATTTTCGGTGCCGGTGACAGTGATTTTCTCGAAGACGATATGCGCGGCTTTGAGGCGACCGTTGTTGGGGACTTTGGCCTGGATGTAGCCGTGTTCGGTGGTGATGAGGGCGCCCATTTTTTCAAGGGCAGTGAGGTGAAGATCCACGGGGCGCGCGCCGATGGCGCAACCGCCAGGGAGAGAGACATGGGCTTCACCGGAGCGCGCGATGGCAGGACCGAGAGTGAGGATGGAGGCGCGCATGGTCTTGACGAGTTCGTAGGGGGCGACGGCGTGGGTAAGGGATTCGGATTCGATGGTGAAGGTGGTGGAAGGGAAGGCAGGCGTGGTGACATGGGCAGACATGAAAGCAAGAAGTTTGCCCATGGTGATGATGTCGCGAACCTGGGGAATGTTGTGGAGGGTGACAGGTTCGCGGGTGAGGAGGGCGGCGGCCATGAGCGGGAGCGCAGAGTTCTTCGCGCCGCCGACTTCGACTCGGCCGTGAAGAGGCTTGCCACCGCGAATGCAGAATTTATCCATTTCGTCGCAATTCCAGTCATTCCGCGAGAGCGCGGCGGAGATTGCCGGCGGCCTCGTGGAGAGCTTTGCGGGCCAGTTCCGCCGAAAAACCGCGTTTGAGCATGATGAGCGCGACACGGAGATTGTGTTCGGACTGACGCAGAGCGTGTTCTACAGCCGACAGTTCCTTTCCGCTGGCTTCGATGAGAATGCGGCCGGCGCGATCCTTAAGTTTCTTGTTCGTCCGGGTTAAGTCGATCATGAGGTTGTCGTAAGCATGACCGAGACGAACCATCGACGCTGTGGAGAGCATGTTGAGGACCATCTTCTGGGCGGTGCCGGCTTTAAGGCGCGTGGAGCCGGTGAGGACTTCGGGGCCGATATTGGGGGCGATAGCGATTTTGGCGGCGCGGGCGAGCGGGGAATTGCGATTGGCGGTGATACCGACGGTGAAGGCGCCTTTTTGTTTGGCGTAGGCGATGGCAGAAAGAACGTAAGGAGTGGTGCCGCTGGCGGCGAGTCCGACGAGGGCGTCATTCTTGGTGAGGAGGATTTTTTGTAGATCACGGCGAGCCTGGGCGCGATTGTCTTCGGCGCCTTCGACGGGAAGATGGATGGCTTTGGATCCGCCGGCTATTAGAGCGCGGACGAGGCGCGGAGAAACGCCGAAGGTCGGCGGGCATTCGGAGGCGTCGAGGACGCCGAGGCGGCCGCTGGTGCCGGCGCCGATGTAGAGGAGGCGTCCACCGTGGCGGATTTGGTCGACGATGCCATCGATGGCGCGGGCAATGGCGGGAAGTTCGCGGGCAATGGCGGGAGCGATGCGGCGGTCTTCGCGATTCATGGTGCGGACGATTTGGAGCGAAGACATGTGGTCCAGATTGCGCGAAGCGAGATTGCGCTGTTCGGTGCGGCGCTGTTCGCGCGGCGGAGATTTCTTGCGTGAGGGCATCACTAAATTATAGCTGTGGGGAGACGGTGTTAGGAAATTGGCGGCGAATAGGGCAACTTGTGTGCGAGTAAATGGGTGGCGCGTTGGGAGGTGTGATAGAAAAGGATAAGGTTCGTGGGTGAGCGCGAGAATATCAGCTGGTATTCACGGTCCTTCCGCTCCGAGCCGGCAGAACCGCTGGCTCTCCGGTCGGGATGACGGGATGTGAGATTTGCGAGGGACAATACGTTGAGATCCTTCGTCGCCCTTCACTGCGTTCAGGGTAAACAGAAGGCGCTCCTCAGGATGACAATGATTTAGATTGTGTCAATGCCGATGGCGGCTTCTAGACCGCGCGGGAGACGGTCGGCCTCAGAGGGCGGACCCTACAAGGGCTGGGATTGGCGAAAACTTCATGGACATTTTGAAAAAATTGTTTGAGCAGCATTTCAAGAGGGCGGCGGAAGAGATTCGTCCGCTGCAGGGGGATTTGAGCGCGTCGGGACGGAAGATCATCCGGTTGAAGGCCGGCGGGATCACCGCAATTGGAGTGCTCTATGGCGTGAGGGAAGAGAATGTGGCGTTTCTGGAGTTTTCGCGGCATTTCCGGGGGCACGGACTTCCGGTGCCGGAGATTTACGGCGAGGAGTTGAGCCAGGGCGCGTACCTGGAAGAGGACTTGGGAGATACGACGCTGTTTGATCTGCTGACGAAGACTCGCAGCGGAGATACGGTCTCTCCTGAAGTGATGGAGGCTTACCGGAAAGTGGTGGCGGTGCTGCCGCGGTTTCAGGTGGAGGCGGGACGGGACCTGAATTACAAGGTGTGCTATCCGCGGGCGAGTTTTGACCGGCAATCGATTTCGTGGGACCTGAATTACTTCAAATATTACTTTTTGCGGCTGGCGGGGATTCCGTTCAACGAGCAGGAGTTGGAAGATGACTTCGGGCGGTTGACGGATTACCTGCTGACGGCGCCGAGCGATTACTTTTTGTACCGGGATTTTCAGTCGCGGAATGTGATGATGCGCGGCGGCGAGCCGTGGTTTGTGGATTATCAGGGTGGGCGAAAGGGTGCGTTGCAATACGACGTTGCGTCGCTGCTATATGACGCGAAGGCGGATTTGCCGCCGGAATTGCGGCTGAAGCTGCTGGACGATTACCTGGCGGCGCTGGGGAACCATGTGAAGGTGGACCGGGAAGAATTTCTCCAGCATTACTATGGGTTTGTGTACGTGCGGATCCTGCAGGCACTGGGAGCGTACGGGTATCGGGGATTTTTCGAACGCAGGGCGCACTTTTTGCAGAGCGTGCCGTACGCGCTGAAGAATCTGCGCTGGCTGCTGCACAACGTGAAATTGCCGATTGAGCTGCCCACGCTGATCGAGGCGTTTCA
>Ga0335077_10001655_pt1 | contig 26517 bp, 27 predicted proteins | sample Lox_Sample_31_FD_207151 | JGI IMG/M metagenome (GOLD analysis project Ga0335077, IMG submission 207151) | Soil microbial communities from Loxahatchee National Wildlife Refuge, Florida, United States - Lox_Sample_3.1 | ecosystem: Environmental > Terrestrial > Soil > Wetlands | place: USA... | reverse complement strand
CACTTTCGGCATCTTCCTCCGGCTTCGAGTGGTGGTCGTGGTGGGGAGGGGGGAGGCCCTGGCGATCGTCAAGAAGATCATCGACTCGGCCCGGGGAAAGATCTGGATCGAATCCGAAAAGGGGAAAGGGGCCGCCTTCTTTTTTCGAATCCCTTCTCAAGAACCCGTTACGGAGGCGGAGCCCTGATTGATGAACGAGCCGGTCGAAATTCTTCTAATTGAAGACAACCCGGACCACGCCGCGCTTACCTGTCGGGTTCTGATGGACGGAAGCGTCCTCAATAAAGTCCACTGGGTTAAAAACGGGCAGGAAGCGCTTGATTTCCTGTTCCGACGGGAGGTGTTTAAGGACGCGCCCCGTCCCGGGCTGATCTTGTTGGACATCAACCTCCCGAAAGTGAACGGTCTCGAAGTCCTTCAAAAAATCAAAGGGGACGAGGAGCTGCGGATGATTCCGGTCGTCATGCTCACCACCTCGGACCGCGGAGAAGAAGTGCAAAAAAGTTACAGCATGGGGGCCAATAGTTTCATCGTGAAGCCCGTAAATTTTAAAGACTTCTCCGACAAAATTCAGTCCCTGAAGCTTTATTGGTTGGTGATGAACCGGAGTCCGGAAACCCATACATCCTAGACCCGAGGAATCCGTTATGCCGTCGGAATCGATACGACTGCTGTTGGTGGAGGACAGCCCCGATCAATCCGAGTTGATCCTTCGAGCCTTTCGTCGGAAAGATCCCGGATCACGGATCACGACGGTGCAGGACGGACAGGCTTGCCTCGACGCCCTCGAGCGGTCGCCGTTTGACGCCGTGCTGCTGGATTACAATCTTCCCCATATGACGGGGCTCGATGTTCTCCGTCGGTTGAGGGAAAAGGGGATCAATACACCCGTGATCATGATCACGGGCCAGGGCGACGAATCGATCGCGGTCGAGACCATGAAGGTCGGCGCCTCCGATTATATCACCAAGACCAAGAATTATTTCGAGACCCTGCCGGCGGTGGTCGAGAACGCCGTTAAAAAGTACCGGCTGGAGACCAATATGCGGGAGACCTCGTTGAGGACCCGCCGTCTCTACGAGATTTCTCTATCCATCACGAAGGAACGAAAGATCGAGGTCTTGGCCCAGCGGCTGGTTTACGGGGCCAAGCGACTGTTTGAGACGCAGGGGGCGGTTCTGATACTGATCCATCCCGAAACGTCCGAAATCCACCAGGCTTTTTCGGAAGGGATCGATCTTCAAACCGATGCCCTCAAGGGCCCGGTTTCCCTGGCGGGGGTGTTTGGCTTGGCCTACATCGAAAAAAAGCCGATGGTGATCGAGGCGGCGGATCAACATCCTCTCTGGAGATCCACGCCGGCGCACGAGCCGCCCATCCGCCAAATTCTCTCCGTTCCGCTCATCCAGCCCGGGGATCGCATCGGAGGGGTTTTAACGGTGGGGAACAAACGGAACGGGAAGCCGTTTTCATCCGAAGATGTGGATACCCTTTTGACCCTGTCGGTGCACGCGGCCGCGGCGATCGATAACGCGCGGTTTGTGATCGAGATGGAAAAGTACGCCTCCACCGACGGTCTGACGGGCTGTCTCAACCACCGAGAGCTCCAGGGCCATTTGGATCAGGAGGTGGGTCGGGCCAGCCGTTACGGCAAGGATTTCTCCCTCCTCATGATCGATGTGGATCACTTCAAGTTCATCAACGACGCCCATGGTCATCCCGCGGGGGATCTCATGTTGAAAAGCCTGGTCACCGTCATTCACGGACTCATCCGGCCGGTGGATCTGCTGGCGCGTTACGGCGGGGAGGAATTCTCGGTTGTTCTTCCGGAAACGAACCGGGAGGCCGCCCGGTTGGTGGCCGAGCGGATCCGCACGGCCGTTGACCAAGCCCAATTTTCGACCCCGCAGGGGCAACCGGTTCATCTGTCGGTCAGCATCGGGATTGCCTCCTTCCCCCACGATGCGAACACGCGCTCGGGCCTTATCAATGCGGCGGATCAAGCGCTCTTCACGGCGAAAGGGGGCGGACGGAACCAATGTTGCCTCTACAATGAGACGCCCGTCTCGTTGATCCAGAGAGATCAGGCCCGGTTGGAAACCCTCCTACAGGATCCGATATTGAAGAGCCTGGCCGATTTAGCCGCCCGAATCGACGCCCGAACCCCCTACTTCCGCGACCACAGCCAGAAGATCCTTCAACTGGGTCTCAAGATGGCGGAAGCTTTGAACCTGAGCGAGCAGGATATACGGAACTTACAGTGGGCCAGCCTCTTCCACGACATCGGGATGGCGAGCGTCCCGGAATCCATCCTCAACAAATGGGGGCCGTTGACGTTCGAGGAACAGGAAGCCATCCGGGCCCATCCCCACCTCGCCGAGCTGCTCTTCAGAGGATCGGCCCGTTTTGAATCCGCCATTCCCGTCGTGCTTCATCATCATGAGCGGTATGACGGTCAAGGATATCCCAACGGGTTGCGGGGGGAAGAAATCCCCTTCCTGGCGCGCGTGCTCAGCGTGATCGACGCCTACCTGGCCCTGATTTCGGTCCGTCCGTACCAGCCCCGAATGACCCATGAAGAGGCCGTTTCGGAATTGAGGAAAAACGCCGGGACCCAGTTCGATCCGAAGATTGTAGAGGCCTTGATCGATCTTTTGAAGGATTCAAACAATCCCGGACGGAAACCCTAGAATAAAATAATTTGTCCTGATCCCCTCGTGTCCTGATTATGATGGGCCCATTCCCTTGATGATAAAACGTTCGGATGCTGTCCGGCTGCTGGGTGTTCTTCTGGGCATGGGGTTGTTGTCCGGTTGCGGAGGGGGCGGCGGCCACGACCACGGAGGCGGCGCCTCGCCGCGGATTTACGTGACCGATAGCGGCAACAACCGGATCGTGCGGATGGACGACATGACGGGCGCGGGCTGGACGGCGCTGGGGACCGTCGGCGGCGGGACGAATCAGTTTAATTTTCCGGAGGGTGTCTTCGTCGACCGAGCCGGCAAGGTCTACATCGCGGACTACGGCAACAACCGGATCGTGCGGATGGACGACATGACGGGCGCGGGCTGGACGGCGCTGGGGACCGTCGGCGGCGGGACGAACCAGTTTAATTTTCCGGAGGGCGTTTTTGTGGACGCGGCCGGGAGGATCTATGTGGCGGACTACAAGAACAACCGGATCGTGCGGATGGACGACATGACGGGCGCGAATTGGACCGCCCTGGGCGCCGCCGGCAGCGGGACCGACGAGTTCAACGGTCCGAGCGGCGTCTTTGTGGACGCGGCCGGGAGGATCTATGTGGCGGACTACGGCAACGACCGGATCGTGCGAATGGACGACATGACGGGCGCGAATTGGACCGCCCTGGGCGCCGCCGGCAGCGGGACCGACGAGTTCAACGGTCCGAGCGGCGTGTTCGTGACCGCCGCCGGGAAGATTTATGCGGCCGACTTCGGCAACAAGCGGATCGTGGCGATGGACGACATGACCGGCGCGGGCTGGACCTCTCTCGGCGACGGGAGCGGGTCTGATCCGTCTATCCTGGCGCCGGGTATTTTCGTAGACACGCGCGGCCGGATCTACATCGCCGATTTCGGGGGCAACCGCATCGTGCGGGTGGATGACATGAGCGGTTCAAACGCGACCGCGCTCGGCACCTTGGGCGCCGACATCCGCCAATTCAGCTCTCCGGGCGGCCTCGTTGTGAAGTAGTGTTCGGAATCGAAATACCCGAGCGGGGCCGCCGTTCGTCCCAAGCGTCATCCAAGCCGGCGGGCTTCAAGTCGTCGAAGCATTGACAAGCGAGAAGGGGAGAGGATAAAGTTTCGGAATCGCCATGGGAATCCGGCTGCGACTTTGGGCCAGGCTGTTCTTCGCGGAGGCCGTTCGGGCGCTCGCCCGCCACAAGATGCGGACGGGGCTGACCGCGCTCGGCGTGATGGTCGGCGTCTCGGCCGTGATCTGGGTGGTGGCCATCGGCCGGGCCGGCACGGAGCGCACGGAGGCGGAACTGCAAAAGCTTGGAAAGAACCCGATCTGGATCGAGGCGGGCTCCCGCAACATCAACGGGGTGCGCAACGGCAGCCACGGAACGACCACGCTCACGCCTGAGGACGCGGAAGCCATTCGACGCGAGATCCCGCGGGTCAATCGCGTCTCCGAGAATGTCGACGGCCGGCTGCAGGTTGTCTACCGCAACCGCAACTGGAACACCCGTTTTCGCGGCGTGTCTCCCGACTATCAGGACATCAAGGTCTGGCGGGTCGCGGAGGGCTCGTTCATCACGCAGGACCAGGTGAAGCGCATCGAAAGCGTCGTGGTCCTCGGCGAGACCGTGCGCCGGGAGCTGTTCGGCGCAGCGGACCCGACCGGCCGCATCGTCCGGATGCAGGATTCTTTATTCAAGGTCATCGGCGTGTTGGCGGCGAAGGATCCGGATCAGGACGACGTCGTCATGATGCCCTGGACCACCGCCCAGAGAAAGATCGACGGCCAGGGCATCACGTGGCTGGACGATATCCTGTGCTCGGCGGTGTCCCGGGAGGACGTCGCCCCGGCGATCGGGGCCGTTACGGCGTTGATCCGCCAACGGCACCACATCCGGCCCGGCGAGGAGGACGACTTCAACATCCGCCGTCCGGATGAAGTGATCCAGGCGCGGATCCGGCAAAGCCGGACGCTGGAGCTGCTGCTGGTCTGCGTGGCGTCGATTTCGCTTCTCGTGGGGGGCATCGGGATCATGAACGTGATGCTGGCCTCCGTGGCGCAGCGGACCCCGGAGATCGGCCTGCGCGTCGCCGTGGGCGCGACGCCGTGGGCGGTCCAGACGCAGTTCCTCGGCGAGGCCGTCATGCTGAGCCTCTTCGGCGGCGTCCTGGGCGTCTTCCTCAGCCTCGTCGGCGATTTCTTCATCGAGAGGATGCTCGGCTGGCCCTTGTCCACGTCTCCGCAGGCGGCGCTGCTCGCCGTCTCGTTTGCCGTCGCCGTCGGCGTCTTCTTCGGTTTCTATCCGGCGCGGAGAGCCGCGCGGCTCGATCCGATCACGGCGCTGCGTAAGGAGTGATCATGCGAAACCCCCGCCGGGTTCCCCGGCCGGTCCGGTATAACGAATCGTACAAAGGGGGAGCGGTTGCGGATGGGTAATCTTCGTATCCGTCGCCTTCTTTTCTTGGGGCTTACCCTTCACTTCATGACCGGGACATCCTGGGCCTGGCATGACAAGACCCACCTGGCCGTCGCCAAGGCCGCGGGTTATCCGAACTGGTACAACGCCGCGGCCGCCGATGTCACGAAAATAAAAGCCGGGGCGATCGAAGACAAAAACCATTTTTTCAACAATAATCATGACGCCGATGTTACGTCCAAAATCGTGCTGGAGCAGGCCGATCGGTATAATGATCCTATTGACGAGGAAGGCCATTTATACGGGGCGATTATTTCTTCGTTGAGGGAATACCGAAACACCCGATCGGCCGGAAAATACGCGGAGTACCCCATGGCGTTTGCCGTCCACTATATCGGCGATTTGTCGCAACCCCTGCACAATACTCCCCATGACGAGTTCAACAAAGCGCATCATTCCGTCAATGACGGCATTGTCGAAGGAGAGGTCCTGGATCAAATCGGCGAGATTCAAAGGAACATGTATGAAATCCGCTTGAGGCCGGATCGTTTTGAGGAAGATCTGGCCAGAGAAGTCGCGAGAATCGCCAACCTCTCGCACCGTCTGGGCCTGAAACTCAAAGCGGAAAACCGGGACCTGACCAGGGGAGAGGCGTATGTCCAATTGGGCCACAGCGCTTCCCTGCTGAAAGCGGTCCTAAACGCACGGGGTGGAAGTGAGAAGTAGGGAAAGTGCCACCCCAAACATTGTTTTCGAGTTCGGGAACGGAATGGGTATTGACATCGCGGACATGTATTGATATGCTCAATACGATGTTTTGTGTACAAATTAATATGCGGGATGATCGTTCGAGTGCCCCGGGGCAAGCGTTAAACGGTGACGTAATGGAAAGGAGGATTTCGATGATTCACGCACGGCCATTCTTCTTTGCGAATTTCGCGTTGTTCGCGGCCCTGCTCGTGTCCGCGTGCGCCCACACCACGACCGCGGCCAAAGGCGACGTTTCGCCGGCTCGAACCGAGACGGGTCCGGTGGCTTCTCCGGCACCGTCGGTCCCGACCCCGGCGGCGTCCGCGCAGACCGTCGCGCTGCCGACGCGGTTCCAAGACGCCTTCTTCGATTTCGAGAAAGCGCTCATCCGGGAGGACGCGAAACAGTCGTTACAGGAAGACGCCAAAGTTCTCCAGACCCACAGGGCGATGACGGTCACGATCGGCGGCTACTGCGATGAACGGGGAACGGATGAATACAATTTGGTTTTGGGAAACCGCCGGGCCGAAGCGGTGAAGCACTATTTGGCCGCGCTCGGGGTCGACCCCGGACGGCTGAAAACGATCAGTTACGGCAAAGAGAAACCGTTTTGCACGGAACATACCGAAGCCTGCTACCGGCAAAACCGTCGGGGCCATATTATCGGTTCGGCGGACGCCCCCTGAGACGGCGGCATGATGTTGCGTTCATCCGCGCGGAAGGAACTCTGGATGTGGTTGGGGGTTGTTCTGGCCGGAGGGGCGATCCTCGTTTTCCTCGGCGGTCTCGTGTTCTTGCCCGGAGAATACCGCTTCGGGACCCAAGTCACGGTTTCGCGGTCCTCGGAGCGCGCCTGGATGTGGTTCGTGAAACCGGAGCGCTGGTCACGACGCTTCCCCATGGTTCAAACGCTTGACGTGGGCTCTGAAGCAACGACAGGCATCGGGGCCCGGCGTCGGGTGATCGTTCATGCTCCGGGCGGCCAAACGCTGGTGTGCGATATCCTCGTCACCGATTTCACGGAAGGGCGCCTTTATGCCGATCGGCATCTCGGCGACTGGCTGGACGGAAGGCCTCTTCCGGTCGAGCATGTTACGGATCGGGTTGAATTTGATCCGGACGGGCCCGGAAAGACCCGGATCACCTTCAAAAGCATATTCGATGTCGAAGGCCCCTTGAATAAATGGCTGGCTTACTTTGAGCTGAAGCCGGCGGCCGACCGGATCATCGCGCGTGTTCTGAAGGAGTACGACCGTTCCGTCCTGAAGGCTCATCCGGTCCCGACGACCCGGGGATAACGCAACAACATATGATCCGAACCCACGGCCGGGTCCGCGGATTTCGAATCTTTAAAATCACATTTCAAGTTTTTAAAATTTTCAAGCCCTTTCCCCTCACCGGGTTTTTCCAAGACCCTCCATAAACACGAAACAGATTCAGGAAGTTGCATGTCTTCCGGCCGTGTCCGATCCGTCTGGCAAGTTTTATGCTTTTGGAACCGTTGAGTGAAGCCGGACGTTAAAACACCCGGCTATCCTTTGCTCAGAGCAAACCAGGGGAAACCCTGGGACGCAGAGCGACGGGGCTACCGCCGATTAGGCGCTCGGGCTGGCGAAGCCAGCCCATCGCCTGGGCCATGCCCGCCGAGCCGCCAAAGGGAAACGCTTTGGCGGCTTTTTTTATTCAAAAGGAGGTATTAACATGGCACACGACCTGTTGAAAAAACTCCGGACCGGGCGTCATACGGGGCCGGCGGCCGTCGTGAGTGGAAGTCAGGGGACGCATATCCGAAGAGCCAAGTGGGCGCTTGCGGTCCTGTCCGTTCTGCTGGGGGTGAGTCTGGAGGGCGTTCCCTACGCGAATTTTAAGGCCGCGGATCCCGGGGTCCGAGGTGGATCCCCGGCGGGCGGCGGCCCGCTGCCCGGCCTGACGGTCTCTGAATTGGCGCTGTTCCAGGCCGGCAAGACCGATTTCGAGGAAACGGAAAACATCGGCGACGGACTGGGACCGCGCTTTAATCTGGACAGCTGCGCCGGCTGCCACGCGCAGCCGGATGTCGGTGGAACGAGTCCGGCCGTGAATCCGCAGGTGGCCCTGGCAACGGCCCTCGACGCCGACAATTCCGTCCCGTTCTTCCTGAAGGACCACGGACCGGTGCGAGAGGCCCGGTTCAAGTACAATCCCGACGGGACGCGTGACGGCGGGGTGCATGCGCTGTTCGTCATCAGCGGCCGGATGGATGCGACCGGCAACGCGCGCGGTTGCGATATTGTGCAGGAAGATTTCATGACCCCCTCCAAGAAAGGCAACCTGGTCTTCCGGATTCCAACCCCCACCTTCGGGGCCGGGTTGATCGAGCAGATTCCCGACAGCGCCATCGTGGCCAACCAGGCCGCCGAAGAGCAGCAAAAATCGGCGCTCGGCATCCATGGCCGGCCGCATCGCGTCCGCATCGATAACGGCACCACGAACGCGAACGGAAACGACGGCACCATCGCGCGCTTCGGGTGGAAGGCGCAGAACAAGTCGTTGCTGCTTTTCTCGGGGGAGGCGTACAACGTCGAGATGGGGATCAGCAACGAGCTGTTCCAGACCGAGCGCGACGAAACGCCGGAATGCCAGTTCGCCCCCGTGCCGAACGACATCACCCATGCCGACGGTGCCGCGGGCGTCGATGCCCTCAGCGACATCGAAAAGTTCGCGGCCTTCATGCGCTTCCTGGCCCCGCCGACACCGTCTCTCGACACCCCGGGCGGCGCTTCTTCGATCGCCGGCGGCCGGTCCCTCTTTCAGAGCGTCGGCTGCGCGCTCTGCCACACGCCGCAACTCCGGACGGGCGACACCGCCGTCGCGGCGCTGGCCAACCAGAACGTCGACCTCTTCTCGGACCTGTTGCTCCACAACATGGGGCCCGGGCTGGCCGACGACATCGTCCAGGCTCAGGCCGGCCCGGACGAGTTCCGAACGGCGCCGCTGTGGGGCCTGGGCCAGCGCATCTATCTTCTGCATGACGGCCGCACCACCGACCTGATCGCGGCGATCCGGGCGCACAAGAGCGGGGGCAACAAGAAATTCCATCCATCCGAAGCCAACGCGGTCGTGGACAACTTCAACCGGCTCGGCGAGAGCCAGAAGCAGGACCTCCTGAACTTCCTGCGCTCGCTGTAGCGCCGGCGACCACGGACCATGGGGTTCCATGGATCCCGCGAATGAACCCGGTCGTTCCGGAGGCCGCCTTCTTCGCACGTCCCGCGGCCGGCCGACGGAGGGGACCGCTTCGGTTTCCTCACTTGACATCCGGTCGGAAGATAAGATACTTATAGGGGCCTTGCTCACGAGTTGTCGGACGGGAAGCTCGGAAACGGGGATGATGGGGGATCGAAGCGTTCGGAGGGGCGGTTGATGGCCGGGGGGGTCTGCCCGGTTTGTACGGGTCCCATGGCCGAACGCGGATACGCGAAATATCTCGACGGCGTTCAAAATTTTGTGACGGTGCCCGTTTTCTATTGCAAAGCCTGCGACCTCTTTTCGAAGGCATTGCCCCGCGACTTGCTTAAGAGTCACCTTAAGGCCGCCGCGTATGCGCTTCCGAATAATGAGCGGGCCTATTATCGGAAAAAGAATGAATTTTTCAAATTCATCGTGTCGCTCGTTTTGAGGTATAAGAACAATCCGACGATGTTGGACGTCGGCTGTTCCTACGGCCATCTCATGATGGCGGCGGCCGAGAAGGGGATGGATGCGGAAGGGGTGGAGATCAACGGGGCGCTTCGCGAAAAGCTCGAGACAAAAGGGTTCCGCGTTTACAAAGATCTGTTCGAGGTTCCCGAAAGGTACGACGCGATCACCTTCATCGATTCTTTTTTCTACTTTGAGAATCCCCTGGACGTTTTGAACCGGTGCAACGAACTTTTGAAGGAGGATGGAATCCTGTTGCTGCGGCTGACGAACCGCAACTGGCTGGCGGGATTGCGATGGACGTTGTTGAAACGACGCGATTTGAGTGTTTTGGGGGATACGACCCATTCCTACAGCATTAAAAGCATCACACGGGCCTTGAATAAAACAGGCTTCAATTTGAAAGGCGTTCACTTCTTTGAAAGAGGCCGGATGGAAAAAATCGTCCACCGGCTGGCCGGCCTGCTCGCCGTCGCAACCTTTCATCAATTCATTCTGACGCCCGGAGTCATCGTTGTGGCCAAGAGGCGGGCCTGAGCCCCTGCGGGGTTTGAGTCCGCGGTCTCGCCTCCGGGCCTTCCCGTAAAATTCTTCTTGCCCATGAGAGTGTTTTTTAGTAAACTTTTTCCGTTCGGTCCTGCCGAATCTCGAATCATTTTAAGAATTTCCTGGCACCGCCGCGAGACCGCCGCATGTATTGTAAAGGCGAAAATATCCGGTACCGTTTTCGGCGTGCGCCGCTCGAACGCGCGGTTTCGCCCGTCCCGCCTCGCGCCGATCGAAGAGATGCGCCTTCCATCCACCCTGAGCGCGGGTCGTTCACGCCGACCTTGCCGGGCCCCGGATTTCCCATCCCGGCCTCGATCCTTCCGACGGCCGTGAGATGAAAATCGACACGGTCGTGGAGCCTACGGACCGATGAGGAGCCGATTCAGGGGCGCAGCGCGTTCGTTCATGTCGGCCTCCGCCGCTTTGGCGCTTGCCGCCTGCGCCGCGCTGGGCCCCGATTTCAGGCCCCCGGCGCCGCCGGCCTCCGCGGACTATGGCCTGAAGACAAGGCCCGCCGAAGCGGCGCAAAGCGCCGTTTACGGCGCCGAGGTGGCCGACGACTGGTATCGCTTGTTCCGTTCCGAGGCGCTGAACGGCCTGGTGCGAGAAGCGCTCGCCGACAATCCCGACCTGGAAGCCGCGCGCCACGGCCTGCTCGCGGCGCAGGACGAGCTTCGGGCGGTGTCCGGCGCGCGGCTTCCGGAACTGGATGCCGGCGCCAAGATGTCCCGGGCTCACATCAACGGGAGTTTCCTTTACGAACCGGTGGGCGCGCTTAACGTCACCGGCAACCAGCTCAACGTCGGTTTGAACCTGGCCTACAACCTCGACGTGTTCGGCGGCGTGCGCCGCTCCATCGAGTCGCAGGCGTCGGCCGCGGCGAGCGCGCGCGACCAGGCGCTCAACACCTACGTCACGATGGTCGACCGGGTGGTCGTTACCGCCTTCGACTACGCCGCCAGCGAGGCGGATATCGAGGTCGCGCGCGCGCTCGTCGACGATTTTCAGGCGCAACTCGATCTCACCCAAAAACTGGAGGCCGCCGGCAAGATCGCGCGCCGGGACACGCTGCAGGCGCAGGCCCAATGGGAGTCGGCCCACGCCTCGTTACCGCAGCTCGAACGGCAACGGGACGCGTACCGCAACGCCCTGGCGCAGCTCGTCGGCCAAACGCCGGATCAATTCGCCGCGCCCGCGCTCACGCTCAAGGACTTCACCCTGCCGGCGGAGCTGCCGGTGTCGCTGCCGTCCGCGCTGGTGCGGCAGCGGCCGGACATTCTCGCGGCCGAGGACAACCTGCACCAGGCCAGCGCGCAGATCGGCGTGGCCGTGGCCGCCCGTTTCCCTTCGCTGACGCTTTCCGCCCAGTACGCGCAGGAGGCGTCCAGGCTCAATGATCTGTTCACCCGGCCGGGCGGCATCTGGTCCCTCGGTCTCGACGTCACGGGGCCCTTGCTTAACGGCGGCACGCGCGCGGCGCGCGCGGACGAGGCGAAGGAGCGCTACCGGCAGGCGCAGGCGATCTACCGGGGGACGGTGATTCTCGCCTTCGTCGAGGTGGCCGACGCGTTGCAGGCGCTGCAGCGCGATGCCGAAGGCTACGCCGCGTACACGCGCGCGCTGGAGGCCGCGGGCGCCAACCGCGACCTGGCGGCGGCGCAATTCCGCGCCGGCAAGATCAACCGGCTGCAGGTCCTGGCCGCCGAAGCGCAATATCAAAACGCCGCGCTGACACGGGTGCAGGCCGACGCTCAGCGCTTCACCGACACCGCGGCGTTGTTCCGCGCGCTGGGCGGCGGCTGGTGGAACGCCCCCCGCGACCCTTCTTGGCTGCCGACGGCTGCGGCCGATTCCGAGCCGGCGAAAGCCCCCGAGGCCTCCGGCCCGGCCGCAACCTCTCAGGAGAATTCCCATGAGTGAACTCGAACACCCGGAGCCGGCGCCGCCCAAACGCGGCCGCCTGCCGTTGGTCCTGCTCGCCGTCATGCTGATCGCCGGCGCGGGCTACGGGGTCTATCAGATGACCGTCGGCCGCTACCACGTCGGGACCGATGACGCCTATGTCAACGGGGACCTGGTGCGCCTGACGCCGCGGGTGAGCGGGACGGTGGTCGCCATCAACGCCGACGAGACCCAATTCGTGCGGCAGGGCCAGCTGCTGGTCCAGCTCGACCCGCGCGACGCCGAGGTCGCGCGGGCGGAAGCCGAGGCGAACCTGGGACAGACGGTGCGCGACGTGGCGCAGCTGTTCGCCAACGCCCGGCGCGACGCGGCCACGGTGAGCGCGGAGGAGACAAGGTTGAGCCAGGCCGGTCAGGACCTGGCGCGCGACCAATCGCTGGTCGCCGCGCACGGCGTGTCCGAAGAAGAACTTCAGCACGATGAAAACGCGGTGAGCAGCGCCCGCGCCGCCCTGGGACAGGCGCAGGCGGCGCTCGCCGCCACGCGCGCGGCGATCGCCGGCACCACGCCGGAAACACATCCGCGCGTGAAACAGGCGGAGGCCGTGTTGCGCTCCGCCTGGCTGGACGCGGCGCGCACGCGCGTCGTGGCCCCCGTGTCCGGGTACATCGTGCGCCGCACCGTCCAGCTCGGCCAGCAGGTGACGCCGGGCACCGAGATGCTGGCCCTCGTATCGGTGGAATCGATGTGGATCAACGCCAATTTCAAGGAGACGCAGCTCGGCGGCCTGCGCATCGGGCAGCCGGCGGCCGTGTCGGTCGATATGTACGGCTCCCATGCCGATTACCACGGCCGGGTGCTGGGCCTCACCGCCGGCACCGGCAGCTCGCTGGCCGTGCTGCCCGCGCAAAACGCCTCCGGAAACTGGATCAAGATCGTGCAGCGCCTGACCGTCCGCATCGGCCTCGATCCGAAAGAGTTGGCGCAGCATCCGCTGTTCCTCGGGCTTTCGACCAAGGTCGACGTCGACATTCGCGACTCGTCCGGCGCCGCGCTGTCGCAGAAGCCGGCCTGGCACACGGCCTTGAACACCGACGTGTACGCGGCCCAGGACGCCGGCGTCGACGCCGAGATCCGCAAAATCGTGGCCGAGAACCTCAACCGGCCGGACTCCGCGCGGCCCGCCGCCGGGACCCGGGGCCGGAACCCGTCGTGAGCGCGGGGGCGATATCCCCCTGGATCATCGCGCCGGTGGTGGCGCTGGCGGCCTTCATGGAGGTCCTCGACATCTCCATCGCCAACGTTTCGCTGCCGCACATCGCCGGCGAACTGTCCTCCAGCCAGGACGAATCGACCTGGGTGCTGACCAGCTATCTGGTGACGAACGCGATCGTGATGCCGATCTCCGGCTGGCTGGCCAACCGCTTCGGCCGCAAGCGCTTCTTCCTCGCCTGCATTTCCGGCTTCGCCGCCAGTTCCTTCCTCTGCGGCGCGGCGCCCAATCTTGCGACGCTGATCCTCCTTCGCGCCGTGCAGGGCGCCGCCGGCGGCGGCCTGCAGCCGATCGGCCAGGCCATCCTCACCGACGCCTTTCCCCCCGAGAAGCGCGGTATGGCCACCGCCGTTTACGGGGTCGCCACGGTGGTCGCGCCGATCGTCGGTCCTACCCTGGGCGGATGGATCACCGACAACTACAGCTGGCGCTGGATCTTTTTCATCAACGTGCCCGTCGGCGTCGTTCTGGTGGGCCTCATCTCGGTCCTGATTCACGAACGCGCCCGGGCCGCCGCCGGCCCGCGCACCGTCGACGGCTGGGGCCTGGGCTTCGTCGCGCTCGCCCTCGGCTGCATGCAGATCGTGCTCGACCGCGGCCAGCAGGACGACTGGTTCGCCTCCGGCTTCATCACGGGGCTGGCGTCGATTTCCGCGGTGGCGTTCGTGCTGATGGTCTGGTGGGAACTGCGCCATCCTTATTCGATGGTCAACCTGCGCCTGATGCGCAACCCGGATTTCGCGGCCGCCTTCGGCCTGATGTTGATGCTCGGCTTCACCCTCCTGGGGAGCACCTACATCATTCCGGCCTTCGTGCAGAGCCTGTTGGGTTACCCGGCCGTCTCCGCGGGCATGGTCATCACGCCCGGCGGCTTCGGCGTCATACTCATCCTGCCGATCGTCGGTCAGCTCGTCAACCGGGTCGATCTGCGCCTGCTCATCGCCATCGGCCTGACCGTCGGCGGGGCCAGCCTGTGGTGGATGACCAACTTTTACCTGGGGGTTTCGTTCGAGGTGGTCATGCTGGCCCGTGTGGTGCAGGCCGCGTCCTTGCCGTTCCTGTTCATTCCGATCAACACCATCGCCTTCCGCAGCGTCCGCCCTCACCAGATCAACGACGCCTCGGCGCTGGTCAACCTGGCGCGCAACTTCGGGGGCAGCATCGGCATCTCCTTCGCCTCGACCCTGATCACGCGCCGCGAGCAGTTTCACCAGAGCCGCCTCGTCGAATCCCTGCAGTCGATGAACCCGGCCTATCCCGACTACGCCAACCATTTCGGCGCCCTGGTCGGCGGCGGGGCCCGTTCGCTCCCGACGCTCGCGGGCCTCTATCAGGACGCGGTGCAACAGGCGACGCTGTTGAGTTATTTGGACGCTTTCAAAGCGCTGGCCCTTTTGTTCCTGGCCTGTCTGCCGATTCTTCTCTTTTTGCGGGCGGGCAAGGGCGGCGGGGCTCCGATGGGCCACTGACGTGCCTGTTCTTTCAGCGGAAGACCCTCTCAACCCGGCGCGGAAGGGGACGGATCAACGGGCTGGGGCGCTTGAGGGGGCGGCAGCGGTTGAAAGGGTTGGAGGGGAGGCATCGGCTGCATCGGCTCCGGCGCTTGGACGGGAGGGATCGGTCCCAGGGGTTCAACCGGCGCCGGCTGCATGGGTTCGGGCGGTTGGACGGGCGGCATCGGCTCCAGGGGTTGGACCGGCGCCGGCTGCATGGGTTCGGGCGGTTGGACGGGCGGCATCGGCTGGAACGGTTTGACCTGGGCTCCGATGTCCGGCGTATACAGGATGAGCACCGCCGCGAACGCCAGGCTGGCTATCCATGTGGAACGATGGCATCTGAAAGCCGTTGATGAAGTCATGTCATTCTTTCCAACTCGGGTTCATTTTAACCAATATAAGCCGGTCGTGTCAAAGCCCCGCGCACGTGCGGCCCAAAATCCCTCAATCAAGCCGGCCAAGGAAGACCACATGCATGCCCTTTCGATCACCTTCGATGGAAAAGACAAGATCGTCCGGCACGGGACAAGAGCCGCGCCCGGGAAGAAGCCGGAGATCATGGAGATCGCCTTCACGCGCGTCCAGTGCCAAAAAAGGGGACTGGCTGCGTTGTCTTTTCCATTTTCCGGATTACATATTAGAAAATCGGCCTGTCCGAGTTTCCTTTTCGGATTCAAAAACCCACCCCCTTATTTCAAGATCCGCGGATTGATTTTCCGGGGGTTCTGGCGTATTCTTAGGATGACGCAAAAAGGAAAATGAAGGGATCAAGCCGCAGGACAAACTGAAGCTCTAACCATTTTTGAGGAGGACGTCATGGCCATGCAGGATCTTTCCGCATACCTTCAGAGTTTGAAAGAACAATTAAATATCCGGAACAACGGAGAGCTGGCCGCGCGGCTTAATATAGACGAGCAAAGGGTCTCAAGGTGGTGCCAGGGCGAAGAGCTTCCCGATGATGATAGCTGCATTAAGCTCGCTTCCATGGCCGGGGATGACCCCGCGAAGGTCCTGATCCTGAAACACCTCTCGTCAGCCTCGATAACGGCCAGGTCCTTTTGGGAAAAGGTTTCCATCAAATATCGGCATGGACGGACATTCCCAAAGTCTCTGGACAAAGGGTCTCAGTACGATAGGCGGCACAAGGTCCTGCAGTTCACGGGCGCTGATCGCCGCTCGCCGTATGATCGGCGAAGAGAGCTTGACCGACGTTTAGGGTTGGCGATATAGGAGATGAATCGAGAATGTCAGGTCTTACCTTCAAGCATCCTCTCAGCCCAGAGGGAATGTGTTAACGCAAGACCTGGCCCTTTCCCTGCGAGGATCGGCTTATGAGTGCGTGCCGATACTGGAACTGCTTTACAGAAAGAAACTGATTGACGATCCGGCTTATGAGGATTTTAAAGCGAGTTGGATGTCATCGCGAAGATGCTGACGAAGCTGGTGCAGAGCGTGGAGAAGTAGTTTTTCCTATTTACGATTTACCATTTACTGAAATAAAAAGCCCGCTACAGAGGGTCCGTAAATTGTAAATGGTAAATGGGGGAAATAAAATAAGCCCGCCTTGCGGCGGGCTTTTTATTTCTGGTCCCAGCGGGATTCGAACCCGCGTTTTCGCCTTGAGAGGGCGACGTCCTGGGCCGGGCTAGACGATGGGACCCGGTTAAAAACCATTTACCATTTACGATTTACTATTTACTCCTTGTTGGCGACTCAGTAAATAGTAAATAGTGGAAAATTCCTCCTGCGGGGAATTTTCTACGGCGTCATGCTCAGCCCGAACATCCGAGGGAGCAGGGTCCCGACGAGGTAGCCCAGCAGCCCGGAGCCGGTTCCGATGATCATCACCTCGAGGCCGGCCCGCAGCGGATGCTTTCCGGTCACGCGCGCCTTGCCCAGTCCCACGACGAACAGCGTCGCGACGGTGACCGCGATCGAGACCCCGATCGCGGACATCGTCCCGATGAAGAGATAGGGGAGAAGCGGAACGATCGCGCCGAGCATGAACGAGACGCCCATGGTGAGCGCGTCCTTGGTCGGGCTGGCCAGGTCCTCCGGCGTGAGGCCGAGCTCCTTTTCGGTCAGCGTTTTCAGCCACAACTTCCGGTCGGACGCGACGCGCTCGGCCAGGCGCTCCGCTTCCTCCATGGTCAATCCGTCCTGCTGGTACAGCTCGATCAGCTCGGCCATCTCTTCTTCCGGGTGGGCGACGAGCTCCCGGGCCTCTTTTTCGATCTCGGCCGAATGCAGATCCTTCTCGGCCTTGGACGCGAGGTAGCTTCCGGTGCCCATCGCGATGGTCCCGGCCATCGCGGAGGTCAGGCCGGCGACGAAGACGATCGGCCGGTGGGAGGTGGCGGCCATGACGGAGGCGGCAACCGCCACCGTCGAAACCAGGCCGTCCTGCATGCCGAACACCACCTCGCGGATGCGCTCCAGCGTCGCGATCCGGCCCTTTTCTTCCTTGACCTCCGGCATGGCCGGACCGGTCCGGGCCGCGGGCCGCGCGGCGGGCTCCTCCGTCTTGGGTCCGGAAGACGGGGTCTCCGGCGTCCGGGGAGGCGCCCCCGATTTCCGTTCGTACTCCTTGAGCGCCTCGGTAAAAAGGCCGAGGTGGTAATGCTCCCGGTTCATCGCCACACGGAAGGTCTCGGCCGCGTCCGCCCGGCCGTCCTCCAGCGCCTCCTGGATCATCTTGGGATAGAGGCGTCCGGTTTCAAACTGCTCCGATTCGACGATGAAACGCAGGTTCTCCAGCGTGGACTTGACCTGTCCCACGACCTTGAGATGGCTGATCGCATGCGCCGTCTCGGCGCCGGCCACCTCGAAAAAGAGCTGGGCGATCTCGGGATGGTTTTCTTCCATGGCGCGGATGGCGAAGGCGGTGTAGACGCGGTTGGCCTTGGCCTCTTCCAGAAAGGCCACCCAAAGATTCCGCGTCGTCTTATCCATAAAGGATGCCCATTTTTAAAATAGCGCGGCTCGCCTCGCCCTCTCGCCCGCGCGGCCCGCCGGGTGAATGCCGGCCGCGGGTCCCTACTCCGCAGAACGGCGAATTATGACAGAGAAACAGGGACATGTCAAACGGCCCGGCGTCCGGCCGGCCGATTTTATCCTTGACTTTGACGGCGGTATTCTTTAGACTTGATGAAAATTTATGACGGGTTGCGTGGATAAGATCTGGCTCGTTGACCAACGGTGGCGGAGAATATTGTCGTGTTGGACCGGCTTTCGTCAAAGCTGGAAAGCATCTTTAAAAAACTCAGAGGCCGGGGTGTCTTAAGCGAAAGCGATATCGATGCCGCACTGAAAGAAGTCCGACTCGCCCTTCTTGAAGCCGATGTCCATTTTAAAGTCGTCAAGGATTTCCTGGCCGCCGTCCGGCAAAAGGCGATCGGCCAGGAGGTTCGTGAAAGCCTAACGCCCGGTCAGCAGGTCGTCAAGATCGTTTGGGAAGAGCTGCGCCGCTTAATGGGCGAGGACGTCTCCGGCGGAAAGCCGCTGCACCTGTCGGCCGACCCGCCGACGGTCGTGATGCTGGTCGGCCTGCAGGGATCGGGCAAGACCACGACGGCGGCCAAGCTCGCGCATCGTTTCAAGCAGGAAGGCCGGCGGATCCTGTTTGCGGCGGCCGACCCGCGGCGGCCGGCCGCGGTGGATCAACTGGTGGCCTTGGGCCGCCAGATCGGGGTCGAAACGCAGACCCAGCCGGCCGACGACGCCGTCGGCGTCTGCCGCGAAGCGCTCGCGCGGGCGAAGGACCGGCACGACGATCTGCTCATCCTGGACACGGCCGGACGGCTGCATGTCGACGAAGCCCTGATGGCCGAGCTCAAGCGCGTCAAGGCCGAGGTGAATCCGCACGAGGTCCTTCTCGTGGCCGATGCGATGACCGGTCAGGACGCCGTCAAGATGGCGGAGCAGTTCCATCGGGAAATCGGTCTGACGGGGATCATCCTGACCAAGCTTGACGGCGACGCGCGGGGCGGGGCGGTCCTGTCGATCCGGGCCGTCACGGGCGTTCCGGTCAAGTTCATCGGCGTGGGGGAAAAGCCCGAGGCCCTGGAGCCTTTTCACCCGGATCGGATGGCCTCACGGATCCTGGGGATGGGCGATGTCCTCTCCCTGATCGAGCGCGCCGAGGAGGTTTTATCGAAGGAGCAGGCCGAAGCCGCCGCCCGGAAGTGGCAGACGGCCGGATTCTCGTTCGAGGATTTTCGGGACCAGCTCCGGAAAGTCCGGAAGATGGGTTCGATGGAAAACCTGATCGGGATGCTGCCGGGCGCGGGCCGCTTGATGGCGAACGTTCCCGCGGGCGGGGTCCCGGATCGGGAGTTGACGCGCATCGAGGCGATCATCAATTCCATGACGGCGCAGGAACGCGGCCGTCCCGATCTGATCGACGGCAGCCGGCGCAAACGGATCGCGCGGGGGAGCGGGACCACGGTGCAGGACGTGAACCGGCTCCTCAAGCAGTTCCTTCAAATTCGGAAATTCATGAAGACGCTGTCCCGCTCAAAGGGGCGATCGGGACTGGCGAATCTTTTGCGGTCTCTGTAGCGGCGGCGGAATTCGGGGCGTCCGCCGGGCCTCAGGGACCTTCCATCAACCCGGCCGCCCGCTGGCGGCCGTCATCACCGGTCCCCGAGGGGACCGGAAGAAAGGAGTCGTACCGAGCGTGGCAACCATTATTCGTTTGACCCGAAAGGGAAAGCACAAGAGGCCGTTCTACCGGATCGTCGTGGCCGATTCCCGCATGCCGCGGGACGGCCGCTGCCTCGAGATCATCGGCAACTATGATCCCCTGGCCGATCCGGTCGCGATCCGCTTGAAAGAGGAGCGGGCCGTGGCGTGGCTCAAAAAAGGCGCGCAGGTGTCCGACACGGTGCGGCAGTTGTTTACGAAGGCCGGCGTGTATCAACAGTTGAAGACGGCAAAGTAAGGGAGGACCGAGCGCAGCACGGATGTGACGGCCGGATCCTCCTGGAACCAACCCGCAGAAGTTCGTTCTCCGAATGACGTTGACGTTCGTCTACTGCACGGAGTGTGAGGATGGAGGTGGCCCCGATGAAAGAACTCATCGAATATATCGCGAAGTCGCTGGTGGACAAGCCGGAATCGGTGTCGGTCCGGGAGACCGAGGGGGAGAAGACGACGATCATCGAGCTTCGCGTCGCGCAGGACGACCTGGGCAAGGTGATCGGAAAACAGGGGCGGACCGCGCGGTCGATGCGGACGATTTTGAACGCCGCAGGAACCAAATTGGGCAAGCGATGCGTTCTGGAGATCCTCGAGTGAGGACCGGGTGTCGGCCGACGACTGGGTCGTGATCGGGCAGATCACGAAACCGTTCGGGATCAAGGGCGGGCTGAAGATCCGGCCCCTGACCGACGATCCGGGTCGGTTTCAACGGCTCCCGGAAGCCGTGCTGGAGGCCGCCGACGGAACGCGACAAACCTGCACGATCGCCGAAGCCCGCACCGACCGGGAATCCGTGATCCTTTTCTGTCGAGAGATCGGGACCGTCGAAGAAGTCGAGCGCTTTGTGGGGGGGACGGTTCGAATTCCCCGTTCCGCGATGATTCCGCTTCCCCCCGGCTCCTACTTCCAGCACGATCTGGTCGGGCTTCGGGTGTACCTGGAAGACGGCCGCTATCTCGGCGAGATCCGGGAGATCTGGCCGACCGGGGGCAACGACGTGCTGGTCGTACGGGACGGCGAACGGGAACGGCTGATTCCGGCCGTCAAAGCGATCGTGGCCGAAGTCGACCTGACGGAAAAGCGGATGGTTCTTCGTTATATGGAAGGATTGCTTGATTTATGATGAAGTGTGATATTATAACCCTTTTTCCCGATCTGGTTCGTCCGGTGCTGGAGCAGGGCATGCTCCGACGGGCCGTTGAAAAAGGGCTGCTCGACGTCCGGGTTCACAACCTCCGCGACTACACGCGCGACAAGCACCGCACGGCGGACGACCATCCCTACGGAGGCGGGGCGGGTATGGTTCTGAAACCGGACCCCATTTTCAGGGCCGTCGACGCGATCCGGTCCCGGGGGGAAGCGTCGCGGCTGATCCTCACCTCGCCGCAGGGAAGGCGCTTCGGACAGCCGCTGGCGGTCGAGTTCGGCCGGGAGGAGCGGCGGCTCGTTTTTATCTGCGGCCGCTACGAGGGCGTGGACGAGCGGGTGCGGGAGGGCCTGGAACTGGAGGAGATTTCGATCGGGGATTACGTCCTGACGGGCGGCGAGTTGCCGGCCCTCGTCATGATGGACGCGGCGGTCCGGTGGGTGCCCGGCGTGCTGGGCGACCCGGAGTCGGCGCGGGAAGACTCATTCGCCGGAGCGCTGCTGGACTACCCGCATTACACGCGTCCGGCGCTGTTCCGCGGCCTGAACATTCCCGAGGTTTTGATCTCGGGAAATCATGCGGCCATCCAGGACTGGCGGCGAAAGCAGGCCCTGCTGAATACGTTTCAGAAGCGTCCGGAGCTGCTTGAGAAGACGGTTCTGACGGAAGAGGACCGGAATACGTTGGAGGAGTTGAAGAGGGAAACGGGCGGGGATGGCCCCCGCCGAGCGGATCCATTCCGTGTGGAACGGTGGGGATCGGGAGGAGGGAAGTCGTCATGAATCGGTTGGATCGAATCGAGCTGGGAATGAAGAAGGCCCAGATTGCGGCATTCAAAGTAGGGGATACCGTTCGGGTCTCCGCCAAGGTGATGGAAGGCGAGAAAGAGCGGGTCCAGGTGTTCGAAGGCGTCGTGATCGCCCGGAAAGGCGGCGCCCATCGCGAGACGGTCACGGTGCGGAAGATCTCGTTCGGCATCGGCGTGGAAAAAGTGTTCCCGCTGCATTCGCCGACCTTGGAAAAAATCGAGGTGGTGAGGGAGGGACGCGTCCGGAGGGCCAAGCTGTATTATCTGCGGACGAAGCAGGGTAAAGAGGCCAAGATCGCGGAACGGGAGTACGCGCCGGGCCTGGGCGAGAAGGCCCCGGCCTCCGAGCCGGAGCCGGAGGCCGTCGCGGCCAAGTCGGAAAAAAGCTGAGGATGGGTTAGTCCGCCCATTACGGTGGGAATGCCCCCGTTTCTGGACCCCAACAGGAGGGAGAAGGCCGATTTACCGGAACCCGGGTCGGCCGGCGTTGACGATCCGGATCGCACCCGTTTCGAGCGCATCGCTTTCGCGCAGGGGTTTCGGCGCATCGCCGGGCTGGACGAGGCGGGACGGGGTCCGCTGGCCGGTCCGGTGGTCGCGGCCGCCGTCATTCTGCCGGAGCATCTTGTTCTTCCCGGCCTGCGCGATTCCAAAAAATTGACCGCCCTGCAACGGGAACGATTCTTTGAAGCGATTCACGGACGGGCGACGGCCGTCGGCGTCGGGGTGATCGGCCCGGAGGTGATCGACCGGATCAACATCCTGCAGGCGACGGTCCGGGCCATGATCCGGGCGCTGGAGGATCTGGCGGTGTCGCCCGATTATCTGCTGATCGACGCCTTGACCGTCCCGGGCGTCGCGATTCCCCAAAAGGCCCTGATCCGGGGGGACGATCGGAGCCAGAGCATCGCGGCCGCCTCGGTGATCGCGAAGGTGACGCGGGATCGTTTGATGCTGGAATGCGATCGCCGGTACCCGCAGTACAACTTCCGCGCCCATAAGGGCTACGGCACGGCGGAGCACCTGGAGGCCCTGTCCCGGTTTGGGCCCTGCCCGATCCACCGCCAAAGCTTTCGCCGCGTCCGGGATGATGATGACGGGGCGCCGCCGCGGCAGACATGAAACAAGGTCCTCGCATGCCCCCCGAACCCCCGCGTTCGCACCGGCGGAGCCGGACGCTCATTCGAGGCGGATCATGAGTCTTGAAACGCGGGCCTTCGGAAAGCAGGGGGAAGCGGAGGCGGTCCGTTTTCTGGAAGGACGCGGCTACCGGATCGTCGGCCGGAACATCCGGGTCGGGCGGGGCGAGATCGATCTGATCGCCTACGATGGGGACGTCCTGGTTTTCATCGAGGTCAAGGCCCGGCGCGGCGACCGCTACGGCGGGGCATCGTGGGCGGTGGACGCGCGAAAGCGTCGGCAGCTAACTTATCTTGCGGAGGGATATATGGCCCGACGCCGGCTGCGGGATTGTCCCTGCCGTTTTGACCTGGTGTTGATTCAAGGATTCACGAACCGGGCGTTCGAGGTCGATCTGATCCGGAACGCATTCGAGGCCGGAGGGGATTCCCGTTTACGATGATTACAGGGCTGAACACGGATGTCGAGCATCAGGGCAAAATCTATCACGTTCAAACCGAGGACACCGGCCGAAAAACCGCGACGATCGTGACGATTCTCTTTCAGGCCGGCGCGATCCTGGCCTCCCGCAAGACCGCTTACGCCGATATCGTGAACGCCGAAAACCTGCCGGCCACCCTGAAAGACATGATGAACGAGCAGCACAAGAAAATGATCGAGGATCTCCAGACGGGCCGGGTTTCACTGGAGACGAGCCGGCCCGGGACGAAGCCCGCCGCCGTCCAGCCTCCCGCGGCGAGCAAGGCCCCCGAGCATCGCCCCCCGCCGGCATCGGGCGGGAAGAAGAGTCTGGACGACATGATCCTGGACTATCTGGCGGCCCGGGAGGAGCGCAAGAAACCGTAGCGAATGATCCAACTCTTTCACGTGTACAAGTCGTACGGCCGTCACCGCGTGGCGTTGGAGGATATCACCCTGCGGATCGAGAAGGGTGAATTTGCATGGCTCACCGGCCCCAGCGGGGCCGGCAAATCGACGTTGCTGAAGCTCCTCTTCGGGTTGGAACAGCCGGATTCCGGTCAGATCGTGATCCAAAACAGGAACGTGGCCCGGGTGAAGGCGTCCGGTCTGCCGCTCCTCAGACGAAGCATCGGTTTCATCTTTCAGGATTTCAAACTGCTTCAGAAGAAAACGGTCTTTGATAATGTCGCGGTGGCCCTCCAGGTCGCGGGGGCCTCGCCGGCCGAAATTCGCAGACGGGTCTCCGAGGTGCTCGGCTCGGTCGGCCTCGAGCATAAAAAAGACCTGATGCCGACCATGCTCTCCGCGGGGGAGCAGCAGCGCGTCTGCGTCGCCCGGTCGATCGTGAATCATCCGATGATCCTGCTGGCGGATGAACCCACCGGGAATCTCGACGCCGAACTGACGGCCGAGATCTTCGAGTTGTTGAAAACGATCAACGCCAAAGGAACGACCATGCTGGTGGCGACGCACAACCGGGAGGTCGTGTCGCGCATCCGTCGCCGGGTGATCGGCCTCAAAGAGGGGAGAGTCGTCGAGGGGGGCGCCTGATGCGTCAACTCCGGTATTTTTTGAAAGAGACGTTTTTAAACCTCCGGGCCAACAAGTCGACCACGCTGATCTCGATGGCCACCATCGCCTTTACGATGATGCTGTTCGGGGTTTTTCTCCTCTTGTATTTCAACCTCGACGCGATGGTCGTTTCGCTCCAGCAGGAAATCAAGGTGATCCTGTATCTCCGGGACGGGCTCGCGGAAAAAGAGAAGGCCGACCTGGAAACAAAACTTCGGGCGGAGCCCGGCGTTTCCAATGTCGTGTACGTTTCAAAAGAGCGGGCCCTGGAGAACTTCCGCCGGTCTCTGGAAGGCCAGGATATTCTTCTCAAGGGGCTGGGAGACAATCCGTTGCCGGCTTCCTATGAAGTGACGCTGGAAAAAGCCTACCAGTCTTCCGAGGCCGTCCGGCGGCTGGCCCTGCGCTTGAAGGGGCTGGACGGGGTCGACGACATCCAGTACGGCCGCGATTGGGTCGACACCGTCAACGCCGTTCTGGAAACCGTCCGGGTGGGCAGCGCCGTGATCGGGTTGATCCTCGGGCTGGCGGCGGTGGTGATCATCTACGGCACCATCGGCCTGACGGTCTGGTCCCGCTTGGAGGACATCGAGGTGCTCCAGCTGATCGGCGCCACCCGCGCCTATATCCAGATGCCTTTCCTTATGGAGGGAGCGTTGATGGGTTTGTTCGGCGGCGTCGTCTCGATCGCTTTGCTGCGGGGGATCTTTGAACTGGCCCAGAGGCGGCTGGCCGGAACCGGCGGGTTTCTGGGCGGCCAGATGGATTTGATGTTTCTGCCGGCGTCCTGGCTGTTCCTGGTCCTGGCGGTCGGCGTCGGACTGGGCTGCACGGGGAGTCTGCTTTCGATCCGAAGATTGTTATGAGACGGGTCTTGATCCGGATGCTGTGGGGTCTGGCGATTCTCGTCCCGGTTCTCTTGCTGACGGGACTCGGCCGGTCCGCCGAGTCCGAGCCCGATTCGGCTTCAAAAAAAATGACGCAGGAAAAACAGGAACTGGACCGCTTGAGGCAGGAGATCGATCAGCAACGCCGGAAGAACCGCAGCGCGGTCAAACGGGAGAATTCGATCCTGGAAAATCTGGAAGAGGTCGATTACCAGCGCACGCTGAAAAAGAAAGAGCTCACGGTGGTCAATCTCCAGTTGATCGAGCGGGACCAGGAAATCGAACAGCTGGATCGCGACCTGCGATCCCTGCAGAGCGAGATCGAGGCCAATCAAGGGCGGGTCCGGGAGCGTATCCGGGTCTTGTATCAGGAGGGGCGGTTCGGCGCGTTGAAGATTCTGTTTGAATCGAAGGATCATTATGATTTTCTGAGGCGGTATTATTATCTGACTTGGATCTCGAACAAGGAAGGCGAACTGCTCCGGAGCTACCAGTCGGCGGTGGCCCAGATGGAGCCGAAGGAAACCGCCCTGCGCCGGGCCCGCGCCGACCTTCTGGACGATAAGACCGAAATCACCCGGAAGCTGTCCGAGATCCACGACGAAAAGAAGAAGAAGGATCTGCTGCTGGCCAGCATTCGGGATGAGAAGTCGACCTCCGAGCGAACCCTCCGTGAATTGGAGGAGTCGGCGACCAAACTCAAAGACCTGATCCAGGAGCTGGAAACCGAGCGTCGCGCCCGGCGGGAACACCCCGCGGCCGGCGAATTCGCGCTTCAACGCGGTCATTTGGATTGGCCGGCGCCGGGTCGGGTGGTCACGTTGTTCGGCCGTCAGAAGCATCCTCAATTTGACGTCTATATTTACCGGAAAGGGATTGAAATCCAGTCCAGCCAGGGCAGCCCGATCCGCTCGGTTTACAGCGGGTCGGTGGTGTACGCCGACTGGTTCCGGGGTTACGGGCTCTTGGTGATCATCGATCACGGCAAAAATTATTTCACCCTGTATGCCCATGCGGCCAAACTTCTGGTCTCGCCCGGCGACCAGGTCTCCCGACGACAGATCATCGGAGAGATCGGGGACACCGGCTTGACCAGCGACAACAATCTTTATTTTGAGGTGCGCCACGGCGCGGACCCGTTGGATCCCCTGTCCTGGCTGAAGCGCCGGTGAGTCTGCCGTCGTAATTATCGGACGTTCTCTTTTGGGAGGAAACCATGCACAAGCAGCAAAAAACCTTGATCGGCGTTGTCGTCGTCCTTCTGATCACCGTATTCGCCACCGGCCTGATGGTCGGTCAGGGGCTTCGGAGCGCGCTTTCCGCGGAAGCCGAAGTCTATGAAGAGCTCAAAATATTTGCGGAGGTCCTGTCCCTGATCCAGAAGAACTACGTGGAGCCGACGGACAGCAAGGATCTGGTGTACGGCGCCATCCGGGGGATGCTCAACACGCTGGATCCGCATTCCGCTTTTATGTCTCCGGACATGTACAAGGAAATGCAGGTGGACACGAAAGGAGAGTTCGGCGGT
>Ga0335077_10001654_pt1 | contig 26545 bp, 21 predicted proteins | sample Lox_Sample_31_FD_207151 | JGI IMG/M metagenome (GOLD analysis project Ga0335077, IMG submission 207151) | Soil microbial communities from Loxahatchee National Wildlife Refuge, Florida, United States - Lox_Sample_3.1 | ecosystem: Environmental > Terrestrial > Soil > Wetlands | place: USA... | reverse complement strand
AACGATAACGTCTCGTCTACGGGCCTCCCAGGCCCCTTTACAGCGAAAACCTAAGGTTAATGAAATTTTGTTTACTTTTCGAATTTCCGGAAAAGTAGGAAGAATTATGACACGCTCGGGTTTATTTCGATTTCGCGGCGATCTCCAGCGGCGCGCCGTCGCGGACTTCGTCGGTTGCGCGGCGGAGGATCCGGTCGCCTGGTTTCAGATTTCCGATCACCTCAACCAGGTCGCCTTCGGCGACTCCTTTTTTGACATCGACCCACTCGGCGTGTCCGCTTTGCTCGCGAATCACGAAGGTTCGTTCCGTCGTGGTCACGACGCTCGACTTGGGCGCCCACAGAACCGCGCTCTGGCTTCGCACCGGCCATTTGACGCTGGGATACATTCCCGGCGCGAGCGACCCATCGCGATTGATCACGTCGAGTTCGACCGGCATCGTGCGGGTTTTCTGGTCCAGGGCCTCGGCGATGCGCGCAATTTTCCCGGAATAGACGCGGCGCGGATATGCCGGCACGCTGAATTCGACATTCGCCCCGCGAACGATTCCGCCCACGTCCTCTTCCGGCACGGGCACCACCACGCGCAGATGCGAAACCTGCTGGATTACGAGCAGCGGCGGGTCCGACGGCGGGCCGACCAGCGCGCCGGGATGCACCAGGCGGTCGGTGACCACGCCGTCGAACGGCGCGGTGATTTTCAGGTATGCCTGCATCGTCTTCAGTCCCTTCACCGCGGATTGTGCGGCCGCGCTGGCCTTCTGTCTGGAATTGACCAGCGCCTGCGCCGCGTCCACCTGTTTTTGCGCGAGCACCAGGTCGTTTCCCGCGATCGCGCCCGGAGTTTTGGACGCTTCCTGAGTTCGCTCATAGGTGCTCTGCGCGGCCGCCAGCTCGGCGTCGGCCTGAATCCGGTCCGCTTCGGCCGATTCCACCTTCGATTCAGCCTCGGCGATTTGCGCGTCCATTTCCGGCGCGCTTAATTCGATGAGCAGCTCTCCTTCCTTGACAGTGCTGCCGCGGTCTACCAGGACCCGTTCGATGTAGCCGGCAACTTTGGCGTGCAGCGAAACGCTCAGGAACGGCCAGATCTCGGCCGGCAGATCGACGGTTTGAGAAACGGGCTTTGAGACGACCGTGGCGAATTCGCCCGATTGCGAGCGGCCCAGCGCGGCGAGCGCGGCGATGAGAAAGATAATTTTAAGTCGCATCATAATATCGGCTCATAGGGTCCATGGGATTCAACGAGGGAGAGGTAACGGATGCGCCGCGCTGCAGGATCCCGTAGATCGCCGGCAGGATGGTCAGCGTGGCGAAGGTTGACACGATCAGCCCTCCGATCACCGCGCGTCCCAGCGAAGCGGCTTGCGCGCCGCCTTCACCGAAACCGATGGCCAGCGGGACCATGCCGAAGATCATCGCCGCGGCGGTCATCAGGATGGCGCGCAGGCGGCTGCTCGCGCCTTCGCGCGCCGCTTCGAGCACCGAACGCCCTTCGTGGCGCGCGCGCTCGGCGAAGGTGACCAGCAGAATCGAGTTGGCCACCGCAATTCCCACCGCCATGATCGCGCCCATGAAGGACTGGATGTTGAGCGTGGTGTGCGTCGCCAGAAGCATCAGCACCACTCCGCAAACGACGGCGGGAACCGTGAGGATGATCGCCAGCGCCAGGCGCAGCGACTGGAAATTCGCGGCGAGCAGCAGAAAGACCGCCAGCACGGCAAGCAGCAAGCCGACGCGCAGCGCGGTAATGGTCTGCTCGAGCGCGGGCATCTGTCCGCGATATTGAACGGTGATCCCGCGCGGAGGGGCGCCGGCCGCGGCAGCCGCGCGCTCGATGGAGGCGACCGCCTCACCCAGCGTGATGTCGTGCAGGTTCGCGGTGATGCTCACCACGTGCTGGCCGTTGTAGCGATCGATTTCGCCGGGCATCACGCCCAGCTTCAGCGCGGCGATGTCTTCGAGCAGCGGCTTGGTGTCCCCGCTGGGCATCACCGGAACGCCGGCGATCTGGTCCACGCTTTGCAGCCGGTTTTGCGGAAGCTCCACCTGGATCTGGAACGCGTTGCCCGAATTCGGATCGCGCCAATAGTTGGGATCGGTGAACCGCGAAGACGAAGTGGCCGGCACCACCGAGTGCACCACGTCGGCCATGGTCAGGCCGAACTGGCCGGCGCGGTCGCGATTGATGTCGATATCGAGCGTGGGGAATTTTTCTTCCTGCTGAATTTGGAGATCGCGCAGGAAGTTGAGCTTCGAAAGCTCGGCCTCGACTTTTTGCGCATAAGCGTAGGAATCCTGCAGACTGACCCCTTGGATATCCACCAGCACCGGCGTCGGTGAACCGAAGCCCATCACCTGCGCGACGATGTCGCCGGCTTCAAACGAGACATGGCACTCGGGCAGCTTCGCCTGGAGATTTTTGCGGAGCTCTTCGCGCAGCGCTTCGCCGCGCGGCGCATCGGACTTCAGCGCGATCTGAATCACCGCGTCCTGCGGGCCGCTGGTGAACAGATGGATCAGATCGACGGGGTAACTGGACGGAATCAGGCCTTCGAAATCGCTGGTGATGGTGACGTTGTTCGCGCCCGCAGTGTTTTGAATCACGTCGAGCGCGCGGAGCACGATGCGCTCGGTTTCTTCGATGCGAGTTCCGGCGGGCGCGCGCAGGCGGATGCGCAGCATGGGCGCGTTGGTGTCGGGAAAAAGCTCGGTGCCCAGACGCGGCGCCAGGATGTAGAGCAGGCCGATCACGCTCGCCAGATACAACAATCCGAGCGGCCAGCGGAAACGCAGGATGCCGCTCAGGTAGCTGCCATACAACGAGCGCAGCCAGCCGAAAAATCCCTCGCGTTCTTCGCCGCGATGCGCTTCGCGCATCAGCCAGGTGGAAAACACGGGGACCAGCGTGCTCGACAGCAGATAAGAAGCGATCATCGAGAACCCGACCGCGAGCGACAGCGGCACGAACAGTTGCCGGCTCACGCCGATCATGAAGAAGGACGGAACGAACACGGCCAGGATGCAGAACATGGAAAGCAGCCGCGCGATGGCGGTGCGGCTGCACGCATCGAGCACCGCGCGCGCGCGCGAAACGCCGGGAAGCATGCGCGTGTGGATATTTTCGATTTCGACCGTCGCCTCATCCACCAGCACTCCGACGGCCAGCGCCAGCCCCCCGAGCGTCATGATGTTGACGGTCTGCCCGGTGGCCCACAGCAGAATCACGGCGCTCAGCAGCGCGAAGGGGATATTCATGATGACGATCAGCGCGCTGCGCCAGTCGCGCAGGAAGATCAGCACCATCAACCCCGTCAGCACCGCGCCGACCAGACCCTCAGTCACCAGGCCGCGCAGCGAATTGGTGACGTAGGGCGATTGATCGAACTGCAGGCTCACATCCACGTCTTCCGGAACCACGCGTTTGAAGTTGGGAATCGCGGCTTTCACCGCGTCGATCACGGCGAGCGTCGAAGCGTCCGCGCGCTTGGTCACGGGAATGTAGACCGTGCGCTTGCCGTTGACGTGCGCGTAGGCGGAGATGATGTCGGTGCCGTTCTCGATGGTTCCGATGTCGCGCAGATACACGGTCGTGCCGGAAGAGGGACGGATGGGGGTGCTCAACAGCTCCGCGAGATTTCCTCCCAGCGCGGCGTTGGTGCGCGCGATGCGCTCCACCGAGCCGGTCCACATGTTGCCGGAAGGCATCACCAGCGTGGACTTGCTGACGGCGGCGATGGCCTCTTCCGGCGAAACGCGATACTGACGGAGCTTGTCCGGGTCCAGAGTGACGACGATGGTGCGCTGATTTCCGCCGAAAGGCGGCGGCGCGGAGACGCCCGGCAGGGTCGCGAACAGAGGGCGCACGCGGTTGATCGCGTAATCCTGCAATTCGCCGAGCGTGTGGCTGGGACTGCTGAACACGAGTTGCCCCACCGCGACGCTGCCCGCGTCGAAGCGTGTAATGAACGGCGGAACGGTCCCGGGCGGCATGAACGACCGCGCGCGGTTTACGTAGCCGACCGTTTCCGACATCGCCTGGCTCATGTTGGTGCCCTCATGGAAGACCAGCTTCATGAGCGTCGCGCCCTGGATGCTCTTACTTTCCACGTGCTCGATGCCGGTGATGTAGAGGAAGTGATACTCGTAGTAATACGTCATGTATCCTTCCATCTGCGCCGGGTCCATGCCGCTGTAAGGCTGAGCGACATAGATCGCGGGATCGCCGACCTGGGGAAAAATATCCACCGGCATTCGCTGCACTGCCAGCACGGCGCACAAAGCGATGGCCAGCAGCGCGACCACAACGGTAATGGGTCTGCTAAGCGCGGCGAGAACTAAACGCATGTTCCACCTTCGAGAAATTTCTGGAATTGCACGACCATCATTGGACCGCTTCCGTCAAAAACGGCTGAATATCGCCGCGCGCGGTTTCGGTCTGGAGCCGCGCGCGCCACACGTTCAAGCGCGCCAGCGCATCGTCGATCTGCGCCTGCACCAGCAGGCGCTGCGCCTGCGCGACGTCGTCGATGGGAGCCAGGCCAGACCGGTATCGCGCGGTCGCCTGTTGCAGGGCCGCGCCGGCTGATGTGACCTCCACCGGGGTATTCGTCGCCACCCGCCGCGCTCCGGCCAGCGCCGCCAGCGCCGCATCGAACTGCGCCTGGAGGTTTGTCCGGATCAAGGCAGATTGCGCCTGGCCCGCGCGAATATTGGCCGATGCGATGGCCTCCTGTTCGCGCAGCGCGAAGCGATCCATCGCCGGGAAAGTCACGGTCAGGCCCAACCCGTAATTTTGCACCGTGGGCGCCAGCCCGTTCAGTCCTCCCATCCTCGCGCCATCGGTCAGCATGCCGGTGCCGCGCGCGCCCGCCACACCTTGCACGGCGAACTGCGGATAATACGTCCGATCGAGAGCGTTGAGCTGCGATTGCAGCTGCGCGACCGCGGCGTTCTGCTCGATCGTCAGCGGATGCGCGGCGGTGTTCAGCGGAGGCTCGGCGCGCTCGGCCGGCAGGCGATCCGCCAGTTTGCCCGAGTCGAGGCTCAGTTGCGCGGGCGCGACACCCACGAACTGAGCCAGCGTCGCGCGTGCGACATCGATGGCCTGCTGGGCTTGCGCCACCTGCGTTTGCGCGACAGCCAGCTCTGCCTGCACGCGCGACTCGTCCGCGCCGGGCCGCAGTTGCGCGTTCACCAGCGCGTGAATGCTCTTGAGCAGGATCTGCCAGCTATCGACGGCGGCTTGCGCGGCTTGCGCGGTGCGCTGCGCGGCGATTACCGTAAGGAACGCATCGGCGGTTGCGACGGACACGTCGTAGCGCGTCCGCGCGATCGTGGCCTGGGCGCGCTCGCGGCCGGCGGTCGCGACGGCGACATTCGCCGCGCGCAAACCGAAATCGAACGGCTGCCAGGTCACCAGAACCCCGGCGCCGCTATCCCACACTGTGCCGAAATTGTTTGCGGGAACTCCGTCGACACCGGGAAGGATGCCCTGCGGAAGCAGCAGGCCGTAGAACGTGTTTCGCGTGGCGCGATTCACCTGCGCCAGCGCGTCCACGCGCGGCAGGTACGCGGTCTGCGCCAGCCGGATTCCCGCCGCCGCCGCCGTCATCTGCTCCTGCGTCACGGTGATCGAGGGATAAACGCGCAGCGCGTCATCCACCGCCTGCGCGATGGTGATCGGGGCCGGAGCGGAAGGCTGCGCGAAAAGTGCGGCGGCCGCAAGGCACACAATCGAAAACATCGCCGCGGGATGACATCTTGGTCTTTCGAACAGGATCACGATTTTCCTCACGTCGCAATGCCGGCGCACATCACACCACGTTGAACAGCAGCTTGAATCCGTAATCCATATGAAGCTGCTGGTGGCAATGAAACAGGGTCAGCCCCTCCAGCGCCGGCGTCACGTCGGCTTCGATTTTGCGGTAGCCTTTCACCAGAACCACGTCCTTCAGGACGCCCGCGGTCGGCTTGCCGTACACGTTGGTCAGCTCGAAACTGTTGCGATGCAGGTGGACGGGGTGCGCGTCGTCGGTGTGATTGTCGAACACCAGCCGGTAGCGCCTGCCTTTGGTGAGCGTCCGCGGCGAATCTTTTTCGTCGAACTCCTTGCCGTTGACGGTCCAGCGATTGAATCCGCCCTTGCCTCCATTGATTTTGCCGAACACCAGCGGGATCACCTCGTCCGGCTTCGCGGCATCGCGCGATTCGCCGAAGCTGGTGTAGTCCCAGAATTTTTTTGGCGGCGCGATCCATTTCGGCGCGCCGCTGCGATTGGCGTACTCGACCACGATTCCCATTCCGTGGTTGCGGTCGTCATCGGCGGGCGTGCCCAGAATCCACACGCCCGGATTCTTCATTTCGACAATGGCGTCGACGCGCTCCGCCGTGCCCAGCTCCACTACGTCGACGAGTTGCGGACGCGGCACCGCGTTTCCGTCCAGCGCCACGACTTCGAAACGATGACCAGGCAGCGCCAGCTTGATGTTTTCCGTCGCGCTCGCGTTCAGGAAATGCAGCAGGACGCGCTGCCCTTCCCTCACGCGGATGGGCTCACCGAATCCGAGGCATTTGCCGTTGATGGTGAAACGCTGATATCCGATCTCCCAGCCATTGGGTGTGTCGTCCTTGACCGGCGGATTCTGAGTCGGAGGCGCGCCGGGATCTTCCTCTTCCATCTCCTCGGCGCCCAAGAACGGTTCCCACTCGTGCGTCGCGAGAAAAATCTCCTGATCGTAGCGGCCCGGATTGGATTTCGGCTCGACGCAGACGAACGCGAACTGGCCGGTGTACGTGCCGCGGCTCAGATCGGACATGGGCATCGTGTGGCTGTGGACGAAGTACGTGCCGGCGGGATTGGGCGTCAGGCGGTAGCGAATGCGACCGCGCGCCGGCACTTCCAGGCTCTTTTCTTCGGCCGCGCCGTCGATTTCAGCGGGAACGATTTGTCCGTGCCAATGGACCCGCTCGGCGAAATCCATGTCGTTGAACAGGTCGACCGTGACCGGCACGCCTTCTTTCAATCGCACGATCGGCCCGGGAACCGAGCCGTTGTATCCGATGGTGCTGATGGTGTGATCCTTCGCAATATCGGCGAGCACCGGTCCGATGCGCAGGGTCACGTCCGCGCTGCCGGTGATCTCGGCGGGCGCGGAATTGGACGGTTTTGAGCCGCAACCGGACACAACCAGTCCGGCTGCGCCCGAAAGAAACGTGCGGCGGCTCGCCGTCAACGATTCAAGGCTCATTCGCTCTGACCTAATGCTTTATCTAGATATACGTGCGGCGACGAACACGGTCCACTGAAGAATCGCGGTGTTTTCCTGAAGATTTGTTCAGACGCGTGGCGCTTTAGCCGGCCTCAGCTCGCTCGGATAAATGGACCTGCCCATTCGCGCCGTTTTGCATCGTCGCATCCGCGCTAACCATCGGAAGCACAAGCCGGAAAATGCATCCGCGGACGGGCGGGCAAGCCAGCTCCAACCGGCCTCGGTGCGCTTCCGCTCCCCACCGGGCGATGGCGAGACCCAGCCCCGCGCCGCCGGCCTCGCGCGAGCGTCCTTCGTCGACGCGATAGAACCGGTCGAAGACACGATCACGGTGCGCCGGCCCGATTCCCGGGCCGTGATCCTCGACTTCGATCGCAACCTCCTGCTCCACGGTCGAAACACGCACGAAAATCGCTCCGCCGGCGGGCGAATACTTGATCGCGTTATCCAGCAGGTTGATCATCACCTGGCGCAGGATCGCGCGATCTGCTTCAAACTCGATTTCGCTGTCTCCGCCGATGGTGAGCCGCTGCGACTTTTCGTCGGCCAGCACCTCCACGAAGGAGCACACCTCGCGCACGAACGGCACCACCGCGATGCGAGTCCGCGCCAGCCGGATCTGACCCGAATCGGCGCGCGAAATGGTGAGCAGGCTTTCCACCAGCCGCGTCAGGCGGGCCGTTTCCTCCAGCATGCTTTCGATCACTTCACGATAATGCCGCGCGCTCGACTCGCCGCGCAGCCCCACCTCGCCGACGCTGTGGATCGCGGTCAGCGGAGTTCTGAGCTCGTGCGAAGCGTCTGAGGTGAAGCGGCGAAGCTGTTCGAAGGAGCGCTCCAGGCGCGCCAGGGTATCGTTGAAAGCGCTTGCCAGATGGCCCAGCTCATCGTTGGGATTTTCCACGTCGAGCCGCGCGTTCAGTCGATCCGCATTGATTTCGCGCGCGCGCCGCGCCATTCGCTCCACCGGACCCAGCGCGTGCTTCGCCAGCACATATCCGCCCATTCCCGCCAGGCCGAGCGCCAGCGGCAGGCCGAGAATCAGGCCGATCGCCACCTGCCAAAATCGCTCCCACAGCGGTTGCTCGCTGAATCCCACGCGGATCACCACCGGGCGGCCGTCGAGCAAGTGACGTTTGCTGACCAGCCGCACCGGCGTGCCGTCCGCCAGGCGCACCGCGCGGTTCGAATAGGAATCGGCGCCCTCACGCGGCTTCGGCGGTCCGTCCAGGGCGCGATTTCCCAGCACTTCGTTGCGGTACAGAAGATTTCCGTCCGGCGTCCACACCTCCATCAGCCGTTCCTGCATCGTGGCGGGATACGGATGGTCGTGATAATCGTTGCGAAGCAAAACATTCCCGTCCACGCCGAAACTGAGGAAGCCTTCGACGGTTTCGAGATCCTCCACCGCGCGATGATCCAGTTGGCTGCGCAGCTCGAAAAACAGGACCGCCGACGCGCTTCCCGCATAAATCACCAGCACCGCGGCCAGGATGGCGACGTACCACAGCGTGAGCCGCGCGCGGACATTGTGGGGGCGGAATCGTCTCATGATTTTTCCGCCGTGATCACGAATCCGACGCCGCGCACGGTGTGCACGAGCTTGGTCGCGAAACCCTCATCCACTTTGCGCCGGATGCGGACCATGTGCACGTCGATCACGTTGTCCAGGGTCGCGTGGCGCGCGGTTTCGTTCCAGACATCGCGGCCCAGCATATCGCGTGAAACCACGTTTCCCTGGTGCCGCAGCAGGTATTCGAGGACTTCGTACTCCTTGGAGGTGAGCTGAAGCTGGCGCGGCCCGCGCCGCACTCTGCGCGTAAGCAGGTCCATGTGCAGGTCTTCGATTCCCAAGGCGACCGGCGATTCCGCCTTTCCGCGCCGCAGCAGCGCCCGCACGCGCGCGGAAAGTTCCGCGAACACGAACGGCTTGACCAGGTAATCGTCGGCGCCGGAGTCGAGACCGAGAACGCGATCCTCCACCGCGTCCTTCGCCGTGAGCACCAGCACGGGAACGCGCAGTCCGCGCTTGCGCATCGCGGATAGAACCTCCATTCCACCGCGGCCGGGCAGCATGAGATCCAGGACGACCAGGTCAAAATTCTCCGAGTTCGCCAGGAAAAAGCCGTCTTCGCCGCTGTGGGCGACACAAACCGAGTACGACTCGCCTTCGAGGCCCTCGCGGAGAGCCTGGGCGACCTTGCGCTCGTCTTCCACCACCAGGATTCGCAATTTCCTCTTCCTTAATATATGAGTATCGCGCGCCGCGGCCGACCGTCCAGATAGAGGATAATAACCACGCCCCCGTCCATGCGGCTCCCCAATTTCTTTCTGGCCGGCGTACCAAAAGCCAGTACGACGTCGCTCTATCATTACCTGGGCCAGCATCCGCGGATTTACATGAGCCCCATCAAGGAGCCGAATTTTTTCGCGGCCGAGATTCGCGAGGAGAACTGCGATCCTCGGTACCGCAAAATCCTGGCGCGACAGAACCGCGCCCTCGGCGAGTTTCTCGCCGGCCCAATGCGCGAGCAGCGCTTCGGAGGAATCGTCGCGAATTGGGACGACTATCTGCGGCTGTTCGCCAACGCGGACGGCGAAACGGCACTCGGCGAAGCCAGCGTCTGCTATTTCTGGTCCCCGACCGCGCCCGCGCGCATCGCTGAAAAAATCCCCGGCGCGAAAATCCTGGTGATGCTGCGCCATCCGGCCGAGCGCGCGTTTTCGCAATATCTCCACGGAGTGGGAACCGGCATGATCCGCTGGAGCCTGCGCGAGCACATTCAGCGCAACCTGCGCCAAGGCTCGGACCAGTTCTCCGTCGACTATCCGTTTCTCGAATTCGGCATGTACTCCGGGCAGCTCGCTCGCTATCGGCAACACTTTGGCTCAAACGTGTGGGTGGGATTCCACGAAGATTTCAGCCGGTCGCCGGCGGAAACGCTCCGCAACATCTTTGGATTTCTCGGCGTGGCTGTCGATTTCCCTCCGGATTTTTCGCGACGGCATTTAAAAGCCGAGCTTCCGCGGCTGGCAGCGTTCGGCAGGCTCCGCAATTCGCGCTTGTGGCGGATGGCCGTGCGTGCCACTCCCGCGAGCGTGCGTCCGCTGATCCGCGGGGTGCTCATGCGCAGGCCGGAAGGCTTCGGCATGGACCCGGAGGACCGGCGTTATCTGATCGACTATTATCGCGAGGACATTGACGCATTGGCCGGCATGACCGGCCGCGATCTGGACGCGTGGCTGCGCTAACTGAACCCAAATTGTTCCGGGTGACCCGCGATGATCATCAGCGCGATCACCTTGGGCACGTACTCGCGTGTTTCGAGCGGCAGCGCGCGCGTGCGGTACAGATACCAGAAATTGCGCTGCCGGATGGGATCGCTCACGCGTCGAATCGCCGTTTTCACTTTTGCCGGACCCACATCGTAGGCCGCCAGCGCCAGCATGACGGAACTGCCCGCGCCAAAATCGATAATCAGGTCGCGAATGTATTTTGACGCGGCCTCGGTGGATTTGCGCGCGTCGCGGCGATCGTCCACTGAGCCGTCGACGCGCAGGCCGTAGTGCCTAGCCGTCGCCGGCGTGAACTGCCACCAGCCCACCGCGCCCGCGGAACTCGCGCCGTCCCCATGAAGGCCGCTTTCGGCGATCACCATGTAGGCAAGGTCCGGCGGTAGATTGTCATGTTCGAAGATCTCGCGCATGGTCTCCAGGTTCGAGCGCGCCTCGCCCAGCGCGCGTTCCGTGGTCCCGCGGTCCGGACCCTGGTAGCGCTGGATGAAGCGATTCACTTCCTCCAGAAATTCCGGCGGAATGCTGTAGGTTTCAGCGCCGAACTCCGTCATCAGCGAGCGGATGTCGCGCGTCACCGGATCCTCTCGCTGCCGCGCCAGAACCCGGTACAGAATGGTGCCCTCCAGGGCCTTCTCCTGGCCCTGAAACTGATCCAGCTCGTCCACCAGCTGCTCCGTCTCAGCCGGATTCGGATTGGCGTTTTCGAGCACAAGCTCGATGTTCTTCATGCGCGAGTCGAGCGTGCTCTTGGCGTGCTGGAGTTTGCGGATCTGCCACACTCCGTAACCGCTGACCGCGGCGAGCGCGACCACCAGGGCGGCGATGGTCCACTTGAACTTGCGGCTGGTGCGTTGCAGCGCTTCGCCCAGCATCGCCCGCATGATCATCGCGGTCTGGTCGAACGAGCCGTAGCGCCGCGCGCGCCTGGCCCGCGCCACGGCGCTTGAGATCATCTCTTCGTGCTCGTGCGAAATCGGCGCGGGTGGAACTGCGACAAGATCCCTCACCGCGGTGGAAGCGATCAGCGTCTCATTGGGGTTCGGGGCGCCGTCTTCGAGAACAAACAACAGCACCGGCCCGGATTTTCCGAGCTGGATGGAAGCGGGAGGCTGGATCACGCTTTCCTTGACGAGCTCGCCGTTGAGGAACGTGCCGTTGGTGCTTTCAAGATCGTGCAGCGAGTACGCGCCATCGCCGTGGCGGATTTCCAGATGGTGCGCCGAGACCGTAGGCTCGTCGTCGAGAATGATGTCGTTTTCCGCGCTGCGGCCGATCCGGACGACGTCGCTGCGGAGCGGATAGCGCGCCGCTCCGTTTACACCCCGGTCGCGAACCAGCCACGCGGTGAGAGTCGTATCGTCTGCCATCATGTAACAAAAAGGGCCGGCAGAAAGGCAGACCGCCCTCCGACCGCAACTATATCAGACGGATGAGTAGGAGAAAACGGCGCGCTTAGCCGAGCAGTTCGCGCAGCTCCGCGAGCACGCTCTCGCATTCGCCGCGCAGAACGCGACCCGCGGGCTTCCAGCGATCGAAGAAACGCTCGCTCACCGCGCCCGCGAAGATCGAGATCTGCGGAACTCCGCACGCCGAGGCGACGTGCCCGCCCGCGGAATCGTACCCGATGAACAATTTCGAGCGCGCGATCTCCGCCGCAAATGGCGCGAAGGGGCCGTCGTGCGCGCGCATCCCGGGCCGCATGGCGCGCTCCACGCGGGCGCGCTCGGCCGCGGCCGCACCTTTGTCGATCAGTACCGATCGCCCTGCAAGCATTGCCAGCAGTTCGCGCTCGAACCGATCGCCCAGCCGCTTCGATTCGTTTTCTCCCACTCCCAGGCTGACGGTGACGTCGGCCGGTTTCCCCGCGACACATGCCGGCGCGGTGAACGGCCGCGCATTTTCGACGCCAAAAGTTTCCCACGCCCAGCGCGCCGCAAGCTCTGGCAGACGCTCCCGCGAATCACCGCCAAACGACCGGCTTTCGAAGAAAAAATAGCGCTCCGGATCGCACACCGAAATCAGCCCGAGCTGCGTCAGGCGCGAATCCGGATCGATCACGATCCCATCGTCAAACCACAGCGCCGCCGAGGCGCTGAGCCGCTCGCCGAGCGTCCCGGAGCGGCCATAGGGAACCTCCAGGTGGCGGATGCGCGGGTCGGCTTCGAACAGCTCGAAACACTTTTGGGGACCCGCGAAAACGATCTCCGCATCCGGGTAGCGGCGCTTTGCCGCGTCGAGCATCACGCTGGTGACGGCGATGTCGGCTCCGAGAGTCACACGGGAAAGGACGTAGACGCGATCGGCCCTGTTCGGGGGCGACGCTGCCAGGTCTCTGCGCCGCAGGCGTGCCCTGAGCTCCGGCGCTGCACGGAGGATCACGATGGCGAGCAGGAGGTCGTAAATGCGGCACAGGCGCGGTTCGAACAGGTCGCCCAGACGCTCGATCACGACGGAAAACAGCGCGCGTCCCTCGTCTTCTGCGATCGCGCGCGCGATGAGCGAGTCGGACACCGCAAGAACGTTGCCCGCCCGAATGCAAACATCGAGAAGCTCGCTACAGGTACTTTCCAACCAGCAGCTCCAGCTTCTTGCGCGTGGCTTCGGGAATCGCCTTGCGATCGGTGATCAGCGCGTGCGCGAGCGCCGATCCGCACTTGCACTCGCGCGTCTCCGGCATCGCTCGCACCGCCGCGGCCACCAGCGCGCAGGCGTGCTCCGCATTCTTCGTCAGGTTCGCAATGATGTCGTTCACCGTGACCGCGTCGTGATCCGGGTGCCAGCAATCGTAATCGGTGACCATCGCAATCGTGACGTAGCAGATCTCGGCCTCGCGCGCGAGCTTAGCCTCCTGCAGGTTGGTCATGCCGATCACGTCCATGCCCCAGCTCCGGTACAGCTTCGATTCGGCGAGCGTCGAAAACGCGGGACCTTCCATGCACAGGTACGTTCCGCCCAATGTCGCCTTCACTCCCACCTCACGTCCCGCGGCGAGCGCGGTACGCGCGAGCTGCATACACACGGGATGCGCGAAGCTGATGTGCGCCACCAGGCCCTCGCCGAAAAACGTGGACGCGCGCCCGCGCGTGCGATCCACGAACTGATCCGGAATCACGAAGTCCAGCGGCCGGTGCTCTTCCTTGAGCGAGCCGACCGCGCTCAGCGAAATAATCCGCTCGACGCCGAGTTTCTTGAAGCCGTAAATATTCGCCCGAAAATTCAGCTCGGAGGGCGAAATGCGATGACCGCGCCCGTGCCGCGCCAGAAACGCGACCTCTTTCCCCCCCAGCTTCCCCACGACGTAAGCGTCCGACGGCGCGCCCCACGGCGTCTCCATCGCGCACTCGCGCTGCGCCTCAAATCCCGGCATCGAGTACAACCCGCTGCCGCCGATGATTCCGATTTTCGCGTTCATTCCTGTATGAGCTCGATCAGCACGCCGCCCGCCGATGATGGATGCACGAAGACGTAAACGTGTCCGCCCGCGCCGACGCGCGGCTCGTTCAGAAGCTTGGCTCCCGCCGCGCGCAGCCGCTCCACCGCCGCGTTCAAATCCGGCACGCGAATGGCGACGTGATGCAGTCCTTCGCCGCGCTTCTCGATAAATTTCGCAATGGTGGAATCGCTTTCGGTGGGCTCCAGCAGCTCGAATCGCGGTTCGCCCAGCGGCAGCATCGCGACGTTCACTTTTTCCTGCTCCACGGTCTCACGCAACGCGACGCCCAGCCCGAGCTGGTCGCGATAAAACTCGAGCGCGCGGTCGATGGACCGCACCGCGATTCCCAGATGATCGATTCTAAATCCGTTTGAGCCACTCATCGAGTATCGAATACGGATCACGCCGCCGCTCGGCCACTTCTTTTCCGGCCGCGGCGAAATCGGAATCGGCCAGCCGGTCGAGCAGCCGTTCACGCAGCATCTCGCGCAGCCGGATCGCCCAGATCTGCGCGCCGCGCGCCTGGCTCGAGCCACGCGCGTGATATTCGCGCGCCGCCGCGATCACCTCCGCGATTCCCTTCCCTTCGCTCGCGACGGTCTGCACGATTTTGGGCGACCATCCGTCGGCGCGATGCGACAGCGCCAGGTAGCTGCGCAGTTCACGCTCCAGCTTGTCCGCGCCCGGCTGATCGGCTTTATTAATGACGAACACGTCGGCGATCTCCATAATACCGGCTTTGATCGCTTGCACGTCATCGCCCATGCCCGGCACCATCACCACCAGCGTGACGTCGGCAAGGCGCGCGATTTCCACTTCATCCTGCCCCACGCCGACGGTTTCCACCAGCACGTCGTCGAATCCGGCCGCGTCGAGCAGCATGGTCATCTCAGTGGTCGCCGATGCTAACCCTCCCAGCCATCCGCGCGTCGCCATGGAGCGGATGAACACGCCCTCGTCTGCGTGATGCTGCTGCATGCGGATGCGATCGCCCAGAATCGCGCCGCCGGTATAAGGACTGGTCGGGTCCACCGCGATCACGCCCACGCTTTTCTGTTCGGAGCGCAGCGCCTGCGTGAGCTGGTCGCACAGCGTGCTCTTGCCGGTGCCGGGCGCGCCGGTGACCCCCAGGACGGTCGCGTGCCCCGTGCGCGGAAACAGTTCGCGCAACAGATGCTCGGCTTCCGGCCTGCGATTTTCGATCCACGTCGCCGCGCGCGCGAGCGCCCGGTGATCGCGGGCCGCGATTTTTTCGGCTAGCATCCGCTCTTGAGCAATTGCCGCGCAATCACCAGCCGCTGGATCTCGCTCGTCCCTTCCCCGATGGTGCACAGCTTGACGTCGCGGTAGAACTTCTCGACCGGATAATCCTTGATGAATCCGTAGCCGCCGTGAATTTGCAGCGCCTCGTTGGCCACGCGCACCGCGCTCTCCGACGCGTACAGCTTGGCCATGGCGGATTGCTTATTCACGCTCTGCCCCTGATCCTTGAGCCACGCCGCGCGCAGCGTCAGCAGCCGCGCCGCATCGATTTCGGTGGCCATATCCGCTAATTTATTCTGAATCGTCTGGAATTCTGAAATAAAGCGGCCGAATTGTTTGCGCTGCTTGGAATATTTGAGCGCCGCTTCGTAGGCTCCCTGAGCGATCCCGACCGACAGCGCGGCGATGGAGATGCGTCCGCCGTCCAGGATGCGCAGGCTGTCGACGAAACCCTCCCCGCGCTTTCCGCAAAGCTGCGAGGCGGGCAGACGGCAGTCGCTGAACAAAACTTCGCCTGTCGGCGAGCAGCGCATTCCCAGCTTGTTCTCTTTTTTTCCTGCGCGAAATCCCGGCGTCCCTTTTTCGAGAATAAACGCCGAAATTCCGTGCGATGAAGCCGCGCGGTCGGTCACCGCCATGGCCACGCACACGTCGGCGACGTGCGCGTTGGTGGTGAAGGTCTTGCCGCCATTCAGCACCCACGTCTCGCCGTCAAGAACGGCCTGCGTCCGCGTGCCCGCCGCATCCGAACCCGCTTCGGGCTCAGTCAGTGACCAGCACCCGGTCCACTCGCCGCGCGCGAGTTTGGGAATGTAGCGCTCCTTCTGCTCGCGCGATCCCGCCAGATAAATATGATTGGTGCACAGCGAAATGTGCGCCGCCGCGCTCAGCGCGATCGACGGGTCCAGGCGTGCGATCTCTTCGATCAGAATCGTGTAATCGACGTAAGTATAGCCGGAGCCGCCCAATTCCTCCGGAAAAACCGCGCCCAAAACGCCCATGCGCCCCAGCTCGCGAAAAACTTTCACCGGAAAATGCTGTGTTTCGTCCCACTCCATCACGTGCGGCCGGATTTCCGTCTCGGCGAACTCGCGGATGGTTTTGCGAAGCTGGTTCTGTTCCGGCGTGTAAGCGAAGTCCAAGGGTCTAGACGATCTCCTCTTTTTTCGCGTCCCAGCGCACGGTGCGGCTGCGGCGATAGCTTTCGACCGCCATGCTCGCGGCGATCGAGACGCGCCAGCCCAGTTCGAACGGGCAGCTCGGCTCGCGGCCGGAGCGGATGGCGTCGAAGAAATCCTCGACGTGCGCGTGCGGAACATGAGTCGCGCGGCCGGTCATCTCGTTGCCCTCCGGCCGATTCGCTTTTTGCGGAAAATAGCGCAACTGCGCCTCGCGCGAAATGGTCCCGTTTTCGCCGAGCACCTGCTCGCCCGCGCCGGGATGATCGTTGCCCGATCCGCTGCTCCAGTGAATCAGCATCTCCTCGGGCTGCGCCAGTGCGACGCTCATCGTATCCGGCGTCTCGCGGCCGTCTTTCCACACGAAAATACCGCCCGACGCGGTCGCCGACTGGGGAATTTTCAGGCGCAGCGCCTTATACCAGAAGGCGAGCTGCTGGGTCATGTTTTCCGAGATATTTCCGCTCGAATAATCCCAGAAATGCCGCCAATTGACAAATTGATTCGCGTCGAATTCACGAGCCGGAGTCTCGCCCAGGAATAAATCCCAGGCGATATTTTCGGGATTCATGTCCGGCGCCGGCCGCCGCGCCCCGGGGGCACGTCCGCGCGAGGTGTTGCGATACATGCGCATTCCGATCGCCGTGATTTTTCCCATCCGCGCCGGCTCAGCCAGAAACATCCGCGCGTCGCGCGCCTGCCCCGACGAGCACGCCTGGTGCCCGATCGCGACCACATGCTTTCCCGCGTCGCGCTTCCACGCAGCGCGCATGCGTTTGGCGTGATCAAGCGTCAGCGCCATCGTCTTTTCCTGATACACGTGCTTTCCGGCGTCGAGCGCGGCGCAGAAATGCTCGGCGTGCAGATGCGGCGGCGTGGCGATCATCACCGCGTCGATCGACGCGTCTTCCAGCATGCGCCGGTAATCGCGGTACATCGTCACGCCGGGCGCCGCGGCCTGCGCACGCTCCAGGCGCCGTGTGTAAACGTCACAGAAAGCGGTGGCTTCGGTGTTGGCGCAGGAGCGCACGTAATTTAAAAGCTCCAGCCCGCGATCGCCGAAGCCGATAAAACCCACGCGAATACGGTCATTGGCTCCCAACACGCGTCCTGGCGCGACGGCGAGCGTGCCGAGTCCGGACGCGACTTTGCCGAGAAAAATCCGGCGGGAGTCCATATATGAAGTGTAGCGAATCGGCCGCAGAGGCATCATCGAGCCCGAATCGTAGCCGTTGCGCGGAAGCGGGCGTGTAGCTGTCGCGTCTATGCGGTATGGCTTCCGAACACAACATCCACGCGCAGCATGCGCACACTCACGGCGCCAATTGCGGACACACCGCGGTCCGCCACGACGGCCACGTCGATTATTTGCACGACGGTCACCTGCATCATGTGCACAACGGCCGCGTGGAAGAGCATCAGATCAGCGTGAGCAGCCGTAATCCCGGCGGCTGCACGCCGGGGCACGATTGCGGCGAGCACGAGAAGTCGCACAAGCACAACGCGCAGTGCGGCCACCCGACGGTTCCGCACGGAGATCACGTCGACTACCTGGTCGCCGGCCACCTGCACCACCAGCACGGTGATCACTGCGACGATCACGGCGCCCTGGACTTGGCCTGAGTGCACAGTCAGAGTGGCTGATAGTCACGCCAAGCCCGGCTAGAGCACGCCGTGAGGCAATACGGATGTTCCAATTGTCACGACATGTTCATCGCCCTGCAATCCGGATGGGATAGCTTCTTCTTCATCCATGAACAGACTATTGCTTGCGCCGTACCTGATCGCGGGAGTTGCATTCGCACAATCTGTCAGCACCGGAACCTCTACGCCGATCCAACACGTGGTCGTCATCTTTGACGAAAACATCTCGTTCGATCACTATTTTGGCGGCTATCCGCGCGCGCTGAATCCTGAAGGCCAGCCGGCGTTCAATCCGGCCGCGAACACTCCGGAAGTCAACGGGCTGACCCCGGTGTTTCAGATCAAGAATGGCAATTCCGCCCAGCCTTTCCGGCTCGACCGCAGCCAGGAAATCACCTGCGATAACGACAATCATTACGCCGACGAACAGAAGGCGTACAGCGCGGGTCTGCTCAACCAGTTTCAAATCACCTCGGCCACGCCCAGTTCCACCTGCACCATCGCGGCGCTGAACATGGGTTATTACGATGGAAACACCGTGACGGCGCTTTGGAATTACGCGCAGCATTACGCGCTCAGCGATAATTTTTTCGACACGGAGTTCGGAACCACGGTGATGGGTCACCAAAACCTGATTTCCGGTCAGACGCACACCACCAGCGTGACCAGCATCAGCGGAAAGGTCGCCAATGGATCGGTGATCGGCAACGTCGAGGCCGGCGTAGACGATTGCGTCACGACGGCGAACGGAACTCCCGTGGTGATGACCGGCCAGAATGTCGGCGATCTGCTGAATGCGCAGAACATCTCCTGGGGATGGTTCTACGCGGATTTTCCGCAGTCGACCAACGATCAGCCGATCCCGTTCGCTTCCTGCGGGTCGGCGTACAACAGCCATTACGATCCGTTCCAGTATTACAAGAGCACCTCGAATCCGCATCATCTGCCGCCGACATCGATTTCCGCGATCGGAACCTCGGCCGATCAGGCCAATCATCAATATGCGCTGACCGATTTCTGGAACGCGGTGAACGCGGGGAATTTCCCGTCGGTTGTGTTCTTGAAGGCGACTTCCGCTCAGACCGGACATCCCGCCAATTCGTCGCCCTTGCAGGAGCAGGAGTTCCTGGTGGACACGATTAACCAGTTGATGCAAACGCCCGAGTGGCCGACCATGGCGATTCTGATTACCTACGACGACTCCGACGGCTGGTATGACCACGTGATGCCGCCGATCGTGAATCAATCGAACGACGCGGCCAACGATGCGCTGCTCGGATCATCGGGAATGTGCGGCACGCCGGCATCGGGCGCGTATCTGGACCGTTGCGGCTATGGCTCGCGTCTTCCGCTACTGGTAATTTCTCCCTACGCCAGGCAGAATTACGTCAGCCACGCGCTCACGGACACGACCTCGATTTTGCGATTCATCGAAGATAACTGGACCCTGGGCCGGATCGGCGATCAATCCTTCGACGCCATGGCGGGAAGCGTTCTCGACAGCTTCGATTTCACCTCCGCGCCGCGAACCACGCCGCTGCTGCTGAATCCGACTACCGGTCAAGTGGTCAAGTCGCCGAAGAAGTAGCTGACCGCTCCCTCACGGTCGCGGCTCGGCAGCGCCCTGTGGAGCCGCGCGCGTCAGCGAGCGGTTTCTTACTGCGCCACGACCTCGTACGGCCGCATCATCTCGTTGTCCTCGTGTTCGAGCACGTGGCAATGCCACACGTAGCGTCCCGCAAAGCCTTCGAACCGGACAATGATCCTGGTGACCATCAGAACGTCCGCGCGAACCGTGTCTTTCCACCCGGATTCGTGCGGCTCGGGAGGAATCGGAGGCCCGGTCAAAACCAGCTTGCGCGTTTTTCTGTAGATTTCAAAATCGAACCGTCTTCGGTCGAGAATCTGAAAGCGCACCAGGTGAAGATGGATGGGATGCGTGTCGTCGGTCAGATTCACCAGCGACCAGATTTCGACCGAGTCGAGCAGCGGTTTTTCCGTCACGGGCATGGAATAATGCGCGCCGTTCAAAAGCATCAGCGTGGCGCGTCCGGAGGCATCCATGTGGTGATCGAGCGTGAGCTCGCGCGTCTTCACGGCTTGCGATTCGGCGATCCGCTCGATCGCCCGCAATTTCCGCGGCACTTCGAAACGATCCGCGGTCTTTGCGCGGGAAACGCGAATCTGCATGATCGGCGTAGGCCCATGCTTCAAATACAACTCGGCGCCCGCATACGGACTGAAATCCACGATCAGATCCGCGCCTTCGCCGGGCGCGAGCGCGAGGCTTTTCATCGCCACCGGCTGCGCCAGCAATCCCTGGTCCGATCCGATCATGAAAAACGCTTCGCTGCCGGGAATCAGGCTGTGGCCTTCTTTTGATAACGACAGCGTAAAAAACCCGGCGTTTGAAGGATTAAAGATGCGGAAGCGATATTTCGCCGGCTCCACTTCGAGAAACGGGAACAGTTTGCCGTTCAGCAGAATCGCGTTGCCGTAGAACTCGGACATCCAGGGCGAGGCCGGATCGCGCGACACGGGATAATCAAGCTGGCCGTTAGTGGTGAACAGACGGTCATAAATCGCGATGGGGATCTCGAAGCGTCCGCTGGGAAGGTTCAGCGAATCTTCAGACGCGTCGCGAATCAGGTAGAACCCGAACAATCCGGCGACTGCGTTCAGACGCGTGATGCCCATGGCGTGGTCGTGATAATAAAGCGCGCAGGCGTCCTGTTGGTTGGGATAATGGCAGGTCGCCGATTGACCCGGCACGATCCAGCGCTCCGGATCGCCGTCACTTTCTGACGGAACCTTGCCGCCGTGCAGGTGAACCACGGTCCGGACCGCGGGCTTGTCGGACTCCGCGCCATGCAGAGTGTGGTCAATCGGGAGCAGGTGACGCGTGGGCAGATCGTTCACCCATTCGACCGTGACAGGTCGTCCGGAGCGCGTCTCGAATCGCGGCCCCGGCGACATGCCGTTATAGCCCCAAAACGTCGTCGCCGGCAGATCGCGATGCACCTTTTGCTGAAATTGCCGCGCCACGATGCGAAAGCGGGAAGCGCCGGCGTTTATGGACGCAGGCGCCGCCGGAATCGGAAGCGGATCGACCCAGCGCGCGAGGGAATACGGGCTGAGCGACAATCCCTTTACCGGCGAGCCGAGGTTCGGCGCGGCGGGTTGACCGCTCACCCGCGCAAATATGCTCGCCAGTATCGATTCGCTCAAGAATCTTCGCCTGGTTCGTCCCGCTATCGGATATCGCAGGTAAACTGGCCTTTCCGCCGGTTGAGATGGTGAGTGACGGGCACTTGTCGAGCGGTCATGGCTCAGCGTATCATACGCCGCCAAACACGCAAGATGACTGTTCAAAATAAATCTGTTGTTGGCGCAGTATTCATCAGATTTCAATTTAGAGCCGTTAGTCTTCTTCTACCATCCTCAAGGAGAACTGAATGCGCTCTTTCGTGTCGCTGTTGACGACGCAGTTCCTGATTTTCGCCATGGTGGCCCCGGCCGCGCCCGCGCAGTCCGCGCCGACCACCAATCCGATCACGCCGATTCAGCACATCGTGGTCATTTTTCAAGAGAACGTCTCGTTCGATCACTACTTCGGGACCTATCCGGTTGCCGCGAATCCGCAAGGCCAGCCGGCGTTTCACGCCCTGGCGAATACGCCGGCGGTGAACGGATTCACCGAAGGACTACTGAACCACAACGGGAACTACTACAACACCGCGAATGGGACCGGCATGGCCAATCCTTTCCGCCTGGATCGCTCGCAGGCGGCGACCTCGGATCAGAATCATAACTACATGCCGGAGCAGGCCGCTGCGCACGGCGGATTGATGGATGCGTTCCCGGCCAACACCGGAACCGCGGGGCCTCCGCCGGCCCCCACCCAGATCGCCCAACCTTTCACCACTACCGGTCTCACCATGGGCTACTTCGACGGCAACACGGTGACCGCGCTGTGGAATTACGCGCAGCGCTTCGCGATGAGCGACAACTCCTACGGGACGACGTTCGGGCCTTCGACGCCGGGCGCGCTGAACCTGATTTCCGGCCAGACCAACGGCGTGGTCGCAAACGCCAACGGGACCGGATCGGTGATCGACGGCGGCAACGGATCCACCACCGATATCGGCGACGCCGATCCGGCGGGCGATATGTGCTCCACCACCACCGGCGAAGTGTTCAGCATGACCGGAACGACCATCGGCGATCTGCTCAATGCCGCCGGCGTGACCTGGGGATTTTTCACGCAGGGCTTCGACCTGACCGTCACCAACGCCAATGGAACCACGGGCTGCAAGCGCAGCACCACCTCGCTGATCACCAACTCCACCAAAGCCGACTACATTCCGCATCATGAGCCGTTCCAATACTACAAATCGACCGCCAACCCCACGCACGCGCGGCCGACTTCGGTGACCTCGGTCGGCTACACCGATGCCGCCAATCATCAGTACGACCTGCACGATTTCTACGATGCGATCATGGCCGGCAATTATCCCGCGGTGAGCTTTTTGAAGGCGCCCGGTTATCAGGACGGGCACGCGGGGTATTCCGATCCGCTCGATGAGCAGGCGTTCATCGTCGGCGTGATCAATTTCCTGCAACAGAACGCCGATTGGGAGCACACCGCGGTCGTCATCAACTGGGACGATTCCGACGGTTGGTACGATCATCAGATGGGTCCGATCGTGAATCAATCGTCAACCAGCCTGGACGTTCTGACCGGCGGCAGTTGCGGAACGGTCGCGCAGGCCATGCCCGGCCCGGGAACCGGCAACCAGCCCGCCAACGGACGTTGCGGCTATGGCCCGCGCATTCCCATGCTGGTGATCTCGCCGTGGGCGAAGCAGAATTACGTCGACCACACGGTCACTGATCAGAGCTCGATTATCCGCTTCATCGAAGACAACTGGCTGAACGGAACGCGCATCGGCACGGGATCCTTCGACGGGATCGCGAATTCGATCGTCAACATGATGCAGTTCACCAAGGCGAACAGCAAAATCCTGATCCTTGATCCAACCACGGGTGAGCCGACCGAAGGCAAGGTAAGCGCGAAGTAGCATTGATCACCAGACGCTTATTTCTTCAAGGCGCCATCGCGCTAGCTCGTGACACGCGCGCGCCGGAACTCGAACCGAGCACGCTCGTGAAATTTGTCGATCCGCTGCCGGTTCCCCCGGTATTGAAGAAAAGCCGGCGTTATCGAGTAGAAATGCGGCAGATCACGGCGAAGCTGCACCGCGATCTGCCGCCGACTCCTTTATGGGCGTGCGGAGGAAGCGTTCCCGGACCGACGATTGAAGCGCGAACCGGCGAACCCATCACAGTGGAGTGGGTGAATGCCCTGCCCCGCCGTCATTTTCTGCCCATCGATCACACACTGCATGGCGCGGAAGCCGGCAAGCCCGAAGTTCGCACCGTGATTCACGTTCACGGCGCCAAAGCGCCTCCGGAAAGCGACGGATGGCCGGAGGACTGGTACACGCCGGGAAAGTCGGCGGCATATTCTTATCCGAACCGGCAGGATGCGGCCATGCTGTGGTACCACGATCACGCCATGGGCATCAACCGGCTGAATATTTACGCCGGATTGTTCGGGTTGTATATTCTGCGCGATGAATTTGAAGATGGCTTAAATCTGCCCGCGGGACGATTCGAAATTCCGCTGGTGCTCGCCGATCGTTTTTTGCTGCGCGACGGGTCGCTTGAATATCCGGTTTCCGATCATCCCGGATCGCCCTGGGTTCCGGAAGTATTCGGCAACGCGATGCTGGTGAATGGAAGATTGTTTCCATATCTGGATGTCGAGCCGAGAAAATACCGGCTGCGGATGCTCAACGCTTCAAACGGCCGTTTCTATCAGCCGTCGCTTTCAAATGACCAGAAATTTTTCCTGATCGGCACGGACCAGGGATTGCTTCCCGCGCCCGTGGAGATTCCGAATTTCATGTTTGCGCCGGGCGAGCGCGTGGATCTAGTGGTCGACTTCCGCGATCACGCCGGCGAAACCATCCTGCTGCGCAGCGGGCCGTTCGAGCTGATGCAGTTTCGCGTGGCGCGCGGTCGCGTGGACGATCCCAGCTCGCTTCCGCGCACGCTTCGCCCGATCGAAAAAATTCTTGCGTCTTCGGCGATAAGGACGCGCACGCACGTCATTCGCGAGTACATGAACCGCGCGGGCGAGTCCATGGGCATGCTGCTCAACGGCGCGCACTGGGCGATGCCGGTGACCGAAGATCCGCTGCTCGATTCGACGGAAATCTGGTCGATTGTCAATCCGACCGACGATTCGCATCCGATTCATCTGCACCTGGTGCGCTTTCAACTGCTCGACCGGCAGCGCTTCGAAGGCGAACTTTTTAATCTGACGGGCCGTGTGCGCCTGGGAGGGCCGCTCGAGCCTCCGGAGCCGTCGGAATCGGGCTGGAAAGACACAATCCGCGCGCACGGCAACATGATCACCCGATTCATCGTGAAGTTCGAGGGATTTCCGGGGCGGTATGTGTGGCATTGCCACGTGCTGGAGCACGAAGACAATGAAATGATGCGCCCCTTCGTGGTCCGGCGAAGCTGACCGGCGCCAGATCAAGAAGTGAGCCGGGCGGGAGTCGAACCCGCGACCACCGCATTAAAAGTGCATCTCAGGTTCACTCCTAAGTCACATCCTGCGCGAAATCAATCTTCCCAACGACGACAACGTGCACGCAAGTGCACTGGATGTCAGGCCTGCGGTGACAGTCAGGGTGACAGACGGTCGCGGCCGTCAGCAGAGGCACGCTTTACCGCGTGGCGCGAGAAGTGAGGCCGGCTTACTGGTTTCGCGTCCCAGACGACGAAACGACGCTGATGAGCTTACCGCCAGCGCAATTCAAGTGCTATATGGTGGTTTTGCGCGCCATCCAGCGCGATAGGAACGCAGGAAGGATCAGCGTGCGTCAGGTAGCAGCCCGCGCGCGAATAACGTCACCTCACGCGCACAAAGCGCTCCGGGCACTATTCAGACGAGGATTGCTGGAATGCGAGGTGCGGCCACGAACAACCGCAGTTTACTCACTGCCCTTCAGGTGGACCGGCGACTGTATCCCTATCGGTGAACAGATCCCATCCAAGTGTGTTCCCGTAAGGAAACAGCAGTTGGCAAACCCAGAGAACGCCGTCCGTCTTTCCGCGGGTGAACAGACGTGTGACCCCGTAGGCAAACGACACTTAGAGAATTCAGAAAGTGACATAGAATCGTCGTCGTCGAAGACAGAACCTCCCGAATTCGCGACGACGACGAACGCCAACAAAGCGAAAACGAAAGAGCCATGGTGGAACGCAGACGAACTCAGAGGCGCCCAAATCGTGCTTAAGCAGCATTCTCACAGCGGTTCGATCCCGGATGCCAACATCACCGCGCGAGTTCTTTCTTGCTTCGCGGACTTCCAGGAATTCACCCTCTGGCTGTCAGAACTCAGGTTCACATCGCCAGCGCGCGGCTGGGGGCTTTACGAGCACGATGCTCACTCTAATTGGCCGAGTCAGCGGGAAGAGGCGCAAGCAAAAGCACGGCGATTCTTAGCACCCGCGGCCCAAGATACGGGGCCTTTGACGATAGACGCTCGCGCGGTCGTCAGCGAGCGGTTGACGAACGCGGAAGCGTGCAAGAACTGTTGTGGAAGCGGAATTCGCCCGGCGACACACGACCCCCAGCTCTGGGAATGGTGCGAGTGCCCGGCAGGCAGCGAGAAGCGTGAAAGCGAGCCTGACGCCGTTGACCGAGCAAACGCGACGGTTTTCAAGATTCGACGACTCAAGATGAGCGCGTGAATATTGCACGGAGGAGAAATGAGCGAAAACGACAACATGGGAGATTCACGAGAGCGCAAGTCCGAGGCCGACGATAGGCAATTAGCGGCCGCCACGGCGATCGCTGAGCATGCCGGACAAGAAATTGCGACGAACTTTCGCCAACTCGCGCCACGGCAAAGGCGAACGGTTCTTACGAGTTTCCGACGCCAGCTATTCCCCGCGGCCAGGCCGGGCCGTAAGCATAGCAAGGAAATCACGGCCGCGGTTGCGGATTGGATGGCCGGTATCCGCGGCCTGCCGCTTTATCGAAAACACATCCCGCGCTATGACAAGATGGGGCGGTGGCAACGCAAGGTGAAGACGCGGGCGCTCTTGGATGCGATTCGCAACCGGAGGAGACACGAGCGAAGGAAGCGCGCCTCCGGCGGCACCGCCGATCACGCCTCGCAATAGCGCGCGATCGTCCTACGATTTCATCATGGCAGTCTGCGCGCAAGACGCACGCTGGCGGGCGCCCCCGCGCAAACAAGGCCGATTAGCCCGTCAACTTGGCTTCAACGCAGATTTACGACCCGAGCGTGCGGTGAGGTACGGCGGGACAATTAGCGGAACGTGCCGCTCGAATAATCTTCGCGATCTTTTCAGTTC